>Ga0307446_1000857_pt1 | contig 10472 bp, 10 predicted proteins | sample SalMarSW160320MG_FD_202141 | JGI IMG/M metagenome (GOLD analysis project Ga0307446, IMG submission 202141) | Salt marsh sediment microbial communities from the Plum Island Ecosystem LTER, Massachusetts, United States - SW1603-20 | ecosystem: Environmental > Aquatic > Marine > Intertidal zone >... | reverse complement strand
CAAACTCTGGGACCCTGAACGATTTGCGGTCTTGGCAGAGCGGATCAGGGACGAGTTGGCGTGCGAGATTGTCTTTACCGGGAGTAGTATTGATAGGCCTGTTATCACTCGTATTGCGCGGATGATGGGGGGGGCGCCCCTTAATCTCACCGGGCGGACAAACCTGAAGGAGTTGGCCTATCTGTACACCCGGTGCAGGCTCCTCGTTACCACTGATACCGGCCCCATGCACATGGCAGCCGCCATGGGATGTCCGGTCGTGGCCCTGTTTGGCCCCACAGCCCCGTGGCGGACCGGGCCCTACGGCAGAGGGCATAAGGTCATCAGGGCTGATGTTGAGTGCAGCCCATGTTTCAAAGAGAGGTGTGACCACATGACATGTATGAAGGAGATAAGTGTGGAGCGAGTTTTCGAGGGCGTGAAAGAGGTTCTGGAATAAGTCTTTGACGTGTTCAGAGGTCGTCAATTGGTCAACAGGTTGATTGGTTGGGTCGTTGCGTTGGAAAATGAGGACGGGTGTCTTATTTTAGTGCTCAGTTGCGAAAGGAGTAAGATATGGCCATAAGTAAAGAACTGTTGGATATTTTGGCATGCCCCAAATGCAAAGGAGATATCTATCTCACAGATTCAGGGGACGGACTCATCTGCGATCATTGTAAATTGCTGTACGAGATCAAAGATGACATCCCTATAATGCTGATTGATGAGGCAAAACCGCTGGGTAAATAGCCTCTCTATGGGTGCAAATCATGACTCTTGGTAGTAGTTCTGAAATCTGGTTATTTCAATAAGCACAATATGATTTATGACAGGTTAAGGGCTCGGTTTTTTGTTGTTTTCTGGCTGTTTTTGTTATAAGAATGCTTTAAACAATATGGGCAAATAGCTATACAATATATTTATAATTCCGATGAGGGAAGGGAGGTGAAGTAACCTAAATTATAGCTTAATTGGTGTGTTAGTCTCTTGAGTAATTTTGGTCCTACTATTTAGCAAGGAGGATGCTACGATGAAGAAAAAAATCTTTTTGTTTTTCCTGGTTGCCGTTATTGGAATCGCCTTTATGACCGTGGGCGCATACAAAGCTCAAGCCCAACCCATAAAGCTTACCTACAGCAATTTTTTCCCACCAACCCACATACAGAGCAAATTGGCAGAGGCCTGGTGTAAAGAGGTCGAGAAGCGGACCCAGGGTAAGGTCAAGGTGGAATACTACCCGGGGGGAACTCTTACCAAAGCTAAACAGTGCTACGATGGCGTCGTAACTGGGCAATCCGATATCGGTTTTTCAGTTTTGGCCTACACCCGCGGCCGGTTCCCGGTCATGTCGGCCGTTGATCTCCCTTTAGGTTATACCAGTGGAAAGGCCGCCACCGAGGTGGTAAACAAGGTCTATGCGAAATTCCAGCCTAAAGAACTCAAGGACACCGAGGTCATGTATCTTCATGCCCATGGACCCGGACTTATTCACACAAAAGGAAAGGCAGTTAGAAAACTGGAAGATATGAAAGGCCTGAAGCTCAGGGGCCATGGAACCAGTGCCAAGGTCGTAAAGGCATTAGGCGGCACACCGGTCCCCAAACCAATGCCCGAGACTTATCAGATGATTCAGAAAGGCGTGGTAGACGGCGGTGTTTTTCCGTTTGAGGCCGATAAGGGCTGGAGATTGGGAGAAGTGACCGATTATATCACCGCCGATTTCCCCGCAGCCTATACAACCTCCTTCTTTGTGGTCATGAACAAGGATAAATGGAATTCGCTGCCAACAGGTATAAAGCAGATCATCACCGGGATTAATAAGGAATGGGTCAAAAAGCATGGCGAGGCCTGGGATAGCAGCGACATGGTAGGGATTCGCTATTTTCTCAACCAGGGAGGCCAGATTATCGGTCTTGACGAAAAGGAAGGCCTGCGATGGAAAAAGGCCGTCGCACCCATCGCTGAAGAGTATATCAAGGAACTCAACAAGAAGGGTTTTAATGGCGATGAAATCGTTGGTTTCACCATCCAGACCCTGGCGAAATCAGGCAAGTAGCTGTCAGTAATGAGGGTCGGTCTTTATAAGGGCGATCGACCCTCCTGTCATGACGGGTCTCTTGGTTGGCCTCATTTCAACTTTTTACCCGCAAGGGCCTAAAAAGAGACGCTTGGGAACCCTTTGATCATGCGCACATTTTGGAAAATTATTGACTGGATTCTGGACAAGCTCAAGATAATCGGCGCCATCTGTCTGGTGGGGATGACATTTTTGACCTGTGCGGATGTGGTGGGCCGGTTTTTTCGACATCCCATCTTCGGCTCGGTCGAGATTGTGGGATTCATGGCGACCCTTGCGGTCGCCATGGCATTGCCTTACACACAACAGCTCAAGGGTCATATCGGGGTAGAGATACTGGTGAGGATCTTTTCAGAAAAGACGCAAACCATTATCGACCTATGCACCAGTTTTCTAAGTTTCGGCCTCTTTCTACTTACGACCTGGCGAATGACCATCTATGCCCACGAAATGCATGAGTCCGGTGAAGTCTCAATGAATCTGGAATTGCCGGAATACTATATCATTTATGTGACTGCCTTCTGTTTTGTCATATTCTCACTCATTATTCTGCAGGATATTATCCAGAATATCAGCAAATTGAGACACTCATGAATCCTACCCTGATCGGTATAATCGGAATCGTGGTAATGGTCATTATTTTCATGTCCAGGATGCCCGTGGCCTTTGTCATGGCAATGATAGGCTACTTGGGCTTTAGCATCATGATTTCCGAACAAGGGGCGCTCTCCCTTCTTTCCAGGACGATTTATGATGTTTTCTCATCTTACGGCCTGACAACCATCCCGCTCTTTATCCTCATGGGCCAGCTCGCATTTAACTGTGGCATAAGCCGCCGGCTATATGACACGGGCTATAAATTTTTGGGGAGCACCCCCGGCGGTCTTGCAATGGCCACTGTGACCGCCTGTACGGCCTTCGGTGCCGTGTGCGGATCGAGCCCCGCAACGGCCGCCACCATGGCAACGGTGGGGCTGCCCGAGATGAAACGCTATAAATACGCCGATGAATTGGCAACCGGCGCAGTGGCATCGGGAGGGGGCTTAGGCATGATCATGCCTCCCAGCATCGTGCTGATCGTATATGGGATACTGACGGAACAGTCCATCGGAGCACTGTTTGTTGCGGGGATCCTCCCCGCCATTCTGGTCACGATCCTGTTCATCATTTCCATATACATCAGGTGCCGACTGAATCCGGAACAGGGTCCTGCCGGAGAGAAATTTACCTGGAACCAGAAAATAAAGTCGCTCTTAGGTATGGGCGAGACCTTGGCCGTCTTCGTCCTGGTCATGGGAGGTCTTTTCATCGGGCTGTTTACGCCCACAGAAGCGGCAGCCGTAGGGGCCTTCGGCGTTTTGGCCGTATCTTTGATCAGACGTCAGCTTACCTGGGAGGGGTTTGTCAACTCTCTTTATGAGACACTCAGAACCTCCTGCATGGTCATGATGCTCATAGCCGCGGCCGTCATCTTTGGAAAATTTCTTGCCGTTACCAGGATACCCTTCGACATGGCAACCTGGGTGGGCGGATTTGACCTGCCCCCCTATATGATCCTGGCCGTCGTCGTGCTGATCTACTTCTTTGGCGGCTGTTTTATGGATGCATTAGCCTTTGTCATGCTGACCGTTCCGATCTTTTATCCCTTAGTCACCGGTCTTGGGTATGATCCCATATGGTTCGGCCTGATCATCGTGATGGTAACGGAGATGGGTGTGATCACACCTCCTGTGGGGATCAACGTCTATGTGGTTTATGGCGTGGCCAAGAATGTCATCGGCGAAGTCCCCCTTGAGTCCATCTTCAAAGGGATACTCCCCTTTTTGTTAGCCGTGATCGTTGGAATTATCATCCTGATGATCTTTCCTCAGATCATCCTGTTTCTGCCCAATCTTATGTATTAGCGATCGCCGCATGAACAAACGGAAAGCTCTGCAAAAGGCCCTCTCTTGCTTTCAGAAGAATAGGCCCACATACAGACTTGTTATACCCTGCACCTTTGGTGCTCAACCAACGACCCGTGATATACCTTTGCCAACAGGTGCAAGCCGGATCGGCGGGCATCGACCTCCCTTTTGAGATCCGGGAAGCCCTGTTTTTTGCCGGCAAAGCAAATTTTCTCGTGAAACGGAATTTTTTCTTGACGCGTAATCATATAATAGAATATGTATAACATATATTGTTATAAGGAGTGAGATCGTGGGATATACTCAGATCCGCAAAGAACGTTTGGCAGATCTCGTGGGTAGCCAGCTCAAGGAATCCATTTTCGAAGGCAAATATGAGTCAGGGGTGCGCATACCATCCGAACACCAGCTGGTGGAGATGTTCGGCGTCAGCCGTCTAATCGTCCGCGAGGCGATCAGAGATCTGGAGCGAACCGGCCTACTCGAAGTGAAGCGCGGTCCTCTGGGAGGAGCCTTTGTTCTTCCTATGAAACACGATTCCGTCTCACGCGTTATTAGAGATGTGCTCAGATTAGGGAAGGCAAATGTGGCTGACATAATGGAAGTGAGGTTGGGTACTGAACCGGTGGTGGCGGGTCTGGCCGCTGAAAGGAGAGATGAAAAGGATCTGGAGATGCTCGCCCAGGCTTTAAGGGCGGTTCCTGAAGACCCTGGTGGAGATGAATATGTTGCCTGGAATGTGAATTTCCACAGGCTCGTGGCCAGTGCGTGCCACAATCCGATGTACGAAATCCTGGTGAACATTCTGATGGATTTTACAGAAGAGCTTGTATTGAGTATCAAACCCCCGGAAAGGGTGATACATGACACGAATTCTCATCCAGCCATATTTGAGAAGATCAAACAGGGAAATCCTGAAGGAGCGAGCCGAAGGTTTCGGGAACATCTCGAGGACATAGTCCCCCTGCTTCAGGCCCTCGAAAAAAAGCTGCCAAAAAAGCGATTGCACTGAAAGGAAAAAGAGCGATGCAACATCATGATTTCCCAAAACGAACACGTGAATATGTAAATGATACGCTGAACTCCAAACACTGGGATGCGGTGAATTTTCGTAACGATGACATTCTGGTGTGCACCTCCCTCAAATCTGGAACAACATGGATGCTTCGCATTTTAAGCCTATTGATCCACCAGAACCCCAGAGTTGATAGTGAGGTGATGAAGACGCCCTGGCCGGACTATCGCCTGCTGGCATCCATTGAGGAGGAAGTGAAGAATATGGATGCAATAACACACCGCCGCTTCATAAAAACCCATATTCCACTGGACGGGCTACCCTACAATGAAAACATCAAATATATCCAGGTTACACGGGAGATGCACGACGCCTTCTTTTCGCTTCAAAATCATTGGGAAATTCTTGCCGATGACAATCTCGCCAACAAGGACAAGTATGGAGATAAGCCCTTTCCTCGCTTCAAGGACGGCGGTGATGTTCACCAAAGATGGCACGACTGGCTAGCAAAGAGCACCTTCGAATGGGAGCAGGACGGATATCCCTTCTGGTCCATGTTCAGCTATGTTGAAAGTTTTTGGCCCTACCGTCATTTGCCCAATATCTTAATGGTTCACTTTACCGATTTATTAGAGGATCTAGAAGGGCAGATGCGCAGGGTGGCGAGGTTTATTGACGTCGAGGTTCCTGAAGAAAAATGGCCCGCCTTGGTGGAATCCGCAACCTTTGATTCCATGAAAAGAGATCTGAAAACGCTGCAACCCAAGTTCGACAAGATGTTTAAGGGGGGTGGCGATGCGTTCATGGATAAGGTCGACGGCATATGGAAGGATATCCTGACAAAAGAAGAAGACCATGCCGTTTATGAAGCCAGAGCCAGCCAGTTGGATCCCGAATTACGCGAATGGATTGAAAAAGGAAGTCTGGTGGTGGGCTATCCTGATGGGAAACCAGATGTGAAACCCGTTGGGAAATAGGGACAAAAGAAACCGTCCGCGATTTTGAGATGTCAGGACTTGCTCAAACCAAATGGCGTGTTAGAGGTGCCGCCAATGTTCCATCTGGCATGAAAACCAAAACCTTTCAACGTTTCCAAAAGGAGGACATGCGATGAAAAAGATGAACGTGAAAAAGATTCAGCTCATCGGGTTGGCTGTCTTGCTGGGGCTGGTGCTCCTTCCTGCTTCGTGGGCTTTGGGAGGACAAGCCGATCCGGATGATCTATCCCTTTCCGGCGGGATCCGGCGGTGACATCGCCACAAGGATTTTTGCCGACGCCATGACAAAGGAGTTAGGTCAGCCTGTGAAGGTCACAAACGTAACCGGTGGCAGGGCAACCATCGGTGCGGCCAAGGTGGCACAGGCTAAAAAGGATGGGTACGAGATCGGTTCGCTGCCGATTGGGCCCGCTGTGACACAACCCATATTTTCCAAGGAATTACCTTACAAGACAGAAGATCTGGAACCGATCTGCCAGTTTACCTACCTCCCCATTGTGATTGTGGCGGGTGCCCACACGCCTTACAAGACAATCAAGGGGCTCGTTGATTACGCCAAGAAGAACCCTGGAAAAGTCACTTTCGCACATCCTGGCTTAGGCACAGTTCCCTACCTGATGATGAAGGCACTTGAATCGGCGACTGGCATCGAAATGAAGGGGGTCCCCTATAAAGGCCTGCGCCCGGGGGTCACGGCTGTGGTCGGGGGCCATGTTGATGTTGCCCCGGCGGTCTTGGCAGGAGTCATCGGCCTGAAAAAGGCTGGAAAATTGAGTGTTATGGGACTGTTTGCAAGCGAACGGATGCCCCTGGCTCCGGACGTCCCCGCTGTTGAGGAAGATGGCGTCAAGGTTTATCCGCAACTCTGGACAGGTATCTTCACCCCAAAGGGAATTGACGGAGAAGCGCTGAAGAAACTGGAAGCCGCTTGTGCAAAGGCTGCGAAGAGTCAAAATTTCATCGAGGCCATGACCAAGGCCAAGCAACCGGTGCTTTATCTTGACAGCAGAGCGTTTCAGGCAAAAATCAAGTCCGACATCAAATACTTCAAGGCATATAAAGCCGATAGCCAGAAATAAGAATCCGGTCCCAGAGGGTATTCTGTTTGTCGCAATTCGATTAATATTACTGGAGAGATGGAGTGTTGGGAAAGCAGCTCGTCACGAATATAGGGATTATTTAAGCTTGGTACCTGAAAAGCCCTGGAGCTGTTTATCTTATCCAATACTCCAGCTCTCCCCTCCAATCCTCCCAATCTCAAACTGAAGGGGTGGAGAATGGCCACAAACAAAAACGTCATGACCATGAGACAGCGAAATCTGATGATGGGAATCCTGATCCTTTCTTTTGCCATCTCATTTTATGCGCTGACCTATCAATTCACTGGCTATGAGTTCGAGAAAATGCCGGGCGATGTAGGCCCCACCTTTTTACCTCGCCTAATGCTGGCAGCTTTAGCCTTAGAGTCCATGTTCCTGGTCTTTTTCTCCTTGCGAGAAACAGGCAAGGACTCTCCTGATTTGGTTAAACCTGCGCCATTTTGGCACCGCCGGCCGATTATCATGTTCGGGACTTTTCTCGTCTATATCTACTTGGCCACACTGTTCGGGTACATCGCCTCAACCATAGCATTTATGGCCCTCAGCTTTTACCTGTTGGGAGTGCGTAAAGCCTGGATGCTGGCCGTTATTCCGCCTGCCATAACCTTTGGCACCTACTACCTGTTCGAGAACCTGCTTAATGTCTGCCTCCCTACCGGCAGCGTTTTTTAATGGGGAGCATTAACTCATGTTCGCAGACATACTATCCGGCTGGGCAGCTGTTTTAGATATCAAGCTAATACTGGTTATGCTCTTCAGTGTCCCATTAGGAATCATTGTGGGCGTGCTACCAGGTATCGGCGCTACCGTGGGTGTCACCGTACTCTTGCCCTTGACTTTTGGGATGGACCCCGTTCTCGGCATATGCATGTTGGTGGCCGTTTACTGCGGGGCTTTTTACGGCGGGGCGGTCAGCGCCATACTGATAAACACGCCAGGAACTCCAGCAGCCATATGTACCATTCTGGATGGATATCCGATGGCCCGAAAAGGGGAAGCACACCGGGCCCTGACAGCCTCTGTTGTGGCCTCGTTTATAGGGGGCGTCTTCAGCGTACTTGTTTTGACGTTTTGCGCTCCCTTGATCGCCAAAGTAGCCCTGAAGTTTTCTTACGCAGAGTATTTTGCGATCGCCCTCTTCGGAATCATCATGGTTATCACCTCAAGCAGTCGCAAGTCTTTTCTCAAAGGGCTCCTCATGGGAACCTTCGGCCTTTTTTTAGCAGGCGTTGGCCAGGATAAGATGGGCACCGTGGAACGGTTCACTTTCGGAATCCTTGACCTGAGCCGGGGGATTCCGCTCCTTCCCGTACTGGTGGGACTCTTTGCCATCTCCCAGGCACTTCGGCTGACCGAACAGGGGGCCAAGAAGGTCCAATTAGAGAAGATGGAACAAAAGGCTGGGTTATGGGACGTATTCAAAATCATGGGGAGGTTCAAAATGACCCTTCTCAAGTCCTCCCTCATCGGTACAGGTGTTGGTGCAATCCCCGGAACTGGAGCGGCGATATCTTCATTTGTGGCGTACTCAGAAGCTAAGCGGGCTTCCAAGTGGCCAGAAAAATTTGGCACCGGCTACATTGAGGGTGTTATTGCCTCTGAATCGTCCAACAATTCTGTAACGGGTGGTGCCCTCATCCCTCTCCTGACCTTAGGAATTCCTGGGGACCCCATTACGGCTGTGATGTTAGGGGCCTTTTTGGTCCATGGTCTCATACCCGGGCCAATGCTTTTCGTAGAATCCGGTCCATTTGTATATGCCATCTTCGCCACTATGTTGGTGACCTATTTATTAGTCCTGGCGTACGGCTATTTTGGGTCTTATCTCTTTGCGGCCATTCTTAAACTCAGAGAAGCGATTCTGGTTCCGATCATTCTGGTCATCTCATTCATCGGAGCTTATGCTGTAAATTCCTCCCTCTTTGATGTGGGTACGGCACTGGTTTTCGGGGTCATAGGATATTTCTTGACAAAATTCGCTTTTCCTCTCGCGCCAATTGTTATGGGGCTGATCTTAGGGCCTATCGCAGAGGAAGGACTGCGGCAGTCTCTCATAGTCTCCAGCGGATCCTGGACAATTTTTTTGACCAAGCCCATCTCGGCCGCATTCCTGCTGGTCACGGCTCTGATCATCATCCGTAAGGCTTATGTCATAATTTTCAAAACGGACGCTTCATGACCCCCCCCGCAGAAAATCTGCGGAAAAAGAGGGTGGCCATGCAAACTAAATTGACAAATTGGAAAAACAGCACGATTATGACCAAACATCTCTGTAAAGCCGCATCAGCATAAACTGCTGGAAAGAGGCATATAACCATGGTTGAAAACCAAAAGTACTGGAACCCCGTCCTGGAAACCCTTCCCCACGAGCGGATCAGGGCCCTTCAGCTCAAGAAATTTAGGAGGCTCTTCCGATGGACGTACGATCATTCGAGATTTCACAGGGCACTCTATGACAACGCAGGCATCACCCCTGATGATATCCGCTCTTTTGAGGACATCTGGAATGTTCCAAAGGTCGAAAAATCCATGATGAGGGACATCCAGCGCAAAGACCCTTTTCCCTACGGAGACGCCCTCTGCGTTCCCCTTGAAGAGGTCACGGAATTCCGCCAGACCAGCGGGACCACCGGGCAACCGGTCTACCAGCCGGATACCTGGACCGACTGGGAGTGGTGGGCCGAGTGCTGGTCGTATATTCTCTGGTCCCAGGGGTATCGTCCAAGAGACCGAGTCTTTATCCCTTTCGGTTACAATGTCTTTGTGGCTTTCTGGGCAGGTCACTATGGAGCGGAGAAACTCGGTTGCGAAGTGGTGCCGGGCGGGGTTCTGGACACCAAGGCGCGAATCCTGAAGATACAGGAGCTTCAAGCCACGGCCATGATGGCCACGCCCACCTATGTGCTGGGAATGGCGGATACGGCCCGGAATAAGATGGGAATTGACCCCAGTTCCCTTTCCATTGAGAAGATTACCTGTGCAGGCGAGCCTGGTGCGGGTATCCCCAGCACCAAAAAGCGGATTGAGGAAGCGTGGGGGGCCAACGTGTTTGACCATGCAGGGGCCACGGAGATCGGGGCCTGGTCTTTCGAGTGCGCGGATCAACCGTATGGCATGCACGTGAACGAGGGGCTTTTCCTGGTTGAAATCGAAGATCTGGACACTGGAGAAATCATCGAAGAACCCGGCCGACGGGGCAAAATGATCATAACGGCCCTGGATCGCCAGGCCCAGCCCTGCGTTCGATTCGATTCTAAGGACATTATCGAATGGGATCCTGATCCCTGTTCCTGCGGCCGAAGCTTTCGGCTGATTAGGGGGGGCGTGGTGGGCCGGGCCGACGATATCACCAAGGTGAAAGGGGTGCTTCTGGCGCCCTCGGCCATTGAGGAAGTG
>Ga0307446_1000854_pt1 | contig 10499 bp, 9 predicted proteins | sample SalMarSW160320MG_FD_202141 | JGI IMG/M metagenome (GOLD analysis project Ga0307446, IMG submission 202141) | Salt marsh sediment microbial communities from the Plum Island Ecosystem LTER, Massachusetts, United States - SW1603-20 | ecosystem: Environmental > Aquatic > Marine > Intertidal zone >... | reverse complement strand
GCAGCGAAATCCTGTTTATTCCCGCTATTTTGATTTGATCCAGAACCCGGAAAAGATTCTGGTAGGAAAGGCTGCGGTCGGCAAACAACAGGATGCCGGTGTTTTCATTTGCTGCGGCCTTTGTTTTCAAAACCGATGCCAGATCGTCAAAGCCGACCGGTTCTTTGTCGACATACAGCGTTCCGTCGGATTTTATGGTGACCGAAAGCAAAAGTTCTTTATCGATTTTAGCGGAAGCGGATGTCGGAAGCGATACCGGCAGCGCGTGATGAACCGCCATGGAAAGCATGGCATAGATGAAAAACACGAGAAGAAGAAACACAATGTCGATCAGCGGAATCATTTCAATCCGGATTTTTTTGCCGGTCTGAAGGTGAACTTTCATTGGTTGTCTCTTTTTTCTTTGGTCTCGGGATTGGCCAGCTTTTCATAAACAATTTCAAGGCTGGTGGCATATTTTTCGATATCGAGCGCCGCTTTTTCAATTCGGGAATTAAAGTAATTGTAGGGAAAAACGGATAGAATTGCAATTCCGAGTCCTGCCGCAGTGGTGATCAGCGCCTGCGCGATGCCGGCGGTGACCGCCTGGGGATGCGCGATGCCCGCGGTACCCAGCATTTCAAAGGAAAGAATGATTCCGATGACGGTTCCGAAGATGCCCAATAGCGGCGCCACGGTGATCATGGTATCGATTACCGCCATATATTTCTGCATCCGTTTGATTTCTTCGGATGCGGCAGCCTCCATGGCTTTGGCCATGGAAAATTCCCGATGAAGAATGCCGGTGACAAGGATTTTAATAATATAGTCTCTTGAGCCTTTGGTCCTTGATCTGACGGATTCCCAGTCTCCGATACGACAGAGATCGAGGACATTATCGACCAGTGTCTTGTCCCTGTTTCTATCCATATTGATCCAGAATATAATCCGTTCGATAATCACGGTCATCACAATGATGGAACAGACCAGCAAAGGATACATGACCGGCCCGCCGGCAATAAATATGTGAAGCATTGTTTCTCCTGTTATCGTTTTACGACGCCATTAAAAGTCAGCCGAAATCCCGACGAGAAAATTGATTTTGGGCGATGGATAAAACGCCGTTTGAGTAATCGGGAATGTGCTCAGGGCTCCGTATTCGGAGTATTCTTCATCCGTGATATTGTTGATATTTAAAAATGCCGTGAAGTTTTTCCATTGGTACTTGAGTTTTGTGTTCACCACCAGATAATCTTTCTGATTTTCGAAGCGGTTGGAAAAATCACTGATAAAGGGTCGTTCTCCCACGTAGTTCCCGTCAACGGCCAGGGTAAACCCTTTGCCGAGTGTAAAGAGGCCGCTGAGCGCCGCTTGATGTCTCGGGACGTTCGGAAACGCCTTGTCTGCAAATTGGCCGCTTTGAATGGTCGCGTCCGTATACGTATAATTGCCCTTCAACATCACCTTGTCAAAACTTTTGGTGATGGAAAGTTCAAATCCCTCTCGACGGGTTTTGCCGTCAAGATTTTCATTGGCAAAGCTGTTGGGATTATAAATTATTTCATTTTCCGTGTCGATTCGAAAAAAATTTAGATTCGCAAACAGACTGCGCGTAAAATAATGTCGAATCCCAAATTCATAATCGTCGGAATCTTGGGGCGTCAGCGTGGAGTTAATTGTATTTGTATAAAAGTCAAACAGTTCGTCCATAACCGGATATCTGAAACTGCGAGAAAAGTTGACGTATACGGATGATTTTTGATAGAAATTATAATCGAGACCTACCGTAAAAAGGTTTTCATCCATTGTCTTGCCGTCCGGGGTGCTCGGACTAAATGAAAATTCTGCCCGGTCATACCGATATCCGCCGGAAACTGAAATTTTTTTCCACGGCCTGATTTCATCGTGGATATAATAGCCGTAATTTTTCTTTTTCAGTTCAAAAATTCCTGTGGACAGCGATCCGAAAAACAAAGACCTGTTGGTGATGTCCTCATCCGCATCCGTATAGTCGAAACCGGCGATTAAACGGTTATCCAGGCCCCACAGGGGTTCTTTTAAAATAATTTGAGGGGATACCATGAACGTCTTTATGTTGGTGTCTCCTGTAAAATTTCCGCCATCAAAAGAAGCAAAAGACAAAAAATTTCTTTTCCTGAAAGAGATGTCTGTTTTAAATTCACTGTCGCTCAAGAAAAAAATTTCAGGGCCGCCCACGACATAATAATCCTCAACGTCGGCAAAATCATTGGGATAGAGTGTATCGGTTCTTGATACGCCGGCTGCAAAATCGCTGGTCTTGATGCCTCCTGGAAGTCCGGTGCTGTCTTTATGAAAGCCGCTGCTGAGTTTCCACTTGACCTTGTCATTTTGAAAATATCCCAGATTGAGCCCCAGATCTTTGGTTTCGGTCCCGCTGTTATTCCGATAGCCGTCGGATGTCAAATAACTGCCCGACAGCGCATAAGACAACTTGCTTTGGGTCCCGCTTACAAAAGCGGCACCTTTTAAGGTGTCATAGCTTCCGCCGTCTATTTCCGCACCGGTTCTGAATGCTTGCCCTTCTTTTGTAATAATATTGATCACACCGCCGCTGGCATTGTCCCCATAAAGAATACTTCCTCTTCCGCCCCTGACAATCTCGATTCTTTTTACCCTGTCAAGGGGAATCAGGGACCAATCCGTACCGCTCAAATCCGCCTCGTTAATCCGTCTTCCATCCACCAGAACCAGCGTGTTTAACGATGCTGTTTCGCCGAATCCACGAAGATCGACCGTATAATTTCGCCGGTTCCCGGCAATATCGTTAACATGAACGCCGACCTGGTTTCTTAAAAGATCCGGAATGTCATACGCGGTCGAATTTTTAATGTCTTTTTCGGTAATCACGGTGGTGTTCGCCGGCACAGATGAGATTTTTTCTTCCTGCCGGGTGGCGGTGACCACCACCTCTTGCAGGGTTGCTTCGGGGGGTTCATTCTTTTTTTCATCTTCTGCCTGACCCAATCCAGGGAGTATCAGCACAAGCAACATAACCATACAACCCATCCATCTTTTCATCCTTATCCTCCTTCCCCTAACAATTTTCAATCAGGGTCCGGGCAAAAAAAATCCCCGGACCGACTTTAATCGATCCGGGGATGTCCCATTTTTATCCTCAAGATCCGGCTAACCTTCGGTCCGCGAAGGTTTCGATGCCTTTTGTTCGGACAGGTCTTCTGACTTCCCCGCCCTTTCAGCGGCCTTCCCATTCAGAATAGAAAAGTGGCGCACATGGCCGAAAGGGTTCCTTTTTCGTAAGGTTCAATAAACCCGGAAAAAGGCGAGGTTACAGCGGCGGGCCCGTCCCCGATTTTAACGGGGTTCCCTATTAAGCTCAAAACGAGCGTCCGAATAATCGCTTCCATAAAGAAAAAAAGGACTGAATGTCAAGGAAAAAAATTAAAAAGTTAATTTTAAACGTTTCGTCTCGCCCAGACTTTTTCGAGAAAGTTCAATGAGGCAAGCAGATGATCATAAGAAAAAACCTCTAAGGATACGATGCCTGTGAAACGTTTCAATATTTCAAGAATCGTTTTTAAATCCGACGTTGATAAAAGATCCAAAGCCTGATGGTCTCGACCATTGTTTGCGCCGTGCAGATGGATGATTGAAATGATGTTACGATACCGGTCAAAAACATCTTTCATGTCAAATCCGTATATAATCAGATGACCCAGATCCATGCAGATGCAAAGATTAAAATCCATCAAGATGTCTTGTACCCATTCGATCGGGTAATCCAGGGTTTCGACGGATATCATTTTACCGCTGATGCCGGCACCGTATAATTTTTCCATACTGCGGCAGATATTTTCCTGCCAATTTTTCAGGGATTCACTTTCAAAATCGCTCCCTTCATATGGCAGATGAATGGTATGCGTGGAAGGAAAGAGGGGTGCTGTAAGGTCGATGATCTGTTGAATCGTTTCGATGGCAAATTCCCGCCGGGAGCGATCCTGAGCGCCCGGGGATATATCCAGCGGGTGATGGATATTATAGGAAAGGTCATATTCATTTGCCAAAGATAAAAGGACGCCTATTTCATCCTTTGACGGCAGGCTGTCCGGCGTGCTTTCAAAGAAAATCAGTTCGATTTCATCCAGATATGGGCCAAGCATTTCAATATTTTGGATGTAGTGATCCGGATATATGAAGGAGGTGGTCGCAATTTTAAATGGAAATGCGCTTTTATAAGATTTCGGCAGGGAAGGGTACATAAACAAATGATAAGTGATCTAAAGTGCCTAAAGTTGTGGCGTCGCTTGCGAAGCGCAGGCGCTTGCGCCGCGTGTTGCGCCTGTAGTTTTGTATAATTGACGGAATTTCTCAATCCCGCCAAGGCGGGACTCACTTTAAACCCTGGACCAGACCGATAACCATCAACTAAATACTAAACACTTCCATCACTTCATATCGATACCAATAAAAAAAGGAGCGATTCAATGACTTCGGTCATGGCGCCCAGCATGTCGCCGGTGATGCATCCCATGCGTTTTTTATAATAAAGAATAATGATGGCGGTTGCGAGCGCAAAGAAAATATTTAACAGGATTGCTTTCCATCCGAGAAAGATCGAGACGACGACCGGAATCAGCAGCCATTGGAAGGCGGGCAGTTTTATGGCCTCGTCAAAAAAATCATGCCCGGTGCCGCCGCCTGCTCTTCCGTATTCCAAAAATCGGATACCGAAAATCATGGCGCTTCTGGAATAGGCGGGAACAAGTATAAGTAACAGCATCCGATGTTCAGGAAGGTGCATGATGCCCCCCCATTTGACAGCCAAGGTACAAACGATGGCCACAAGTCCCATGACGCCGATGCGGCTGTCCTTCATGACGGCCAGTGCCGTTTCTCTGCTGCGATGTCCCATAAGCCCGTCGGCGGTGTCTCCAAGACCGTCGATATGAAGTGCCGCAGTCAGAACGACCAACAGGACAACATCAAGAATTGATGTTGTCTGAACCGGCCAAAAGATCAACGCCATTTGATCGAAGACAGAGACCAGCAATCCGATGATTAAACCCACGATCGGGAAAAAAGGAATCATGCCTTTTGGGTCATACATTGTTGATTTCCCAAAAGGTATGATGGTTAAAAATTGTAATGCAGCAATTAAACCTTTCATTTTATTTTTACCGGTATTCCCGCCACCATCCAAATGACGCGGTCTGCGCAACCCGCCACTTTCTGGTTGGTGAATCCGGCAATATCTCTAAACCGCCGGGCGATATTGTTTTCAGGGACAATGCCGCATCCCACTTCGTTGGAAACCAGAAGCACCGGGCATTCGATTTTCTCAAGGGACCGGGTGAGCGCTGCAACATGGGCGTCGATCTTGGTTAGACCTTCGTCATGCATGATCAGGTTGTTGATCCAGAGCGTCAGACAGTCCACCAGGAGCACGTTTTCCTTTACCCCGTATGTGTTGATGGCTTCAGGTAAAAAAATCGGCACATCGATGGTTTTCCAGGTGTCGCTTCTTTGCCGTTGATGGTGCCGCACCCGCTGCGCCATTTCTTTGTCCTGAGGGATGCAGGTTGCGATAAAGATCTTTTGTCCGGATATTTGTTCCGCCAGATGCAGGGCATGTCTGCTTTTGCCGCTTCTGCATCCGCCGATCACAAGAATTGTTTCTATCACAAATCAATCCTTATTCATATATTTTTTGGGCACCAGCGTCACTCGCGGAAATTTGCCAAGGGGGCTCTCATCCACCAAAAGTGTGCATCCATAGGCTTTTTCCAGGGTCTTGTAAGTGAGTACTTCATCCGGCAGCCCCTGGCACAAGACGTGACCGTCGTGAATCAGAAGCAGGTGATCGGCATACATGGCCGCGAGGTTGACATCGTGGGATACCATCATGACGGTAATGCCTTTTTCATTTTTCAACCGTTCCATCAAATCCATTATTCGAACCTGGTAGGCAAGATCCAAAGATGCCGTGGGTTCATCCAGAAGGATGACGTCGGGTTCCTGACAAATCGCCCTTGCAATAAAGACCCTTTGCTGCTCACCGCCGCTCAATTGGTCCAATTTTCGATGGGCCAAATTTTCCATTCCGGTAAAAGCAATGGCCTGCCTGGCGATTTCCATATCCTTTTCTTCCTCGAGCCCCAGAATGCCGAGGTAAGGAGAACGTCCCATCAACACCATCTCGAAGACGGTAAACGGAAAATCAACGGACAGCATCTGAGGGACGAAGGCAATGGTTCGGGCCAAGGCTCTTCGCTGATACCGGTCGATGGCGCGATTCAGGATCTCCAACCGGCCCGCTTGAGGCTTAAAAATGCCGGATATGACCTTCATCAATGTGGTTTTTCCCGAGCCGTTGGGGCCGATCACAATAAAAAAATCCTTAGTGGGAACTTGAAAGGAGATGTTCTTCAAAACAAGGTTTTCCCCGAATGAATGACTCAGATTTTTGACGTTGATGGCACTATTCATTTGGCGGATCTTTTCAATAAATAGATAAAGAGCGGCGCGCCGATCATGGCGGTGATGACGCCGGCAGGGATCTCCCCTTGTTTTGGAAGGGTTCGCGCCAGTATATCACAAACCACCATGTAAGTGCCGCCGCCAAGCACGCAGGCCGGCACCAGAATCCTGTGATCCGGCCCGAAGACGAGTCGAAGCAGGTGAGGCATGACCAAACCCACAAATCCCACAAGACCGCAGTAGGATACGGTTGCACTGACCATAAACGATGTCGTCACCAGAAGCGTAACGGTAACAAGCTTTATGTTCACGCCCATGGTTTGGGCCAATTCCTTTCCCATGAGAAGCAGGTTCATCGGGTTGGAAAGCCAGAACACAAGGATAAAGCAGGGCAGCAGAATTGCGGCCAGGATGCCGACTTGCCGCATATCTCCCAGGGAGAGATCCCCCATCAGCCAGAAAATGATGTTGTGAAGTCTGGAATCCTGGGTCATGGAAATTAAAAACATAATCACTGCCGCACAAAAGGCATTCACCATTACTCCTGAAAGAAGGAGCGCGTCTTTTTTCAGGATTGTTTGTCCGGAAGACATGGCCAGTATGAGAACTAGGGTGGCAATGCTGCCGGTAAAAGCGGTCAGGCTCACCCCCGGAAACCTTGAAAAGCCCATCAGTATGCCGATAATAGCCCCTATTGCGGCCCCACCTGAAATCCCCAGAATATAAGGCTCTGCCAGCGGGTTGCGAAGCAGGGCCTGAAAAACAAGTCCGCCCAAGGAAAGTGCGGCGCCCACCAAGGCTGAAAGAAGTACCCTGGGGAACCGGATTTTCCAGATAATCGTATGCAGCATGGCGTCGGAGGCGCGTATCCCAAAAATAGTTTGAAGAACGGTCCGCATCGAACTGTGGGTCGGCCCCACGGTAATCCCCAAAAACATGACGGCCACCAGAACCATCAGCAACAGAAACGAAATGATCATAAGGCGTTTTAACAAAATGGGCTTAGCGTTAATCATTTGGTTCCCTCAAAAAGCTCGGGATGAATCAGCCTGACCATTAATTCCAGACCTTCCACCAGGCGCGGCGTCGGACGGTCAAAGAGATTGGAGTCTTCGACATAAATGCGATGATTGCGGACTGCCGGCAAGCTCGGCCATCGGTTCCATTGAGCCTTGACCTGCTTAAATATCGCGGCCCGTGCCATGGACGTGATGATAATTACTTCCGGAGAAAGCGCCAGAACTTGTTCTATGCTGTAACGCGGATAAGCAATTGGTCCCTGGGCGACGTTTTTCCCGCCGGCCAAGACGATGAGTTCATTGCTAAACGTATGGGTCCCCACGGATACGATGGGTGAAACCCCGATTTGAAAAAAAACCCGGGGCCGATACACCGTTTGTGCAACCAGGGATTTAACCTGTTGAATCCTTCGATTCATGCTTTGCACGAGTTGGTCTGCTTTTTTTTGGACATTTAAAAGTCCGCCGATTTCCTGAACGGTTTGAATGACGGTTTCCAGATTTCTGGGATTAACGGCATAGACAGGTATTTTTAAAGATTCCAGACGGCGCGCCACGGCGATGGGGTTTCCGTCTTTAATGGCAATGCACAAATCAGGCTTTAACGCCACTATTTTCTCAAGATCAAGTTGAACATATGAGCCGACTTTCGGCAGTTTTTGAGCCTCAAGGGGAAAATCGCTATAGGTTGTCACGCCTTTCAGACGATGTCCCTGGTCCAGGGCAAAAATAATTTCCGTGATGCTCGGGGCAAGAGAGACGATACGCTCCGGCTTTTTCGGAACCGTAACATGTCTTCCCATTTGATCGGTTACAGTTTTAGCATCCGATCGCTTTTCTGCAAAAAAAAACGGCAATATTGCGATCACGAGGATAATGGTTATGGTTCTGCTTTGGATCATCTCGATTCTAAAAGCATGTTGAAATCATTGAACATTAGAAGTGTATTTTTTAACATCCCTGCATAGATAGCCCTATCAGGTAATTTTAAAACGGGAGTAAAGTCAAGAAGTTTGTTTAGAAGCTATCTCAAAATAATCTTTTGGCCCAAACTCGGCGTTGGAACCTCGTTTTAAGTCCTCGACATACTGGAGTATGCCTGCGGGTTAAAACTCGGCTCCGCCTTGATTTTGAACCAAAATCTTTATTTTGAGATGGCGTCTAGCGTCATCGAATCGGACGCAGATAAATTTTCAGTTGAAAACAGACCGGGCGCCATGCAAAGGAAAATCTCTTTCTATTTAAAAATCATTATAGTATGATTTTTATCGAGGTGTGGATCAGATGAACGGCCTGAATATCTTTACCAGCAACCGCATGGAAATCCTTGCCGAACAATTGGCCCGAATTGTTCGGCAACCGTTGCCTTCCCCCTTATCTCCGGAGATCATCGTTGTCCAAAGCATGGGGATGGCGCGCTGGGTATCCATGGAGATTGCCGGACACAACGGCGTCTGCGCGAACAGTTTTTTCCCATTCCCCAACACGTTCTTACATGAAATGTTCAAAACGGTTATCCCGGATCTGCCGGAGGAATCCCCCTTTGAGCTTCCGACATTGACCTTTAAGATTATGAAGATTCTGCCTGAATGCATTCAACTTTCGGAATTTGAAAGTCTGAGGCAATACCTTATCGATGATGACTTGGGTATGAAACTGTTTCAGATTTCCCGTAAAATAGCCGACCTCTTTGACCAGTATATGGTGTTCAGACCCGAGATGATTTTCAACTGGGAAAACGGCAAAGAACATCATTGGCAGGCCCATTTGTGGCGCAAACTTTCAAGGGGCGTAAAGCACTTGCATCGCGCCGGAATCCGGAAGACCTATCTCGGAACGCTTAAAAATTCACCCCATCTAACCGATAACTTTCCAAAACGCGTATCTATTTTTGGTATATCGCATTTACCGCTGTTTCATCTTGAGGCCATTGTCGACATATCGAAATTTACCCAGGTGAACCTTTTTTTCATGAATCCGTGCAAAGAGTATTGGGGAGATATTGTTTCCGGCCGCGAGTCCCGTAAGTTTAAAAATAAATATGATCGAACCCGCGGTATTGAAACGAATCTTTATCTGGAACCAGGGAACCGTCTTCTGGCTTCCATGGGGATTTTGGGAAGAAATTTTTTCTCGATGCTCAGTGATTTAAATGGCCATGTTGTCGAATTGTTTCATGAAAATCAGGACATTACAATTCTTGAGAAAATCCAGACGGATATTTTACACCTAATCGATCGTCAGGGGTATCCCCGGCAGTCTGTTTTAAATTCCGAACCGATTGTTGTTTCTTCATCGTCACACACTGACCGTCCGCCATTTTCGGATATTGATACTTCTTTCCGGGTTCATTCCTGTCATAGCCCGATGCGGGAAATCGAGGTGCTTTACGATAACATCCTGGCCATGATGGAAGAAGATCCGGATCTGTTACCCAAAGATATCGTTGTCATGGCGCCCGACATCGATCTTTATGCACCGTTGGTTCATGCAGTGTTCGGTGCACAGACCGATGAAAAAATGAGAATTCCTTATACGATTGCGGACCAGCGTATTATCAAAGAGAGTCGTATTGTAGAAGGGTTCATGTCGATTCTCAATCTCAAAGGCAGCCGGATGGGTGTCAATCACGTCATGGCCCTTTTAGAACTGCCTGGAATAAAAGAAAAATGCGATATTACCGAATCGGAAATCGAAGTTTTTGAACATTGGATCGATGACACCCATATCCGGTGGGGGATCGACGCAGAACACCGCCGCCATTTGGGTCTTCCCGGTTTTAATGAAAATAGCTGGAAATCCGGCATCGACAGACTTCTTTTGGGATATGCGATGCCGGGCTTTAACCGCAAACTGTTCTCGGGTATCCTCCCATATGATCATATCGAGGGCGGTGATGCAAAGACCCTTGGAAAGTTCGTTACTTTTTTGGACCGGCTGTTTAAAATTGTATATGCCTTGAATCAAGCCAGACCATTAAGCGAATGGTACCCAATCCTCCTAGAAGTGCTCCAGCAGTTTTTC
>Ga0307446_1000849_pt1 | contig 10518 bp, 9 predicted proteins | sample SalMarSW160320MG_FD_202141 | JGI IMG/M metagenome (GOLD analysis project Ga0307446, IMG submission 202141) | Salt marsh sediment microbial communities from the Plum Island Ecosystem LTER, Massachusetts, United States - SW1603-20 | ecosystem: Environmental > Aquatic > Marine > Intertidal zone >... | reverse complement strand
GGCGCACCTTGTTCCGCATGATCGAGAAGAATTTCTGGGCGCTGAATTCCATCGTGGTGCAGCCCGGCTACGCGGCCGCCCGCGAGATCTTGCGCCATTTCGCCGAGAAATTATTCGCCAAGACCGCAAGCGAGGAGGCCCGCGCCAAGTTGCGCGCGGCCTCGGCGGCGATAGCCGGCATCGTTGTCTCTGGTATCGCAGTCGTCGTGCTGTGGCTCGTCTGGCCGGCAGCCTATCTCGTCGGTCACATTTCGGAGGTGAGCAGCTGGCGGGATCTCGTTCCGGTGGCGCTCGCCAACAGCATCGTCTTGATCACCGGCTATTTCGCGGTGGCCGCGCTTATCTGGGGCTTCGCCGATGCCACCATGTCCCAGCCGCGTAGCCTGAAAGACTTTCACACCGCGAAGACCAAGGGGCGCAGATTGCGCGTTGTGCATTTATCGGACATTCATCTCGTCGCGGAGCGCTACGGGTTTCGCGTCGAGAGCGGCAGGTCCGGCCCGCGCGGCAACGAGCGCGTAAAGCGGCTGTTCGCACAGCTCGAAGCGATCGACGCCAAAGACAGGCTCGACGCCATCCTGATCACTGGCGACATGACCGATGCTGGCATCTCCACCGAGTGGGTGCAGTTTTTCGAGATCCTCGAAGCCCACCCGGGCCTTGCCGAGCGCGTGCTGATCCTGCCCGGCAACCATGACCTCAACATCATCGACCGCGCCAATCCTGCGCGCATGGATTTGCCGACGAGCCCCGACCGGCGCTTGCGTCAGATCAGGACCTTGTCTGCCATGAACACCGTCCAAGGGCGGCGCGTTCAGGTCGTCGATCTCGAGAGCGGCCGCTTGGACGCGAGCCTGGAAGAGGCGCTTGCCCCCCATATTGCGGAGATCAAACGCTTCGCCGACGTAGCCCGGCCGCAATTCTCAAACGCCCTCTCGCAAGTCTGGACCAAGGCCTTCCCCATGGTCGTGCCGCCCGACCGCGCGGACGGGCTTGGCATCATTCTGCTCAACTCGAATGCCGACACGCATTTCTCCTTCACCAATGCGCTCGGCATGGTCTCGGCGGGGCAAGCCCGCGGCATCAACATCGCCCGCGAGGCCTATCCCAAGGCCTGCTGGATCATCGCCCTGCATCACCATGTCATCGAGTACCCGTGGGCGGCGAAAAAGCTGTCGGAGCGCATCGGCACCGCGTTGATCAACGGCAACTGGTTCCTGCGCAGCTTGAAGCCGCTCGTGGGGCGCGCGATTCTGATGCACGGTCACCGCCACATCGATTGGATCGGCACGTGCGCTGGGCTGCCGATCGTCTCGGCGCCCTCGCCCGTCATGGAGGTGACCAACGAGAAGCCGACGGCCTTCTACATCCACACGCTGGCCATTGGCGCCGGGGGGCAGCTTGAACTCCTGCCCCCCGAGCGCATTGTTGTCGAGGGCGCCCCTGACGACTAGGCGCGCCTGGCGTCTGCCTGCCTCAGCTCTTCACCCGGAAGGCCCAGATGATGAGCACCACGCCCTCGATGAGCAACAGGATGCCGAAGACCAGCGGCACCGCGAGCGCCGCCACCATCGGCGAGCCAAGCAAGATGAGCCCGATGATGAAGTTGATGACGCCGAAGATGAAGGAGCCGAAGCCGCCGCCGGTGAATCCGCCGATGATGGCGAACACACCGATGACAAGACCGAGAATGCCGAGCCAGACCACGACGGCGGTCGGCAGAACGATCGCCGCAAACAACGGATGGTGCAACACGATGAGACCGGCGATGATGCCGACAACGCCGATGATCAGCGACCAATACCACGGTACGGATTTGTCGACGAAGACGCGCACCAATTCGAGCACCCCGACGAACAGCCAATAGAACCCGATGAAGATGACAAACGCGACCAACGTCGCCGCCGGGGCCGTCAGGAGCAGGATGCCGAAGATGATCGCCGCGATCCCTTCGAGCAGAAATACCCACCAAACCTCAGACTGATGTGATGTGGCTGCAGCCATGGTGATGACCTCTCTTTGCCGCCGCTGTTTGAGGAGCCGGCAAGCGGGCAGCTGGCTCAGCCGGCAACGCGCATACGGTAAGGCCTGAAGTATACTCTTCTTGTTACAGTGATGCTGCCAGGCTCTCCGTACCCCTGCTTTTTGCGGGTTTTTGCGGGGAAATCCCCGGTGGCGAAGGCCGTTTGACTGGCCTATCTACAAGGTGATTCTCGGTCCCGGCCGAGAAGCAGCCTCGGAAGGCGGAGTAAGACCATGCCGCGACCCATCGTTCGCGTCCCTTGTTCCATTTGGCGCGCCTCAGGCGCCGCCGAAGGGGAGCGCGCGATCCCTGAAGAGACCGCAGTCGCCTTCACCTTCAACACCGCCTCCTACGCGGTGATGATGGCGACGCCACAAGATCTCGAAGACTTCGCCGTCGGCTTCGCCCTGACCGAGGGTGTCGTCTCGTCGATCGACGCCATCGAAACCATCGAGGTGGTCGAGGAAGATGTCGGCATCGAATTGCGCCTCTGGCTGAAGGCTCCGGACGCTGCCGAGTTTCTCGGACGGCGGCGCAAGCTCGCTGGTCCCACCGGCTGCGGGCTGTGCGGTGTGGAGAGCCTCACCGAGGCGATGCGCCCACCGCCTGATGTTGGCAAAGGTCGCGTGCTGACGCCGAACCAGATCATGACGGCAGTCGAATCCCTCTTCCCCCGGCAGGAGATCAATCGGGAAACCCGCGCCGTGCATGCCGCAGGCTTCTGGGACCCGGAGCGCAAGCTCGTCGCGGTGCGCGAGGATGTCGGCCGCCACAACGCGCTCGACAAGCTCGCTGGCGCGCTCGCCCGCGATGGCGCGAGCGCCGACCAGGGGCTGGTCGTCCTGACCAGCCGCGTCTCGGTGGAGATGGTACAGAAGTCGGCCGCCATCGGCGCGCCGATCATCGCCGCGGTCTCGGCACCGACAGCGCTCGCCGTACGCATGGCGGAAGCTTGCGGCATGACGCTGGTCGCCATCGCCCGCAAAGACGGCTTCGAAGTGTTCACCCATCCACACCGCGTGAAAGGCAAGCTCGAAAGCCACGTTGCCTAGGACGGTTCCGGCTCTCGCCTGAGGAGGCCTTCGGCCTCAACGAGATCTTCCTTCCGGTTGATGTTGAAGAACGGGTCGACCTCTCGCCCGCCGATTTCGCTGGCCGGAAAGAACACTTGCGCCGCGCCTTGCATCTCGGCCCACCGGCTCACCTTGCGCAGGCCGCCGGCCAACGCGGCCTTGAGATCAGACGCCATCCCCACCGGCCAAACCGCGACCACCGGGTGCACGCCCGTTTCCGAACGCGCCACCGCCATGGTCCCGGCGGCGCGGTCTGCCGCGGCGAGCCCGCGCACCAGATCAGCGGGAATGAATGGCGTGTCGCCCGGAACGGTCACGGCCCAGGCCACATCGGGACGATTTGCAGCCACCCACTCAAGACCCGCGGCGACGCCTGCGAGCGGGCCCTGGAATTCCGGCGAAGCGTCAGCGACCACCGGCAAACCGAATCCAGCAAACTGATCGCTGTTCGCGCTGATGACGATGTCGGAGACTTGCGGACGCAAGCGCGCGAGGACGTGTGCCAGCATCGGTTTGCCGCTAAGCGGCCGCAGGCACTTGTCGCCGCCGCCCATGCGGCTTGACCGGCCGCCGGCTAGAACGATCCCGACGATCGTCTCATGGGGTTCCATGTGAGGACTGTAAGACGGGGAGCGCAGCGCCGTCACTGGCGGCCTTCGGGCCTAGAAGATGGCAGTGAGCGGCCCGACCAAGCTCCAATGCGTCAAGAATAGGCTACCCAGATATTCGGCTCTTCGTACGTGCCGGTCTGCTGGTCGACATCGATCTTCACTGGCGCAATGGCACCATCGAGCGCGTAAGGCCCGGTCTCCCTAAAACGCTGCTTGGACCAGTTCTCCCAGAAGCCGAGAGGCTCGTGGACAACCATCGACCGCTCGCACGGCCCGACCAGCTTGCCGCCCGATGACAAATGGCTCCTGAGCCAAGGGTCGTAAACCCGCCCCTTCGGGTCGGTCCAGGTCAGGTATTCGGAGATCGGGACCCAAGGATGCTTCACCTTGGCGGAGGGCCGCACCGGGGCTACGAGGCCACGCAAGCCCCTGTCCTCGGCCAGGTCGACCAGGGCCCGGATCATTAATTTGGCGTAGCCCTTGGCGCGGTGCACCGCGGGCACGGAAATCGCGAGCGCACCCAGCATGTTGACCCGTGCGCCCTTGGACCGCGCGGCCGTCTCGACCACCCAATCCCACCCTTCAGGTGGCAGATCGTCGGGACCTGAGCACGCGAAGGGGACGCAATTGGCCACCGCTACCGGATAGCCCGTTTCCTCGTCGACCAGGCACAACTGGTAGTCGGGGTAGGCGTCTAGCAGGTCCTGGTAATGCTCATAATGAGCCCTAGTGTAGTTGAGATAGCCGAGCTCGTTCCAGGCCGCCTGCTCGATCGAGCTTGCCGCCTTCTTCAATTCGGGGCTCTCCGCCCGGGACCGTATGGCGAGTCTTGCCGCCATGAAGGGCTCGAAAATCCTGGACAAATACCGAATCGGCCGCCCCCTCCCGCAGGATGGCGCGGCAGCCCCAAGGAAGTGCCCCCGGGGCTGATAGTTAATAAACGGTAAACCGGTGTGCTGCAATTCGTTAATCAGTCTACGGTATTGAATTATTCCGTAGCCTGACGATCATCCTTGAATCGGCCGTAGCCCCCAGCCGAGCGAAAAATGAAGGAGATGCAAGATGTTCGCGGACGCTGCAACGGGGATTTAACACGTCGCAGCTAGGAATATTGCGTTCGACCCCGCGTTACGTTTGCAAGTGATCTGGTGCCCCTGTCCGAACGAGAACACTACCTTCGCGGCGACCTACGTCGCCTGACCACCCTGATTGCGGTGGCGATTACGTTTTTTGGCTTGGTTCTCCTCGCGATCATTGCCTACGCCGGCTGGTCGGCGAACCAGAGCGCGGTGGAGAGAGAGCGCACCCTCCTCGACAACGCCCTCAACCAAAGCATCGCGCGCGTCCTCAATGAGCAGAAAAGCGTCGCCTGGTGGGATGATTCGGTCCTGAACATTACCGATGACGCCATCGACCTCGATTTCGTCGACGCAAATTTCGGCATCTTTCTCACCGAGACCTATGCCCAGGATGCGGTCTATATCCTCAACGCCAAGGACAAGCCGCTTTACGCCTGGGCCAATGAGGCCCGCGCCGCACCGTCCTCATTCGAGCGCGTGCGCCCCTCCATCGAGTCCGTGATCGACGAGGCCCGGCAGGGGAAACTATCGCCTCAGTTGAAGACCCGCCCGGATTCGTTCAGCGAGTCCCAAAGCAGCTATCGGCTACTTGCCGGCGTTCTTGGGGTCGCCCGTTGGGCGGGACACATTATGACGGTCAACGGGCGTCCCGCAGTGGTCGCCGCGCTGACTATCGTGCCGAATGTTCAAATGGACCTGCTCAAGGGAACCCCCAACCTCCTCGTCAGCATTCGCTATATCGATAAGGACTTCATCTCCGAGATCGGGCGCACGTTACTGCTTCCTGACCTCGCCCTGAAGAAACAGCCGGTGGAGGGTGGGGCCGTGTTTTCCGAGCCCTTCATCACTGACGACGGTGTCCAGGCCGGTTACTTGAGTTGGACGACACGTCAACCAGGTCACGTGCTCCTGACGATCATCCTGCCGCTGGTGGCGTTCGGCGTCCTCGCCACGGGGCTTCTGTCCAAGATCATGTTCGGGCGGCTCAGGAGGGCCTCCACAGCACTCGCACAGCGCGAGTTCGATGCCCGGTATGAAGCCAAGCACGATCCGCTGTCCGGCCTGCCCAACCGCGTCCACATGGTCGAGAAGATCGACAAGTTCCTCAACAGCTACATCGCGCGGCGCAATGGCCAGCGCGCGCTCGCGGCCTATATTGACATCGACCGCTTTAAGGACATCAACGATACGCTGGGCCACGAGGCAGGCGACGAACTGATAAAGTTGGTTGCCCAGCGGCTCGGCACGCGACTCAGGCCGCACGACTTCCTCGCGCGCTTTGGCGGCGACGAGTTCGTGATTCTATGCGCGCCCGCAGGCCCTGAGGCCGGTCCAGGCCTTGTCGAGCGCATCAGCCAGGCCTTTGCCTCGCCCTTCGCCATCAAGGGCCAATCCATTCGCGTGACAGTGTCGAGTGGGCTTGCCGTCGCGCCGGACAACGGCGCCACAGCCGATGAACTCATGCGTCACGCCGATATTGCGCTCTATGAGGCCAAGAGTCTCGGCCGCGACCGCGCTGTGTTCTTCACCGCAAGAATGGCGGAGGACGTCGAGCATCGGCGGTCTATTGAGCTCGATCTCCGTTCCGCTCTCGAGAACGAAGAGCTCGACCTGAACTATCAACCGATCATCTCATCCAGCACAGGGGCAATCCTGGGCGTAGAGGCCCTGCTGCGCTGGCACCATCCCCTCTATGGCAGCATGTCCCCTGCGGAGTTCGTCCCCATCGCGGAAAACGCAGGCCTGCTCCCCGCCATCGGCGAATGGGTCCTGAACCGGGCCATGATCGATTCGAAGCGCTGGCCCGACCTGGAAGTCGCTGTAAATCTCTCGCCAGTCCAGTTTCGCCATGTCGATCTCGAGGGGATGCTCCGCCAGCTCATTGTGAAGCACGCGATTGATCCAAGTCTCTTCGTGCTGGAGATCACCGAAGGCGTGCTCTTAGAATCGACTGATCGTGTCAGCGGCGTCCTCGCCGCCATCCACGACATGGGTTTCAAGACCGCGCTCGACGACTTTGGAACGGGCTATTCGAGCCTGTCCTATCTCTGCAATTTCCAGTTCAACAAGATCAAGATCGACCGTTCGTTCATCAGCAATGTCTCGAAGGTCGATACCACGAAGACCATCGTCAAGTCGGTGGTGACGCTCGGTCGTGCCCTCGGCATGGATATCGTGGCCGAGGGCATCGAGGCCGAGTTCGAGGCCACGATGATGACCAGGTTCGGTTGCACCGAGCTGCAAGGATTCTATTTCTCGAGGCCGTTGCCTGTGGCGCAGATGGAAGAGTTCCTCAAGACCTACGTGCCGAAGCCACCCGGTTCGGAAGTCGAGCCCACGCCATTGCCGGCCGCGGGCTAGACGGCTGGGCGTGGCGCCGGTGTGATCGGCACTTGCCTTTCACCTCCGCCTCCGCGACATCTTTGGGATTTAACGCGCAAGGTGGCATCCGTGCCCTCAGAAAAGACCGAACAAGCCTCGCCAAGCCGCCCGCCTGCCGGCAATGCTGACTATGAATGGGCGACGTTCGATTCCGAGGCCTACTTCCAACACTATTATGGCGAGCCTCACCCGGACGATGACCGCGTCATCCGTTGCGCCGTGGAGGCTATCAAGCGCGCACCGCCGCTGGGCGCCGCGCTCGACATCGTCGACGTCGGCACCGGCCCCAACCTTATTCCGTTTTTCTGCGCCTTTCCCCGCGCAGCACGACTGACGGCGTGGGAATACGCCAAGAGCAATGTCGACTGGCTCGAGGCCGAGCTCAAGGGGAAGGAGATGCGCCCGCAATGGCAACATTTCTGGCGCGTGACACGCGAGGCCTATGGCCCCGCGTTTGATCTGCCTACCGATCCGATCCCGCTGCTGCGCACCAGGGCTACGATCAAGCAGGGCTCCGTCTTCGATCTTCCCCAGCAGAGGTGGGATGCCGCCACCATGTTCTTCTGCGCCGAGTCGATCACCGAGCGCCACGACGAGTTCGAGAGCGCCTGCGCCGCATTCGCCCGCTGCGTAAGACCCGGCGGTGCCCTGATCGCCGCCTTTCTCGTGCGCTCGGCCGGCTATATCGTGGCCGACCGGCCCTTTCCGGTACTCAGCTTGTCGCCGGAATCGATCGAGACCGCCTTTGCCGCACACGCCCATGAGGTCAAAGCAGAACTGATCGGCATCGTCGAACGGGAGATTCGCAGCGGCTATTCCGGCTTCATCTTCCTGACTGGCATCGCGCGCTGAATCCACGCAACCCGCGCCCTATCCCGCGAAGACCCGAGCCCCGCCGCCGCCATAATGCCTGCCTAGGGTGATTCACGGGGACAGGGGAAAAGGAAGCTGCGTCTATGAAAATCGTGATTACAAACCTATTCGTCGCCGCCCTGGCCCTCTGCGCGGCCATCGCCGAGCCGCCCGCCGCGCGCGCCGCATCGGCCGCCGAGATTCAACACGATGCCAACGAGACTCTGCACAGCTTCGTTCGCCAGATCGGCGGCGCTCAAGAGCTCGCCAACAAGGCCGTCGGGATTCTCGTGTTCCCATCCGTCATCAAGGCCGGCTTTGGCGTCGGCGGCGAGTACGGCGAAGGCATGCTGATTGTCGATAAGCGAGCGGCCGGCTATTACAATCTGGTCTCGGCCTCGTTCGGCTTCCAGCTCGGCGCGCAAGAGCGCTCGGTGATCATCATGTTCATGACCCAGAGCGCGCTCGACGCCTTCTACCGCCGGGCCGGCTGGAAGGTCGGCGTCGACGGTTCCGTGACCATCATCACCATCGGCGTCGGCGGCTCCATCGACACCGACAAAATCACAGAGCCTGTGATTGGCTTCATCCTCGACCAGAAGGGACTCATGTATAACCTCACCCTCGAAGGCTCCAAGATCAGCAAGATCGACCGTTGAGCCCGCTTTAGGTTGAGATGAGGCTACGACCCAAGGTTCTGTTCTTCGACGTCAACGAGACTCTGCTCGATCTCACGGCGATGAAGGAAAGCGTGGCCTTGAGCCTCGGTGGCCGCGACGACCTCTTGGCGCTGTGGTTCACGACGCTCCTGCATTACTCGCTGGTCGAGACCACGGCCGGCCAATATCACAATTTCGATGTGATCGGTGCCGCGGCGCTACGGATGGTCGCCCGCAATTACGGTATCTTGCTCTCCGAGAAAGAGGCGAGCGCGGCAATCGCGCCCATGCGCTCCTTGCCACCGCACGAAGACGTGGTGGCTGCGCTCGCAAGCCTGCGCGATGCCGGCTTTCGCATGGCCACATTGACCAATTCCTCGAAAAGCATGGTGAAGTCGCAGATGGGCAAGGCGGGGCTGTCTGAATTCTTCGAGACTCTCCTGAGCGTCGAGAGCGTCCGCCAGTTCAAGCCCAAGACGGAGGTCTATCGCTGGGGCGCCGACCAGATGGGGCTCCAAGCGGAAGACTGCATGCTCATCGCCGCCCATGGCTGGGATGTCGCCGGCGCTTTGTGGGCCGGCTGCCGCGCCGCGTTCGTGGCGCGGCAAGGCGCGCAACTCTATCCGTTGGCGCCGGATCCGGAGATCGTCGAGCCCGATCTCATGCGCGTAGCGGAAAAGCTCGCCGCGCTCCCCGAAGCCGAGACCGGACAATGAGCGAGAGCCAAACATCGGCACCCCCTGACACAGCCGGCGAGAAGCGCTTCGCCGGCGCGCTCAGCGACGACTATCCCTTGTGGCGCCTTGCCCGGCCGTTTCTCGGCGAAGTGCATGGGGTCGTCAGCGCGGAGCTCGCCAAGTTCGCGCACGATCGCCCTGCCCCGCTTCAAGCGGTCGATATCGGCATGGGAGACGGCGCCATCACCAAGCTGCTCTTGGCCGAGCCGAAGCTCACCGTGACCGGCCTCGACAACGAGCCCAGGATGATCGCCCAAGCCGAGAAGGCGCTTCGCGGCGCCGTGGACGACGGCAGGCTGAAGATCGTGCTCGAGGACGCGCATACCTTCCTCGCGAGGCTCCCGGCGGCGTCCGTCGATATCGCCGCGTCAGGCTACGTCCTGCACAACCTGACCGAGGACTATCGCGACAAGGTCTATGACGCGATTTTCCGCGTGCTTAAGCCCGGCGGACTCTTCGTCAATGCCGACAAGTATGCGCAAAGCGGGCAAGCCCATCGCGACGCGCTCCGCTGGCAGCTCGGCCTGTTCTTCGACGTGCTCGCGCCACGCCAGAAATACGACCTGCTCCGCGACTGGGTGCTGCATTACGTGGAGGACGAGATGCCGGGCCGGGTCATGCCCGAGGCCGACGCGGTGGCGCGGCTCGCGCGCGCGGGGTTCGTCGACGAGACGATCGTCTACCGCAACCACATGGATGCGGTGCTCGTCGCCCATAAACCACAAGGCGAACGACCCGCGTAACCCCACAATAATAGTGTCACATCCCTTACCTACCTAACGAAGGTGGAGCAGCGGCCATGGCTGCATCCATCGGATTTCGACTTCCGCCACTGATCACGAGGGGAAAGACGGCATGACCACGGATTGGGCTTCAGACGTCAAGAAATACGCGCCGGACGCAGACGCCGCGGCGATCGAGGGCATCGTCCGCCATTGCGGCATCGCCCTTCAGAGCCGGGATGCCTCGCTCGTTGCCTTCAGCGACAAGTCGGAACTGGACCGGGTGCGTGACAGCTTCCTGAAGAAGAAGCTCGGTCTGACGCAGGCCGATGACGAGCTCGACGCCGCCATCAAGGCCGTTGGCGACAAGATGAAGGACG
>Ga0307446_1000846_pt1 | contig 10525 bp, 9 predicted proteins | sample SalMarSW160320MG_FD_202141 | JGI IMG/M metagenome (GOLD analysis project Ga0307446, IMG submission 202141) | Salt marsh sediment microbial communities from the Plum Island Ecosystem LTER, Massachusetts, United States - SW1603-20 | ecosystem: Environmental > Aquatic > Marine > Intertidal zone >... | reverse complement strand
GTGTCGAACATAAACTGCAAGGTGAACAGCGCATGACCATACCCCCGGGTGTCATTGAAGTGGACCTGTTTTCCGAAAAGGTAAACAGTACCGCCCATCCGGACGCGGTCCGGTTCAGGAAGGCCCTCGAATCAGTAGCAGAGGAGTATCGGTGCCGTCTCACCTCCTTTGAAGTCAAGGAAGGGATTGTTTCATTCTCTTTTGACAGCAACGGGCTCATGGCGGACATCCTGAAAATTCTCCAGACTCCGCCGGGTCCCCCGGATTTAGATAAATAGCTTTTTGCGCCCTCTCGATGGGGATCTTTACATCTTTCGTGCATGAACACAAAAATAGACTTTTCCCATATTGGGATCATTTTGCTCGAGCCGCAGATTCCCGAGAACATCGGCTCGGTGGCTAGGGCCATGGCCAATATGGGGCTTGAGCGGCTTATTCTTGTTCGACCGAAAAACTGCGATCTCTCCAGGGTTTTAAAAACGGCAACCGGCCCTTCCTGGGACGTGGTGGAGACACTGGAGGTTTTTGAAGATCTCAAGACCGCTCTCGCCCCGTTCCACTACATGGCCGCGACTACCGCCAGGCTCGGCTCGCTGCGTCCTCCATTGACCAACCCACGCCTTCTGGCCAGGGACCTCATATCCCTTTCACAGGAAAATGAGGTTGGCCTCCTCTTCGGACCTGAAGATCGGGGGCTTTCCAATGAAGAACTTCACCACTGCCACACCATCGTAAACATCCCCACTGCCGGGTTTTCTTCTCTCAACCTCGCCCACGCTGTCATGATCCTCTGCTATGAAATCTCCATTGCATCAACCGGGGAAACAATGAAGCATGTACCCCGGCTCGCGAACACCTTTGAACTGGAAGGGATGTACGATCACATGCAGCACGTGCTCATGAAAATTGGTTTTCTCCAGCCTGAAAACCCTGAGCACTGGATGCTTAATATCCGGAGATACCTCTCACGCCTTCCCCTTCGCGCCAGGGAAGTGAGGATCATCCGCGGCATATGCCGTCAGATTGATTGGTATACGAGCCACATTGACAAAAATGATGCCGGAAAATAGCGGTCACAAAAAAGCGGCTTCATTTGAAACAGGAGAAATAGTTGACAACCAACGCGTTGCGTAATGAAATCGGGGACCGGGTGGATCGGCTCCAGGAAATGCTCACAGAGCATGCCCTCGATGGTATTATCTTCGTACAAAAGGTCGATGTATTCTACCTTTCCGGCACAGACCAGGCTGCCCACCTCTGGGTTCCTGCGCGAGGGGCCCCTCTCCTCATGGTGAAGAAAAGTATTGAAAGGGCAAAAGCGGACGCGGCCATTGACAATATCGTCAGACTTCCCGGATTTTCAGATATCCCTCGTCTCATAGAAAAAAACAGCAACTTCTTTCCCCGGCGTATGGGTTTGGAAATGGATGTCCTGCCGGTCAACCAGTACCGCATTTATCGGGGACTCTTTCCGGAAACTGAAATGGTTGACATTTCCATGATCATCAGAAACCTCCGTATGGTCAAATCCCCGCACGAAATCTCTGCAGTCAGCAGGGCGGCAGAAATGGGAGACCACATGTTCGAGCAGGTTCCTTTGATTCTCAGGCACGCGGAAACGGAAACCGATCTTGCCCTCAAGTTGGAGGCCTTCTACCGAAGCCAGGGTCACCCGGGAATCGTGAGGACAAGGGCTTTCAACATGAAATGTTTCTACGGACACGTGCTGGCAGGGAAAAACGCGGCGATCCCCAGCGCGTCTCCCGGCCCCACCGGTGGAACCGGGACGGGCCCTTTTTACTCGCAGGGTGCCGGCTTCGGCAGAATCCACCCCCACGGGCCGGTGATCGTAGACTACACTTCCAGTGTCGACGGATATGTATCCGACCAGGCACGCACTTTCTCCATTGGAAAGCTGCCGGAACATTTCATTCACGCCCACCAGGTCATGATCGAGGTCCAGGACGCAATCGCCCGGGACGTGCGGCCCGGTGTCAGAGCGGGTGATCTCTATGCACAGGCACTGGATGTGGTAAAAAGCCACGGACTGGAGAAAGGCTTCATGGGATATCCCGATCCGGTCCCGTTTGTGGCGCACGGAATCGGTCTCGAACTGGATGAATGGCCCATCATCGGAAGGAACAACACCACGATCCTCAAAGAAGGGATGATCTTTGCCCTGGAACCCAAAGTGGTCTTCCCCGGCCAAGGGGTGGTAGGCATCGAAAATGTCTTCGTGGTAACGTCAGACGGGGTCAAAAAGCTCAATCAATTTCCTGATGCGGTGTCTGTCTGCTGAGGGATAACATCAACAAAGGTAGTTTTGTAGTCTTTCCCGTGAGACCATCCCCTCGCGCAGGATACGAGGGGGTTCCTGGCAAATATCCAGAACCGTGGAACCGCTTTTTCCTGCTGTGATTCCGCCGTCGAGAATCATATCCACCCGGTCTCCCAATTGCCGAAGCACCTCCACAGAAGATCGGCAGGGCGATTTTCCGGATAGATTGGCACTGGTACCGGTAAGGACTCCTCCCACCGCCCCCACCAGCTTTGCGGCAACCGGATGACTGGAGATGCGAATTCCGATCTTCCCGGTCCCCGCTGTTATGGCACGCGGGACTTCATCCGATGCATTGAACACAAGCGTCAGCCCCCCGGGCCAGAAGTCGTCCATCAGCCCTCGTGCCACGGGCGGCACATGCCTCACAAGGTGATCAAGCGCCTCAGAGGAGGTAATCAGGAGCAGAATGGGACGTATCCTTTGCCGTCCCTTGACCTGGAACAGACGATCCACCGCATCTGCCCTCCCGGGGTCCACCCCTAACCCATAAAATGATTCAGTAGGATAGGCCACCACGCCACCTTGCCTGATGAGCAGGGCCGCTTCACAGATTTCCTTTTCTCCAGGGTTTTCGGCGTCCACTTTTCTGACAGGAGCATTGTTTTTCGCATTGCCGTTCGACACAACGTCCCTTTCTATTTACCGGACTCAAAATCCTGTGCTTTCCGAAGGGTCTCCCGGGTCATCTCTGCACGGTAAGCGGCTACTCTTTGCGCTATGGGAGAGAACTTCAAGGCAAGAATTTCTGCTGCAAATATAGCCGCATTTCTTGCACCACCGCTACCCACAGCCATTGTGGCCACCGGGATTCCCGGCGGCATCTGCACCGTGGCCAGGAGGGCATCCATGCCGTGCAGCGGAGATGAATCGATAGGGACCCCTATGACGGGGAGCGTGGTGTACGCGGCTGCCACCCCGGCCAGATGGGCCGCCCACCCTGCCGCGGCGATAATAACTTCTATCCCTTTGGCGGCGGCTGACATCACATATTCCCGTGTCTGGTCAGGGGTCCTGTGGGCGGAGAGGACCTTCATTTCGTAGGGGATCTCCAAGCTTTCGAGCAGATCCCTGCATCCCTGCATAACATCAGCATCGGATGCACTCCCCATCAGGACCGCCACTTTTGGTTCCAGTGATGCCATATCGGCTTCCTCCTTCTCTCCATCCATACATCACCAACCCTGGATGAGCTGATTCCCTTCCTTCATTCGATTGAAGCATTCACACCGAGAAAAAAATTATTATATCCTGAAGTCAATACCCTCACAGCCAGTCCCAAGGGGTACCCACAGACGGAGATCAGTGGATGGACCTTATCTTGGTGCTTCAGCAGCCATTCCCATGATGGGATAAATGATCATTCCGGCCAGCCAGGCGATGTCCTCTGCGGAGAGAATATCAGATATGCTCCGGTCAAAAAGGAGGTTCCCCTCCGGGGGAAACTCATCATCTCCTTCCCACAGAATCAAGACCACCGGGACCAGAGGGAACGCCTGTACTACCACTGAATGGTCTCCCTGGCCAAAGGGTTTGGCCCCGTAAACCTCCTGTGTTACCGGGAGGAGCCTTTCAGGATGACTCCCAAAGGCCTGGACCAGCGGGTTCTTTGCCCGCCTCAGGAAGGCGTCAAGGTAAAATTTCCCGTCTGGCACCTCCTGGTATGCTATCCATTCCCCCGCTACTCTTGCTCCCGTTGCCCCGTTCAAATAATGCATTATGAGGACCTGCTGCTGAATGGGAACCTCGTCTCCCGTGTCCTTGAAAGAAAGGTCCCAATTCGGCCCCGAAATGAGGACATCCCTGTTCAGAAAATTCAGCGCCAGGTTGGGGATTCCGTCAATGATCGCCTCCAAGGTCGCCCCGGACTGATCCGCGATCCGTTTAGGATTCTTCCCCTCCAGTTCATTCTTCCCCAGTTCTACGGCTGTCCTGTAATCATCTATCCTTGCCATTTTTCGCCCTTCATCTTAAAATACATTTAAATAAGCGACGGGTTCAAAGGTTCAGAGGTTCAAGGTTCAAGGTTCAAGGTTCCAATACATCTTCCTCGTCAACTGAAACGGGCTCTAGAAACAATCTTATTTCAGTGATACTAATTTTTCAACCCAAACCTTTCGTGAACCGGAATTGTGAACGGTTTGCCAAGGCAGGTACCCATGGGGCGGAGAAAAAAACGGAAAAAAGACCGCAATGCAAATCCCAAAACCAGGAGCGGTGTTTTCAACCCTGCCTTGCGGGGGAGCATCGATTTCCCCCGCGAATGCACTTCAGGTTCGCCGGACCACAGCAAGGATCTGGGGCCAATAGATTCCGGCCTGGACGAAGATGAAAGGCTTTTCCATGAGGCCATGGCCGATGTTGCCCCCCTTGGTGATGAACCCAATCGCTTCGTAACGCCCCCCAATATAGAAACAAGACCCGCTCACCCCGCCCCTGATGACGAACTGGAAACCCTCGCCCGGCTGACCGAACTGGTGAGCGGATCTGTTGAGCTCGATATCACGTTTTCCGATGAATATATTGAAGGTACCGTACAGGGCGTTGACCCGAAATTGATGCGCCGTTTGAAGCGAGGAGAGTTTCCTCTCCAAAATTTTATTGACCTCCACGGACTCACCAAGCAGGAAGCCCAGGAAAGGGTAAATGAGTTTATTCTGGAAAGCTACCGATCGGGGCTCAGATGCGTGCTCGTAGTCCATGGGCGGGGGCACAACTCTGAAAATCACATCCCCATTTTGAAAGAACGTTTGCCACACTGGCTCACACGCGGTCCGGCGAGGAAGATAGTCCTTGCTTTTTCAACTGCCAGACCCTACGATGGTGGCACTGGTGCCCTCTATATTCTTCTCCGAAAGAGAAGAGGGGCCTTATGATCCGCTCCTGTGGAGATGCGGCAAAAAGGAGGATTGCGTCTCATGAAACTGGGGATTATGGGACTCCCCCAATGCGGCAAGAAAACTATTTTCGAGGCTCTGACCGGCGCGAGGGGTGCCGGCACTGATGACTCCCCTGCTCGAAAGGATGCGAAAATGGCGACAGTGATGGTCTTTGATGAGCGTGTGGAATTCCTGGCAGGCATCTACCGCCCCAAAAAGACCACTTTCGCTCGGGTAGAATACCTGCTGCCCTCTGAAATCCACGGCACCCCTGCTGACAAGTCCCGTGCGAGCCTGTGGAACCAGGTCCGCCCCTGTGACGCGCTGCTGGTCGTTCTGAGGAATTTCCCCTCCCCGGGAGGGTCTCAGCCGGATCCGGAGAAAGACTACTGGGACTTGGAAGAAGAGATGATTCTTGCTGACCTTGTGGTTACTGAAACCCGAATCGAACGGCTTGAACGTGACCGGAAGAGAGGGAAGAAGGAGCAGTCCGAAGAGTACGATCTCCTCCTATCCTGCAAGAAAATACTGGAGGAGGGAGAGCTCATCCGCAGCGATGAGAAACTTGCCTCCCACCCACTCCTCAAAGGCTTCACCTTTCTTTCCGGCAAGCCCACTCTGATGATCCTGAACAATGAAGATGAAGATGAGGCATTGCCGGCCTGGAACAGAAGTCCGGGCGGCGTTGATCTCATGGTGGTTCGAGGTCGCCTGGAGCAGGATATTGCCTCCATGTCGCCGGATGAGGCAGAGGAATTCATCGAGGCATATCACGTAACTGAATCGGCCCTGGACCGGGTTATCCGGCGTTCCTATGCGCTCCTCAACCGCATTTCTTTTTTCACCGTGGGCCCTGATGAAGTCAAGGCCTGGCCTATCTCTGCCGGGACTTCCGCGGTGGATGCGGCAGGTTCCGTCCATAGTGACATCCAAAAGGGGTTCATTCGGGGCGAGGTTGTTTCCTTTGAAGATTTGAAAAAATACGGCGGCTTTCAAGAGGCCAAGAAAGCCGGCCAAGTACGGCTCGAAGGAAAGGAATATATCATCAAGGATGGTGATATTGCCCATTTCCGATTTAATATCTGATCCAATGCATGTGAAACATTGTGAGGAGTATATGGAGAAAATAAGAATAGGAATTATTGGAGCTGGGGGCTATGGAGGTTGTGGTGCCATCGAACTGCTTTACGCCCATCCCCATGCGAAGATCGCTGTACTCCTGGACAAGCAGGACATAGGCCGTCCCATCAGTGACCTCTACCCCCACCTCAAGGGATTTTGTGACCTGCCCTTGATGGACCCCGAAGATCCTGCTGTTCCGGATGATCTTGATGTCGTGTTTTTCGCCACGCCGGATGGTGTCGGCCAGCAGGAGGCCGGCCATTGGCTGGAAAAGGGAATAAAGGTCGTCGACTACAGCGGTGATTTTCGATTCAATGATGCGGATTCGTATGAGGCATACGCTGCCCGCATAGGGCGGCGGCAGTCACATGCGTCACCGGAGCTCTTGCCCCTTTCCGTATACGGCCTTGCTGAACTTCACCGAAAAGAAATCCAGGAAACCAGCCTGGTCGGAAATCCCGGCTGCTTCGCGGTGAGCTGCATTCTCGGGCTTGCCCCTGCCGTGAAAGAGAGTCTCATTGAAAACCAGTCCGTTATCTGCGATGCCAAAACCGGCGTTTCCGGCGCCGGGAAAAAACCGGCACCCGGATTTCACTATCCCGCCCGGTATGACAATATGAATGCCTACAAGATCTCAGGCCACCAGCACGTGTTTGAAGTGGAAAGGGAACTCGGCCTCCTGTCAGGGGAAAACATGGCCCTGACGTTTACCCCTCATGTGGTTCCCTTGTGCAGGGGCATCCTCACCACCATATATGCGCAGCTCAAATCCGGAAGCGACCTCGCCAAGGCCTTGGATGCCTACCATTCTTTTTATCACGAAGATGTCTTTGTCCGGGTCTTCGGCCCGGAGGTACCGCAGGGTACCGCAAACGTGAGGGGGAGCAATTTCTGCAACCTTTCCGTGAATATGGATGAAAGGACAGGCAAGCTCGTGGTGATCAGTCATATTGACAATCTTGTCAAGGGGCAGGCAGGGAGTGCTGTTCAAAATATGAACATCATGTTCAACCTGGAGGAAAGTGCAGGACTCATGAAACCAGGTCTTTTCCCCTAAAAAGAAAGGAAGAGCCTTTTTGGGCGGAAACCGTGTGAATCTCCTCCCGCAGAGCGGGAGGCATCATGAAGCTTTCCCCGAGAGGGGCCGAGGGAGAAAGCCTTGCTGACCGTGAACCTTGAACCTGTGTAGTTACCTGATACAGACTTTCCGGACCTGGATCAGGTCCGTCAGCCCGAGACATACCTTCCGGATACCATCCTGCATGAGGGTACTCATGCCGTCCTTAATGGCTTGAGGCCTGAGTTCCTCCATCCTCGCGCGGTTCTGGATCAAGTCCTTCATTTCGTCATCCACTACCAGAAGCTCATGGATGCCTGTCCTCCCACGATACCCTGTATTTCCGCATTTGGGGCATCCATTGGCCCGATAAAGAAAAAAATCGTCGTTGTACTTGAAGCCCAAGGAGTCGAAATTCCCCTCATAGGCACGCGCAATGGCATCAAATTCCTTTTGACTAGGATGGTATTTTTCTTTGCAATCCGGACACAGGGTTCTCACCAACCGCTGGGCGAGAACGCCCAGGAGTGCGTCGGCAAAGTTGAACGGATCCATTCCCATATCAAGGAGCCTGGTGATTGTCTCCGGTGCACTGTTCGTATGGAGTGTGCTCAAAACCAGATGCCCGGTCAGGGAGGCCTCGATCCCGGTGGACACCGTTTCATGATCTCGCATCTCACCCACCATAATCACATCGGGATCAGCCCGCAGAAATGCCCGCATAGCAGTGGTGAAATCAAAGCCGATCTTGGGCATCACCTGGACCTGCCGAAGACCGTCCTGCGTGATTTCCACAGGATCCTCGGCGGTCCAGATCTTGGTCTCCGGTTTGTTGATATAAGCAAGCGCCGCATGCAGTGTGGTTGTTTTTCCACTCCCCGTTGGACCCACCACTAGGACAATGCCATACGGCTTTGTAATAATGTCGATGAATGACTGGTAGCTCCTCTCACTCATTCCCATCTTATCCAGGGGTATGGGTTCCCCTGTTGCCAGGAGCCGCATGACCACGTCCTCATTCTGCCCGGCAGTCGGTATGGTTGCCACACGAAGTTCGATATCGAGAGGCGCGAATCGCCTGAACTTGACCTTTCCATCCTGGGGAAGACGTTTCTCGGCGATGTCGAGATCAGACATGATCTTTACCCTGGAAACCATGGCTTTCTTGTACGTGAAGGGAATGGTTTGATAGATCTGGCATGCCCCGTCAATCCTGAAGCGGATTACGGCATTTGTCTTCCCCTGACGCGGTTCAATGTGGATGTCAGAAGCTCCCCGGTTGTAGGCATCAACAATCATCTTGTTCACAAGCTGGACAATAGCGTTGTCTTCCTCGCTGACCCCTTCCAGGTCCTCATCGTAATATTCTTCCGACCCTTCGAGTTGACCGAGGATATCTTCAATACTCCCTGAGCCACGGAGCATCTCTGTCCGGTCCACGTCGAAAAAGAGATCAATCATCTTGAAGATGTCTTCCCTGAGGGAGACACAATATTCGAATTTTCTGCCTGGAATAATCCGTTTGACCGCGTCCCTGGCAGGTAGATAGCTGGGGTCTTCCATGGCCACGACAACGTGATGATCTGATTCCTCAACAGGGACAAAGATATTGCTCTTCAAGTAGCTGACCCTGAGCCCCTTCAGGAGGGTGCCCGGTATGATCATCCGATCATCGTAGGGGATAAAGCGCGTCTTGTAAAAGTTGGACAGTGATTTGCCAACGACCTCCTTGGATACATGAAAGTCACTCATGAGGACCGATTCAACGGACTTTTTTGTCTTGCGCGCCCTCGACATTGCCTCGGCCAGATCCTTGCCGCTGATAATGTTATTGGTAATCAGGTAGTCAAAACGAGTGGTTTTTGTTTTCTGGACCGCTCTCTGATTGTTGAAGAACGCAATACCGAGGACCCTTGCGATATCCAGTGCAGAGGAGCAATCCTCGTCAGTAAACGCCTCCCCGGTTTTCTTGTTGATCAGCTGTATGACGCCCAAGAGATATTTGTTATACATGATGGGAGCGGCCAGGACCTGGGTTGTCCGATACCCGGTCTTCACGTCCCAACTCTTGTCAAAGCCCAACTGTTGATGGATGCCTGCGAGCTCCTGGGCATCATAAGCATTGCGCACATTGACCACCTTCCCGGTAGCAGCACAATATCCGGCAACGCTCCCATTTGCTATGGGAACACGAATCTCATTGGTTTCGCTTCCCGTCTTGAAGCGGGAGACAACCTGCTTCCGGATACCATCGACCACATAAATAGTGATCCTGTCCGCATCGAAAAGCCCCAGGATTTCCTCCTGGAGATTCATGAGGATGTCGTTCGTGTCTTTTGCAGAATGGATCTTGTTGGTGATTGAGTTTAGCTTTTTCTGGAATTGAAGCTGATGCTCGAGTACCCTCTCTGTAGGATCCGAACGATTCATTTTTCCAAGAAATGTTGCCATGGTTCAACGCATTCTCTCTGTCTTTATAGGCCCACCATGAGCAGATTTGTACTCGAAATGGGCACAAAATAGTTCACCCGCGATCTTGCGATCAGGCCTTTTCGGATCTGGAATACCCCGGGGGGAATATGTGCATACCCGCCATTGGCTTCTGCAAAGATCGTTCCATCCCGCCAAGAGATCCGGCAACCGCTTCCCTTCCTCTTAAAGAAATGAAGCTTTTTGATATTTCCAAGCCAATATGACCTGCTATTCTTGAAAAAATAGGAAAAATATGCAACAAGTTTATGAAGCAAGAGCAAAATGCAAAGCCGAACAGCCTTCAGGCTGCAGCCAAAACAACTTGGACAATTATCGTCAGTATTTTGACAGAGAGCAATGGAATTTTTCTCCATCAGCGAATCGAATCCGCTCATTCTAGCTTCCGCCTCCCCGCGACGGAAAGAACTACTCCGACAGGTGGGGTTACCGTTCATCGCAATCTACAGGAGCGTACATGAAGCAGTTCCCTCAGGAGACCCCGTCGAGGCCGTCTGTGCCCTGGCAGGGAAAAAGGCGGCATCTCTTGGTGATACCGGTTTCAAGGGCTGGATCCTGGGAGCTGACACGATGGTTGCAATTGATCACGTCATCTTCGGGAAACCCAAGAACAAGGCAGATGCCGGGCGGATGTTAACC
>Ga0307446_1000845_pt1 | contig 10526 bp, 13 predicted proteins | sample SalMarSW160320MG_FD_202141 | JGI IMG/M metagenome (GOLD analysis project Ga0307446, IMG submission 202141) | Salt marsh sediment microbial communities from the Plum Island Ecosystem LTER, Massachusetts, United States - SW1603-20 | ecosystem: Environmental > Aquatic > Marine > Intertidal zone >... | reverse complement strand
GAAGGGGTCCATGAGAGCTTGAAGTCATCGGTGAGTGCCAGTGTGATTTCGACACTGTCATTCCAAAGATAGGCTAGAACTGAATGGGCGAGGGATAGGATGTTCGCCCAGGTACCCTTTGGGAAATTAGTGTAGGAGCTCCCACCGGACACGGAGAAGGCGGCCCCAGTGTAGGTGAACTCTACTGGCCGTAGGAATGCAGGGCGGACGGTGGTGCTCATGCGGCATCCTCTGTGAAGGAGGTTGTACCAGAACGACGCGCCATTGTGTTCTGCTGCTGCACGACCTCGAACATCTGCGACCCAGCGTCCGGGGCAAGGCGGATGATTACTTCTTGCCGCATCGGCTGTTCCCCGGAATACGCACCGCCGTAGCTCGAAGTCGAGGAGCTCGCTGAGGAGCTGCTCGGTATAGAAACCTGCCTGATGGACTTCGCAGATTTTCCGAACGCAGATGCTGTTGCAGCGGCGACACCAGCCACAACGGCCGTGGCGGCGAACGAGGCGGCCGCCAAGCCGGCCTTGGTCGCCGAAGCGTACTGCCTGGTAGCCGCGTAGTAGATCGCCCGACCAGCTGACAGGAGGGCCATGAGGCCGGCCTCGATTGCGATCTGAATCCCGACAGCCTTGATGGTCTCCCGGATGGCCTCGCCTATCCCGTTGTGTCCCTCGATTGCCGCGGTAACGATCGCCCCCCATGTACCCCGCATGATGTTGAGCACTCCGTCGGCGGCCATTCCGCCGGCGGAGATCCGATCCATCGCCGCTGACCACACGTCTCCGAACTGCTGAGCGAAGTCAAGAGCCTGCTCCCTGGCGAACTCCAGTTCTATCTGACGCTCGGCCTGGTAGACTTGCTCGTCTTCTCGGAGCTCTTTCAGACGGGCCTCATGATATTCCTCCGAGGTCACCAGCTCCAGCCGTGCACGACGCTGCACCGCGCTTTCCTGCATCTGGATGAGCTCCTCGTCGTTGATCTCCTTGATCTGACGCATGATATCAAATTCGTCGGTTACGAGCTGTAGCCTACGCTCATGGGCCTCGACGATCTTTTGCTCGGCATCAGCCTCAGCCATTAGCTGATCAACAGCTTCAGCCGTACCACTGAAGTCTCGACCACTAGAAACTGGTGGACCTCCGTATCCAAGCTTTCCATATTTCCTTTTCTGTATTTCTTCGAATTCTTTTCTATTTGTTGGAAATTCACCAGCTTTTAATAATGTCGCATCAAATATATCAACGCCATAATCGAAAAAGCTTTTCAATCCTTCCCCTGGGGTCTCACTTCCCCATTCCTCACTTTGCTCTGCAAGGGTTTTTCCGGATCCTCTTCTTATCGGTTGAGCTCTAGGATTTTTTTCTTGTTTTCTTTTTTCAAGTTCAGCTGCATTGGCTTTCTGAAGATCTTCATCGCTTAGACCCTTTTTAATTAGATTTTGAAACCGAGCTGCATAAGAAGCTACAGCAGGTGTTATATTGCCAGTCAGAAGACCACCAAGCATCTGTAACGTAGGAATCACTATTTCTCGGAGATTCTCCCATTGGAATGCCCAATCCCTTGTAGCCTTAGTTGATTCTGTCAGAGCCTTTACGGTTTCCCCTAGAACATCATTTATAGAATCAATTGCATCTGCCCACAATGGAACATCACCTATTGCAGACCATACAGCAGATTTGAATGTCCCCCAATTATTGCTCAACTGATACAATCTTTCTGATCCAGTTGTTATTTCTACATTCACATCTTCGAATCCCTCCGTTAAACCTCGGATTGCTTCTTTTTGAGTCTTCTGAAGATCTGTTGATTCTTTTAGCCTGATACCATATTCTGTCAAGGCACGGCTACTTCCACGTGAAATAGCGGTGGTTAATCTTTCCCATTCTGGCGTTGCATCTTTTCCAACAGCTTTTGAATGGTTAACAACTTGAACAGCAAGAGTTTTAAATTGCTCTTTTGTTACTTTGGCTCCTGACTCATTTAGTTTTTGAAGACCGCGCATCAATTCTGCGGTATCAATTTGTCCCTTTGCAGCGCTATCAGCAAAGTTGATAACTGACATATCAACCTGATCCATCATGATCTTAAATTTATCAAGCTCTTTTACGGAATTAGTAATTGAATTGCTGAATCCCTTGAGCATATCCCATCCTGCCTTCAAGGATGAAAGTCCGCCTGGACCGAGCGCACTACCAATGCGAAGGATTACATTTGCATCAGTCATTTGGCTTTATCTCCCAGGGCTGCTCAAGCTTCCAATGCGGAGAGAAATACGCGGTTGAATCAGGATATCTTTTCATGAAATTCTGTGCTGCTACATACATCGTTGCCATCGCAGATTCTATCCTGTCAGATTTAGCAATTGAAAGCCTCATCCTGTGATATAGTTCAGGATCTTTATCAAGCAGATCTTCAGGAAGCTCTTTGATCTCTACCGTAGAATTTCCTGATGATTCACTGGTTGGTACCATGAGAATAAGCACAACCTCTGCCATAACTCTTGGAAGCTTCTCATCGTCTATTATCTCGCTCTTGCTGCTTGATCTTTCTCTCGTGCTCTTCTCTTTGATCTGCGAGACTCGCTTGGATTCCGTGGTGAAAGCTGATGAGTCCTGTGATGATTGTACGCGGGGTACCATTTGGAAATAGATCCTTTATATCTTGATTAAAATCTTTGCACCAAACATATGCATTTGAGACCTCCATCATTGCAGGCCAACGATGAATCAGGAATACCGGGCAAGTCTCAAGAAAGTTTGAGCCTGGCTCACGAAGCTTTTCCGGAAGACCTACTCCGCGGAATCCAGGCTCGTCTCCGAATCTGAAGGGCTTGTCCTCTGAGTATTGTTCACATTCTCTATCTTGGCAGACATCGCACGCAACGCGTGAGAGCGGATTCTTTCCAGCGAGGATGTACCCTCCGAGAAAAAAGCTCTCTGGACACCATCCGCGCCTTTCCCCTTCTCGATGATGATCTGGGCAATCTCTGCCATTGTTGCGCCGTCGAAGTCATCGAGAACCTTCTCGGAAATCTCGCCATCCTTCGCAACTATGATATCATGATCGGCCAAGTTGATCGCCTTTACGACATGAGTCTTGACGATCTGTCTGAATCCAGCAGAACCAAGTTCGATCAAATGAAATTGATTAGAACGCAATGGATACGCAGTGATCACGCTCACAAGTTCTCCCGTCTTTTTGTGGACTCCGCGTTCATAGTCCACAGAGAAATGGCTCAAATCACGATCCTTTAGATACTGCTGCATAGCGCCTGCTCCATCTTCATCCAATGCAGGATCGAAGCTGAGGACCATTTTGAATGCGTCTGAAGGTTTGGCCTTGATCATTTTGCTGTCCTCATTTTGCTGTCCTTATTGCTTGATGCAACAAAAGTGAGAAAGTTTGGACAAATTCCTCATCCTCAGATAGATTGAATCTATTCATTTCATTTAGAATGGTATGAACCATTTCATGAAATATTGTTTGCTCAATCTGATCATTAGGCATCTTTCCGCCATCCCATTCGTTCCACACTACGATCTTTCCAAGTGGAGACATCGCCCTTCCAAGTAGATCGTCTTTTTTGTCCTTGTATCTTTGTTCGTTTTTTTCGAGCTCTACTGTGTAGGTCTTCGCTCCAATCTGGAAACTTTTTATCACGCTGAATGCTCCCCGCTGATGCCGATGTAGATCGGGCTCGCCGCCAGCTCGTCAAATGCCGTCTCACCACCAAGCTCAGCGTTCGTCGCTTGGAAGGTGACCTCCGTCTGGATGATGTCCCCGCCGAGGTTCGTCACCATCGGCTCACCTCCATCCATGATATGACAGTTCGGCATCCATACTCCGAATGCAGGATAGTTCAGGTCACTACACGGCTGTATGAAATGGATGTACTTTCGAGTATTATCGTCCTCAAGCTCGGTCCGCCAGTTCTTCTCAAATGCAGAATCTCCACGATACTTGGCGACCACCTTTATCGTCGGCGCCTCCTGTTGAAGCATGTACCCCTGAAGCCCGTTGACTACACCGCTTCCACCGACACCGATAATCGGAATTACCTTCAGACCGGTTGTAATGGTGATACTATCGATCATCTTGGTGACGAGCGTTCCGATAGCGGAACCAGCGTTTGTGCTCGCAAACGCGAATTCAGCATAACCATTGATAACAAGGAATGGAGCTGAGTCAGTGAATGAGTCAGCCGCTATATCATTGGTGATGCACGCTATGTCTCCAACGCAGATCCCCCAGTCCAGCGTTGGATCAGTTCCATTTCCCCCGATCTCAATCGCTGCTAGTTCACTTGCAGAGCATGCACTCAATACAAACGATAGATCGCCAATCGCGTCATCATCAAATCCAAGACAGTTCATTCTGAACTGAATTGTCTGATCAGTTGGCACCTGATACCCGGTGAGCGTTGTTGGTGTCCATACGTACATTGGCTCCACAACTGCCCCATTGCTTGGGGCAGCCGACAGCGGTATCGTCGGGCTCACGTCGAGCGTGGCTATTGAGTTGATGAGGGCCGGCCGGTAGGAATCACCTACAGCAACCAGAAACGCCTTACCGACAGCCATAGAACCGACAGCTGTCATGCCGACAACAGATGCCGTTGCACTCGTAACCGTCGTGTTGTTTCCGACGTCCTCTTGCCATCCGGCAGATTTGAACAGCTTGGAGATGAGCGGGGCTGCTCCGTCAGCAGAAGCACGCCTGATGCGCTGCTTCAGCGTGAAAGCATTCTCCATGTACTGCTCGTAGGCCATCGGCTTCTCCCTGGTGAGAGGATTACGGTGACCCAGAACATGATTGGCGATTAGCCTTCGCGTCGCCGTAGGAATGGTCGGCGCATCTACCAGGCGGAGATCTTCCCAGCTTCCAGTTCCTGTTCCAAGGGCCGACTCTCCACGTATCGCAAGCTTCAGTGCCTGCGCCGAAACAATCTCGTTTGCCATTTTTCCCTCGCTATGTTGCTGTGACGCTTAGGTACACTTCGAGCGTGACAGAATAGTGATCCCAATCCTCTGTTGGGTGATTTGCGATCTGAACGGGGTCTCTGGAAAGAAACCTGTTGGATACCCCCAGAATTGACGGTGCGTTCCTCAGTAGATCATCGTCTATCTGGTGGATGTCATCCAATGCCGCGGCATTCCAGATCGTCCTTCTTGGGTACAGAATAACGATCTGGAATGAGCACATCACCGGACGCTCGGTATATGCGAATCCATAATCATCACCCTGCTGGAGCCCTACCACATCGAATAGTCTGGCTCTCCCGGTGACCTCTGTAATTGGCGTTGATTCGTTTTGGTGGTGGGCGAAGCTCGCCGCAGAGATAACCATTCGATTCGGAGTCAGTGCCAGTATTCTGGTGATTACATCGTCCCTTACGGAGATCAACGCGTCAACGGTGGTGACCATCAGATTGACCTCATGATCGGATCCCAGCCGTGTATTTGGACCTCATTATCGTCCTTTACCCCGTCCTCGTTGGTATCCTCCCAGATTGGATCCGAACAGAGGGTCTTGAACCAGTCCACCCAAGCTAGCTTGTGCTTGTCCTCATCCGTTAGGATGTACCGAGCGAACAACAGCATGCCATCTATGATGCGCTCACTGTCCTGGATGCGCCTAACATCAATCCTTCTGGCGGTGAACTGGTGATTGAACATCGACCGGATGCGCTCCTCAAGCTCCGGAAGATCTCGGTCTGTGGCCATCTCATACTCGGTGGGATAGAGCACCTGGAATGCCGACCAGAATCCCGGTGGAGCAGAGGAGGAACCGGTCACACGGTAGATCTCTGGCCACGCCTCGTCGTCGGTGTCAGGGTCCCAAAGGACTCGAATCTCGCGCCCCTTGGTGTAGACGTCGGTGTCGCTCGCGTCCAGGTCGTAGGTCGCCCACAGACCAACGACAGCAGCTCCGGAGGTGTGAGAGTACTGGAGTTCTCGCTCAAGGTACAGATACCGATTGTCGCTGTCGTAGTGGTCGCAGATGATCTGCTCTGCCGGCCCATCCGCGCTTACACCGATGATGAACCTATCACCCTCTGACGGCTCCTCTGATTCGGCTGCGAGAACGATGTACATCTCCCCGTGAAGCGCATCTGCAGAGATCGTGGTGGCGGTATAGAGCGTAGCCGCGGTCTCATCAACAATCGATGTTACACCCGTGCCCGAGATCGTGATGTTCACGCCGGTGATGGACTCTGCGTGACGCGCAACACGATCTGGATATTCACCGCGAATCGCGAAAGAGTCGTCGCTGTATTTGATCGGTTTCATTTAATTTAATTCCATCTTCAATCCGGTTCCATGTCCTCACATTCGAAGGCACAGAACCGGGCCGAAGCCCGAATTGATTTTTTTGATATTGAACTAGGCCGGAGCGGTGAATGTTTGATACCATACGGTGATCAACACCTTCATGGCTGTCCCTGTGACGTCAGCATCTGCGGTGAGTGTCAGCTTTGCAGCTGATGTATTTTGACTCGGATAGGTATCATTTCCATCCCCGTCATGTCCAATCTGAGCAACGGTTCCAAGCGTTACTGCCATGCCGTCGATCATGCCATCCAAATTCCCACCACCGGAAATTCCGATATCAAGCGCGGCCGCTCCTCCTCCTGGCGCTTGTGTGATCTTTACGGTACCGCCGAGAATGATTGAGTCTGCCGGAGCGAGATTTGCAGTTGTTTCAACAACTGGATCAGCTCCAGAACCAACGGCGACAGTCACCTCTTCGGATACCGACAGTATATCCGTCTGTCCACCAGTGAGGGAGCCGAGATTCACAGACCTGGCCTGCAATGTGACGTATCGCCTCTGTCCATCTACGTACAAATTCATGGCGCCACCTCATAGTAAACGCTTACCGAAATATCGGCGACGTCGGTGTTGGGGTAGGCAATATCGATTCCGTCGTTGTAGATGAAATCCATTTCGCCGTCATCGAAGATCATGATCATTGACTCAGTAACTCCCTCGGCCGATGGATCGATCGTGATAAGGTTTGTGTCGTAATCTGATCCTCCAGTGGAATCGAGATTTATGGTAAGATCTTCGCTCGTCGTCGGAGTCGCACTGAACCCTATGACGATTTTCTTCAGCGTGCTCTTGTCCGGAAAGGTCATCGAAAATGCGACGGCCTCTGCCTCGTAAAGTTCTTGAATACATTTCAGCCTGCTCATTTTTTACCTTTCGTGGCGATCTCTCGATCGTCTTGTATTTCCATATGGAAATCCAATGGTACTTCTTGAAACCACCAATTTGATACTTTTCTTGGTTTGTACTGTACGTCCCATTCCGGGAATGAAATTCGATGACCATGCCTCTGTAGTGCGCTGAGGGCAAAAGGATTTGGCAGAGTAATACAGAGATCTTTATCTACCTTGCATACTCTTCTGCTATAGATCTCCTGTCCATCCATGGCTCTCGACATCAATTTCGACGTAGTCATCCGAAGGCCATCCTCGTCTCGGCTCTTTAATGAGATTTTGAACGAGATCTCATCACCTGGATGTGGCAAATCTCCGAATTCTGCGACGAAATCTCCTGTGTCTCCGGATTTATCGAGACCAGCTTTGCTCTTGAAGATCCTGTGTCCATCTGAATCATTCGTGCATGCCTGGCGGGTCAACACTTTCAGCCTGAACAACATCGGATTTCCGTCAAGACCAACAAGCTTCTGATCTTCATATACTTTACCGTCTTCGAGTTTTCCCTCGAAAACATACATGCAAAGATCTTTCCTTGGATCGTCGCTCTTGATTATATCGGAAATGTTCCATTTCCCGGGGCCAAATCCATAGTTTCCGAATTCCATCTTTGTTCGAACTGCCGCGAGACATCGCTGCAAGCTCATCGCGTCCGGTATATCTGACCAAGAAAACATTGTGCCTCCTCAAAGGCGATGCTTATCCAGCCGGATGGGTGAGGAATTCATCCAGGTACAGAGGCAGACAAGCATCATTTGCGCCCTCTCGCGCGATTGATTGAATTTCTACGCTGAGTTTTTGGGAGTACCTTCGACAGTTACCCACCATTTCAAAGTGGATAGATTATCTCCAGCATCGCACTGATCCAGCGATGCCGATGCTGTTCCAGCCTCGAAATAATTGACGATTGCTGCAGAGGCGTCTCCGTCCGAAGATACAAGAACGGGAATCACACCACCGGCAGCGACAGCTGATACTCCGCCGACGAACATTCCAGTCACTGTTTCGAAATAGTATTCTAGATTTTGAGCCTCAGTTGAGCTACCGTTGAAATCGTCATCTGCGTTTCCAGCTGAAGGTCCTGTCATGAGAAAACTGAGTCTCCCAGATCCTGGCTCCTGAGAAATCCACCTGGCCGCACCGGTACCCGTGATCGGAATAGTAGGCATTTTACCTCTCCTTTCTCAGAGAACGATGTTCTCGATCTTGCCTGCGCGATACGGATCTCGAACAGCAAGTCCGCCATGGAACGTAAGCCACCATTCAGTATTGTCGTTTCTTTTGCCGAGTTGTTCTATTGTGACGGGCCGATTGTATCTGATGATGATGTCTCTCATGTTCATGAGAATTACATACGTATCAGCGAGAGAATTGATTTCAGCGAATGGAACCCCGGCATAGCTCAGCGAACTTTCCTGGAGGGATACATCCAGATTTCCCTCGCGGGAAACTGGAGTTATGGTCCTCGTGGACTCATAGATGTCCCTGTATTCATCGCACATTGCAGGACTAGCGATGAATCGATGATCTGTTGGATTGAGTATAACCTCCCTCGGTCGGTACCGAAGTTGGGCCGTCAGACTTTTCAGTTGTGCCTTACTCAGGGTAGCGCTATCGGCATCGACCACAACAGAATCCGTATGAACGGTTGACCTGGTCTGTCCTGCGTATGTAGCACTATCATCGATTGCCTCAATGAGCCATGCAATAACTTTCGCCTCGAAAAGCATCGCAAGCTGCCTGAGGCCGTCGTTGATCTCATTCAGCAAGGCATCGAAGTATTTCATGTTTCCGCTCAAGGCATCCTTTGCGTGACCGGTGAATGCCACTGGGACACCAATGAGTTGGAGAGAGCGAGACAGATCAGCATAGAGTGCCCGACCTGATGCGGGTATGGTATCCCCCTCTGCGAAGTCGCCTCCTGCGGAGTTTGCACTATATTGGAGTTTCCAGTTTATCGTATCTCCACTCTCGAGCGGTGCCGCCCTAAGCAGTCCTCCTCCGCCGATGCTATTTCCCTGTCCATCGACTATATCGATGAGCGGGGCAGATTGCGCAAAAGTTTTCGTAAGCCCCGGTTGAATCGCAGCATATACCGCTGCATCAATCGTGGTTCTTGTTGCCGTCATTCAATCCTCCTGTGAGATCAAATATTCAGCTTGCCTTCGAGGGCGAGCTGAAATGCCTCTCGTTGAGCTGATGGATCTGCATCCTTTAGACGTTCTTCAAGAGACTTTCCATTTCCACCGACACCACTACCTCGGCCACCCTGTGCGATTGTCCTCTGAGGCTCGCCGGCGCCGACGAGGAGAGCTTTGTTGTCCTCGAGGATTTTCGCCGCGTACTCCTCGATGTCTGCATCCTGTGGGCACTCAGCGATAGCCCCTGAGATGGCAAGCTTCGGGAGACCGATGAGCCGCTTCTCAAGCTCCCAGCGACGCTGTGCAGCTGCGTGAGATGCCTCGAGCTGTTCGCGCTTTGCCCTCTCGCCGTCTGCGATCTCCTTCCACTTTCCCTCCTCCTCAAGACGTTTTCGCTCAGCCTCATCAGAAGCGGCTTTCTGCTTGGCGACGATTTCGTCGCGCTCCTTCCGGAGACGGACGATCTCATCGGCCATATGCTTCTTGCCTGGAAAGTCAGCTTCTCCTTGCGATGGCTCCGGGGACGGCGCCGGCGTCGCACTTGGTATCGTTGGTTGCGGTTTCGGTGTTGTTGATGTTGGCTCCTCGCCCTCCTGGGCGAGAAGTCGCCTGTGAATGAACATGCCTTCCTCCGGCTGTAGGGTGCCACCCTGCGCGCTTGCGCGTCGTAAGGGCTGTGGCCCGGCGGCAGTACGATGCCAGCGACTACCGGGCGGTGGTTATCGTTTCTTGAGTCTGATATTTCTAGACCCGAGCCCATCTGGGTTCAGATTGTCGGTCAATTGACTAGTTGCCTTGCCTATTGGTTTTGAAAATCCAAATGTCTTTAGCTTCCACGCTTCATAATCTTGATTCAATTCTCCGTTAAATGGAGGATTGTTCGTACTCTGAGACTGTATACGATGATAGACTTGCTCCATATATTTTAGCATTGCCTTCTTCAGGCTTGCTGCTGCGAGTTCGTTTGCAAATGCCTCTTGCTTCTTACCGGATGGCTGCTCATCCCACTTGTCCCAAAAAGCTTCCTTCGAGAACTCATCCCCGAGTCTTCGCTCGAGCTCATCGGCGAAGGCCTGAGCGATATTCTCTGCATCACCGGATGATGTGGTTATGAAATCCCTACCACTGTATTCGAGCCATTGCAAAATTTCGGCATTGGTGGTCTC
>Ga0307446_1000842_pt1 | contig 10542 bp, 10 predicted proteins | sample SalMarSW160320MG_FD_202141 | JGI IMG/M metagenome (GOLD analysis project Ga0307446, IMG submission 202141) | Salt marsh sediment microbial communities from the Plum Island Ecosystem LTER, Massachusetts, United States - SW1603-20 | ecosystem: Environmental > Aquatic > Marine > Intertidal zone >... | reverse complement strand
CCATGCTTAAAGTCGAAACGCCGCACGGGCCGGCCTGGTACCGCTACAACGATGATGGCTATGGAGAACACCGGGATGGGTCACCTTTCGACGGTACCGGCATCGGCCGGCTCTGGCCGCTGCTCACCGGTGAACGAGCGCACTATGAACTCTCCGCCGGGAACCGCCGAAAGGCATTCATCCTGCTCCATACTCTCGAGGCCTTCGCCAACCACGGCCACCTGCTGCCGGAACAGATCTGGGATAAAGCTGATATCCCGGGACATGAACTTGTCTTCGGCCAACCCTCTGGATCGGCCATGCCGCTCGTCTGGGCGCATGCGGAGTACGTTAAACTCGTCCGCTCGTTAAGCGACGATAAAGTCTTCGATATGCCACCGCAACCGGTCGAACGCTACCAGAAGGGGGAAGTCCGTGCTCAATACGCAGCCTGGCGTTTCAACCAGAAGATCCGTTATATGCCGCAGGGTAAATGGCTACGTATCGAAACGCTCTCCCCGGCCATCCTCCATTGGTCCGATGACGGGTGGAAGACGACGCACGATGACCCCACCCGCGACACTGGTTTCGAAGTGCACAGCGTCGATCTTGATGTGCGGACCCTGCCTGCTGGTACGGTGATCACCTTCACCCTTTTCTGGAAGGAGACCGGGGAGTGGGAAGGCCTCGACTACCGATTGGAGATCGAGGCTTGAAGGTCCCTGCCTGCCCACCATTTTTACTGGAGACGATCAGCGTACCGTGATGTCTAACATGTAGGACCAGGCGCCTTTTTCGCCTCCATCCCAGGGCTGGCTGTACGTAAAGGTGACCTGTGTCCGGCCACCTTCCAGCGCCTTGAAGCTCCAACTCTGCGCCCCAGGAGCACCGGCCAATTCCGCCTCTGCGCGTCCGGTCGGTTCTTCATAGATCATCCCAGTCTGCTCCAGGGCCGCAGGATCGCTGATGACCGCGGGGTCCTCCCATTGAAAACCCGTGGTCGGATTGGAGCACAGCACGAGCTCGAACTGCTCTCCGGGAGCCAGTTCGATCGATCCGACTTGTCTGGCTTGAGCATAGAAATCATCACAGCTGACCTCGATGCGGGGATTCCCGCCTCCACACGCGCCTAAAGGCAGCGCCAAACTTGCAAATGCATAAAACAGGTATTTCCTCATGACTGCCTCCAATAGATGGCGCGGATTATGACGATTCTCGCGCCGATTTCATCCTCCTTAACGGATAGCAGGGGAAATTTGTTCCCGGTGGAATCCAGGCGATGTGGAATCTGCTCGAAGAGAGGCGAACTTACAGTTGATTCTAAGTTCCGTCTTCGCCTAGAATAGGATATAAAGTAAGCTCCGGAGGACGGATGTCGACCATCAAACGGATCAATCACATCGCACTTGTTGTCGATGACATCGAAGCCGCGCTGCATTTCTGGCGTGACACACTCCAGCTCAACCTCTCCCACGTCGAGGATGTGCCTGACCAGGAATCGATCGTCGCCTTCCTTCCGATCGCAGATATCGAAGTCGAGCTGGTAAAACCGACCTCCGATGAGAGCGGCATCGCCCGCTATCTCAATCGTCGCGGGCCAGGCATTCATCATATCTGCTTTGAGGTGGACGATATCGAATCATGCCTCGAGATCCTGCGTGAACGCGGGGTTGAACTGATCAACCCCGAGCCCGTTATTGGAACAGCGGGTAAGAAAATTGCTTTTCTACACCCGAACAGTACCCATGGAGTCTTAATCGAACTCTATGAGGTCACACCACAGGAACCTGCGATTCGCCTGGCCCGCGCGCGTGGTTTGGCTGATCGAGCCATGAACCAGGGACAGGTCGTAGCGGCGGGCGTGCTTGGTTTTCTGCGTGGCCTGCGGATCGACGGTGATTCACCTCAGAACTGAAATAAAGTTCAGGCCAGGGACACGATCTCCCCACCCGTGATGCGCACGAGCTCCTCCGGGACAAGCTGAAAGACAGCCCGCGGCGTGCCGGCCGCAGCCCAGATATTTTCATATCCCATCAGATCCTGATCGATAAAGGTTCGCAGCACTTGAAGATGACCGACCGGTGGAACACCACCGATGGCGAAGCCGGTTTTTTCACGCACTTCATCGGCGGAGGCCATGCGCACCACTTCCCCTATCCGCTCTCCCAGCATTGCTTCATCAAGGCGGTTCGAACCGCTGACAATCGCCAGGATTGGTTGGCCGCTTGATTCAGTTACCAGGACGAGAGATTTCGCGATCTGACCCACCATGCAATTAACAGCCGCGGCAGCATCAGCCGCGGTGCGCGTACTCTGCGGCAGTTCTTGAACCTGGAGCCGAACGCCCTGCGTATCAAGCGCTTGCTGCACTCGACGGGCGCTGCTGCTGAGTTGAGAGGCGGAATCTGCCATCATCGTTCTCCTGCTTGGACGGGCGATGTCGAATAGAGGGATGTGAAGTCTACACTGGGGGCGTTAACGCGCCAACCCCGCCGTGCGGCGGGGTTGGGCTCATGGCCGGGAGGAGCCATTCCTTACAAATGTATTTGCACCGTCTCGGTCGCGCGCTCCGGGCTCTGTTCGAACCGCTCGGAGAGGATCTTGGTGACAATCCCCAGGCACGCCGTCAGCCCCATGCCGGCGGCCATCGCCGCGCTGCTGTACATCACAATCATCAGCGGAGAAACAAGTACAAACGAGAGCGGCGAGCCATACTCTTCGCCTAGACCGGGTGCGACCAGCGCCGTCATGATCGCAATCGGGGCGAAGAGTATGTACCCGACGTTTACCAGGATCCAGCCTGCGCTGTCCTCGAATATGTGACGTACGGTCAGAAAGATCAACCCGCTCACCATGCCTGACAGGAACAAACCAATTCCCTCAGCGAGCAGGCTTAGACCGGAGGGCAGCCAATTGAAATGGAGTGCCATAAATCCCAGCCCCACGGCAGGCCAGGCCAGGCCGATCATCAATAATGCTCCACGCTTCGTCTTGTCCATCTTATCCTCCCGGCGCATAGTTTTTTATTCTGCGCCCTTACCAATATGATTGTGCCACACCTTATAAAGCCTATGCACACTCTGTAAGCCATTTGCAAGCTTGGTCCTCAAGCCCGCCAGGACTCAAATCGACGTTGAATCTGCATGCTATAATCCTCGCGGTCCAACAAACGCCCCCGGGAGGAATGTATGTTCGATGCCGAAATGCTGGCAGCGCTCCGTAAAGCCCTCGAGCAATGGGAAGAGACAACGCTTCAGCATACCTTGAGCCGCTTCCCAGAGCGGAGGGAGGCATTCATTACGACTTCCTCCGAACCGGTCAATCGACTTTATACTCCCCTCGACATCGAAAAGATGGATTATCTCACTGATCTCGGGCTGCCGGGCGAGTTCCCGTACACGCGCGGGGTTCACCCCACCCTCTACCGCGGGCGGCCATGGACAAAGCGTATGTTCGCCGGGTTTGGAACGGCAGAGGAGACCAACCAACGCTTCAAATACCTGCTGGACCAGGGACAAACCGGCCTTTCGATCGCCTTCGATCTGCCGACCTTGATGGGCTATGACACCGATGCCCCGGAAGCGCTGGGCGAGTTCGGAAAGTGCGGCGTTGCTGTTTCTTCGCTGCAGGATATGGAGATCTTGCTTCAGGACATCCCGCTTGACAAGGTCTCCACCAGCATGACGATCAACTCTCCAGCTTCGGTCATCTGGGCGATGTATATCGCAACGGCCGAGAAGCAGGGGGTCCGGCTTGACCAGCTGCGCGGGACAACCCAGAACGACATCTTGAAGGAATACATCGCACAGAAGGAGTACATCTTTCCACCCGAGCCATCGATGCGCCTGGTTATCGATACGATCGAATACGGCACAGAACAGCTCCCCCAGTGGAATACAATCTCCATCTCTGGCTACCACATTCGCGAGGCAGGATCGACTGCTGCCCAGGAGCTGGCCTTTACCCTTGCCGACGGACTGGAATATGTTCGCTGGTCGATCGAACGCGGCCTGGGTATCGATGACTTTGCCCCGCGCTTATCCTTCTTTTTCAATGCTCACAATGATTTCTTCGAAGAAATTGGCAAATATCGTGCGGCTCGCCGAATCTGGGCACGCCAGATGCGCAACACCTTCGGCGCCAAGAATGAACGCTCCTGGCTGATGCGCTTCCACACGCAAACAGCCGGCGTCAGCCTGACTGCACAGCAGCCGGAAAACAACATCGTCCGGGTCGCGATCCAGGCGCTCGCGGCGGTCCTGGGCGGCACGCAATCGCTGCACACAAACTCGATGGATGAAGCACTGGCATTGCCGTCGGAGCATGCCGTTACGGTTGCGCTGCGTACTCAGCAGATCCTGGCCGAAGAATCGGGCGTGGCAAACACAGTGGACCCACTCGGCGGCTCCTATTTTGTTGAAGCCATGACCAACCGGTTGGAAATGCAGGCGCTCGATTACCTGGGCAAGATCCAGGATCTGGGCGGCGTACTTCCGGCGATCGAAGTGGCCTTTTTCCAACGTGAGATCCTGGAGGCTGCCTACCGCTACCAGCGTGAGATTGACCAGGAAGAGCGATTTGTTGTGGGTGTTAACGCATTTCAGGATAACAAACCATTGAAGATACCTCTCCTGGAGATGGACCCACAAGGCTACGAACGCCAGGGAGCCCGCCTGGAAACATTGCGAGCGGAGCGCGACAACGGCTCCGTCGGCCAGGCGCTCGATCGCCTGCGCATCGCCTGCCAGGGCAGCGAGAACACGATGCCGTTCATCCTTGATGCGGTTCACAAATACGCGACCCTGGGCGAGATCATCAACGTGATGCGTGAGGTATTTGGTACCTATCAAGAACCTTCCTGGCTGTGATCACGGCCGGTTGATGGATACATCTATCAGGCAGGCCGAAATCCGGAGCTGAATATGCGAAAACAAACCAAGCTTTCCTTGATCATCATTGTTGCAGTGCTGCTGGGGGGATGCGGTTTACTGACGGGTACGAACCCCGACACCATCGCTACGTCGGTCGCCGCTACACTCACGGCCGGTGCGCCTCCGCCGGCATCGCCAACCAACACATCCCAGCCGGCACCAGCCGTAGGCACCGTTTCCGGACAGATTTGTTTCCCATCCGAGCCCCCTCTGCCCGAGATGACGCTCTATTTCCGGGATCCCGCCAATGAGCAGGTGATTTCCGTCCCTCATTCGGATGGAACGGGCCTCTATTCAGCTCAGCTCACTGCAGGCACCTACGTCGCATATGCCTGGCGAAACGGGGACACGACACTCGGAGGTTCCTATTCGCAGGCTGTTCCCTGTGGTCTAAGCGTTAACTGCACAGATCACAACCTGCTCTCCTTTGTCGTCGAGCCCGGGGGATCCACAAACGGTATCGATATCTGTGATTGGTACGGTGCCCCGGGCGACGTTCCGCTTCCCCCTGGAGCGCCCGCCCAGCCACTGCCTACGGCAACCGCCACCCCGCCTCCCGGCGGGATCTCGCTCAACTGTGATGGTACCTATCAGCGCATTCAAGTTGCGGATTATGGTGCGACGGGTAAGGTTGTTTCAGTCGACAGGTGGAATGGAAACCAGTGGGTCAACATCTGGAATACCTCCGGCGGGGATCCAAACCAGCAGCAGGTGACAGACGATTCGGGCCCCTATACATTCGGTGGATGCCAGCAGCTGCTGGTCGTCAGCATCCGCCATTCCAATCCTCAGGTGACGCTCGATGTCAATATCTATGCCTGGAACGGATCCGGGTTGAATCAGGTCTATGCTGTGCAGGGGTATTATGGAGAGTGGAACGTGGTCGATAACCGATCGATCTTCCGCAGCGCGAGCCAGCTCGGCACGGTCAGCGATGGACCGCTTCAACCCTGTGAGTGGACCACTCTCGAGCATACCTGGAATGGGGCGACTTTTACCCAGACTAACATGACAGTTGAATCGGTGCCAAATTGCACCGTGACAATGCCATAGCGACTTTTCTAACTTCACGTTCCATGGTTCAAGACACAGGGCGCGAGGAATATCGCGCCCTGTTCTACGTGTTGCTTACAGGGATCTATTTCACACCGAAATATCCCAGGGCTGTCTCCAGCAATTTTCCGGCTTGAAAGACAAACGTCGCCCTTGCCGTTGGAGGCAAGCGATCGAGGAATTGTTCGATTTCCATTTCGGGCTCTACCATCGGTGACTGGGTACAGCTGCGCAGCCATTCGAGCGCGTTGCCCCGGTACGGATCCGGCAGCGCCCTCAAGCGTTCGACAATCGCAGCTCCGCCTACTCCATGCTCCCTCATGTCTCTCTCCTCCAAGGAATGGTCTTTGGTTCGCAGCACATTTAATGCAAGGTTCAGACCAGAGATCCGGGGGATGAGACGTGACACTGCCAGCTTGAGTCTTTGAAGGCCTCTGCTATCATCATGACATGCCAGAAGCAGCCTACCTGCAGTTGATCCGCAGTGGTGAACTCGAGCGGCGTACAGAGAGTGCGCGAGCCCGCGAAGCCGAATGCGACTTATGCGCCCGCAGCTGCGGCGTGAACCGCGCTGAACGCACCGGAGCCTGTCACACCGGCACGCTGGCCCGGGTTGCCTCCTATGGGCCACATCATGGCGAGGAATTCCCGCTGCGCGGGCAGCGTGGATCGGGAACAATTTTCTTTTCATGGTGCAACTTACGTTGTATCTACTGCCAGAACCATGACATCAGCCAGAACCCGGCCGGGCGTGAAATCCAGAGTGAAGAGCTGGCAGGGATTATGCTTGAACTGCAACGCTCCGGCTGCCATAACATCAACCTGGTCTCTCCATCACATGTCGTGGCGGAGATTCTGGAAGCGCTCGTGATCGCCGCGGGTAAAGGCTTGCAGCTGCCGCTGGTCTACAACACCGGGGGATACGATTCGCTGAGCGCTCTGAGCTTGCTGGATGGAGTCGTGGATATCTATATGCCGGACATGAAATACAGTCAGCCTTCGATTGCACGGGGATATTCGAAGGTGCGGGATTACCCCCGGGTGAACCGGGCCGCGGTGAGCGAGATGCACCGCCAGGTCGGCGATCTGCAGCTGGACGAGCAGGGCCTGGCCGTCCGGGGGCTTCTGGTTCGCCACCTGATTCTACCCGGCCGGTTGGCAGGCACACGTGAGATTATGCATTTCCTTGCATCGGAGATCTCAACCGATACCTATGTAAACATCATGGATCAATACCGGCCTGCGTTCCAGGCAGAGGCTCATGCTCAAATCAACCGCCGCCCGACTCCGGACGAATATGACGAGGCGCTTCAATGGGCGCGCGAGGTCGGGCTGCACCGCTTTGACCAGAGCTGAGGAGAGCTTTACCCGGGTGGCGACCCTATACCTCTTTGCAGATAGAAACGAAAAGCGCCGGCGTCGTGACGCCGGCGCTTTTTCGTAAGTGAAACCACGCTTAAGAGAGAAACATCGGCATACCTTCAACCCTGTGGATCTTCGGGCGGTAATTCTCGCGATCATACAATGCACCAACGTCGACCCGCTTGACCCCCTCCCGGGTCAGGGTCAGCGGGACGTGTTTGTAAATTCCGCTGCGTAGGGCGACCATGCGGCCGGTCTCACCTTTTATAGCCAGGTCTGCCGCCATCGTCGCATAATTAAATGCGACCATCAAGTCGAGCGAGTCCGGGCTGCCAGATCGCATCAGGTAGGCTACCTGCTGGTAGATAATATTCTCACCCGTTAGTTCCTTTATCAGATCCCCCAACACGGCCCCGACCCCACCCAGCTTCTTGTGCCCGTAAGCATCTGCCCGGCCGCTCAGCACCATCTCACCACCCTCCATGGTCGCGCCTTCCGAGATGGTCATCATGGCGTAATTGCTCGGATTGGTTTCCTTATCGGAGATCAACAGATGTGCCACACGCTCAGGGTCGAAGGGAACTTCGGAGATCAAGGCTCGATCGACACCTGCCAGGTAAGCCGCGACAAGCGAGGTTTCACCGCTGTAGCGGCCAAAGAGTTCGATGATTGCGACCCGCTCATGCGAGCCGGAGCTCGTCCGCAGGTTGTGGATAAAGCCGACGCTGCGCGTGACTGCGGTTGAGAAGCCAATGCAGTAGTCCGTTCCGAAGACGTCGTTATCCATCGTCTTTGGAATCGCGACGACCGGCACACCTTCATCATGCAGGCGTAGCGCGTAGGAGAGTGTATCATCTCCCCCAATTGGAATGAGCGCGTCCAGGCCGAGCTTCTCAATCACCTGCAGGACATGCGGTGTGAAATCCTGCACCTCGCCGTTTCCCGGTACCCCCTCTCCAGCAAGGAACTCGGGCACCCGTTCGGGTTTGACCTTGCTTGGGTTCGTCCGGGAAGTGTGCAGGAACGTGCCGCCGGTCCGATCGACTGTACGTACCCGTGCCGAATCCAGATCGATGGTATTCGCTTCCACCGAGGCCGGATCATCTGGTTGACATTCGAGCAGGCCAGCCCAACCACGCCGAATCCCCAGCACTGTGTGCCCATCGTCTAGGACGCGATTTACTACTGCTTTGATACACGGGTTCAGGCCAGGGACGTCACCGCCGCCAGTTAGAATTCCAATTTTCATCGAATCCGCCTTTGATGCAGAGAGTCCAGGCTGCACACAGTTTCAACGGGCAAGTATGTGAGCCATGTCATAGAACTCGAGGTTTACCTTGCGGGTTTTCTGGGTAACCTCAGCCAGATCATGCAGTGTGAGCACTCGCCCCTGCAATCCGATCATTTTATCGGTTACGCCCTCAATCAGGGCATCTACGGCGCGAACACCCATGCGCGTGGCGAGCATGCGGTCGAAGGCTGATGGAATGCCGCCACGCGGGACGTGGCCAAGGATCGTGACCCGGGTTTCAAACCCGACCTCGCCCTGTTCAAGTGCGTTTTTGACCTGATCGGGGGTATAGGAGGCACCCTCAGCCATGATGATGATCGCGTGTGTCTTGCCGCGCTCGTAAGCCTGCTCGATCCGGTCGGCGATCTCATCCAGCGGGATCTCCTTCTCGGGGATGATAACGACCTCCGCTCCACAGATAACGCCCGTGATCAAAGCCAGGTATCCACAGTTTCGCCCCATCGTGACAACCAGGAATGCTCGTTGGTGCGAGGAAGCCGTATCCCGCAGCTTATCAACCGCCTCCATGATCGTATTGAGGGCTGTATCCACACCCAGTGACATGTCTGTGCCCCAGATGTCGTTATCGATCGAAGCGGGTATCCCAACGACATTTACCCCCATCTCCGCCAGGACATGAGCACCGCGCATCGAGCCGTCGCCGCCGATAACGACCATGGCATCGATCCCCGATTCGTTTAATTCCCGTAGCGCCTGGCGTTGGCCTTTATGTTCCATGAATTCGGGACAGCGTGCCGTTCGCAGGAAGGTGCCGCCGCGCTGCAAAATCCCGCCCACGTCGCGTGCCCGCAGCACTTCCATCTCACCCCGGATCAAGCCATCGAATCCTTCCTGGATGCCGATCACATCCAGGCCATGATAGAGAGCCGTCCGTACGGAAGCACGAATCGAGGGGTTAATGCCGGGTGCATCCCCACCGGAAGTTAGAATACCGAGTGTTTTAATATTCATTGGATCCTCAGAGGTTCAATCCGGATCGCCCGTTCGCCAAGCAGTTCTATCAGCTGAGCGTGCAGTTCGGGTGAATAGCCGGTGGTCGATTGCGGAAAATCCATGTGGTAACGGCGGGAAGCCTCGAAGAGTAAGAAAGCAAAATGATCCTCACCGGGGTAAGAACTCAAGAGGCCATGAACCCGTCTCAACCGCCGCGCATCACGCTGTGGGTCGCCAGTCGAATTGATCATGATCGTGATCATCCGGGGTTCGGCCGTCCCGTTCTCGCGACGGCTCTCATAGGATGCCAGCTCTTGTTTTCCGCTCGATGCCCCGGTCGATCCATGTTCCTTCAGGATCGCCGGATCGTGGCTGATGGTTGGAATTCCGAGGGCAATCGTTGAATCATTTACCGGGGGATCAGGAGCTGCGGATGGCAGATCGATGTTCCGGGTATCATGCGGCATTTCGGGCAGGTCATTGACCTCGGTCTCAACCAGCACCAGGTCCTCGATATCAACCGGTAATGGGAGGTCATTAAAAGCCGGGAATGGATCGGGTGGATTCTGGCTGGATGGATTGGTTTGGCTTGAAGCACGGATTGCGTTTAGTGGTTTAAGCCGCTTGTAATCAGCGGTTATGCTGTCAACCAGGATCTTTGGTTCGCCCCGTTCCCGGTCGACCTTGCCGGTTACAACGACGATGCTGTCATTCTCGATCCAATCGACGACCTTGTTCCATGCCCGGCTGAAGACGACCAGCTCGATTTTCCCTTGCAAATCTTCCAGCGTGATGAAACCCATAGCCTTGCCGGTGCGTGTTTGATAAGGTCGGATCGCGACGACTTCTCCCGCCATCCGAACTTCCTGCCCATGTGTGGTTTCTTCCAGGTCGGCGCTGAAATGGGAGACGATCTGGGTCAACTCATCCATGTGCTGCGTGAGCGGGTGAGCTGAGACATACACACCCAGC
>Ga0307446_1000831_pt1 | contig 10572 bp, 8 predicted proteins | sample SalMarSW160320MG_FD_202141 | JGI IMG/M metagenome (GOLD analysis project Ga0307446, IMG submission 202141) | Salt marsh sediment microbial communities from the Plum Island Ecosystem LTER, Massachusetts, United States - SW1603-20 | ecosystem: Environmental > Aquatic > Marine > Intertidal zone >... | reverse complement strand
TTATCGATCCAGAAGTGCACCACATCGCGCAGCGCGATCCACAACGATGGCAGCGCGTCGCGGTAGAAGTGGACGTTGACGATGTCCTCGTATGTCTTCGGCGGGTTCTCGGCGAACTTGATCGTGCCGTCCGGCCGCCAGTCGAACCATTCGGGATGCTTCTTGATCCAGGGATGGTCGGGCGAGCACTGAATGGCGAAGTCGATGGCGACCTCGAGCCCATGCGCGCGGGCCGCCGTGACCAGACGCGCGAAGTCGTCGAAGTCGCCGAGCTCCTCGTGGATTGCGTCGTGGCCGCCGTCCTTGGCGCCGATTGCGTAAGGGCTGCCGGGATCGTCGGGTCGCGCCGTCAGACTGTTGTTGCGCCCTTTGCGGTTCGTCTTGCCGATGGGATGGATCGGCGGGAAATAGAGCACATCGAAGCCGAGATCGCGGACGTAAGGGAGCCGCGCGACCACGTCGTCGAACGTGCCGTGGCGAAGCGGATTGCCCGATTGTGACCGCGGCATCATTTCGTACCAGGCCGCACACGCCGCGATCGGCCGATCGGCGGTCACTTCGAGGTCGTGGTCGGAGCGGGAGAGATTGCTACGCACGCTCGCACGGCGCATCAACGCTGCGGTCTCTGCACTTTCCAGAGCGCCGAGCAGCACGCCCTCGTCTTCGATGGTCTCGAGCTTCCGCAGAACGGCCTTCAGCACGTCGGCGACTTCGCCTTTCGCCGCCTTTGCGTAGCGTGCCACAAGCTCTCGCCCCTCGATAAGCTCGAGCGAGATGGCCTGGCCAGCATCATGCTTCTTGGCCACGTCCTGACGCCAAGTGGCGAATAGGTCACGCCAAGCGACGACGGTGTAGGTCCAACGGCCAATCTCGGTGAGCGGGAAGCTACCGGCCCAGCGATCGTTGTCGACCAGGGTCATGGGCGCTTCGGACCAGTCCTCGGCATTTGGTGCGCGATAGGCGAGGGCTGCATCGATCACCTCATGGCCGTCGCAGAAGATGTCCGCCTCGACGTGTAAGCTTTCGCCGGCCACGCGCTTCACGGGGAAGCGACCGCCGTCGATCTCGGGGCTTACGCGCTCGATCACCACCCGGTTTGCGGCCAGAGCCTCGAGCCGCTTCTTTGACTCCTTCGCGGAGAGGGGCTTGCCTTCGGCTTGCGGCGCCGTGAACAAAAGCCGCGATTCATAAGGTGTGAGCGAACCGAGCGCTGCGGGCTTCTTGGTCCATGGATCGAGGAAGCGGGTTGCGCCGGCGGCAATAGCCAACTCGGCGAGGGGCGAAGGCGCACGGTCCTCCCCGCTGCCATTGATAAGAAGACAGGCGGCCGCGCCCGGCGCGTTTTCGGAGGTACGCACCAGCGCAACGGGCGACGTCCCTGGTGCGGAGCCGAGCCGAAGCGCGCCTTCACCTGACAGCACCGGCACCTTCCGCTTGAGGCGGTTCGTTGCGGCGATCTCCTCGCTGAGATCGAAGGGCGCTTGGGCGCACACAAAGTTCCAGTCGGAAACACGCGCAGCCGGGCCGTCGAACACCACAGGGCTCGCGAACTCGTAGCCCATGGGGCAGATGATGCCGGAGGAGGCCATCGCCGCCAGGAGATAGCGCCCGCGATAGATGGCGTGGCGCTCGTCAGGACTGGCAAAGCTGAGCCGATGGGCAAGCCGCATGCCGTCGAGCGGTTCGGGGCTTGCGAGCGTTGGCACCAGTCGCGACAATTCCTGATGCTGTTGCAGGAACCAGCCCTCGCGGAGATCCCACCAGGCGGCGCTGTTGATCAGGTAGTCGAAACCGGCACTGGCGAGTGTCAGGACCTCCTCCCAGGGGCGGCCGAGCGTATCGGCGACGAAGATCGCTTGGCGCTTCCTCCCGCGGACACCGGCAATCGTCTCCTGCCAGCCGGCGGCGCTGCGCTCTGCCGCGCTCGATACCAGGAAGCCCGCCACGCCCGCTTTGGCCCAAGTGGCGAATGCGGCGGTTGCCACAGGTGGCGTTTGCAGCATGAGTTTGAGGCCCGCGCGCTGTGCCTCGCTGGCGAGAGCGCTGATGTCGGGCGGTTCACGATCAGCCCCGGCGATCCAGCAGACCCAATCGAACCCGAGAGATGCGACGCGGGAGAAATGCTGCGCGCGCTCCGCTGTGTCGCCGGCAACGGACGCGTAGAGAATATAGATGCGCGGCGGCGTGTCGGGTTTCACGCAGCCCGCGTCACCAAGCCCTTTTTCCGTCTTGATATCGAAATTCAAGAAGCACCAATCGTGATGAGATCCATCACCATTCGTCTTATCGCCGCATAGTAAACGATGTGAGACAGTCTACCGTTCCCACAATAAAAGTGAAAGCTGTGTCCAGCGCGGGTGCTTAGCGAAGACCCAACGCGTCTATCCAGGCAACGTGTCGCGGGTCTACCCGCTTTTCAATGATCTAGTATCCGGCGAGGTCGCACAGAAAGAGAATTCTTTCTACTTGGGCGGCCGAAAGTCTTGCCTCGACAGTGACCTCTATCTCCTCGGAAACCGGCCATGTACCAATCGGCGCATACGATCCTTTCGACCGAAGAGCTTCAGCGTCTCTTGGCCGAGGATGCGCCTTATGGCGACCTGACGACTGAGATGCTCGGCATTGGCTCGCGAGACGGGACCATACGGTTCGCCGCCCGTCAGGCGATGACCGTAGGGGCCCTTTATCAGAACCGCTACCTCGTCGATTCCGGCAAGGTGCACATCAAGGTGCGGCCGCATACCGAGCCTACAGCGCCGCTGCTTGCGCTGCTCACCGCCTGTCCCGCGCGCTGCTACGAGCTGAACGACAAGGACCAGGTGGAGATCACGGCGGATGGCTGCGTTGAATGCGGCACCTGCCGCGTGATCGGCGAAGCCAGCGGCGACATCGAGTGGAACTATCCGCGCGGCGGCTACGGCGTCTCGTTCAAGTTCGGTTAGGCGCTAGCGTCAGCCCAGCGCCCCGCCGCGGTGCGGTCGGCGAACCAGATGACTTCGCCTTGCGCGCGGATATGCGCGGCCGGAAAGCCGGTCTCGCCCGACAGGATCTTGTCGAGAATATCGCGCTTTCCCTCACCGGAGACGAGAAACGCGACCACGGAACTTGAATCGAGCGCCGGGTAGGTGAGGGTAATCCGCTCCTCTTCCCGGCCCTTCGGCACCGGCGCCACCCACCTCTTACGCTCCTGAAGAACCGGCTGCCCCGGCAGCAGAGACGCCGTATGGCCGTCCTCGCCAAGGCCGAGCAGTGTGAGGTTGAGAAGTGGGCGGTCGGGCTGAAGCGTATCTGCGCCGTAAAGCCCTTTCAGCATCGCCTCGTATGCCTGCGCCGCCTCGTCGAGCGTCATGCCTTGCGTCTCCACGGGATGGACGTTCTCGGGCGGCACGGGCACGTGGCCCAGGAACGCGGCCCGCGCCATGCCGAAATTGCTGGCGGGATCGGATGGCGGCACGAAGCGCTCGTCGCCGAGAATCCAATGGACCCGGTCCCAGGGCAGGCGCGACTTGATCGGCTCCTGCGCCAGGAGCTGGTAGAGCGGCTTCGGCGTATTGCCTCCGGACAGCGCGATGACGGTCCGGCCCTGATTGCCGGCCGCAAGATCGCAGAGATACGTGGCCCCGCCGCGCGCCAAGGAGGTGGCGTCCTCGAAAATACGGAGCGTCCCGAATGCCGGCTTCATGCGCTTTGCCTCTCGCCGTGCCGATTTCGGCCGGAAGATAGGCCCAAAAAGTTAAGGCGACCGCAAGGACGTGCAGCCTAAAGTGCTCGTGTCACCTGCTTTCACGAAGGCCCCGACTCGGGCTAATTCTTCGCCAGCGCCATGACCCACGAACTCATCATCGCGCCGTCGATCCTCTCCGCCGACTTCGCCAAGCTCGGCGAGGAGGTGCGTGCCGTCGACCAAGCCGGCGCCGACTGGATCCATGTGGACGTCATGGACGGCCATTTCGTGCCGAACATCACCATCGGTCCTGACGTGGTGAAGGCGCTGCGCCCCCACTCCAAGAAGCCGTTCGACGTGCATCTGATGATCGCGCCTTGCGATCCCTACCTCGAAGCATTTGCCGACGCCGGCGCCGACATGATTACGGTGCATGCGGAGGCGGGGCCCCATCTCGACCGCTCCCTCCAGCTCATCCGCAGCCTGGGAAAAAGGGCTGGCGTCAGCCTCACGCCCTCGACGCCGGAAACGGCGCTCGAATACGTGCTCGACAAGGTGGACCACATCCTGGTGATGACGGTGAATCCCGGCTTCGGCGGCCAGACCTTCATCCCCGCCCAACTCCATAAGATCCGCGCCATCAAGAAGATGATCGGCTCGCGGCCCATCCATATCGAGGTGGATGGCGGCATCCATGTTGAGACCGCGCCACTCGTGGTCGAAGCCGGCGCCAACGCGCTGGTGTCGGGCTCCGGTGTGTTCGACGGCGGCAGCTACGCCGACAACATCAAGGCTATCCGCGCCGCCGCCATGCGCGGTCGGGTGGCGGCGGCATAGACCTGACGACGTCGCCGGAGTGGCATGACCGTGGACAGGGCTCTATCGGAAGGAAAGCTCGTTGCCGGCGTCTCCTACGACATTCCCGGGATGGGCTTCCAGAACCCTCAGACAGGCCGCATCGACGGGTTCGAGGCGGATCTCGCCAGAGCGCTCGGGGACAAGCTGTTCGGCGCGCCGGGCCATATCGAGTTGGCGCAGGTCATCGACAAGCAGCGCATCGAGGCGCTGCAGAAGGGTGAGGTGGACATGGTGGTGTCTCAGCTCACCATCACGCCGGATCGCGCCGAGCAGGTGGATTTTTCCATTCCCTACTGGGTTACGCGAGAAGGGATCCTGGTCCGCAAGGGAAGCGGCATCAAAGGCCTCGACGACCTCAAGGACAAGCGCATCGTCGTCACCGCCGGATCCATTTCCCTGCGCCGCATGCGCGCGACGTTCCCTGAGAAGGATCTCCTCATCACGCCGCTCGGCATCGACAATCTGCGTGCGGTGGAGAAGGGCGAGGCTGATGCGGCCTCGAACGACCTCGTCGACCTGTCGATGATGGTCAGTGAGGCGGATCGCCCGAACGACTACGAGGTCATCGACATTGGCGACAGGTTCGATCCAAAGCCCTTCGGCGTCGGCGTGAAGAAAGGGCGTCAATCTCTTGTCGATCGCCTGAATGCCGCAATCGAAGAGCTCAAGACGAACGGGAAGATCGACGCCTTGATGACGGAGACTCTTGCCTCGCTCCGTAACACTCCCGCTTGACTACGAGAACTTGTGCTTGCGGTAGCGTTCGATCAGCGCGTTGGTCGAGCTGTCATGGGCGAGCTTCGGCGCCTCCTGGCTCTTGAGCTCGGGGATGATGCGCACGGCAAGCACCTTGCCCAGCTCGACACCCCATTGGTCGAACGAGTCGATGTCCCAGACCGCGCCTTGGGTGAACACGCTGTGCTCGTAGAGCGCCACGAGTGCGCCGAGCGTTCTCGGATCGAGCTTGTCGGCGAGGATCATGTTGGTCGGCCGATTGCCTTCTGTAACGCGGAAGGGCGTCTGCGCCGGCGGCGATCCTTCCGCGGTGAGCTCGGCGGCCGTCTTGCCGAAGGCGAGCGCTTCGGCCTGCGCAAACAGATTGGCCATCAGGAGATCGTGGTGATCGGCGAGGTGGCTCAAGGGTGTGAGGAAGCCGATGAAATCGCAGGGGATCAGCTTCGTGCCCTGATGGATCAGCTGGTAGAACGAGTGCTGGCCGTCGGTGCCGGGCTCGCCCCAGATGATCGGTCCGGTCTGGTAGTTCACATGCGCCGCGGCGAGATCGACATGCTTGCCGTTGCTCTCCATCTGAAGCTGCTGGAGATAGGCGGGAAAGCGCGCCATGTGCTCGGAGTAGGGCATGATGCCGAGCGTCTGCGCGCCGAAGAAATTATTGTACCAGACCGTGAGTAGGCCCATCAGCATCGGCAGGTTCTTCTCGACCGGCGCCGTCTTGAAATGCTCGTCCATGGCGTGGAAGCCGGCGAGCATGTCGCGGAAATTCTCAGGACCGATGGCGATCATGGTCGACAGTCCGATCGCCGAGTCCATCGAATAGCGGCCGCCGACCCAATCCCAGAACTCGAACATGTTCGCGGTGTCGATGCCGAACTTCTCGACGCCCGCGGTGTTGGTGGAAACGGCGACGAAATGCTTCGCCACCGCAGCCTCGGAGCCGAGCTTGTCGACCGCCCAGGCGCGCGCGGTCGCCGCGTTGGTCATGGTCTCGAGCGTGGTGAAGGTCTTGGACGAGATGATGAACAGCGTCTCCGCTGCGTCGAGATCGCGTGTCGCCTCGTCAAAGCAGGCGCCGTCCACGTTGGAGACGAAGCGGAAGGTCATGTCACGGTCGGAGTAGGGACGGAGCGCCAGATACGCCATCTCCGGGCCGAGATAGGAGCCGCCGATGCCGATATTGATGACGTTCTTGATGCGCTTGCCCGTATGCCCGGTCCAGGCGCCGCTCCGCACCTTGTCGGCAAACGCCGCCATGCGGTCGAGCACGGCGTGCACGTCCGGCACCACGTTATGTCCGTCGACCTCGATCACCTCGTCGCGCGGCGCGCGCAAGGCCACGTGCAGGACGGCGCGGTTCTCCGACACATTGATTTTCTCGCCGCGGAACATGGCGTCGCGCCGCTCCGCCACTTTCCGCTCCTTGGCGAGGTTGACCAGGAGGCCAACCGTCTCCTCGGTAATGCGGTTCTTGGAGTAGTCGAGAAAGAGGCCGGCGCCTTCGACCGTGAAGCATGCGGCGCGATTGGGATCGTCGGCGAAGAGCTGCCGCAGATGGGCGTCCTTGATCTTGGCGTGATGCGCGGAGAGCGCCTGCCACGCCGGAGTGTCAGTCAGCTGCGTGGACATGGGCGTCTCCCTTTAGCTCAGCGCCTTGGTCTTGGTCTCGATGGATTTCAGCAGGTCCTGCCAGGACGACACGAAGGACGCGGCGCCTTCCTTCTGGAGTTGCGCGGCCAGAGCCGAAACCGAGATGCCGGCCTTCTCGTAAGCCGCCAGCACCTCTTCGCAATTGCCGCCATCCGGGGCGAGAACGCCGCGGAGCTTGCCGTGGTCGGCAAAGGCCAGCAGCGTCTTGTCCGGCATGGTATTGACCGTGTTCGGCGCGGCAAGCGCGGATATATAAAGAGTGTCCGCCGCGCGGGGGTCCTTGGTGCTGGTGCTGGCGAAAAGGAGCCGCTGCGGCCGCGCGCCAAAGGACTCGAGCCGCTGCCAGCGGTCGGAATCGAGCATCGCCCGATAGTCGCGATAAGCCTGGTGGGCGACGGCGATGCCGAGCTTGTCGCGCAGCTCGTCCGGCGCCCTGTCCATCACCGCCTTGTCCCAGCGGCTGATGAAGATGGAGGCCACCGAGCGCACGTCCGGATCGAGACCGGCCGCGACCCGGCGCTCTAGGCCCTTCATATAAGCGTCGGCCGCGGCGTTGCAGTCATCCGCCGAGAACAGCAGTGTTACGTTGACGCTGACACCGGAGAAGATCGCTTCCTCGATGGCGGGCAGGCCTTCCTTGGTGCCGGGAATCTTGATGAACAGGTTGTGCTTGTGGGCGCGCGCGTAGAGCCGCTTCGCCTCGGCGATCGTGGCTCGGGTGTCGTAGGCGAGAAGCGGAGAGACCTCGAGCGACACGAAGCCGTCCACTGTTGCCGTCCTCTCGTGGATGGGCAGGAACAAATCCGCTGCCCGCGACAAATCCTGGAGCGCGAGCTCGAAGAACAGCGCTTCGCCCGTATAGCCCGCCTTCATCAAGCGCTCGATTTCCGGGTCGTAGCTGTCGCTCTTGGAGATAGCGTTATCGAAGATTGTCGGGTTGGACGTGAGCCCGGTCACGGAGAAGTCGTCGATGTATTTCTTCAGCGTACCGCTATCGAGCATGTCGCGCGTGATGTCATCGATCCATAGGCTCTGCCCCAGCTCGTGTAGCGCTTGCGTTGCTTTCACGACAGTGTCTCCTTAAGCGTCGAGAAATCGTGCTCCATAAGGTCGGCGATGCGGTCGACCGTGATGTCCGCCGGCTTCTGGCCCGCGAGCGTTTTTGGATCGTGCGCGTAATGGCCTTGCCGGGGAAACACGGTGGTCACCCGCGCGCCCAAGGCGTTCTTCACCGTATTGAGCACCGGGAGCTTGTCGTCGACCATCACATAGTGCCGGGCCGGATAGGCCCGTTGGATGGCGTCAAGCTCTTGTTCCTTGTGGACGTAGCCGAGCACGTGACCGTCGAAAGCATCCCACAAGCCGGCACGCACCAATTTGTGCGGCTGAAATACGCCGTCGCCGTCGGTGAGGATCACCGGCTGACCCCAGTGGCGGACATGGCGGATAAGCGCGAACACGTCCGGGTAGAGGCGCTCGATGAAGGGGTAGTCCAACAGCCAGTTGGCGAGGCGTAAAGCGCTTGGGTTGTCGATATGCTCCAGGCGAAACCGTTCTAGGGCGCCGAGGACGTCGACATAGCCGTGCTTGATGCGCTGCTCCTCGTAAAGGACCCAGAACCGCTCGTTCCCCGCCTTGCCGAACGTGTGCTCGACATGGGACGCAAGATCCGTCTTGACCCGGTCGTTGTCGAGCAGCGTGTTGTCGACATCGAAGAGAAAGAGCATGTCGTGGGTCTTCGGCATCGCGCGGTCTACGCAGGCTTAGGATTGAGCCAAGGCCCGTCGCCGCCGACGAGCTGCTCGGCTTCGTCCGGGCCCCAGGTGCCCGGCTTGTAGCGGTAGAGCGGCGTCACATCGCCAAGGACGTTGTCGACGATGCGCCACTCCGCATCGACGATGTCTTCCCGGGTAAAGAGATCGCTGATGCCCTGCATGGCGTCGCCGAGGAGTCGCTGGTAAGGCGGCTTATCCACACCGGGTTGCCTGGTCAGGATCAGCTCCACATCGTCGCCGATCATGCGGTCGCCTGGCGTCTTGACCCGCGTGCCGAGAGCGATCGTCACGTCGGGCTGGATGCGGAACCGCATATGGCCGCAGCCCACGGATTCGATCTCCCCGAAGGTCTCGCGCGGCGGCTTTCTAAACTCGACGACCGCCTCGGCAACGCTCACAGGCAGTACCTTGCCGGTGCGGATGAAGATGGGAACGCCCTCCCAACGCCAGCTGTCGATGGCAAGCTTGGCGGCGGCAAAAGTCTCGACCGTGGAGCCCGGATGCACGCCGGGGACCTTCTCGTAGCCTTCGTACTGGCCGCGGACGATGTCGCGCGGCTCGAGCGCCCGGACCGCCTTCAAGAGGCTCGCCTTCTTGTCGCGGATCGCCTCGTGCTCCTGGGCCGTGGGCGGGTCCATGGTCAAGGACGCCAGGATTTGCAGCATGTGGTTCTGTAACACGTCGCGAATGGCGCCGGCCGAGTCGTAGAACGCGCCGCGATCCTGCACCCCGAAATTCTCGGCCATGGTGATCTGAATGCTACGCACATGGGTACGATTCCAGATCGGTTCATAGATCGAGTTGGCGAAGCGCGTGTAGAGGATGTTCTGCACCGGCTCCTTGCCGAGATAGTGGTCGATGCGGAAGATATCGTCTTCGGAGAAATAATGATCGAGGATGCGGCTCAGCGCGGCCGCCGATTTGCGGTCGCGGCCGAACGGCTTCTCCACCACGAGACGTGCATTCTTGGCGCAGCCCGATTTGGCGAGTTGTGACGCCACCTCGGAGAATAGCGCCGGTGGGATGGCGAGATAGTGCAAGGGGCGCTTGGCATCGCCCATCTGCTTGCGCAGCTCGGTGAACACATTCGGATCGGCATAGTCGCCATCAACGTAACGAAGCTGGCTAAGGAGTTTCTTGAAGGCATCGGAGTTGATGTCGCCGCCATGCGCTTTGACGCTGTCGGCCGCGCGCTTCTTGAGCTGGTCCAGGCCCCAGCCGGCCTTGGCCACGCCGATAATGGGCGTGGATAGACCTTCGTCGCGCACCAGCCCGTAGAGGGCCGGAAAGATCTGCTTATAGGCGAGATCGCCGGTCGCGCCGAAGAACACGAGTGCGTCGGATTCGCCTTGGCTTGCCTCCGTCATGACGCCTTCTTCTCGAGGTGACCGCCGAACTCGAAGCGCATGGCCGACATCAGCTTATCGGCGAACTCCGCATCACCCCGCGAGGCAAAGCGGCTGAACAGCGCCGAAGCGATCACCGGGGCAGGGACCCCTTCATCGATCGCCGCTTGCAGGGTCCAGCGGCCTTCGCCGGAATCGGAGACGCGCCCTTCGAACCCGGCAAGGTCGGGGCTGTGGCGGAGCGCGGCCGCCGTGAGGTCGAGCAGCCATGAGCCGATGACGCTGCCCCGCCGCCACACCTCGGCGACGTCGGGCAGGTTGATGTCGTATTGATAGAGCTCAGGGATGTTCAGGCCTTCCGCGTAAGCCGCCATGATCCCGTACTCGATGCCGTTATGCACCATTTTGACGAAATGCCCGGCGCCGTTCGGTCCGCAATGGAGATAGCCGTTCTCGGCCGGTGACGGCTCGCCGGTGGCGCCCGGCGTGCGCGGCGCCTCGGCGGCGCCCGGCGCCAGCGCCTTGAAGATGGGGTCGAGCCGCG
>Ga0307446_1000827_pt1 | contig 10586 bp, 11 predicted proteins | sample SalMarSW160320MG_FD_202141 | JGI IMG/M metagenome (GOLD analysis project Ga0307446, IMG submission 202141) | Salt marsh sediment microbial communities from the Plum Island Ecosystem LTER, Massachusetts, United States - SW1603-20 | ecosystem: Environmental > Aquatic > Marine > Intertidal zone >... | reverse complement strand
GGTCATGGTGGTCCGGCCCGGATGTCTATGTCGTCGTCGATGATTACGACCTGGTCGCCACGCCGGCGGGCAACGCGCTCGGCGCGATCGTCGAGTATCTGCCATATGCAAAGGATTTGGGATTGCACCTGGTCGTAGCCCGGCGCATCCGCGGTGCCGAGCGGGCGATGTTCGAGCCATTGCTGGCGGGCATGCGTGACCTCGGCTGCCTGGCACTGATGATGAGCGGAAGTCCGGGCGAAGGTGCATCATTCGGTTCATCGCACCCGGCGCGATTGCCGCCGGGTCGTGGCGTTCTGACCGCGCGCACCGGCGGCGAACAGCTGGTCCAGGTGGCCTGGAGCCCGCCGTGACCCAGCATCGCGCGATCGTCGAAGTCGGGCCCGGCACCGTCCGCCGATTATGTTGCCGCACCTCCACGGTCGCCGACCGCACGACGTCAGAGCTCATTCGGGCGGCGCTGGATGGGATAGACGATCAGGTGGCGCTGGTGGGCGAGCGCCCGGTAGCAGTCGATTCGCTGTGGGGTGCGGCGCTGGGTTCGGTGCTTCGCGAGGGTCCCGCCGCGCACGAGACGATGATCCTGGTGTATCCGTCCTGGTGGTCGTCGTCCCGTGTCGGCGTGCTGACCGCGGCGGCGGCCGCCGTGGCCGATAACGTGCTGGCGCAACCACGGTCGTGGCTGTTGGCGCACGCATCCGATGCCGTGCCGGAAGCGACTGTGGCGGTGGAGATCGCCGAGCGGTTGGTGGCGATCACCGGTACCGGGATGGTCGCTGTACCCCGCTCGACCGAACCGCATCCGCTCGCCGGGGAGGTCGCGCACACCATCGCGGAGATGGCCGCGGCCGTGGTGCTGATCGACGCGCCCGATACGGTCGCTGGGGCGCCGGCGCTTGCGAGGGCGATCGCTGAAGCGGTGCGCCGCGGGGGACGGACGGTGGTGCGGATCGACCATGCCCGGCTGGCCCGGCTCGCCGTGGGCGCCCGGTCAGCCGAACCGGCTCAGGACAAGTCATCCGGGTCACGCTCGACGGCAACTGCCGGTGGTCGACGACGTCCGCGGACGTACCGCGGGCTCGGGGCCGCCGCAATTGTCTTGGCCGCGGCGGCGCCGGCGCTGGTCACCGCGGGCCGCCACGGCCCGATCGCCGCGCAGCGGGTGAGAACCGCGGCGACGACATCTCTCGTCGAAGGCCGGGTGACGCTGACGGTGCCGGCGAACTGGCCGACGCAACGGGTGGTCAGCGGGTCCGGCTCGCCGCGGGTACAGGTCACGTCGCCATCCGATCCCGAAGTGGCGTTGCACATCACCCAGTCGCCGGTGGCCGGCGACACGCTGAGCGGCACCGCCGACCGGTTGAAACGCGCGATCGACGCGGAGCCCGCCGGGGTGTTCGTCGACTTCAACCCGTCCGGCAGCAGCGCGGGCCGGCCCGCGGTGACCTACCGTGAAGTGCGCGCCAGCCATCACGTGCGCTGGACGGTCCTGCTGGACGGGCCGGTCCGGATCAGCGTCGGATGCCAGAGCCGGCCCGGCGATGAGAACGCCGTGCGCGGCGTGTGCGAGGAGGCGGTGCGATCCGCCCACGCGCTCGGATGAGCCCGAAACCGGGTGGAACCACATCGGGGCCGCCGTAGTCGAATCAGGTATGACTGCACCGAACACACTGAGCACCGACTTCGACCTGATGGGATCGGTCGCGGGCACCACGGACGCCCGTAACGAAGAAATCCGGGCGATGCTGCAGGCCTTCATCGGACGCATGAGCAGCGTGCCGCCGTCGGTATGGGGTGGGCTCGCGGCCGCACGCTTCAAAGAGGTGGTGGATCGCTGGAACGCCGAGTCGCTGGGGCTCTACCACGTGTTGCACACGATCGCCGAGACCATTCGGCACAACGCGGCCACTCTGCAGGAGGCCGGCCAGAACCATGCAAACCACATTGCCGCCGCCGGCGGAAACCTGTAATCGAGAGGATCCCGATGGACCCGGTGCTGTCCTATGACTTCGGAGAAATCGAGCATTCGGTGCGTCAGGAGATACACACCACGTCGGCCCGTTTGGATGCCGCGCTGGACGAGTTGAGATCACAAATCGCGCCGCTGCAGCAGCTATGGACCCGGGAAGCGGCGGCCGCCTACCAGGTCGAGCAGGTGAAGTGGCACCGGGCTGCGACCGCGCTCAACGAGATCCTGGTCGACCTGGGAAATGCGGTCCGCGAGGGTGCGGAAGAGGTGGCCAACGCCGACAGGCGGGCGGCCGGCGTCTGGGCACGGTAGCCGCTCCCGGAACGAGCCCGGCGCCCGGGTTCTGTGTGGTCCCGGCGGGGGAGAGCCGCCGGGACCACACAGTCATTTTGACCTGCGGGGATACGCATCGGTAAGCTGCTAGGTTGGCGTGCGGTACGCCGGGGCCTCGGGTCAATGTCGGTCGCCGAGATCAACCCCACCGTTGAACGCCTGACCGATACCCGGTCACACCGGGATCCACTTCGAGAAAAGAAGGTAAGCGCTGTGCCCACTTATGCGCCCAAGGCGGGTGACACCACGAGATCGTGGTACGTCATCGACGCCACGGACGTGGTGCTTGGTCGCCTTGCCGTCGCGGCAGCCACCCTGCTGCGCGGTAAGCACAAGCCGACGTTCGCCCCCAATGTCGATGGCGGTGACTTCGTCATCGTCATCAACGCCGACAAGGTCGCCATGAGCGGTGACAAGCTGCGGGACAAGCTGGCTTACCGTCACTCGGGATATCCCGGCGGCCTGCACTCGCGCACAGTCGGCGAACTGATGCAAAAGCACCCCGACCGCGTCGTCGAGAACGCGATCGTCGGCATGTTGCCCAAGAACAAGCTCGGCCGCCAGATGCAGCGCAAGCTGCACATCTACGCCGGCCCGGAGCATCCGCACAAAGCACAGCAACCGGTTCCGTACGAGATCAAGCAGGTGGCGCAGTGACCGAAACAACCGAGGCCGTAGACCAGGCGGCAGCCCCGGCTGACCCGGCGGCGCCGGCCGAGACCCCGGCCGCCGCGCCCGCAGCATCCTGGGTATTCGACCGGCCCATCCAGACCGTCGGGCGCCGCAAGGAGGCCGTGGTGCGGGTTCGCCTGGTGCCCGGCACCGGCAAGTTCGACCTGGACGGACGCAGCCTGGAGGACTACTTCCCCAACAAGGTGCACCAGCAGCTCATCAAGGCCCCGCTGGTCACCGTCGACCGGGTGGAAAGCTTCGACATCTTTGCGCACCTGATCGGTGGCGGCCCCTCGGGTCAAGCCGGTGCGCTGCGTCTGGGCATCGCGCGGGCGTTGATTCTGGCGTCGCCCGACGACCGGCCCGCGTTGAAGAAGGCCGGCTTCCTGACCCGTGACCCGCGCGCCATCGAGCGCAAGAAGTACGGCCTGAAGAAAGCCCGCAAGGCGCCGCAGTACAGCAAGCGCTGATCAGCGGTCGCGTTCTGGCAGCGACCGCGCATCTTCCTGGGCATCATTGTGCGCAGTCCCCGGCGTGTCTGCGCACAAACCCGCACCGCCTCGGTCAGAAAGGAACGGGCACGTTAGGTGCCAGACCGTCAACTGTGAGAGGTTTGTTCGCATGGGTCGACTATTCGGCACCGACGGCGTGCGCGGAGTCGCCAATCGCGAGTTGACCGCTGAGTTGGCACTGGCGCTGGGGACCGCGGCGGCGCGGCGCCTGGCGACCTCGAACGCGCCCGGCCGGCGGGTCGCCGTGATCGGCCGCGATCCCCGGGCCAGCGGCGAAATGCTGCAGGCCGCGGTGATCGCCGGGCTGACCAGCCAGGGCGTCGACGCGCTGCGGGTGGGTGTGCTCCCCACACCCGCGGTGGCGTACCTGACCGGCGCCTATGACGCCGACTTCGGCGTCATGATCTCGGCGTCGCACAACCCGATGCCCGACAACGGCATCAAGATCTTCGGCCCCCGCGGCCACAAGCTGGACGACGGCACCGAGGACCAGATTGAAGAGCTGATCGGGGCCGAACCCGGCCTGCGACCGGTCGGCGCCGGGATCGGTCGCGTCATCGACGCCGAGGACGCCGCGGAGCGCTACCTGCGCCACCTCAGCAAGGCCAGCACGCTGCGGCTCGACGGCCTGACCGTCGTGGTCGACTGCGCCCACGGCGCGGCGTCGTCGGTGGCACCCAGCGCCTACCGCGCGGCCGGGGCACGCGTCATCGCGATCAACGCCGACCCCAACGGGCTCAACATCAACGACGGCTGCGGGTCGACGCACCTGGATTCGCTGCGGTCGGCGGTCGTTGCGCATCGCGCCGATTTGGGTCTGGCCCACGACGGCGACGCCGACCGGTGCCTGGCCATCGACGCCAACGGCCAACTCGTCGACGGCGACGCGATCATGGTCATGCTCGCCTTGGCGATGCAACAGGCCGGCGAACTGGCCGCCAACACCCTGGTGACTACCGTGATGAGCAATCTGGGGCTGCATCTGGCCATGCGCTCGGCCGGCATCACCGTGCGCACCACCGGCGTCGGCGACCGCTACGTCTTGGAGGAGCTGCGGGCGGGCGATTACAGCCTCGGCGGAGAGCAGTCCGGGCATATCGTGATGCCCGCGTTGTGCTCCACCGGGGACGGCATCGTCACCGGGCTGCGATTGATGACACGCATGGTTGCCACCGGTTCCACGCTGGCCGACCTCGCCTCGGCGATGCAGACGCTGCCACAGGTGCTGATCAACGTTGAGGTCGCCGACAAGGCCGCCGCCGCCGCACCCTCGGTGCGCGCCGCGGTCGACCAGGCCGAGGCCGAATTGGGTGATACCGGTCGAATCCTATTACGGCCCTCGGGAACTGAACCGATGATTCGGGTCATGGTGGAAGCGCCCGAAAAAGACGTCGCCCAACGGGTCGCCACCCGGGTCGCCGAAGCGGTGAGCGCCGCGGGCTGAACACCGGCGGAACCCAGACGCGGTGTGGAGCGTCGGATCAGGCATGAGAGAACGTACTTTTGCCGGCACCGAGGTCGATGTCACCGCGGTGCACAGGGTCGCCGACTTGTTCAGGGCCGCCGCCGATCTCATCGACGGTGCGGTAAGCGATCACCTGGCCGGGCTGAGTTTCAGCGGGGCCAGTGCCGGCCGGGCGCATACGGCGCGCGGCGATGCGCTGCGGGCCGGGCTGGGGCGAGTGACGGCGGGGCTGTCGCAGTGGTCGCGAACCACCGCCGAGATCGCCGCCGCGCTGCGGGCCGGCGCCGACCGCTATGCCGATGCCGAACTGTATGCCGCGGCGCGGATCGGCTGATCATGGCCGACCGGTTGGACGTCGCCGGCCGCCTCGCCGAGGGCCGGCCTGCCATCGAGCACACCCAAAGTTACGTGCAGGCATGCCAGGTCCTCGGCTACCACCATCCGGATCTGACGTCGCACCCCTCGCAGGTCCGCGACTGGTACGACAGTGAAGACGGCCTCGACCTGCGTGCCCTCGACCACGATTGCGCCGAACTGCGGGCCGCGGAGGCCGCAGTTGCCGAGGCGTTGCATTCGCAGCGTGCCCGGGCCGGGGAGCTGGCGGCGGCGTGGACGGGACCGGGCGGGGACTGCGCGGCCGGGCTGCTGCAGCGTCATTGCGACGCCGCAAGCGCGGTGGTCACCGAACTCCGGGCGGCGGCCCAGCGATACGAATCGCTGCGTGACAACCTGTGGCATCTCGTCGACGCCAAGGTCGCGACCGCCATCGCCGTCGACGATCGCACGCAGGCGCAGCGGCAGGCCTGGTTGGCGGCCGCCGCTGCGATCACCACGGGGACGGGGGATCGGCCTCCCGCCGAGGCGGTGGTGCGCCATCAGGTAATGCCTTACGTGGACAACGACATTCGCCACGACTGGCTGACCGCGATGCGCTCGACCTTGGACGGTGTGGCGACGTCTTACGACATGGTCATCGACAGAATGGCCGCCGCGCCGCCGGTGTGCTTCGAGTTCCCCGGCGATCTTGGGCCCGATCACGAACCTGCGCAGCAGGTTCCGCGCACCGCACCGATATCGCCCGCGGCCGGCACGCCGCCGGCTGCGGCTCCTGGCCTGCCGGTAGCTCCGGCACCGGCGGCGGGCACCGCCGCACCGCCGCCGGACTGGGGAACCGCGCTCGGCGCTGTTTCGGGCTTGCCCGCGGGCGAACTCGGCGGCGGGCCGAGCGGGCTGGGCGGTCTTGCCGGGCTGGCCAGGCGGATTGTGGACGCGATGGGTGACCTGATCGGTTCGGCGGCCGGCGATCTGGGCGGCGGTGCGGATCCTTTCGACCACGGTGCCGTCGACGAAGATTCGTTCGACGAAAGGCCATTTCACCCGGACGAAGAGCACGACGCCACTGACACCCAGTCCGATGAGCCTGACCAGACCGACGAGGTCGACGACACCGAACAGGCCGAACTGCGCGAAGACGCTCGACCGGATGGCGGGCCGCCACCGGACGGGCGGGCCTCCCAGCTTGACGCGGCTGCGCCGGCTGCAACTGCGGTGCCGGCCCCCGAGCCGCAGCCGGTCGCCGCGGCGCCGCCGGGTGCACCCGTGCCCGCGGTGAAAGAGGGCTCAACGCCGTGCGAGACCGCGGCGGACGAGCTTCCGCAGGCGGGGCAGTGAGGGCTCAGGCCGGGCGCAGCTGCAGGACTTCTTCGACGAAGCGCACCGATTCGTCGTGGTCGGTGGCCAACGGACTCACCAGGAGCGTTGTCACGCCGGCCGCGGCGAAGGCGGCCAGGCGTTCGGCGACGTATCCGCGCGGTCCGACCAGCGACATCCCGCGCACTAATTCGTCGGGCACCGCGTTGATGGCCTCCTGTTTACGGCCGGACAGGTAAAGCTCCTGGATGCGGTCCGCGACCTCGCCGAACCCATAGCGCGTCGCCAGGTTGTGGTAGAAGTTGCGGCCCTTGGCGCCCATACCGCCGAGGTAGAGGGCCAGCTGCGGCTTGCCCCAGGCCAGCCGGTCATCGACGTTGTCGCCGATGGCCAGCGACGCGTGCACCATCACGTCCAGCGGACCCAGCGCGGGATCCCGTTTGGCGGTACCGGCCGCCAGCGCCTCACCCCACACCGATGCCGCCTTCTCCGGAAGGTAGAAGACCGGCTGCCAGCCCTCGGCGATCTCCGCGGTGAGCTCGACGTTCTTCGGGCCCAGAGCGGCGATCGATATCGGAATACGTTCGCGTACCGGGTGATTGATCAGCTGCAGGGGCTTACCCAACCCAGTTCCGCGATCCGCGGGCAACGGGATCTGATAGTGCTTGCCGGCGTATTGGAGCCGTTCCCGGCGCCACACCTTGCGGCAGATCTCGACGATCTCGCGGGTGCGGCCCAGCGGAGCGTCGAACGCGACACCGTGGAATCCCTCGATCACCTGCGGCCCAGAGGTGCCGATCCCGAGACGAAATCGCCCGTCGGACACGAAATCCAGGCCCGCGGCGGTCATCGCCAGCAGCGAGGGTGTGCGGATATAGAGGGGGAACACCCCCGAGGCCAGTTCGACGCTGTTCGTCCTGGCGGCCAGATACCCGAGCTGGCTGACGGCGTCGAAGGAATACGCCTCGGCCACGACCGCGACGTCGATGCCGGCCTTCTCGAGTTCAACGACGCGCTCCACGCCTTCGTGAAAGCCGCCCGAATAATCCAGAGCGATCCCGATTCGCACCCACGAGAGATACCACGACCCCGCCCGCGCGCCGCCGCCGGGCGCGTCACTTCAGCAGCGCGACGATCTTCTCTTCGAGGGGGACCGGTGGAGCCTCGGGGTCCACCAGATCCGTTTTGGGCAGGTGCACGTCCGGATCGGCGAAGTCGCGATAGGTCTTGTCGCCGCCGAGCGAAAAGAGCAGGTAACCGGTCAGCAGTGCCCGGACCGATCGCTGCGTGCGCCGATGCGAGCCGGCCAGCCCGACCGCTTTGGCCAGTCGGCGGCCCTCCACCAGCCCGCGGGGTTCGGCTTTGCTGACAATACGCAGCGTGGCCGCGTCCCAGGCCCGGGAAAGCGCCAGCGCGTTGGAATTGAGCGTCTTCGGATCTGCGGGCGCGGTCAAGATCACGCCCGGCACCGTCAGCGTCGCCGCGGGCTGCTCGGCCGGGGGGCTGGTGACGGTCGGGAAAATCGCCGCCACCGCCGCGGGCTTGGCGGGCATCCCGGCCGCGGCGAACACCGCGGCCGAGCCGCCGAAACCATGGCCCACCACGCCGAGCTTGGCGGGATGCACGCTGATCTTGCCCGGCCCGAGGCGCACACCCGACACGATGTCGAGAGCGGTACCGAGATCGAAGGCGAAGTTCAGCACCGAAGGAGCCAGCCCCCGCTGGGTGTCGGGAGCACCGGCCACGATGCCCCACGACGCCAGATGCTCCAGCAGGCCCGAATAGCGAGCGGCTCGGGTGAGCCAATCGTGACCGAAGGCCACCCCGGGCAGGTTCAGCCCGGATTCCGGGGTGTACACCACTCCCGGGAGGCCGGCGAAGGCCAGGTCACCACGCAAAACACGATGCGGGCCGCGGCGGCTGAGGGTACCGACGAGCTTGCGTATGCGGGGCACCCGTCGACGTTAGCGCACCGCCCGTTAAACCCTGACTTCGATGACCCCGACCCGCCAGAGCACCGCGTACATATGACGCAGCGGGATGCTCAGCAAGCGGGCGGCCGCGTCGACCATCGGGTCGCCGCCGCCGATCGACGGTTGCTGGCGCCGCCTGGCGGCCGGCTTGGGCTGGTACGGCGCGGACTCGAACTTCAGCAGCGGCGCGGGGGGAACGGTTACCAGGTCGTCGTACAGAACAGCGGTCATGATTATCTCCTCGAAGATGGCGCTCAGGGGCGGATCAAAAGTCCGTCTCGCGGTGAAATTTCTAATTAACAGTTATTAACGTTTAGCCATCCGGCGGCTTACGCGTTCACTGAATACAAACTTGAGATGAATTCGCGGCGCACAAAAAATTGCTGCTTTAGGATAGCTAGGCAATCGCCATTGATGTCTTCTGGGAAACCGATTGCTCAATAACATGCGCGACGGCGCAGCGGACCCCCGTCGAGGATAATGCCCTGATAGAGGTCATATCAGCCGGTAGCTGCCGCTTCAGACCGTACGCATTCGTTACTCAGGCGGGCGTCAAGAACCTTGTCCTTTCTGCTGGCTTATGTAGTTGCCAGCCGTCGAATATTTTGAAGTTTAAGGGGCCGCCATCCGGATGTGCTGAAGCCGGTGAAAACGCCACAAATACATCAGGTAAAAAAAGCTTCTCGCATTTGTGAAGACGGCATGAATTGAAAAGAATCGGGGGCGGATCAGCCTCGAGGCGGGTTCCGGGCTGCCGGTCGGCGCCGTAGAGCCGTCCCCACCGGGACGCTGCACTACCCTGGTCAGAATGTGCGGAATAGTCGGCTACGTCGGGCAGCAGCCTGCCTGCAAGGTCGTCATGGACGCGCTGCGCCGGATGGAGTACCGGGGTTACGACTCGTCGGGAATCGCACTGGTCGACGGCACCGGCAAGCTCACCGTGCGCCGTCGTGCCGGCCGGCTGGCCAACCTGGAGGCGGCGGTGGCCGAAACCCCGTCGGAGTCACTGGCCGGCGCCACCGGGCTGGGCCACACTCGCTGGGCCACCCACGGACGTCCCACCGACCGCAATGCGCACCCGCATTGTGACGCCGCCGGCAAGATCGCCGTCGTCCACAACGGCATCATCGAGAACTACGTAAACCTGCGCCGGGAGCTGGAGGCCCAGGGAGTGGAGTTTGCCAGCGACACGGACACCGAGGTCGCGGTGCACCTGGTGGCACGGGCATATCGGCACGGCGCAACCGCCGGCGATTTCCCCGCCTCGGTGCTGGCGGTGCTGCGCCGGTTGGAAGGCCACTTCACGCTGGTGTTCGCCAATGCCGACGAGCCCGGCACCATCGTCGCCGCCCGCCGCTCGACACCGCTGGTACTCGGCATCGGCAACGGTGAGATGTTCGTCGGCTCCGACGTGGCGGCGTTCATCCCGCACACCCGCGACGCCATCGAACTCGGCCAAGACCAAGCCGTGGTGATCACCGCGGACGGCTACCGGATCACCGACTTCGACGGTAATCCAAACGTCGAATACCGGTATTTTCATATCGACTGGGACCTGGCCGCCGCCGAAAAGGGTGGCTACGAGTACTTCATGCTCAAGGAGATCGCCGAGCAGCCCACCGCGGTCGCCGACACCCTCCTGGGTCATTTCGTCGACGGCCGGATCACCCTCGACGAACAGCGACTGAGCGATCAAGAGCTCCGCGAGATCGACAAGGTGTTCGTGGTGGCCTGCGGTACCGCCTACCATTCCGGCCTGCTCGCCAAATACGCGATCGAGCACTGGACCCGGCTGCCGGTAGAGGTGGAGCTGGCGAGCGAATTCCGGTATCGGGACCCTGTGCTGGACCGCAGCACGCTGGTGGTCGCCATCTCTCAGTCCGGCGAAACGGCGGACACGCTGGAAGCGGTCCGGCACGCGAAGGGCCAGAAGGCCAAGGTACTGGCCATCTGCAACACCAACGGCTCGCAGATCCCGCGCGAGTGCGATGCGGTGCTCTATACCCGTGCGG
>Ga0307446_1000824_pt1 | contig 10606 bp, 13 predicted proteins | sample SalMarSW160320MG_FD_202141 | JGI IMG/M metagenome (GOLD analysis project Ga0307446, IMG submission 202141) | Salt marsh sediment microbial communities from the Plum Island Ecosystem LTER, Massachusetts, United States - SW1603-20 | ecosystem: Environmental > Aquatic > Marine > Intertidal zone >... | reverse complement strand
AAAAAGAGCAATAATTAATATACTGTTCCCGGAATTTTGTCCCCGAAATTCCTCACGGTACTTATGACGTGGAAAACCCAATAGAGCATACTGTAGGCGTATACATAGGGCTTCTGCTGTTGGCGTGTATTGTTTCGATTGTAAGCAAACTCGTCACGCGACTGCCTTACACTATTTTTCTGACGCTTGTGGGCCTTGGTATAGGTTTTTTTCCCTTTGTGCCCGGTATAAAGGAGACGGGCTTCGGCCATGAACTGATATTTTTCGTGTTTTTGCCGCCCTTGTTATTTCAAGGTGCCTTTCATATGGAATTGGACAGATTACTGAAACACATATGGCCTATCGTCTGTTTTGCAATACCGGGCGTTGTTGTTTCGACATTACTGACAGGAGGGGTTATCGGTTTTCTTGGGGGCATTGGTTTCGGCCTTGTTCCCCTATTGTTCGGAGCACTGATTTCACCTACCGATCCGGTGAGCGTGCTTACGCTCTTTCGCGAAGCAGGGGCTCCGGAAGACTTGCGGGTCCTGGTGGAAGGCGAATCGCTATTCAATGATGCTACGGGTGTTGTGGTTTTCACCATTCTTCTCCAAGCACTAATAAAGGGCGGCGGCTTCAGTATCGGCGGATCTTTATTGGCGTTTACTAAAGTGTCCGGTGGCGGGCTCCTGCTGGGTGGCGCACTTGGCTGGATGACCTTCTTGGTATTGCTCCGTCTTGATGATCACCTTCTTGAAAATGCGATTTGTGTTGCCCTTGCATATGGCTCGTTCTGGCTGGCTGAGATGATGCATTTTTCCGGAGTGATCGCGGTTGTAATGGCGGGGCTCTTGATTGGAAATCACGGACGAAGGCTTGCGATGAGCCATAAAACAACGGAGACGGTCGACACCTTCTTCGAGTCCATAGGTTTCCTACTGAACTCTTTTCTATTTATATTGATCGGGTTGGAGCTGCGGGAATATCCCGAAGGGCTTGCTTTCCCCTGGCAGTTTGTCGGAGCGACAATTGCTGCTATGATGATCGGACGCGCCGCCGTCAGCTATACGTTCTACTGGGCCTTAAACAGGATCGGCACAAAACGACCGAACTCCTGGAAACATATCTTATTTTGGGGAGGGCTCAGAGGCTCAATTCCCATCGCGTTACTGCTGCACCTGCCGGTTAACACAGGAACCGAATTGGATCAACTGCGGCCTATCCTTCTCGTTGCGGGGTTCGGATGTGTGTTTTTCTCCCTGCTCGTACAAGGCACGACAATGACACCGCTCATGCGACGGCTGGACATCGGAAGTTAGTCCTCCGGTCCGCACAGAATCGCCGTCAGGAATAGGACCTCCGGACCCACGGGAACAGGGGGTTAAAGGTCTAAGAAGGGGGTTGGTTCAAAAAATATTTACAGGTCGGAATTGATCTGAAAGGGGGCCTACTCTTGACCCTTGAAGCAGAATCAGAAGCATCATCAGTGTGATAAACCTGACTTGATAAAGAATAGGCGATTAAAAAACATCGAAGCTATGAGGTTTGAATTGACCGAGGGTCAAGAGTAGATTTGCCCCCCGCTATAAATACATAAAAAGGTATCAGCTGGAAGGACTTGAAGGGCTGAAGGAAAAAGATCGAAAGTTCCATTTCCATCCAAGATAAATAAGGAGGGTAGAATGAAAACAACAACCTGGAAATGTGGAATTCTGGCGGCTATCTGTGTAAGCCTGCTCATCGGTTTTTCTCCTGTTCCGGCACGAAGCGTTGGTGAAAAGCTCGATATCTGCAGTCAGGTCGGTGCTGCGCAACTCAAAAAGCTGTACCGAAAACCGCTTTATCCGACCGCCACTGACAACGGTTGTTTCTGGAGTGAAAAACCCGGCGGAATGGCCTTTTTCGACATCAACGTCCACAAGGCCAGACGGCCTCTTCGTGAATATTACAACAAGAATCTGCCGGCCTCTGTAAAACTCGAGAAAATAAACGGTATCGGTGACGAAGGGCTTGTGAATGTGAGCGAAGGCACCCTTGGAGTAGTCGTAATCCGAAAAGGAAAGCTTGTCCTGCAAAGTGCGGTGACGTTTCTCGATATCAAACCGGGCAGTAAAAAACAGGCCATTCTCTGGGATATCTACAGGCGTATTGTGCAGCAACTATAAAACAGGGGTTCCTCAAACTCAGCATTGCCAACAGAGGAGTCAAGCAGAGGGATTTCAGATTTATGATTGAAGTCGGCAAGTTTTCACAAATAGGTGGTGTAAGATTAGATATGTTTAATATATCGTGGCCTTTTGCAAGGATAAGTGCCTCTCCAAACACTATAGAATTAAAATGTTTCTTGAAAAAATATGTTCTTAAAAAAAATCAGTTAAAAGAACTTCGTGAATACAAAGGAATATTCTCAAGAGGCTTGCTTTTAGAGCATAATTTAACAAATTATCCGCATCATATGGTTTTCTGGACCTTCAAATTTGACAAGCTTAAAAAGCACCTTGAAAGCATGGGATATTTAGTTAATGGTTCTAGAAAATCGGACGCTTGGTATAAAGGTGGGCCATAACAAAGGGAAATCCCTACAACCATCGCTTCGAGGGGACCGCCTAGAAGCTGCGCTTCTCGGTCCTTCGTCGGCTTCGCCGCCAGGAATCACGGCGCTCGACCGGGCACCGCGATTAGCGGCTAAGGAGTCATTTCGTGGTAGGCGAGAAAGACCTCAGAAAACTGATGACATCATTGTCTCCCCATTTAATGGATGGTGATTTTGTATTTTGCACAATTCAAGATGCAAAGTATGGCGACTTTGCGGAACTATTACCTATGGCCTCCTTCTGTGAAGACGAGGGATTAACATTATTGGTAACAAAGGAAAGTGCTGATAAAGCAGGCTTCAATTATGAATCTATATTTAAATGCATCGCTCTCAAAGTCCACTCCAGTCTTGATGCAGTTGGATTAACGGCAGCAGTTTCAAGCAAATTGGCTGAGAGGGGTATTAGCGCAAATGTGATTGCTGCTTATTACCATGATCATATTTTTGTACAGGCTGAAAAAGTAGACGCTGCATTATCAGCACTTAACGAGTTCAGCCGCTGACCATTTTCTGCACCTGATCGGTGTTCCGCTGCGCTGCACACCGTGAGGTGAGAAAAACGTCATGTGCAAAAAGGAGCGGATAACTATGAAAAAACACATAGAGAACAAAGAACTCACGAGGATAGAAAAAAGAGCTATTGAGGCTTTAGCTATTGCCCCGGTGATAAGAGCTGTGTCACAAAGAATCGGCAGGGATGAAGCTATGGCCATATTAAAGGAAGTCAATCAGCAAGAAGCATTTCAGCGTGGTCAAAATATGATGACACAGGGACAGAATGGGATAGATGAATTGGTTAATGATGTGGCCACTTGGGGAGAGGGTGGAATTTGGGAAATGGACGTTTTAGAACAAACTCCAACAACCTATTTTTTTAACGTTTTCCGCTGTCCCTATTATGAGAAATATCGAGAATTGGGATTAGATGAATTTGGTGTAGAACTCTCCTGCTGTCGTGATGAACCTTTTGCCAGAGGCTTTAATCGCCAACTCAAGTTAGTGCGGACCCAAACCATTATGGAAGGTGCTGATTATTGCGATTTTCGATATTATTTGCTCTCCAAATGATTATCGAATTGTAGGGAATACTTTCAATATGTTATCCAATAAATTTTAATTTTCATTAAAAGGAAATAATAAAAGAACACATAACCTTAAAGGATAGAGACCGATCCTGCTAAGGTTGGACTCTATCAGTTGTTCAAGAAGCCCGGTTTTGATGGTGGATGGCATAGGGTAAGGCGGTAAATGGGTAAATGGCGAGCGGACCAAGGCAACTACCCGAAATGCTGAAGTAACTTTACGAAAACGGCACTGTTCTAGGGCTTAAAACGCAGTTTTTGCCATGAAAATGGACCTTATAAGAAGAAGTCAGCCGTCGAGTTGGATGTAAAGGGCATGATCAAGGACAAAGGGAATCCCTTCCTGGACATAGAGATCTGCGATCCAATACCACGTGAACATGCACTCCACGGCGACGACGATGTCCTCCCGATACGGGTGAATAGCCTTGAGGAAAACCTCCCGATCGGTGATAATGTTTCGATGCAATCTGACTTCTCCTGTCTCATCAAAGATGCAGAGATACATTTTGTTGGCATGCAGATCGATTCCGCAATAAAATTTTTGTTGTTTAGTGTAAAATCTCACTTGGTCTCCTCCTTTGTTGTTGGTTTATGGTTTTTGGGAGAAACTCATAATACCATATCTTAGGAGGAGGCCTTACATAGTATCAAAGCTGATGCAGCCGACGCAAAAAGCCGCGCAGCTGATTAGCCACGATTGGGCGTTTCTGTTCGAGGTTAATGAAAGTAGGGATGACAATGGCTGTAAGAGGACTTCCAGTTGATCAAGTAAAAACATTGCCCTACTATGGGAGGAAATTCCCCTTCATTCCTTGGACCGTCAGATCAAAGCTGCGCGTATCATTCATATTTGCCAGGAATCTCTTCGTGGAACTTGGACTAATCCAATACGTGGCGTTTTGGCTTCTGTTGCCATTTCGTTTTGTGCCGGCCTATAGGAGGTTCAGAGACGGGTTTAGATTAATGGGCAGGCAATTCGGGTTCATGGCAGAAATCGAGTGGATTCTGTTGGTGATTATTTACAGAGTTCTGGAAAAGAAGAAAAGCAAAGAAAAGGCATATGGTTTCGCGAAAAAGGCTATTCAGGACAGCTCGCAATTCATGATGAATGATTTCTACCAGGCGGACCGCTTGACAGAGTTTGAAGATCCCTTTGAGGCATTTTGGAGCTATCATAAGGCTATGTTTCAAGATGATTCCAATTATCCAAATGAATTTATTGAAGACAAAAACCTCAAGATAATGGTCGTTCATAAGTGCCGTAACTGTGAGATAGCCGAGTTGACCATACCGGACCTCGCGTCGCTCGGATGCGATCACGACATTACCGGATACAAAGCCATTGAAGATAAAGCTGAGATGGAATTTAGACGTCCTGTCACGCTCGCAAAGGACGGAGAGCCATGTCGTTTCATGTTTTATCGTAAAGGCACAGCACCAAAAGGTGATTATGAAGTCCACTAGATGCAATGGATGATGGAAGCCGCCAACCATTGCTTTCAGGCGACGGCTGAGAGCCGCGCCTGAAGCACACTTTGTCGAGGACGCTTCCACGTCCTCGACAATCGTCGCGTATTGCAATCCGCGGCGATTGGGCAGAAGAGGAAGTGATGACCAGATGCGCATGGTGCGGGAGCGATCCTTTGTACATTGCTTACCACGATAACGAATGGGGCATACCCGTTCACGATGACCGGCTTCTGTTTGAATTCCTCATTCTGGAAGGTGCGCAGGCTGGCCTCAGTTGGCTGACTATCTTGAAGAAACGGGAGAACTACAGGAAGGCATTTGACACCTTCGACATTGAGCACATCGCCAACTACATGGAAGCAGACGTCATACGTCTACTCGGTGACTCTGGCATCATACGCAACCGCCTGAAGATTGAATCGGCCATCAGGAACGCACGAGGCGTCCTGGATATCCAAGAGAAACACGGGTCGTTGGACTCGTATCTCTGGCGCTATGTTGATGGCACTCCCAAGCAGAATGCCTGGAAATCCATAGCTGACCTTCCAGCAAAAACAGAACTGTCCGACATGATGAGCAAGGACTTGAAGAAACGAGGGTTCAACTTTGTGGGGTCAACAATCTGCTATGCATTCATGCAAGCCGTCGGCATGGTAAATGACCACACAATGAACTGCTTCCGCCACAAGGAAATCATGGAACGTTCATAAATATGCAAGTTTAAGTGATAATACCCAACATGAACATCCTACGGACAAGCGGTAGAAGTACATGATGGTTCATATAATTCATTTTATTTTTTTGTGAGCAGGAATCGTCTAAATTTGGCAATGGGACATTTCAGTATAGAACTTTTTAAAGGGGGGCATGAGATGAAAGAAAAAATGCGTGTCATGAGCGAAAAACCGCTGAACGCTGAAACCCCGGCCGAATCCTTGCGTTCGTGGATCACTGCAAATTCCGTATTCTTTAAGCGAAACCAGGGTGCAATTCCCGATGAGTCCGTCTCCTTGGAAAAGTGGGAGCTGTCGATTGGTGGTGAGGTTGAGAATCCACTGCAGATAACCATGGACCAGATCTTTCGAATGCCCAAGGTTATTGTTGCAAATACCTTTGAATGTTCCGGCAATGGTCGCTCTCTACTCAAAGAGAAGGCAAGAGGCAATCCGTGGACCATCGGAGGGGTTGGGAATGCTGTTTATGGAGGTGTCTGGCTACGGGATATTTTGGGGAAAGCCGTATTGAAGAGTAGTGCAAAACATGTGAATTTCGAAGGGCAGGATCAACCTCTTGGCTCAGCAGGTATCAAATTCATCCGAAGTATTCCCATTGAGAAGGCCATGTCCACCGCTCTTCTCGCCTATGAGATGAACGGGGAACCTTTGCCGTTGAAACATGGGTATCCCCTGCGTGCGTTGACTTTGGGCTGGACGGGAGCCAATTGCGTAAAGTGGCTCTGGAAAATCAATGTACTGGATCGTCCCTATGAGGGATTTTTTATGGACAGTGTTTACCGTATCTTCCAAAAGGAACAGGGTCCCAAGTCCGGTGAGGTCGTCACAAAGCTGAAAACAAAGTCCTTCATCACTCAACCGCTAAAGGGCGAAGAGCTGGGCGTCGGCACCATAGTCATACTCGGTGCAGCCTATGCAGGCGAATCCGATGTGGAACGGGTTGAGGTGTCGGTGGACAACGGAAAGAGTTGGGCGGATGCCCAATTCATCGGTCCTCATGAAGCATTTGCCTGGCGCCAATGGCAGTACATCTGGGAAGTCGGAGAAAAAGGGGATTTCACACTGATGTCCCGAGCAATCGATTCGCAGGGGAACCCACAACCTATGAACGCGGATTGGAATGTGCTTGGGTATGGAAACAATGGTGTCGAGGAGCACGCGATCACTGTGCATATCAGGTAGCCGAGGCCTGACAAATGGATAATGAGCATTGCCGTTGGAAACAGGAGTTTTGTTTGAAAGAGTAAAATCATTAAAGGGGGTTTTGGCTATCGGGCGAAAAAGTATTGAAGCTGGGGAATCGTACCAGATTCGGAAACCCCCTGTTTCCTATCGGGCACATTTTGGGGTCGAAAAAAGCGATATAGGGTATGAAAACAATTACTATTTGGACGTTAATATATAATATTCAATAAGTTATCTTTGCCCGGCCCCAATTCAACGCAATTCACCACCAACAAATAACTTGCTCTTCAGCGACCCGGGTGGTACATTCAAAATTGAGTGGAATCAAGGAAAAAGCAGGAAGAATCGGGAGGGCCGGCGGATATGCCTGCTACGATGCACGAAGGTTGCACGAGCAGGAACGGACGGCCTTTGTTCTAGTTGTATGCCTTGATAGGGAATCGTCCACGGTGATGCTCGCCCCCCAGAGCGGAGGCATTGAACCTGGGACGCTGAGAGAAAAAAATCGGAGAGATGCCTTATGAAAATCATCGTGATCGGTGCAACCGGCACCATAGGCCGACAGGTGGCCAAATTGCTGGGGGTTGACCATGAAATCGTCAAAGTCGCTTTTAGAAGCGGCGATTTCCGGGTCGATATGGCTTCAAAGACTTCCATCGAGAAGCTGTTTCAGGATGTGGGCGCTTTTGACGCCGTAGTCTGTGCCGCCGGCCTGGCCCGATTCGGTGGTCTGGACGAACTTGGCGACGACGATTACGCCCTCGGGCTGTCCAGCAAATTGATGGGGCAGGTGAATCTGTTCCGCGTGGGCCGTCGGGACATCAACGACAACGGATCGTTCACCTTGACGAGCGGTCTGCTCAGCCGGGAACCCATGCCGGGCAGTTCATCCATCAGTATGGTCAACGCGGGTGTCGAGGGTTTTGTGCGGGCGGCGGCCCTGGAAATGCGGCGCGGCATGCGGGTGAATGCGGTCAGCCCCATCTGGGTCAAAGAGACTATGGAGGCGATGGGAATGGATAGCTCCAGCGGGATGCCGGCGGAAAAGGTCGCCCTGGCGTACAAGGAAAGCGTCGAAGGACATCGGAATGGAGAAGTGCTGGATGTGAGAGATTTCGCCTGACAGGATACCTCCGGACTTCCGGTGGGTTGCCACGGAGGCCGGCGCGTGATGTACGATGAACCGTCCGGGAACAAGGAAGACGATATGAGAAACATTACCATAGGCATGGCGATTGCCGCTGTGGCCCTATCGGTGCTGGCCTACGGCCGGGGAGGCATGCCACTGGTGCTGACCGGCCTGAAGGCAGGCGGGCTTATGCTGGCGGAGATCACCCCGTTGCTGGCAGCAGCATTTCTACTGGCCGGCCTCATACAGGTCATGGTTTCGCGTGAATTCATCGAAAGATGGCTGGGACGGGGCGCCGGCGTCAAAGCGGTATTGCTGGGTGCTATTGCAGGAGCACTTGTTCCCGGCGGGCCTTATATATCCTACCCCATTGCTGCATCTTTTTTCATCGGCGGGGCGGAAATCGGCACCGTCATGGCCTTTATCGCAGCCAAGAACGTATGGACCTTGACCAGGCTCCCCATGGAAATGGCGCTTGTGGGCTTCAGGGTCACCGTTTTGCGATATGTCGTCACCTTCCTGATTCCGGTGATCGTGGGATTGCTTGCCAACTTCATTCTCTCGGGTAGTGTCGAACGTGTGCGCGAACAGGTACGAGCGCTGGCGGGCGGAAGCCGGCCATGATCCCGGCATTTGTCATCCTGGCAGGTTTCGCGCTGGCGTTTCTCATAGTGGCTGTCAGGCGGGGTGACGGATCGGCGCAAAAGGCGATACGCTTTGGAACCGGCATGATGGTAAAGGTCATTCCCCTGCTGCTCTTGGCCTTCGTGCTCGCCGGCATGCTGCAGTCCGCTGTCCCCCCGGGACTCATAAGGGAATGGCTGGGACAACGTGCGGGACTGAGGGGAGTGCTTATCGGCGGGGCGTGTGGCGCTCTTATTCCCGGAGGGCCATATGTCGCCTTTCCCATTATTTCAGCGGTATACAAGACGGGCGCCGGCATCAGCACGGTGATCGCCTTCGTGACCGGGTGGGCCATGATGGGCGTGGGGAAGATACCCTTTGAACTGGCATTCATGGGCACGCGGTTCACCCTTGTACGTATTTTACTCTTTCTTGCCTTCCCGTTTCTTGCTGGGTGGGCGGCCTATCTCGTATTCTAGGGAAAAAGGGGTCACCCATTAAAAGGCCCTGTCAAGAAAAAACACCTCTCCATCGCAAAAACCGGCCCTGTATTTCTGAAAAGAAGACAGTGCCGAAAACGGGAAGTTTGTGGACGACAACGTTTTGAAACCAGTGAATATTTTCTGATTCTATGCCGGGATTTCTGGACCAATTGCCCAAAAATACCATTCGGTGTTTTAAAGGATATAAATTGCTGTGGCATTTTTTGGCCATAATCCTCACGTACATCATCGTAACTTCCGGTTTTGATTGGTTTTATTTTATCTCCACGCAAAAATACATCCTGCGCACTTTGCTTTTTCCGGCGGTTAGACTCGGTATGATTCTGCCGGTTGTCGTTCCTTTGATCCTGTTGGCAATCGCCGCACTAAGAAAGGATCTCAAGATTAAAAACGCCGCCTTTGCCTTGGGACAGGCCGCCATTTTGGGTGTGGTCATCTCTTCCTTTTACAAAGCTTTTACCGGCAGGATTCCGCCTCCGCACTTCTTTGGCCGCGACGCACTCGTCGATACCAGCCACGGATTTCGGTTCGGTTTATTGCGCGGCGGAATGTTCTGGGGCTGGCCCTCTTCACATACCACCGTCGCCTTCGCCATGGCCGTCGTGCTTTGGGAATTATATCCTGAAAACAAAATTGTCCGGTATGCGGCTATTTTGTACGCGTTCTATGTGGGGATTGGCGTCTCGATCAGAATCCACTGGTTCTCTGAATTCGTGGCTGGCGCCATCATCGGTTCGGTAATCGGCGCAGTCGTCGGAAAAAGTTTTCAGCATGGCAGATCAAGCATCGACCCACAACAAGCAAACGATCTTGCATCCAAAACATGATTCGCGATCAACTCTTTTCAAAATCGGGTGTTCAGGAAAAGCAGGGGAACGAGATGTTCCCGAAGCGGCGTTATGTTGGTTCTGGAGCAGGCTAGGTACTGGGCCAACATCCGCAAGACTCTTGTGGGTCTGTGGAATTAATTCATATACCACGCCATGCAAATGCAAAGAGGAGAATCTCAGACAACTTTTTCAGGATATGTGGGCGGGAAGCTTCGCCGTTTGAAATTTAATTTACGGATTCTTCCTCTTCCTCCGTGATACCTGCAAGATATTTGACAATATCCTTTTTAGATTCAAGGTCATATTCTGAGCGGATTCCTATCTTTTCCATTACAGGGGAGCCTCCGCCGTGGACGCCCGCGTACTGTGCCCAGCCACACATGGCCGAACAGGAGAAATCCGATATAAAACGATAGAGCCGATGAAGTCTTTCCGCTGAAACGCCGGGTTTCCGGCTTATGTATTTTTTCA
>Ga0307446_1000822_pt1 | contig 10612 bp, 10 predicted proteins | sample SalMarSW160320MG_FD_202141 | JGI IMG/M metagenome (GOLD analysis project Ga0307446, IMG submission 202141) | Salt marsh sediment microbial communities from the Plum Island Ecosystem LTER, Massachusetts, United States - SW1603-20 | ecosystem: Environmental > Aquatic > Marine > Intertidal zone >... | reverse complement strand
TTCCAATCCAATCACGAAGGCGCCATTGTCGATAAAATCCAGGAGGCGAGTGCCACTCAAAACGGAATCATTATCAATCCGGCTGCATTTACCCACACCAGTATCGCCATCCGTGATGCCCTCCTTGCCTTCGATATTCCGATCATCGAAATTCATATTTCAAATATCTACAAAAGAGAGCCGTTTCGGCATAAATCCTTGATATCAGATGTGGCCGACGCCCAGATCGCCGGGTTGGGAATCAAGGGTTACAGCATCGCATTGAAAGCCTTGGCAGAAATGATCCAGGATCGTTGAATTCATATTAATGGCATACAAACACCAATCCACGATAGCCGAAGAGCTCGGTATAAAAGCGCCACAAATTCAGGCGGTTGCAGTTCTCCTGGACGAAGGGGCAACGATTCCGTTTATCGCACGGTATCGAAAAGAAGCAACAGGGAGTCTGGATGAAGTTGAAGTCACATCGATTCGGGACCGGCTGAAGCAGCTAAAGGAACTGGATATTCGCCGGGAAACCATTTTGAAATCTCTCGAAAAGCATGGCCATCTTACAGATGAACTGAAAGCGGCGGTCTTTGCAGCCGAAACCATGGCGATACTTGATGATCTCTATCTCCCTTACCGTCCCAAGCGACGAACCAAAGCCACTATTGCCGTGGAACAAGGTCTTGAACCCCTTGCAAAGATAATATTTGAGCAAACAGGAATAGATCCGTATGCGGAGGCCGCGAATTATGTGGACGCCGGAAAAGTCATCGATTCGGCTGAGGATGCCATCACCGGCGCCAGGCATATCATTGCGGAATGGATTAATGAGGATCCTCAGGCTAGAGATCGACTGCGCCGGTTATTTATGGAAAAAGGAACGATTAGAAGCACCGTTGCTTCCGGAATGGAATCAAAAGGTGTCAAGTATAAAGACTACTTTGACTGGGAAGAACCGGTCGCCAAGGCACCTTCGCACCGAATACTTGCCATGCGTAGAGGAGAGAGAGAGGACATCTTAAACCTTACCATAGCCCCCCCTGAAGAAGACGCCATCGCGATATTGGATCATCTTTTTGTCAAAGGAGACGGCAAGGATTCAAAACAGGTTAATCTCGCAGTTCGTGACAGCTACAAAAGGCTCCTGTCACGCGCCATGGAAACGGAAATTCGTCTGGCGTCGAAAGAAAGCGCCGACGCCAAAGCCATCAAGATATTTGAAGACAACTTGCGCCAACTCCTCTTGGCCCCTCCCCTTGGGGCCAAAAGGGTTATGGGCATCGATCCGGGGTTTAGAACAGGATGTAAAATCGCCTGTCTGGACAGACAAGGGAAATTCCTTCACCATGAGACAATATATCCTCATCTGACGGAAAAAAAGACCGGGGAAGCCGCGCAAACGGTTAAAATATTGTGCCAAAGATATCAGATCGAAGCAATCGCCATCGGCAACGGAACCGCAGGGAGGGAAACCGAAGATTTTGTTAAAGGTTTGGGTCTTGAAGAAGTTCATGTCGTTTTAGTCAATGAAAGCGGCGCTTCGGTCTATTCATCGTCGGCCATAGCTCGTGAGGAATTTCCCGATCTCGATCTGACGATACGGGGCGCCATTTCCATTGGCAGACGTCTGATGGATCCCCTTTCCGAACTCGTCAAAATCGATCCGAAATCCATCGGTGTAGGCCAGTACCAGCATGATGTGGATCAGACGTCCTTAAAACAGGCTCTAGATGATGTGGTAGTCAGCTGCGTAAATCATGTGGGCGTGGATGTCAATCAGGCCAGCATCCAACTTTTAACATACGTTTCCGGACTTGGTCCTCAATTGGCCAAAAACATCGTGGCCTTTAGAGATGAAAACGGCCCCTTTCGATCCAGAATGGACTTTAAAAAGGTGCCGCGGCTCGGTCCCAAGGCCTTTGAACAATCAGCGGGTTTTTTGAGAATAACCCGGGCCAGGAACCCCTTGGATGCAAGCGCAGTGCATCCTGAAAGCTACCCTATTGTCGATGCCATGGCCCGTGATCTTAAATGCAAGGTGACGGATTTAATGGCCGATGAAACACTCAGAAAGAAAATCGACATTTCAAAGTATGTCACGGGTACGATCGGGATACCGACGTTAAGCGATATATTGAACGAGCTGTCAAAACCGGGACGCGATCCCAGAGATTCCTTTTCAGCATTTGCTTTTGCAGACGGCATAAAAGAAATCAAGGATCTAAAACCCGGCATGAAACTTCCGGGCATTATCACCAACGTCACTGCATTCGGCGCTTTTGCAGATATCGGCGTGCACCAGGACGGACTGATCCACATCAGTGAACTGGCGAACAAATATGTAAAAAATCCCGCAGATATCGTCAAGGTTAACCAGAAAGTCATGGTGACGGTCATCGGTGTTGATATTGACAGAGGCCGAATTTCTTTGTCCATGAAAACGGCAGATTTTAAGATTTAAGTGTCGTTTTCGTCTTCGTCCGGATGATGCTTTTGCATACATTCCGGGCATATACCGTGACTGAAACCGGCTTTCGAATGCATGCGGACATAGGTTTCAATTTGATGCTATTGGCCGGAGTCATCTCCGATCTTTTTATAAAATAAGCAAAATACCTTACCAGGAAAATTCCCTGCAGCCCTGTGAGATGTTGGGAAAATTTACACGCTCCTCAATGTTTTTCTGTTTTGAAGATATCTGCAACACGACCTGTCACCGGAATCTAATCTAAAAAAACGATTTATAATCTAAAGAAAATATCTGATGGAAACGCCAACGATATCGGCATCAAGGCGTTTGCCTATAAGCCGATCGTGAAAGCCGATTTGGCTAGAATTGTCAGAAAGGTCCTGGATGAATCCAAAAACTGATTTGCGATTGATCAAGCGCCGGTTTGTCAATTCATGTTCTTTATATCCCGTGTTCAAAAACGAGGTTTGGAAGGTAACGATCCGGTCGGTATTCATTTGACATCAGAATTATCATCGCTCTGATTCAACTGCTGGAGCCTTTCGGAAATTTTCCATTGTTTCATGAGGCGGGCAACGCTCTTTGGCAGTAAATGTTCCCAGGGTTGGTTATTGATCATAAAGTGTCGGATATCACCGGCACTGATCCCTTTCTCTTCAAGCGACACTTTTCTGATGATGTGGGTTTTTAAGCTCATCGACTCAAAATAACTCAGTTTTTTTTCCCCCCAGTCATCGTATATGCTCAGAAAAAACACGGCGTCCAAAGGAACATAGTATTTGTAGAGCTCCGGCCGGTTGATCGGCAGGGGTACGATGGAGAACTCATGTGAGCGGATATGGTTTTCCTGCATCGCCGAACGAATCAGAATATATCGCTCATAGTAAGTTAAGGGGTTGGTTGTCAAGCGGCTTCTATTTGGATCAGCGGTCTCTTGACGAACCAAAGACGGATCCGGATTAGTGATTCCTACAACCATATGACGGCAGAGCAGTTTGCCGGTTAGAAGATATTTAAGATGATCATTATGAAACACCTGAAACCGGCCGTGAATAACGCCAATATCGTATTTGAAAGGTGTGTTTTCCATTATTTCAATGTAAACGGATCATAATCACCGGGCCAGAAAGGCTGATCCACCGGCGTGTCCATCAGCCCTTTGAGTTTGGCCCGGTCAAGGTGGTTCAGAATTAAATACATCAATTCTCTTTCTCGAACAGTGCCCAGCGCTCCTTGAGCGGCATTGATTTCATCAAACAGCCGCACATTGTCACGTCGAATACCCGGACCGCAGAATGTCAAGGGAACCGGTTCTCCCGAATGGATCAGCGGGCCTGAACTGGGGGTGGAATGGTCCGCAGTAAGTATAACCACCACCTCCGGATTGTCCATCAGTGGATCAATGGCCGTCCCGATGCCGCTGTCCAAAGATTCGATCACTTTCTTCTTTGCCAACGGGTCCTTGGTATGGGCGGCTTCATCCGGTGCCTTGGTGTGGATATGTATAAAATCATAGTCGTCCAGGGCATTGCAGGCCATGGATATCCGATGAGCCATATCTTTTCCCGGATCTTTTGTGTCATTCACTTTTTTAAAATCCAGACCGATAAAAGTGCTCAGGCCTTGATATACAATGCCGGATGCGATGGAAAGGCCCCGCATCCCAAAGCGCTCTTTAAAAGAAACGACGGATTTCAGTTGTCCGGCACGCTGGGTCACCATGCCGTTAATCGGTTCGAGCCCCTTTTGCAGCCGGGCATCGTTGAGCGGATGTCTTTTCAAGGTATGATATATTTTCAGTAAATAGGTTTTCAAAACCCGAACCGTATTTTGAACCGCCGTGTCGTTTTTATAATCCGACCAGGGTCTTAAATCAACAACCTTAGATCCGCGGATAAAAGGGTCCGTGTCGGTGATAAACGGCGCTGTTTTCCCGTGCAGAACCAGAATGCCGCCAAGCCCTTCGGTATGTATAAACCGAATATTCACGTCGTCCAGGCTGTATTCGTCGGCTGCGTCTATCAGAAGTTTTACTTCATCAGGGGTTGCCCTGGGTTTACCATTTACAAGAAAGAAACAACCACTTTCTTCTCTCAAGCCGGCAAAATGAGCCAATACTGCGACATCATCGGCGGCTAAATCAATGCCGGCTCCCAGTGCTTCCAAAGCCCCCCGACCCGGGAATTCATCTGCTTCATATCCGAACATGGCAAAATGGGCATTCTCACTCGGCAGGGCCTGGCCGAGCAGAGCGGCGTGATACAACCCGTTTGCACCTGAAGCGGCAATTTTATCCATAAAGGGCGTGCGTGCCGCCTGCAGCGGCGTTTGATAAGCCAACTCGGCATATGAGCGGTCTCCCAACCCGTCCAGTAGAATAAGAACGCATTTCTTTGACATAACGATCACTCACAATCGTATAAAATGAGCTTTCAGAAATACACACGCTTTTTCGCTTTACTCATCCCGCTATATTGCGAGAGAATACTGGAATACATTTTCATCGATCATCTCGATCTATATATCTCATATCTATTTGAAATAACGATTAGACTTTTGCCCAAACCTGTGGTACGCGTATTATCCATGAAACCTAAAATAGCCTTGCGCAACTTATTTTCCGATGTGGACAAACTGAAGCAATTTTCCCTTGAAAACGGATTTAACGGCATTGACTGGAATATCGAAATAGACTCAATGCCGGATACGCCGGCGGCAGAAACCAAATGGGCAAACCACCTGGCAAAACTGAACCCTTTGGAATTACGCTATCATTGCCCCTTTAAAAAAATTGATATCGGCCATGAAGATCCTGGACGAATAAAAACGGCACTGGCGCTTTTTTACCGTATCATACGACTGGTCGCCAAAGCGGACGGCAAATACCTGACCATTCACGTCGGGCTCGGTCATGATACCACTCGCATCCTCTCCTGGAACGCGACCATCGACAATTTGCGGCGGCTTGTTCAGCATGGTTCTGAATACGGGGTAAAAATTTGTCTGGAAAACCTGGCTTGGGGGTGGACCAGCAAGCCAAATCTCTTTGAAAAATTGATTCGTAAAAGCGGTGCCTGTGTCACATTTGATATCGGCCATGCCCATGCATGCGAGGTCATCAACAGCCAGTACTATACTGCCGAGGATTTTATAACTCCTCACGCCGACAGGGTTTTAAACGCCCACATCTATCACACCGAAATTGCCGGTGCCGGCCACATACATCCTGATCGAATCCAGGATATCGATCAGCGCCTCGACATACTTCAAAAAACAGCCTGTAACTGGTGGGTCATCGAACTCAATAACATTGAAAAATTAATACAGACCAAAAATCTCCTCGATATTTACTTAAGGGAACAGTATTTAGAATCCGCAGCGAATTGAAGCCGCATATCTCTTTGTGGAAAAATAGAGATCGAACACTATGTATTACCCGAATCAAGTCAGAACTCGATTCGACGCTGCATTATTGCGTCTGGGCCACGGTCATCCCTTTTGTAATGCCTTGCCCGCCAATGATTTTGCATATGGAAATTTTCTTTTTGACTTTCACCACCCGAATGGTCCCCACTTTCTCAAGGCTCTGATCCAAAACCTCACCGGTATCGGGATCCCTCAAAACCTCTGATTTTCCCACATCGAAAACCTGCCCCACACTCACGCCTTCTCTTGTGCCGCGATTGATATAAACACTGCCCTTTTTGGCTAAAATTACCGTCCCTGTCCAAGGGATACTCTCCAACTTGGCGGTCAAAAATGTTACCCCTTCATCAACAGCCTTTTCCATGGCTTTTCCGGCGTTTGTCTTTTTGAATCCGCCGATATCGCCGCTGAATCCGCCTTTGCTAAGTCCCAGCTTGAGTCCGGTTTTGGATACTTTCCCGTAACACTTTTTTGAAGCCATAACCTGTCCCGTACTGGAATCAACAATGTACATCACAACATTTATCTCAGCCTCACTTTTGCCGCCGCCGATTCGGATACCCTTGAAGCTGAATCCGCCCGATCCGCTTTGAGTTGTATCGGTAAAATGGGTAATATCTCCCTTAACCAAAAGTTGTGCCGGTGTCATCTGGCCTGTTACCACTTTTTTTCCTCCTCCGGCGGCCCTTGAGCTCGCGGCAAAGTCTTGCTCCTGAATGGCCTCGCGCCGCATATCCTTTTCTCCCAAGACAATAAATTTTCCGGTCTGATTCAAGGCATCGGTAAGGACCGCACCCCAGGCATCACCGAGACTCCACTGCCCTCTCCAATTGGATCGATTTTCAAATTTGGCGACACTTATGCTGTAACGCAGCCCCCCTTCAGCGGCATTACATTTACCAAAAGGTAACATCATCATGAAAAACAGAACCCACACCGCTAATACACCAAGACCCTTTTTCATTTTGTCCTCCTGATATGCTGTTATTGGTTCCCCTTTTTAAACGCGAACTTAGATGAAATCGTTTTATCTGTCAATGCGGGTGATCCGGATATGGCGGCGTCTCCCTGATGAAGCGGGCTCATGTAGTCAGAAATTTCTGGTCATCTCAGCCAGCGCACTGCCGGCTTCATAGGCTTCTTCAAGGTAATCCGGATGTTTTAATATGTCCTCTTCGAAATCCAGTCTGCGAAACAGCAAAGATCGATAAAGCTCCGTATCCAAGGTGTCGAAAAAATATTTGACCGTCAAAAGGGCACCTTCAAAAAGCTTTTTGCCCTTCGTTGCCCCGGCTGAAATAAAAATGCCTTTTCGTTTTGGCTCCCATTGCCCGAAAGGTACCTTGTCTATCCAATATTTTTTTACCCACAGCGACTGGCACCGATCCATTAAAATTTTCGTGTGGGCACTTACGGTATAAAAAAAGATAGGACTGGCAAGGATCAATCCTTTGGCCAACAGGATCTGATTCACAACCTGTTGGAAATCGTCTTTTATGGCGCATCGCCCATCCTTTTTGCACGCATAGATTTCAAGACAAGGGGATATCTTTAAGTCTCTTAAAATGATTTCATCAACCTGTGCGCCGGCGTCAACAGCTCCTTGGACAGCATGCTTGAGTAAGGTGGCGGTATTTCCCCGGCGCCTGGGACTTCCATAAATTGCCAAAATTTGCGCCATTTCTTCTCCTTAAGTGAAGGTATAAAAGCACTAAACTCTTTATTATTTGAATTTCATGTCTTATGTCAAGGCGGGATATCTTTTGACAACGATTTATAAATGGTCTAAGGGAGAGTGATTTTTTGAAACCCGCTCTATGAATAAAAATTGATTGTTTTATGAAACCCATCGATCCATCAAAATCAGGACAGGAATCTCTGTCCGGCGTGATGTGTGCAGCATCGGCATTTTTGATCTGGGGGCTGAGCCCTATGTACTGGAAAGTATTGCGCCAAATTCCCGCCCTTGAGATTATTATGCATCGCGTCATCTGGTCTTTTTTATTTCTGATCATTTTACTTGTGTTCCTAAGATACGGGAACGAATTCACGGCGTCCTTAAAAAAGCCGCGAACCTTCGCGATACTGATTCCGACGACAATACTGCTTGGATGCAACTGGTTCATTTACATTTGGGCCGTTAACAATGATCATGTTCTCCAGGCAAGCCTCGGATACTTTATCAATCCGTTGATCAACATCTTGCTGGGCATGATTTTTTTAAGGGAACGATTGAGACGTCTGCAGACGGTGTCCTTGATACTGGCGTTCGTCTCGGTATTATATCTGACCTTTCAATACGGGGAATTTCCCTGGATCGCGCTGTCCCTTGCCTTTGCATTCGGATTTTACGGGCTGATTCGAAAAGTGGCCCCGATCAGTGCGCTGGTCGGCCTCTCCGTTGAGATGCTTCTGCTTTCGGGTCCTGCTTTGGGATATATTCTGTTTTTGTATATTAGAGGCGTCGGCGCTATATTTCACATCAGTGTCAGGATCGATCTTTTTCTTATGGGGACCGCTTTTTTGACGGCCTTTCCACTACTTCTTTTTACACTAGGGACAAAACGGCTCCATCTTTCTACTGTCGGCTTTTTGCAGTATATCGCACCGACCAGTATGTTCCTTTTGGGGGTCTTTTTATACAACGAGCCGCTTTCAAGCGCTCAAATTTTCGCTTTTGTGTTGATTTGGATTGCCCTTTTTATCTATTCAGTAGATGCGGCAAGGTATTACCGGATGAGCACACATCCGCCGAATCCGACTATCGCTTAAAAAAACAAGGAAGCAAAATGAAACCGGTTAAAGACGTTTTTGACGAGTGGAGCAAAGCCGGACGCGGGGACGATATGGCAAAACGGCATTGGCCGCGGGTCAAGCAGGCTTTTTCGCAAATTTCTCCAGGTTCGGGCAACTATCTTGAAATCGGAGTGGGTAACGGATATGCCATCAGCTACATGGCCACCCATCAGTTTTCCGGAGGAAAATGTTACGGAATCGACGTGAGCGGAGAAATGGTTCGGCATTGCCGGGAAAATTTGGCTCATCTTGGCCATGTGACCATCGAGCAGGCAGATTTTTTGTTTTGGAGGCCTTCAACGCCGAAATTATTCGACATCGTCTTTTCCATGGAGGTCTTTTATTATTTTCACGACATCCAGTCCGGACTCGACAAAGCGTTTTCGATCATAGCGTCCGGAGGACAGTTGTGGGTCCTTGTCAACTTTTATCTTGAAAATACGATCAGCCATGACTGGCCCCGGCGGGTCGGTACGCCGATGCAATTATGGTCGCAGGCGGACTACAAAAAAGGTTTTGAAAAATCCGGGTTCGCGGATGTAAATCAACAATTATTGACCGATAAAAATGCTGAAGATGGCATAACATTGTGTACCGTCGGCAAAAGGCCGGCGGTCTGAATCCGTTGATCTTTTTTCTTCGAAAACATCTATGAATTGTGTAATTCTTTTCACAATTCATAGATGTTTTTTTCTCATTATCTCACGCCGTTTTGAGCAGAACACACCAAAACCACCTAAAAATACTATAATATTAAATATTATATCTTCTGGCATAGCTTTTGCTAGACCTTTTTGTACCTCATGGCCGGAACATGGACTGGCTGCTGCGGCTGTTTTGAATATCGATTTCTGTTTAAGCGGTAGCAAAATTTATTAAAATTTCTACAGGTGTCAGAAATGAGGGGTAAAAACATCGGATTTGTGTCAACACGCTTTGCCGGAATCGACGGCGTGTCACTGGAAGCCAGCAAGTGGTCGGAAGTGCTTGAACAAAACGGCCACCAGTGCTTCTGGTTCGCCGGTGAATTGGATCGAAATCCGGAAAAGAGCTTTCTTGAACCCAAAGCGCATTTTCAGTATGCCCGGAATCGCTGGATCAATTCACAGATCTTTGGTAGAAAGCGGAGAAAGCATGTCGTTACCGAATCGATACATGCTCTGAGATCTTTTTTGAAAACCCGGCTTTATACTTTTCTCCACCAGTTTCACATCGATCTTCTGATCGTTGAAAACGCCCTCACCATACCCCTTAACATTCCTTTGGGGCTCGCTTTATCGGAAATCATCGCGGAAACACAAATTCCTACAATCGCCCATCATCATGATTTCTACTGGGAAAGGGAACGCTTCTCAGTAAACGGGGTGAGCGATTATTTAAGGATGGCATTTCCACCCAATCTCCCCGGCATACGGCACGTCGTCATCAATTCAGAAGCGCAGGAACAGGTGGCTTTGCGTCTGGGGATATCTTCGACGGTCATCCCAAATGTTCTGGATTTCGATCATCCGCCTGTCGTGGACGAAGAAAAAGTTTTGTCTTTTCGAAAGAGCCTTGGGTTAAATCATGATGATAAGATAATACTTCAGCCTACACGCATTATCCGTCGAAAAGGGATTGAGCAAGCCATTGAGCTGGTAAAGGGATTGAAAGATCCCCGGTATAAGCTGGTTATATCCCACGAAGCCGGCGATGAGGGTTTTGAATACGCGCAATGGCTTAAAGACTATGCATTGGAACGCGGGGTAGACCTTCGCATGCTGTCGACTCAAATATCTGATCCTTGGAATGGGAACGGACATCTCGAACCGACGTTTACGCTCTGGGACATATATCCCTGTGCGGACCTGATTACCTACCCGAGCATCTGCGAAGGATTCGGCAATGCACTGATTGAAGCCGTCTATTTTAAAAAGCCGATATTGGTCAATC
>Ga0307446_1000819_pt1 | contig 10626 bp, 8 predicted proteins | sample SalMarSW160320MG_FD_202141 | JGI IMG/M metagenome (GOLD analysis project Ga0307446, IMG submission 202141) | Salt marsh sediment microbial communities from the Plum Island Ecosystem LTER, Massachusetts, United States - SW1603-20 | ecosystem: Environmental > Aquatic > Marine > Intertidal zone >... | reverse complement strand
GTGGTGACGAGCTCGCCGCGCATCAGTTTGGTCTCGCCCGAACGAATGAAGAAGTCGGCCAGGGGAATGGTCCGCGATCCCTCGGGACCGGCGGTGATCAGTCGCGCGCCGTAGACCAGCATCGGCGGCGCCGTGTCGGCCGCGGGTGAGGCGTTGCAGATGTTGCCCACCAGCGTGGCCCGGTTGCGGATCTGGACCGAGCCGACATGAAGGGCGGCCTCGGCCAGGGCCGGGAAGATGCGCGCCACAATCGGGTCGTGCGTGATGTCGGTCATGACCGCCGTCGCACTGAACGCCAAGTGCCCGTCCGTCGCGCGAATCGCAGGTCGAAAATCGGGAATGCGCTTGAGGTCGAGTACCACCGTGGGGGCGATGGTGCCATCGCGCAGGCCGATGATGAGATCGGTCCCCCCGGCCAGCACGCGCGCAGCGGGGCCGAAACGCTCCAGCAGGGCCACTGCCTGCGCAACAGTGGTTGGACGAGCGTACGAGAAGGTCGCCATCGCGGTCAGGCCATGAAGCCAGCGGGCGCTGGCTCGGTCGCGACGGGGGTGACGATCTCAACGGTGCCCGCCTTGCCGTCCACCCTGATGCAGTCACCCGTGTGGATGCGCTGAGTGGCCACCGAGCAGCCGACCACGGCCGGAATGCCGAACTCCCGGGCCAGCACGGCCGGATGGGCGAGCATCCCACCAGCATCGGTGACCAGACCGGCGATCTTGGTGAACACGGGCACCCAGGCGGGGTTGGTCATCTGGCAGACGAGGACCTCGCCTGCGCGGACCTCGTCGAAGTCGTCCTCGTGCAGTACCACCCGGGCGGTCCCTTCGATGGTGCCGGGAGAACCGCCGATGCCCATGATCGGGCCCTTGGCCAGCTCCGAGCGGCGGTAGAACTTCTGCGGGAAACCCCACATGTCGAGATAAGGAAAGGCGAGCTGGGTCTTCGTCGCGGTGCCGATCCACTCGCGCGGACGCAGCTCCTGCGCCCGCGCGCGCGCGGCCTTGCGTCGGGCAACCACGCCGCGTGTATCCGCGGCGCCAGGGTCGGCGATCAACACGCGTAGTTCGTTGTACCCGAGCAGGATGACGTCGTCGGGCGCATCAAGAGCACCCAGGTCGACGAGCTTGCGGCCGATGGCCAAGAGCACCAGGCGCAGATGTGCGTTGGCGCCCTGGTCGATGTAGAAGTGATGGTCGGGCGTAAGCGGCGCCATCTTCAGGCTCGTTTCAACGGCGGCCCGCATCTCCTCTCGAGCCTGGCCCTGTAACGGTGCCAACAGCTCGTCGGTCGCGGACGCGATGTCGGCCTCGAGCGCGGCGATCGTCGCGGGATAGTCGTAATCGGTGCGCAGGTAGTCGCGAACCAACTCGATCACCGGTTCAACCTGCTCTCGGACCGTGGGGAATATGAACTCGTGGCTCCACACCGAGTGCCAGCCGTATTCGCGCTGGTACGGCGTGATTCGCTCGACGATGAACCGCCGGCCGCGCTCGCTGCCGTGCAGGGCATCGAGGATGGCGCGCGGTCCATCGGTCGCGAAGGCGGCCGACAGCGTCTGGTCGCCCCGTACTTCCTCCTTCATCTTCCAGAGCGCGTGGATCGAATCCCAGTTGCGGTCATGCGCCGAGTTCTGCAGCCGGGCGAGCAGGGACTCGTCCACCCGGCCGTGGGTGCGCTGCATGACTGCGCGCAGCTCAATGCCGAGCGCCAGCTGGGCGAAGTTCAACACCCAGTGGATCTTCCAGTGCCGATCGTGGACGTCGATGGCGTCCTCGAGCAGGCAGGCCAGTGCCATGAGGCTCGCCTCGTCCTGATGATCGAGGCGCTCCTCCAGGTACCCGAAGTTGCGCTCCATCTCGGGCACCAGGCGGTCGCGCCACCAGCCGACGAATTCCTGTCCGTAGGTGGGCAGGACCGCGTCGAGGTAGGCGCCCATCTTGTCCCCGTAGTCCGCGTCGAGCGGCACTCGGGCGGAGTACCGCATGCCGTACTCCATCTCATCGACGGCCAGGCCCGCCTCAGCCGGCACGGCCGCGGTGTACACGTAGCCGTTGACGTTCTTGGCGATCCAGTCGGTGGCGAACGGGGTGCCGAAGCGACGGAACATGTGATCGCAGGTAAGCCACCAGCCGCCGATCTCGAAGTACATCGGGCTGACCGGCTGCGGGCAGTGGAGATCGTCATAGACCCAGAACAACTTGCTCTCGGTCTCGGAACTCCACTCCACCGGGAACGACTCATCGCCCAGGAACTGGTCGAGGACCTCTTCGTTGAGCGCCATGGCGCGCCTCCCGCCCGTGCTACTGCGTTGCCGTCAGACCGCCGTCGATCGTGAGGATCTGACCGGTCACGAACGAGGCCGCCGGCGACACGAAGAAGATCGCGGCGCCGACCAGGTCGCCTGTCTCACCTACGCGGGCGAGCGGAATGCGGTCTATCAGCGTGCCCTTGAAGCCCGGCTTCTCGAGCATCATGCCGGCCTGGGGCGTGTCGATGAAAGTCGGGGCGATGGCGTTCACGGTGATCCCGTGTTTCGCCCACTCGGTCGCCCACTGGCGCGTGAGCGAGCTGATGGCGCCTTTGGCGGCCACGTATGCGGAGTAGCCCTGGCGCAGGGCCAGCTGGGCGCGCACCGAGCTGATGTTGAGCACCTTGCCGCCGTTCCCCGCGGCGATCATCGCCCGCACCGCCGGCTGGGTGGCCACGAGGGTCGACCGCAGGTTGAGCTCCATGATCCAGTCCCACGCATCGCGCGGGTAGGTTTCGGCATCGAACAGGACCTCGGCCGCTCCGCCGCCCACGGCGTTGACGACGATGTCGAGATGCCCGTAACGATCGAGGATCCCGGCAACGACGCGCTCGGCCTCCGACTCCCTGGTGCTGTCAGCGCCAAACGCGATGCACTCGGCGGCGGCTTCGCGAACACGCACCGCAGCCGCCTCGGCGCGATCCGCGTCCTTGTCGGTGACGACCAGCTGCGCACCGGCCTGCCCGAGCGCGACGGCGATCGCTGACCCGATCGCCCCGCCGCCGCCGGATACGAACGCGACCTTGCCGTCGAGCCGAAACGCATCGATTGGATTCACGATGACCTCGCTTCCCTTATCGACTGGCGGCGACCAGACCGGCAGCAGCCGGCGCTGCGCCTGGCGGCAAGCGCCGCGCGGCCGCCTTGAGGGCGGTTACCGCCGGAAGCTCCTCGCCCGCCAGGAAGCGGACCATGCCGCCGCCGGCGGTGCATACATAGTCGAAGCGGTCGCCCAGGCCGAATGAATTCATGGCCGTGATGCTGTCGCCGCCGCCGAGCGCGGAGTATGCCGATGCGTCGGCCATCGCCTGCCAGATCTCGTGCGTTCCGTACGCGGTGGCGGACTGCTCGTAGACGCCCAGCGGTCCGTTGACGAAGACCGTGCCTGCGCTGGCAATGGTCGCGCGGTACTGATCGACCGTGGCATGGCCGATGTCCATGATCAACTCGTCCGCCGGCACTTCCGCGCGCGCCAGCTCGACGCGCTGACCATCGCGGACGACGGCGAAGTCGATCGGCAGCGCGATGCGGTCGGCGTACCCCTCGAGGATTTCGCGCGAGCTGTCCACCCACGGCCACAGCTGCTTGGCCCTGATCAGCTCGATCGACGGCTGGCCCAGCTCGGCGCCTGCCGCGATGAGCATGATCTGGCCAACCAGGCCGCCGGTCAGGACGAGGTCGGCCACGCCGTCGCGCAGGACCGAGCGCATCATCAGGAACGCGTCGTCAATCTTGGTGCCGCCGAGCACGAACACGCATGGTCGCGCCGGCTCCTCGCGCAGGTGGCTCAGCGCCGCGTATTCATGCTCGAAGAGCCGTCCCATGGCCGCCGGCAGCACCTCGGGCAGCCCCACCAGCGATGGTTGTGAGCGGTGCACCGCGGCGAACGCGTCGCATACGAACAGGTCGGCCAGTGGTGCAAGCTTCCGTACCAGCAGCGTCTGCGCCTGCTGGGCGGGTGTCAGCTTCAGCGTCGTCTCGAACAGCGTCAGTTCCTCGGCCAGGAAGCGGACGTTGTCGAGCAGCACGATCTCGCCGTCCCGGAGGCTGCCGATCGCGGCGCGCGCGGCAGGCCCGCAGACATCGTCGACAAAGCGGACCGGGCGGCCCAGCAGTTCGCCAAGGACCGCGGCGTGCGGCTCGGTCGAGCTGTAATTCTGGTACTCCAGGTCGCCGCCCTGGTGCGCCAGCAGTACGACCCGAGCGCCGCCGTCGCTCAGCTCGAGGATGGTCGGTGCACAGCCGCGGATCCTCGTCGTGTCACGCAGCTGGCCGGTGGCCGGGTCGAGCGGCGAGTTGATGTCGACCCGGCACAGGACGACCTTGCCCCGGACGTCGACGTCGTCGAGCGTCTGGATGCCGTACTTCATCGTCCGGCTCCGGTAGCGGCCGGCTCAGGTGTCCGGGCCACGGGGGCTACCTGGGCATGGCTGGGGCTCATGCCCAGGTAGCGGTTTGTGAGTCCGACAGCCTCGAGGCGATCGGTCTGCATTTCGAGCGATGCCCGGATGGCGTCCATCGTCTCGGGTGTGACAACGGCCTCCTGGGGGACGTTGATCGCGCACATGAACTCGCGCCCGCTGGTCGCGATCGTCTCGTCGAAGACGGCGATCTCGTACATGTCGGCCCGCTTATGGCCCAGGTCGCGGGCGTAGCGGAAGAGCGCCGTGTTCGAGTTGAAGCCGTCCTTGATCCGGACCACGCGGATGCGCGCGTGGTCCTCGAACTGGCGCAGTGCCTGCTCCTTGGTGAGCGGCTTCTTGAGCGTGGCGATGACGTGGATGATGTGGCCGTGCGTGGTTGGCACGTGGACGAGCAGCCCGGTCGCCTCGACGTGCGGCATGATCGTCATCAGATCGAGCGCTTGATGACTGGGTACCGGATCGACCTGGGCCACGTCGACCAGGCCGCGATGTGTGTCACCCGGATCGGCAACGCGGCGCACGATGGTGACGATCACGCGCTCGACGCCAACCGCCCGGTCCAGGCAATCGACCGCTCGGATGAGACCGGTCGTGTTGCAGCTGGTCAGCTTCAGGTAGTCGCGGCCGATCCCCTTCTCGTAGTTCGCGTAGCCATGGAAGAAGACGTCAGCGATGTCGTTCTTCTCGCCGCCCTGGAAGACAGCCTTGATGCCGCGCTTCTGGTAGATCTGCTTGTTCTGGCGGCCGACGCCACCGGGTGTCGCATCCAGCACGATGTCCACGTCGCCGAGCACGTCATCCAGTACGCCCGACACCGGGATCTCGGCAGCGTCGAACGCCGCCCGCTGCTCGGGAGCAACCACGAACAGTGGATAGGGCATGCCGAGCTCGCGCAGAGCGCGGGTGGAGAGAGTGGGCGCGATGTCGACCACCCCGACCAACTCCATGTCGCCCTGGCGTGCGACACCATCGGCCAGCCGCTGGCCGATCACGCCGTAGCCAACCACCGCAACCCTGGGCTTGCTCATGGCTCAGTTCCTCCTTCCGAGTCGCCCGCCACTAGCTCGCGACGGGGACCCTGCCGACAGCCGCGGCGATCGCATCTCCGACCTCCGCCGTTGTTGCTGTCCCACCAAGATCCTTCGTCCGCGGCCCGTGCTTGGCCACGTGGCGCAGGCCATCCATGACCAGCTTCGCCGCCTCCACCTCGCCCAGATGGTCGAGCATCATTGCTCCGGCCCAGACGGTGGCCATCGGGTTGGCCGTGCCCTGGCCGGCGCGACGCGGCGCCGAGCCGTGGATGGGCTCGAACATCGACGGGTAGCGCCGCTCGGGGTTGAGGTTGGCTCCAGCCGGCAGACCCATCGAACCCTGCAGGGCCCCGCCAAGGTCGGTGATGATGTCACCGAAGAGGTTGCTCGCGACGACGACGTCGAGCGTGTCTGGCGCGGTCACGAAGCGCGCCGAGAGAGCGTCGACGTGGTAGCTGGTCAGCTCGATGTCGGGGTACTCGCGCGCACCCACCTCGGCTACGATGTCGTCCCACATCACCGCGGTGAAGTTAAGGGCGTTGGACTTCGTGCCGCTGGCGACCATGTGGCGCCGCGTGCGCGCTAGCTCGAAGGCATAGCGAGCTACGCGTTCGACACCCTTGCGGGTGAACAGCGACACCTGGATGGCGCTCTCCTCGGGCTCGCCCTGACGGAAGCGTCCGCCCATGCCGACGTACTCACCCTCGGTGTTCTCGCGCACGCACATGATGTCGATGTCCTGTGCCCCCCGGTCGCGCAACGGACCCTCGATGCCCTCCAGCAATTGGATCGGGCGCAGGTTCACGTACTGGTCGAACTCCTTGCGGATGGGCAGCAGCAGCCCCCACAGCGACACGTGGTCGGGCACTCCCGGGAAGCCCACTGCGCCGAGATAGATGGAGTCGCAATCGCGCAGGCGGTCGACGCCGTCCTCGGGCATCATCCGGCCGTGCTCGAGGTAGTACTCGCATGACCATGGGTAATCGGTGGTCTTGAGTGCAAAGGATCGCGTGACCTCACCGGCACGGCGCAGAACCTTGAGCCCCTCGGGGACGACCTCTTTGCCGACGCCATCGCCGGGGATGACTGCGATCGAGTATGTCTTCACCGCGAATTCCCCTTTCCGACGGGCACTGGCCGTGCCTGTCCTTCGTCGCGAAGGTGCTCCGGCGACGAGTCACTGGCCAATTCGGCGGCTCGACCTTGCGCCTGCAAAGCGGTCCAGACCCGCTCCGGGGAAAGGGGCAGGTCACGGATGACGACCCCGGTCGCGCTGCACACGGCGGCGGCGACGGCGGGTGCAACGCACAGCGTCGCTCCCTCCCCAACGCCCTTGGCGCCATACGGGCCAGGCCCGTCCTCGTTCTCGACGTACTCGGAGTGCATTTCCTCGGGCAGGTCGAGGCTGGTCGGGATGCGGTAGTCGATTGCACCCAGGTTCCGGATCCGCCCGCCGTCGTCGAGGATGTAGTGCTCCATCAGCGTGTGACCCAGGCCCATGACGGCCGACCCCTCGTCCTGTCCGCGCACGTGCGCGGGATTGAGGGCCCGGCCGACGTCCCCGACGCTCACGTACCGGTTGATCACGATCTCGCCGGTTTCCTCGTCGACGCGGCCCTCGACGGCGGTGCAGTTGAACTCGTAGAAGGCCGGCATGCCGCCCAGCGGATGGCCGGCCTGGCCGTCCCTGCGCATCTCGCCGTTGCCGACCAGCTCGCCGCCGAGCTTGCCCAGGGCGATGCGCAACGCGTCGGCGAGCGATACCTCGCGCTCGGCAATCGTGACCTTGCCCTTGTCCACGCTGATGGCCGTGGCGGCAGGCCCTTCGGCCTGGCTGAGCCGAGTCCGTAACTGCTCGAGTAGGTCCGCGCAGGCACGCACGATGGCCGTGCCCATGAAGACCGTCGACCGGCTGGCCGATGTCTGGAGGTCGAACGGCACCAGGCTCGTGTCGCCCATGACGACCGTTACGCGCTCGGGTGGCACACCCAGTTCATTCGCCGCGATCTGGGCGAATACGGTGCGCGCGCCCTGGCCCATCTCCGATGTACCGGCGTAGACCAGGACACTTCCGTCGGCCAGCAGGCGAACCGTCGCGTAGGACAGGCCCGACGTGGGGCCGGCCTTCAGGCCGCAGGCGATACCCCGCCCGTGGCCAGCCGCCAGCGGGCCGTTCCAGTCGATAAGTTCAGCGGCACGCCCGACCACCTGGGCCCAGTCGCCGTCAGCCGGCGCATCGCCGGGAATGAACTGTTCACCGTGGCGCGGCAGGTTACGCAGGCGCAGCGCCAGGCCATCGATGCCGAGCCGCCGCGCCCCCTCATCGAGATTCGACTCAACGGCCCAGTTCACCTGCGGGGTGCCAATGCCGCGCATCGCGCAACTGGGCGTCGTATGCGAGAGGATGCTCCGCGCGACGATGCGTGCGGCGGGCACGCGGTAAGGCCCGCAAGCGACGTAGTTGCTCTTGGCCACGATGCGGTCGGCAGTATCGGCATAGGCGCCGATCAGGAAGTCGCTGCGGACGTCCTGGAAGGCGAGCGTGCCGTCGCGCATGAAGCCAGTGCGCACCCGTATCTCGGCCGTCGCGCGGCGTACCGCCTGGAACGTTTCCTCCAGGGTGAGCACCAGGCGCACGGGCCGCCCGGCGGCGAGAGCCATGAACGCCACGAGCGGTTCGAACTTGGGGCTCTGCTTGCCGCCGAACCCACCGCCGAGGTCAGGGGCCACGACGCGGACCTTGGCCAGCGGAAGGCCAAGAATGGTGGCCAACGCCCGCTGCAGCTGGTAGGGATGCTGGATCGTGCTCCAGCAGGTGAGCCCGTCGCCGTCGGGAGCAGCCATGAAGCCGTGCGGCTCGATCGCGAACTGGGTGACCATGGGAAACCGGTATGTGTTCTCGAGCACCAGGTCGGCAGACGTTCCGTCGACATCGCCCCAGCCAAAACGGTGCACGCGCAGCACATTGGAGCCCGCCAGCGGGTCATCGGGCCGCAGCGCCGGCTCGCGCACCAGCGGCGCGCCCGGATCGAGAGCGCCGGCGACCGTGAACACCGCCGGCAGCTCTTCGTATTCGACAGCCACGAGCCGCGCGGCTTCAGCGGCGGCGTCCTCCGTCTCTGCGGCAACAGCGGCAACCGGTTCGCCGTGGTACTTCGTCTCGCGGTCGGCGAGTACGGGCCGATCCTTGAACTGCGGCCCGAAACGAGGCACGGGCTGAGGCAGGTCGGACGCGGTCATCACCAGGCGCACCCCGGGCACCTGCCTGGCCGCGCTTGTATCGATTGCCACTATGCGCGCGCGGGCGCAGTCGAGCGTGACGAGCTTCACGTGAAGCACGTCCGCGATGGGGATGTCGGCCAGGAAGCGCTGCGTCCCGGTCACCCGCTCGTATCCGCCACTGCGGGGTGTGGAGGTGCCGATGGAGGTCACTTTGCGTGCTCCTCGGCGCCCTGCAGGACAGCCTCCACGATCTGCTCGTACCCGGCACAGCGACACAGGTTGCCGGCCAACGCCTCCTTCACTTCGGCCGCGTCCGGATGGGGTTTGTCGACCAGCAATGCGTGTGCTGACATCAGCTGGCCGGGAATGCAGAAACCGCATTGCACCGCACCGCAATCCACGAATGCCTGCTGCAGGCGCGACAGCTCGCCATCGTGGGCCAGGCCCTCGACAGTGGTCACCGCGGTGCCGTCAGCCTCGGCCGCGAGCACCAGGCACGAGTCGACCGTGCGGCCATCGATCATGACCGTGCACGCCCCGCATTCGCCGACGAGGCAGCACGCCTTGGTGCCGGTCAGCCCAAGCTCGTCGCGCAGGACATCGAGCAGGGTGTGGTGAGGAGCAACGACGAGCTCGCGCGGCCGGCCATTGACGGTCAACCGGATGGGCACCGCATCCATCAGTTCGATCGGTTGCTGTCCTCCCATCACCTCGGCACCGGGGCGAATCTCGTGCGCGCCAGCCACGTCAGCCACGGTCAAATGACCTCATCCAGCTGGTCCATCAGAACCTGCGGGTTGGCCGCGCGGACGAAGTAGAACGGCCGTTCGGCAAAACGCTCCACGAACGACGCGCGCCGGGTGCGCAGGGCGTCGGTGTCCAGCAGGGGCATCGGGAAGCCCGGCGCCAGGAGCTCGTTCAGCAGGAAGTAGTTCTGCAGCGAGTGGAAGCTCTGGTACTGGCGCTCGAAGGGGATCATCTCGGCCAGGCTGGGATCGAAGTTGCCATCGATGGCCGGTACGGCCACCACGTCGACGACGCTGGGGTCGGTATACAGGCCCCACGCGGGCAGGCTGCCGAAGAAGATCTCCACCGCGCGATCGGGACCGGCCTTGTCGGCGCGCTCGGTGCCCTCGGTACGCTTGCGGATGAAGAGCTCCTTCGAGCCCATCGCCACGTGGCAAGCCTCGTCGACAACGGTCGTCTCGGTCGAGACCAGCTGTGCGCCACGGCGGCATGCCTCGATCTGGGCCATCGACTTGCCGTGGTTCGATTCGCCGCCCACGAACATGACTGTCTTGTCCCGATAACGTACGGCTGACGCATGGAACGGGTGCAGCCCGGATGCCTCCATGCGCATGGCCAGCATGGCCACGACCACCTTCTGGATCGGACCCGCCGGCCACACACCGGTGAACACGATATGCCGGTCGTCCAGGCGAACATCCCTGTCGCCCTCTGGGTACCACAGCACGTCGGGCTCGTCGCGTGTCACGGCTGGTTCGCGGCGCACGTCGGCGAGACGGTAGTTCAGGAAGGTCATGTCATCCATCACCTGCGCCAGCGGAGGGCCGCCGTACACGTCGATGCGGATGCGAGCCGAACCTGCCGAGTACTCCTCCGAGAGCCGGAGCTGTCGATCCATCTGTTCTGTCTCGCTCTTCACTCGAGGCGAGGGTCGAGGACGTTCTTGATTCCCTCGCGCCTTCTCATCTGGTCAATTGCCTTCGCCCACTGGCGCAGCGGAAGGACGTCCGTCACCAATGGCCCGAGCTGGACGAGCCCCGCCTCGAGCAGGCGCATAGCCCGCCACCACGACGCGGGACTGCTGGCCATGCCTGTCCGGACGGAAACCTCGTTCAGCACGAGGTTGGTCATCGAGACCGTGACGTCGCCGGAGAGGCCCATCTGCACATAG
>Ga0307446_1000818_pt1 | contig 10633 bp, 8 predicted proteins | sample SalMarSW160320MG_FD_202141 | JGI IMG/M metagenome (GOLD analysis project Ga0307446, IMG submission 202141) | Salt marsh sediment microbial communities from the Plum Island Ecosystem LTER, Massachusetts, United States - SW1603-20 | ecosystem: Environmental > Aquatic > Marine > Intertidal zone >... | reverse complement strand
CGTCGCCCGCTACGCGAAGCACGTCGAAGATCGGGGGAACCGTCCACGAGTCGCGGGCGACCGTCGCCGCCAACCCTTCGGGGATCACCCGCGACAGGTTGGCGGCGAGCCCACCTCCGGTCACGTGAGCGAACGCCCGGAGCCCTGAAACGTCCGCGGCAAGATCGACGCACAAGCGCGAGTAGATCCGGGTTGGTTCGAGTAGTGCCGCACCGAGGCTTCGACCCACCTCCGGCATCTGACGGTCGAGGTCCCACCCCGCTCGCGCGACAATCGCCCTCACCAGGGAGTACCCGTTCGAATGAAGGCCGGACGACGCGAGCGCGATGACCGCGTCACCCTCGCGTACGCGTTCCGGCCCTAAGAGCGCGTCCGCCTCGACGACCCCGACCGCCGCCCCGGCCACGTCGTAGTCGTCCTCCGCCATGAGGCCAGGATGCTCGGCCGTCTCCCCACCGACGAGCGCGACCCCGGCCTCCTCACACCCTTCCGCGATGCCCCTCACGATGTCGGCGATGCGTTCTGGCACCACCTTGCCGCACGCGATGTAGTCCGTCATGACCAGGGGACGCGCACCGCAGACGACGATGTCGTCGACGACCATCGCGACGAGGTCACGCCCGATCGTGTCGTGGATGTCGAGGGCCCGGGCGATGGCGATCTTGGTCCCCACGCCATCGGTCGAGGAGGCTAGCAGCGGGCGCCGATAGCCCTTGAGGGTGGAGGCGTCGAAGAGGCCGGCAAACCCGCCAACACCGCCGATCACCTCGGGACCGTGGGTGCGCGCGATCGCCGCCTTCATCAACTCCACAGCCTTGTCGCCCGCTTCCGTGTCGACACCGGCGGCGGCGTACGTCAATGGCTCGTCCGTCACGCTTCCACCTCCTGAACCGCGAGGAGGTGCCGAGCGCGGAGGGGCGGCTCGATCGGGTACTGGCCGCTGAAGCACGCGGTGCACAAGCGCCCCGAGGGAATCGTCGTGGCGGCGACCATTCCCTCGCGCGAGATGTGGCCGAGGGAATCCGCACCGATCATCCGTCGTACCGCCTCCGTCGACTTTCCGACCGCCGCGAGTTCGTCGCGGGTGGCGAAGTCGATGCCGTAGAAGCAGGGCCACAATACCGGGGGCGAGGAGATGCGAACGTGCACCTCGGCGGCTCCGGCTTCCCGTAGCAGCGCGACGATCGCACGTTGGGTATTGCCTCGGACGATCGAGTCGTCGACGACGACGAGCCTCTTGCCCGCGATAACCTCGCGAAGGGGATTGAGTTTGAGTCGGATGCCGAGCTTCCGCAGGGTCTGGGACGGCTGGATGAAGGTCCGGCCGACGTAACCGTTCTTCGTGATCCCCAGGGCAAAGGGAATGCCCGACTCTTGCGCGTACCCGACCGCGGCCGGAGTACCCGACTCCGGAACGGGGATGACCAGGTCGGCGTCCGCGGGATGCTCGCGCGCGAGCGTGCGGCCCATCTCCGCCCTCGCCACATGCACGCTCCTCCCCGCGATAACCGTGTCGGGGCGCGCGAGGTACACGTACTCGAAGACGCACCCCCGGGGGGTTGGCTCGGCGAATCGCACGGATCGAACCCCGTCGTCGTCGATGACCACGATTTCGCCTGGCTCGATCTCGCGTACCCATCGGGCCCCAACGATGTCGAGCGCCGCCGTTTCCGACGCCACGACCCATCCCTTGCCGACGAGCTCCCCGAGAACCAGAGGATGGACGCCGTAAGGATCCCGGGCGGCGTAGAGATGCGTCTCGTCCATGAACACGAGCGAGTAGGCGCCTTTGAGGCGCGGGAACAAGTTGGCGGCGGTTTCCGCGAGCGTGTCGAATTCGTCGCTCGCAAGAAGCGCCGTGATGACGGCGGTGTCGGTTGCGGCACCGTTCTTGAGGTCAAGGCGCTTGGCATAGCCCTCACGCTCGACGAGAAGATCGAGCAATTCCGGGGTATTGGTGAGGTTGCCGTTGTGGCCGAGGGCGATCGTGCCGTGTGCGGTGGGGCCCAGCGTCGGTTGGGCGTTCGCCCAGACGCTCGCGCCGGTGGTCGAGTACCGTGTGTGGCCCACCGCGATGTGCCCCTGAAGGGAGTCGAGCGCTCCCTCGTCGAACACCTGAGCCACGAGCCCCATGTCCTTGAATACGAGGATTTGTGTGCCGTTGGACGTTGCGATGCCCGCGCTTTCCTGCCCCCGGTGCTGGAGGGCGTAGAGACCGAAGTACGTCAGCCGGGCGACCTCCTCCCCGGGGGCGAAGACGCCGAAGACTCCACACTCGTCTTGGGGTAAGCGTTCGCCCACTAGCAGGTCGTGGGTCAGGCGCCCATCCCCCCGGCGCACTAGCGGGCCTCGTCCGTTGGGTGGGGGAACGGTAGGAGGGTCCATCGTGGGTTACCCGTCGCGTTGGCGCCCGAGACGAGCCCACCGATGATGGCGAATCCACTCGCGATCAACACGGTCACCGCGGCACGGTCCATGGCGCCGGTTCCGGGAAGCCCGAGGCCAACGACAACTCCGAGGGCAACCCCGACCAGCACTCCTTTCGCAACCGTTCGCACCAGACGCGGTGACCTGCGGATGACGGTGGGGAGCGAGTGTGCGTCGAGATCGACCCCCTTGGGGGGTGGCGTGGTGGCGTCGCTCACGGGTTCAGTCTAGGCGGTGATGGGCGAGGGCTACCCAACGTTCGCGGTGGCGCGGTGGGTCACGACGGTGCGGGGTTCGACACCAGGGGTAACCACGTCGAAAGGTCTGCCCTGACTCCGGACGCCGAGACCAGCGCCTTCTCAACCGCGTCGACCCACGCGAGTACCCCCGTTGCAAGCGAAAGCCAGGAATCCGCGTCGGTCTCGACGACATTCGGTGGCGTCCCCCGTGTGTGGTGGCCGCCCTCCCCGCATTGGATGGCCCCGTAGGGCGGAACACGTACCTCGATCGCCCCGCCCGGCGCCCGCTCCGCCAACTCCTCGAGGGTAAAACGCACGGCCGTCGCGACGATCGCGGGTTCGCGGCTTCCGGCCGACCACACCGCGAGCGCGGCGGTGCCCTCGTTGAACGGGATGCGACGACGAGGCGGCATGGGACCAGCGTGCCACGAGCGTCGCGGCAGCGTCGAGGACGGCTAGGTCGCGCCCGCGTTAACGAGGACCTGCCAGAAATGAGGGCCGATGCCGCTTTCGACCTCGTCTCGGATAGCGAGCCAGGGCGCAGGGTCAAGAACGTAACGGACCGCACCGTCGGCGAACTCGACGTAATAGCCGTCCCGCACGATCCGGTAGTCCTCGATCGTCCCGTTCCCGGGCAAGTCGGGTCCGCTCACGATCACCCCGCGAAAGATGGGATCGGTGGGAGCTTCCGAGAGCACCCCCGCAGCGGGGTCGGACTCCAGCAGGTGCAGAACGGGGTCCGGGCCGAAGTCCGCCCATCCCCCATTGACCGGCGTCGAGGGAAGGTCCACGGTGTACTGGATCGAGACACGCCAGTGTTCGCGGTACTCGACCCACGCGAGCGCCATGACGAACATGACGACAACGAGCCCACCAGCGCCGACAGCGACCCATCTGGTTGTCGACCACTTCTTCGCCACGTATGCCCCCTAGAAGCGCGTCTTCTTGGGGAGTCAACTCTTGGCGCGCGTGTTGGGTTCCGCGAATTCAGGCGAATCGCTCGGGTAGGGGTGTCTCCCATACGGAGCGAGCCTCGTCGAGCGGAAGGGTGAACTCGTCCTGTACGTCGATGGCTTTCGAGTCCTCGGTCGCGCCGATCCGTATCGCGGGCACCCACCGTACGGCACACATGTCGACGAACCGCTGTTCCTCCGACGGGGGTACGGCGACGAGCACGCGCGCTTGCGACTCGCTCAGCCACGCCTCCGTCGGTGTCACGCTGTCGCGCTCGGCAAGCTCACCAAGGTCGATGCGTACACCGACCCCGTAGCGGAGGGCGCCGAGGGCAATCGCGACCGCGAGGCCTCCCTCACCGACCTCGCGCGCGGCATGCACGAGCCCATCGCGAGACGCCGCGATGAGAACGCCAGCGAGCGTCCGCTCGGCGTCGAGGTCGAGCACCGGAGGAAGGCCTCCGAGGTGACCGGAGAGTTCGGCGAATCGCGAACCGTCGAGCTCCGCTCGCGTCGTTCCCAAGAGGTACAGGGATAGTCCGGGCTCCCTCCACGCGGAGGGCGTCGCGCGCTTGACGTCGTCGAACACCCCCAGCATGGCAACGAGTGGCGTCGGGTTGATCGAGGAGTCAATCCGGCCGGGCTCCCCCGTCCCGTTGTAGAGCGAGACGTTCCCGCCCGTGACCGGGACGTCCAACTCGCGGCAGGCGTCGGCGAGACCGCGAACGGCCTCGGCGAACTGCCACATCGAGTCAGGATCCTCTGGAGAACCAAAGTTGAGGCAATCGGACACCGCGAGGGGTTCGGCACCCGCGGCGCCGACGGCGCGGTAGGCCGCGACGACGGCCTGCCGCGCTCCCTCGTATGGGTCGAGCTTGGTGTAGCGATCGTTGGCACGCGTCGCGAGGGCCACACCCCTTCCGGTCGCTTCGTCCACGCGGACCACCCCGACGGTGTCGGGGCGCGCCATCGCGGTGTTTCCACCAACGTAACGGTCGTACTGGGCGGTGATCCACGAGCGATCCGCCACGTTGGGGGAGCCGAGCAGGGCGAGCGTCGTCGCTCGCAGGGCGGTGCCGTTGGCGGGAAGGGGAAGCGAAGCGGCGGTGTCCGCCTGAAGCCCGTCCATCCACGCGGGCCGCGCGAACGGCCGGTCGTAGACGGGGCAGTCGTGGGCGACGGTGCGCGGTGGCACGTCGACGACCGTTTCGCCCTGGTAGTCGATGACGAGGCGTCCGGTGTCGGTCACCTCGCCCAGGACGGCGATCTCGACGTCCCACTTGTCGGTGATCGCGGTGAACGCCTTGAGCTTCTCGGGCCGGACGATCGCCATCATCCGCTCTTGCGACTCCGACATGAGGATCTCTTCGGCGCGCAGGCTGGGGTCACGCAGCGGGACCTTATCGAGCGTGACGTGCATGCCGCCCTCACCCGCGCTCGCGAGCTCGCTCGTGGCGCAACTCAGCCCGGCGCCTCCCAGATCTTGGATGCCTTCGACGACCCCGGCTTTGAACAAGTCAATCGTGCATTCGATGAGCACCTTTTCCGCGAAGGGGTCGCCCACCTGGACGCTCGGCCGCTTGGTCGGCCCTCCCTCGTCGAAGGTCTCCGACGCGAGCACGGACACACCGCCGATGCCATCCCCACCGGTCCGCGCGCCGTACAGCACGACGAGGTTACCCAGCCCCTTGGCGTTCGCGAGGTGGAGGTCCTCGTGGCGCATCGCTCCGACGCACAAGGCGTCAACGAGCGGGTTGCCCTGGTACGAAGCGTCGAAAAGCGCGCTGCCGCCGATGTTGGGCAGGCCCAGGCAGTTGCCGTACCCGCCGACACCGGCGACGATCCCGTGGATGACGCGCTCGGTGTCGGGGTGGTCGATGGAGCCGAAGCGCAGGTCGTCCATGACGGCGAGCGGGCGGGCCCCCATCGACAGGATGTCGCGGACGATGCCGCCGACTCCCGTCGCCGCACCTTGGTAGGGCTCCACGAAACTCGGGTGATTGTGCGACTCGACCTTGAACGTCACGGCCCACCCGTCGCCGATATCGACAACGCCGGCGTTCTCACCGATTCCCACCATCAGGTGCTCGCGCATCGCGTCCGTCATCTCTCCGAACCGGCGGAGGTGAGGCTTAGACGACTTATACGAGCAGTGCTCCGACCACATGACCGAGTACATGGCCAGTTCGGACGCGGTGGGGCGGCGGCCGAGGATCTCGCGGATCGTCTGGTACTCGTGGGGCTTGAGCCCGAGTTCGGCGAACGGCTGTGGGGTGTCCGGGGTTGCTGCGGCGTGGTCAACGGTGTCGATCGGAGTGGACGCTAGCATGGGTTCCCTTTGCGGGTGGTGGTTCGCTGGACTAGCACCAGGGTACCGGGCCGCGGAGCGAGGTTACTCAGGACTGACTAGAGGAACACGGTCCTGACCAAATGCCCCAGAACGCCTCGTAGTTGTAGGTCTTGGTCGAGTCCCCGTTCGGGGTTACCTCCACACACCAGTCGTCTGGACCGTCCGCATACTGAGCCGTGATGACGTTTCCCTCGGTAACGGGACCGATCTCGGAATCGAACAAGAGGTACGAACCGTCGGTGACCGTAATGGTCGCCTGAGGGTCGCCCTCCGTCCAATCGGCGTAGTAAGCCTCAAGTGCCGCGCCCAGCATTTCGGCGTCGGTCCACGCGGCGGCTTCCTCGGGGTCCGTCGGCATCGTGTCCCCCGTCGAGAACTCGAAGTCACCGGAGTCCCCAGACTCTTCGCTACTGGTGTCTCCAAACAAGCCGCCGACGAGGATGTCACGCCCGCAGGTCTCCGAAACGTATGACTGGACGATCGCCATCGCCGCATCGGCGTCGGCCGAGGTTGCCATAAGATCGGCGTCGCCCCACACCCCAAAGATCTGTTCGAAATACTGCTCAACGGACGTCGCGTCGAGCGCGATCCGTCCGAGCGCTTCCAACAGGATTGCTTCCGCCTGGGAGAGGTCGTCGAAGGCGGCGGAGGCGGCGGCATCGGTCGTCAACTCCGCTCCGTGGTCCAGGAATCCGGTGATCGGTCCGATGGAGTCGAGAAGAGCTTGTCCCTGAGTATGAATTCCGACGACGAGTGCGGGATCGTCCCATCTCGTCTCGTCCATGAGGTAACTCTCATCCCCGTAACGCTCGTTCTGGTCGTCGGAGTACGCGACCATCTGGTCCATCAACTCGCATAGGTCGTCGCTCATTTGGATCGTCGATGTCGCGGGCGGGTCTGTGGCTTCCGGGGTGCTGCTCGGACTCCCGACAAGGGTATGCACCCCTATCCCTAAGCCGATGGCCACACCGGCGAGCCCCAGGGCGCCGAGGAATACGAGGGGACTGCTTCGGTCGATCACCGCCCCATCGTGTCAGGCTGACCCCGTTGCGGCAACTTGTGGGTGAGAGGTCTCACAGCGCGTATTGCCCGACGCCGTCCTCGTTTACGCACTATCTCCTCCCCCGATGCGTGAAGTTCGTCAAATCCGTAGAGTGAAACCCATGGAAGCCAAGCCCAAGCGCCCCATCCCCCTGTTCTGGTTCGCCATCGCGATCCTCGTGGTTCAGAGCGTCATCGTGTACGCGAGCCGCGCCGCGGATAACGCCGACGGCACCAACGTCAACGCCCCCGCCTGGGGCACGCCGCTGCTTATCGGGGTCGGCGTCGTCGTTCTCGCCGTGTGCGTGCTCCTCATTGGAAAGTGGCACCTGTATCTCGCCGCCACGCTCCTGTTCTTCGGCGCGCTCGGTGCCTACCTCGGCCCGATCGGATGGCTGTTCAGTGCGGTACTCGTCGTCACCGGCGTCGTCCTGTCGCTTGCATCGTCGAGCCCCGTGCGCAGGGTCGAGTTGCGGCGAGTCTCGTGGGCTCCCGACGCCGACGGTAGCGCCCCGATGGGGCCCGTCGCCGTTCTCGTTGGGCTGGCGATCATCGTCATCGGGACGGAGGCGCTCGCCGCCTTCCTGTCGACCGACGGGCTAAGGTTCGGCACCACCCCCGGCGCGGACGTCGACAGCGACTTCAACGCCAAGCTCGCCTACGTGTGTGCGGGATTGCTCGTGGTCATCGCCGGGATCTACGCCGCCGGATTCCGCGCCTGGATCTCGGGCCTCTGCCTCCTCATCGCCGCGGTCGGCGCCGCCCTGGGCTACTTTCTCCTCGTCCCAACGGCCGCGTTCGCCCTCGCTGCCATCGCCGTTTCGTTCGTCGAGCCGAAGAAGGTCGACCACGTGACGGGGCAAGAGATCGTCGTCGTCGACTGACGTCACCCTGCGCTTGGTCCGCGCTAGCGGTACCGTGAGGCATGAATCGCCGTAGGTGGGTCATCGGGGTTGCCATCGCCGCAGTCGTTGGCGTTGGGGGCTACTTGGTCGCTGGCGCCCTGCGGTCGGGTACGGACACGAGAGAAACGGCGGACCAGACGGGTCGTCCCGAAGGTCCGTTCTTCTTTTCGTCCGTGGAACAAAACGGAGGGACCCCGGATGGCGGCCCTTCGATCCTCTCTGGAGCGCCGGAGGGTTGCGTTCCCACGCGAACCGCCTATGACTGGGTGAATGGCGGCGGGATGTCGGTGGGTGACGTCCTCGCCTCGACAACCTCGGGGACTGTCACGGTGAGATACACCGACGCGGATGGATACCGAGATGTCTCCGCGATTCTCAACGGCAACGCCGTTGAGCCGTTGAGTCACACCCAACCTTTCGACTCGTGCATTCCATTGCTCGTCACGATGGACATCGATGACGTCGACCTGGTCGACCTTCACCTCATCTCACCGTCCGGCGTTGATTACTCGACTGCCACCGCGCAAGCCCTAGGCGCCGATCTCTACATCCGGACGGATTTCCTGTCGATGGAGATTCCGGAGCCTGAGGCGGGCGATTGGACCATCGAACTGGGGCGGGTGGGTGAGTGGTCTAGGACGATCACGGCGAAACTTGGCTTCCATCAGTGGCCGCCAGCATTCGACCCGTACGCGGTCTGCGAGGCAACGATCACGGGAGACACGATTGAGGTAGACGCCAGCAAGTCCTGGGATGAGGACGGCGAGGTTGTCGACTACTTCTGGCAAATCACGGACGAGACACTGTTCCACGACGCCCAAGCCACGTACGACGCCAGCGGCCTACCCGATGGCGACTACTACCTCGCGTGTATCGTCACGGACAACGACGGGAACGACACATTCAGCGGGGTGTATATCACCCTCGGCACAACACCCGAATCCCGGCTAAGCCCCGAGACTCGCACGTTCTCGTCTCTCGACTTCTTCGGCGAGCCGGGCGGCGGGCGGGCGTCTGGCTCCGAGCCCGAGGAAGGATGCGAGGAAACAAGGACCGCGTGGGAGACGCTTCAGGAGCGAGATATCCCGTACGGAACAGAACTGGCCTCCTCGGATGCAGGAGTCCTCTATGAGGCAGCAAATGAAGCCGACCGCGGCGTCATCAATATGAGCGTCATCTTCAGCGGAGAAGGGTCAACGCCCATCCGCCACACCGAGGTGTTGGACTCTTGCCGGGGACTCCTTACCAGAATGGAAGCACCGCTTCACGGCGGGGGTACCTTCTCGCTGATTTCACCTAGCGGCAAGGAGTACACCGTTGACACGGAATCCGAACCGGGCGTCGGGGTCAATTCGGAATACGACGATATCACCTACCGAATCAGCAGCCCCGAATCCGGGACCTGGACCCTGGTCTTCGACCCGGCTCCAAACGCCATTGCGGGCGCCCCCTACGCGATCCTTTTCTCGCAGGATGATCCCGTCTTCTATTCGCCGTCGACGATCTGCAACGCCTCGGTCACCGGGAAGGAGATTCGAGTCGACGCTAGCGAGTCGTGGGATGAGGACGGGGAGATCGTCCGATACGAATGGACTTTCCCGGATGGTGCGACCGCCGAGGGCGTGACCGCGACCCATACCCTCGAAGGCGGATGGCGGGGATACCGATATGTGCGGTGCACCTTAACGGACGATGACGGCTACGTTACGAACGATGGTGTCAGCGTGTACCTCGACTAGGAGAGCGTCTTCGGCGTGACATTCCCCGAGGACCCAACGATTCACCTGCGGCGTGCGTCGGTCCAATCGAGAGGTGGTTCCCATGACAATCGAAACAACAGTCGCGAAGGCGATCTCGCTGGCAGCGGTCTCAGCCCTCGCGCTGGGGGGATGCGCATCCGCGACGTTAGACGGACCCGTCAATCCGCTCGGCTACGCCGACCCCGTCGTCGTCCGACCCGCGCCCGACTCCCCCGACGCCGTTCCGCTGGCGACCGGACTCAACGACGTCGGTTACGACCTCTTCCACTACGTCGCCACGACAGAGGATGGGGACGTCGTCCTCTCCCCGCTGTCCATTGGTCTGGCCTTTGGCATGCTTGACCTTGGCGCCACGGGGGAGGTCAAGGACGCCCTGCAGCAACTCTTCGCCTATCCCGTCGACGGCGACGCCCGCTGGTCGGCCTTCAACACCCTTGACCAGGGGATCGTCAGCGAGCCGGGCCCGCAGCCCACCCCGACCCCCGACGAGTTCGGCAGAGCAGAACCTCCCCTCCCGATCATCCGCATCGCCAACCGCATGTTCCGCGACTCCGACTTCACCACCGTCGAGGGGTACGCCGAGGCGCTCATGCGTTGGTTTGGGGCGGGTAGCGAGCCACTCCAGATCCAGCAGGACCCCGAGGCCGCGCGCGTCTACATCAACGATTGGGTGTCCGGCAAGACCAACGGGCTGATCCCCAAATTGATCCCCGCGGGCAGCATCACTCCCGAGACGGTCATGGTGCTCGTCAACGCGATCTACCTCAAGGCGCCGTGGCGCGAGCCGTTTGAGGTGCACGCGACCGAGGACGACAACTTCACCCTGCTCGACGGTTCGGTGGTGACCGTGCCGCTCATGCACAACGGGATGTTCGAGACCCTCGCGGCGTTCGGCGATGGCTACACCGCCGTCGACATCCCGTATACCGGCGACCTCACCATGACAGTGATCCTCCCC
>Ga0307446_1000809_pt1 | contig 10709 bp, 8 predicted proteins | sample SalMarSW160320MG_FD_202141 | JGI IMG/M metagenome (GOLD analysis project Ga0307446, IMG submission 202141) | Salt marsh sediment microbial communities from the Plum Island Ecosystem LTER, Massachusetts, United States - SW1603-20 | ecosystem: Environmental > Aquatic > Marine > Intertidal zone >... | reverse complement strand
TCCTTATATATCCGGCGTTTGAAATTTTTCATTGGCTCTATCCATAAGACCGCTGCGGCTTTCCTGCCGATGCCCACACCGGACTCCAATCCGCTTTGAACCGGATGAAGCGGAAGTATACCTCTATTGAAAAGTCCGTGGCCATCGGCGGGCGTCCGGCCGATCCGGTTGCACAAGCAGATGACGAAATCCTTGCGGGAGCATGCGGGCGGAATCCGCCTTGAACAGTATGCTCAAGTAATTATTAATTCCACAGCTTCTTCATCACCAAGTCTGTCGAAGAGGTTCCACCGCAAACAGCGTCCCCATCGCAACCATCCACCCAAGATCTCAATCCGATATTAGCTCCCGCCGCAAAGCGCTTGCATACTATTGTGAGGGAAGATCATGTTTTTTTGTCATACATCTCAAAGACATCCCCCATAGGCTGCTTTACCTTTTTCACCATTGAAAATTTTTTCCTGTGCAAGCAAACGCCCAACGGGCTGCGCTTCCTATGCCCGGCCGGTTTGCTACTTTGCCATCCAACAGGCCGCCTGATGGCCCGGGCGGAGTTCCATGAGGGGCGGCGCCTCCTGCGAGCATTGATCGACCGCCAGGGAGCATCGGGGATGGAAGCGGCAGCCGCTCGGGGGATTGATGGCGCTGGGAATCTCGCCGGCGGGCATGGGTTCGCTGCGGCGGCGCAGCGGGTCGGGAACTGGAACGGCCTTTAAGAGCGCCTGCGTGTAGGGATGAAGGACGTGATCGTAGACATCGTGGATGGGCCCAAGCTCGCACAGCTTGCCCAGGTACATAATGGCGATGCGGTCGCAGACGTATTTGGCGGTGGCCAGGTCGTGCGTGATGAACAGGTAGGTCAGGTCGAATTCCTTTTTCAGGTTCATCATCAGGTCCAGGAGTTGGGCGCGTACGGAAACGTCCGCCATGGCGATCGGTTCGTCGGCCACGATGAGTTCCGGATTGGTCACGAGCGCCCGCGCCAGCACGACCCGCTGGCGCTGCCCGCCGGAGATCTGGTGCGGGAACAGGTCATAGAAGCATTCAGGCGGGTTCATGCCTACCGCCGTCAGAATATCGAGCACGCGCCGGCGCTGTTCGGCTTTGGACAAATTTCTCAAATGTATGGTGACCGGGTGAAGAATGGCCTGGCCGATGGTCATGCGCGGGTTGAGGGACGCCAGCGGGTCCTGGAAAACCAGTTGCATGCGCGAGCGCAGGCGCCGCATCTCCTCGGCTTTCAGCCCGACCAGGTCGATGTCGTCGAATAAGACGCGGCCGGCGGTGGGATCGAGCAGGCGCAAAACAAGCCTCCCCACGGTGGATTTTCCCGAGCCGCTTTCGCCGGCCAGACCGAATACTTCCCCCTGATGGATGGTGAAGGAGATGTCGTCCACGGCGCGCACGGCCGGGATCTGGCCGCGGTTCAGGAGCATCGCCAGGAATCCGCTTTGCACCGGAAAATGCTTGGTGACGTGCTCGAGCCGGACCAGTTCCCTGGGGGCGGAGTTCTGAGTGGATGCGCTCATGCCCCCTCCTTCCTGCCATACAGCCAGCAGGCAGCCTGCTGATCCTCGCCTACGTTCTCCATCGGCGGATTCTCCCGCTTGCAGATCTCCATAACGGAAGGACAGCGCGGGTGAAACCGGCAGCCCGCGGGCGGATACAGGAGGCTCGGGGGAGCGCCTTCCATCTTGTACAACTCGCCGCCGTCGAGGGCGATGTTGGGGACGGACCGCAGCAAACCCCGTGTGTAGGGATGCTTCGGGTCGGCGAATATTTTTCGCACGTCGCCGATCTCGACCAGCCGCGCGGCGTACATGACAGCCACCCGGTCCGATACTTCCGCCACCACGCCGATGTTATGGGTGATGAGCAGGATGGTCAGGCCGAACTCCCGGCGCAGATCGCGCAGGAGGTCGAGGAACTTGGCTTCCACGATCACATCCAGCGAGGTGGTGGGCTCATCGGCAATGACAAGTTTCGCGCGCAACGCCAGGGCCAGCGAGATCATCACCCGTTGGCGCATGCCGCCCGACATCTGGTGCGGATAATCCGGCAGGCGCTCGGCCCGGATGCCGAGCTTTTCCGCAAGTTCCCCCGCGCGCCGGCGCGCCTGTTCCTCGGTGGTCGCGGGTTCGTGGGTGTGGATGGTTTCGGTCAGGTGCTCGAGGATGCGCTGAACCGGGTCGAGGGATGTCATCGGGTCCTGGAAGACCATGCCGATCTCGCCGCCGCGCACGGTCCGCATTTCCTCTTCCGTGAGGGTCATCAGATCGCGCCCGTCAAAAAGCAGCTGTCCGCCGGTGATGCGGGCGGGGACTCGGTGCAGGCGCATCAGGCCCTTGCCAAGCGTGGATTTGCCGCAGGCGGATTCGCCGACCAGCCCCAGGATCTCCCCGCGGCGGATGTCGAGGCTCACCGAATCGACGGCGCGCACGTCTCCGGAGCGGGTGTGATACTCCACGCTGAAATCGCGTATGGAAAAAAGATTATCGGCCGCCATCAGCGTTCCCTCAGCTTGGGGTTGAGGATCTCCATCAGCCCCTCCCCCATCATGGTGAACGCCAGAACGATCACCATGATGGCGATGCCCGGGAAGGTGATCAGCCACCAGGAGGTCTGGATATAGCGCTGGCCGCGGGCCAGGTCGATGCCCCAGTCGGCGATCGTGGGAGGCATGCCCAGGCCGAGGAAGGAAAGTCCGGCACCGGTCAGGATGGCATCGGCCACGTTGACCGAAAAGATGATCGCGACCGACGGGATGACGTTGGGGAAGACGTAACGCCAGAGGATTTCCCACCGGCGGGCGCCGATGCTGCGGGCGGCCTCGATGTACACCTCTTCCTTGACCGTCATGGTCTGGCCGCGCACGATGCGGTAGTACGTTGGAATGTACAGCACCGCGATGGCGGTGATGACGTTGTAGATGCTGGGTCCGAGGACCGCGGTGATGGTGATCGCCAGGATGAGACCGGGGAACGCATACAGGCTGTCCATGACCAAGCTCAGCAGCCGGTCGAACGACCCCCCGTAATAGCCGGCGAACAAGCCCAGCGGCACCCCGAAGATCAGCGAGAGGATCGAAGAACTGAACCCGACGAGGATCGCGACCCGCGTGCCCCAGATGAGGCGGCTGAGGACGTCCTGCCCGATCTCGTTGGTGCCCAGGGCAAAGCCGCCCGCGGAGGCGGTTTCCCCGGTGATGGACGCCCCGCTGCGCAGGGATGGATATTGCGCGGCCAGCGGTTTGAAAGCGTTGAGATTGGCGACTCCGGCCTTCACCGCACCCGAATCGATCGCCTCCAGGAGTTCCTGGGCGGTGACGAAGCGGGTGATGCGCGGGCGCAGGCGTAAACCGGTATTCCCGCTCACCAGCTCTGCGTCGATGAGCTTGGATCGCTCGTTGACCGCCACCGCCGAGGGCGATCCTTGGATGACTCCGATCGGGGAGTGGGCCGTATCTTCCGGCACGGCCAGGTCGCGCAGCGATTCAACCGGCGAGTCGGCACGGGTGATCAGCACCGGTAATTCCGGGTATTCCCCGGGAGCCAGGAAACTGGTTCCCACAATGGCATCGAAGGAATAGGGCGCCAGGAGCTGCGGAAACAGGGCGACGAAAATGAATCCGAGCACCATCACGGCGGAGATGGCCACGAACCACCAGTCGGCCCCGTACCATTTGCGCGCCTGGAACAACCGGCGCACGAATCCGGCCTTCTGCAGTTCCTCCTGCCAGCTCTCTTTTTCCATATCGGGCATGCTTAGTACCTCACCCGCGGATCGAGCAGGGAATAGATAATATCGACCGTCAGGCTGATGACGGCGACCATCAGGGCAAACATGGTGATGACGCTCTGCACGGCCGTGTAATCGCGGGCCGAGATGCGTTGCACGAGATACCCGCCCATGCCGGGCCAGGAGAAGATGGTCTCGGTGAGCACCGCCCCGGCCAGGAGGATGGCCACCTGCAGGCCGATCAGGGTGATGACCGGGATCATCGCATTCTTCAGCGCGTGGCCGTAGACGACCGCGCGCTCGCGAATCCCGCGCGCCCGGGCCGCCGCGATGTAATCCGCCTGCAGGGTTTCGATCACGTTGATGCGGGTCATGCGCACGAACACCCCCGAAAGGATCAGCCCGAGGGTGGCGGTGGGCAATACCAGGTGGATGAGGACCGAACCCAGGGCCTCCCAGTTGAAGCCGATGAGGGAATCCACAAAGTAGATATTGGTGACATGCTGCAGGTTGGCGCCGAGGACCGGGTCAATCCGCCCGGAGATCGGCAGCCAGTTCAATTTCAGGCCGAAGAGTAGCTGAAGCATCAACCCGAACCAGAAGATGGGCAGGGAATATATGATGACCGAATAGATGCGCAGCGAATAATCGCTTGCGCTCTTGCGCCGGGATGCGGCGAAGGTTCCCCCCAACACGCCGATCAGGAGCGCCAGGATCGAGGCGGGGATGACCAGCTCGAGCGTTGCCGGAAAGCGCTCGCTCATCTCGTCGATGATCGGGCGGTGCCCGCCCACCATCGAGGTGCCGAAATTGAGCGTGAGGATGTTCTTCAGGAACACTCCGTATTGCACGATCAGGGGTTCGTTCAAACCCAGGGTCTCGCGCATGTTCTCGATCTGCTCGGGTGTCCCTTTCGGGCCGAGGGCGGAACGCACCGGGTCTCCCGGGAGGATATGCATGATGAAGAAGACGAGGGTCGCGAGGATGAAGATCATCGGCAGGGTCAGGCCGATGCGGGTGAGGATGTAGCGCCGCAGACCCGTGGATCCCCGGATCATGATATACGCAAGCAGCCCCAGGCCGGGGATGCCGATGGCCAGGAAGATAATGGCGATGGGTGTCATGAGTTCCTGATAAAAAAAAAGGGGGGGGCGGGATCACCCCGCCCCCCAACGCGCCGTGCCTAGGATTTGGTCAGCATCGAGTAGGAAAATTCGACGTTTCCGCCGATATTGAGGGTCGCGGGAGATCCGTACTTGGTCGAGCCCTTGATGTTGGGACGATAGATGACATGCTCTGTCAGGAAGAAGAGCGGCAAAGTCACGACCAGATCGGCATAGGCATCCTGAGCCTGCTCGTACAGCGCCTTGCGGGCAGCCATGTCGGTTTCCACATCGGCTTTGGCCAGCAGGTCCACCAGTTGATTGGCCTTGTCGTTGATCGGGTTGCCGAAGGTGCTGCCCTCGGCGGCCAGGGAGACATTGGTCCCCATCCCGCCGTTGAACACGAAGGGATCCAGATAGTTCGACGGATCGGGATAGTCGAAGAACCAGCCCAATACGCCGACCGCGTAGGATTCGCCGCCGGTCAGAGCGGTCACGTAGGTGGCCCATTCCTGGGCGTGCAGGTTGACCTGGAAAACCCCGGTTACTTCCAACTGCTTCTTGATAACTTCCATCCACGGGCCGGTCTCCGCGCCGTAGTGCTCGGGCGGATACCACATATCCAGTACGCACGGGTTGCTCTCGTCATAGCCGGAGGCGGCCAGGAACGATTTGGCCGCGTCGATGTTCGGGGCCTTGTACATGGTGTCGAAGGCTTCGGTCGCGCCGAGGAACCCGGGCGGGTTCTGCGAGTAAAGCGGCGAGGCCGTACCGGCGTAGACCGTGTCGGAGATCTCGTTGCGGTCGATCAGCGAGGCAACCGCCTTGGCCACGTTCGGGTCGTCCATCGGGGCCATGGTGTGGTTGATGATCAGGTAGCGGATGGCTCCGCCGTCGATGGCTCCGACGGTCACGTCCTTGACGGACTGCAGTTGGGAAACCAGTTGCGGACCCAGGTAGCGCCAGGCGACGTCAATCTCGCCGTTCTGGACGGCGAGCGCCATGGTCTGCGGATCCGTGAAGTAGCGGATGATAATCTGACCCGCCTGGGGTTTGAGGTCACCCTTGTAGTATGGGTTGGGTTCAAGAACCAGCTGTTCGTTCTGGGTGTGCTGGCTGATGAACCAGGGACCCACTCCGTAGATCGGGGCCTCCGGGAACAGCACGCACTCGTCGGTCGGGAAGGTGTCGGGATGAGCGGGCGTATACGGGGCGGTCGCGAGGATTTGCGGGAAAAAGGCGACGGCGCTCTTCAGCTTGAAGACCAGGGTGACATCGTCGGTGGCGGTGACACTTTCCAGGTAGGGGATGGCCAGCGCATCGGCCACGTCGTTCGGGCAGGAGGGGCCGATCGTGAGGAGCCGGTTAAGCTGCTCGGCGAACATCTGCGCGGTCAGCTTCAGGCCGTCGCCGAACTGGACTCCCGATTTCATCTTGACCGTGTAGGTCAGGCCGTCGTCGGAGATGGTCGGCATGTCGGTGGCCAGGTCCGGAACCAGGTCGCTCGTGCCGGGGTTCCAGCGCAGCAGGGTGCGGCCTGTGTTGCGGATCAGTTCCCAGTCGTGGGTGGCATAGGCGTCCGCCGGATCCAGGCTGGAGATTTGGTCCGTTACGCCGATGATGATCGTTGCCTTGGATGAGGGATTCAGAACACCGCAGGCGGAAAGGAGCAATGCCACTAACATGAAAACGGTTACATACACAAATGATTTTCGTTTCATCTTCTCCTCCAGATCTTTAGCCAGAAAGGATTATTTCATAAATCGGCAATGATCAGGATCCTCGCGTACACCACCTCCTTTCATATATAAACGCGGACCGGCTTCTTTATTTATAACAAAAACGCGTGGAACAGCCGGTAGTAAAACCTACCCCCAATTCCCCGCGCCGGATTTCTGTAAAGACAGAGTTTTATATGCCTTGGGATTCCCAAGAATTGGTAAAATTATACCCGAATTATCGCAGACATTCCTAGCTCAAACCGAAGGTGTGCACTCCCCTCCTTCGCAAACCCATCGCTTCAAGGACGGACGCGGGGGCAGGTTGCCGCGTTGGAGGGCTTCCCTCTCCCCACCGCATGCTATGCCCCGTCGAGTTTCTGGAAGCCCGCCGGGTTTGCAGGCGGGGTTGCCCCGTCGCGGCCTGAACCGGGCCGCCTTCTTGGTGAGGATTATGGGAAAGCAACCCAAAGGCAATAAATAACAGACCCTTATTACGCTTCCGGATAATATTCAAGGCGGCTACTTTTCTCTCACCTTGATCGCCGGATGCGAAATCCTTAAGGTCATGGACGTAATACATAAAGCCGTCTTTCCCATATTTCTTTTCCGACCCATTAAGGTAGTCTTCATCAATTGCAGCAGCAACCACCTCTACGATGATTAATGAGGTTATCCCTTTTCCCGAAAGATCGGCAGCGGAGTGGAATTTGCATTCCAGCGATAAAAAAGCTTCCCGGATGCGCGGCACGTCCACATGGCATGCCTTTTCCGGAGTAAATCCTCCTGCGGTTATCTCGTCCGCATCGTCAGGATGGTCGGTAATCGTTTTATAACACGCATCAAAATATCGGGCGCTGATAAAAGTAATACAAAATTCCTTTGTGCGCAGTATGTTGTGATACGTATGGGTAGTCTGTAGGAGCAGCGTTATGGCAAAATATCCGCCGCTGTCTCCGGTGAATGAACTCCAAGACTGAAAACAAGCATTGGATTTGCCATTTTCTTTCACAGTCGTGATTGGGAAAAGAGAGCGCGGAATGCCCAAGGCCATTTCAAAGTGGGAAAAGACGGTAAATTCGCCCGGCCATCGATCCAAAATATTTTTAGGTCTGCTATTGCTTATCTCTATTTTGATAAAACAATAACCCGCTCTGTTTTTCCGCTCGGCTGTTGCGGCCAAGCGGCCCGGCCGGCTTTATCGGACCGGCTGAATTCTACTCGATACCACCTCGAGGCATATCCTATCCAAGACCATGGTGGGCGCCTTGGGTGATAATTTGTAGTTCTCTGGCGGATTGGGCCCGCCTCCTCTCGCGATCCTTCCAAGGAAGGAATTATGTATCCTCGGTTTCGTCAAGAAAGTTTTCCTGCCTAGCAGCCCCAATTAAGGGTTAATGGCTGTTTCAATCCACGGTCAGTAATGTTTTCTCTGTATTGAGGAAGGCTTGACTTCATCATTGGGTAGAGCGGCCCAACGCTCCGACACTCAGCCGATTGGCCGGCTGTGCATGATGAGGGCCTCAGGATAAAAAGGTTCCCCGATAATAACCAGCGATGAAACAAATTGCAAGGACAAGTCGGCTCCACCAAGGGCATAATTTGGAATAAGAACTCCTAAATGTCGGTAACCCTTCCTTTCCTGGTGACAAGTATTGTCTCTGTGTGTATATCCTCAACAAATAGCCGAATTATGGCTCATTTTTTTTACCGTGGACTTAGCAAAATCCGTATAGGTAAAAGGATTAATTGGAGACTTAAGGAAAATTGATTATGCTATAGGATACAGATTGACTCTAAATTTTCTACGAGGAGGTTTTATATGGCCACAACCAAGAAAAGTCCGACGGGCAATCAACAGCCATCGGAGCTTAATAGCAAGCGGATAACTGAATTGGGTGATTGGCGCGGGAAAATGCTCGCGGAGATACGCAAGCTCATCAAGGAGGCCGATCCGGAAATCGTAGAAGAGTGGAAATGGGAAACTCCCGTTTGGTCACATAACGGCTTGATATGCACCGGTGAAACTTACAAGGACCACGTCAAGATGACATTTTCCAAGGGGGCTTCTTTGAAAGACCCTGACGGTCTGTTCACCCAGGATGGAACGGTACGGCGAGCCATCGACTTTCATGAAGGTGAAACCCTCAAGAAAGTGGCCATGAAGAATCTCATACGTTCGGCCGTGGCATTAAACTTTAAGGGAAAGAAGTCCGGGTAATTCCATGTACCTGTTCCTTTTTATTTCCTTTGAAGAGTGCGTTTCGTACATACGGGGAGAAGCGAGGGAATTTTACGCCCAACGCTCAGTGCCGAGCCGCTTGGCCAACCATGTGAGGCCAGGTTTAGAATTCTTCAATCACCGTCGAAGAACATACCATTAGAAAAACTCTGCCAAAGGCCATGTTGGCCGCATTGGTTCAACCGTTTAGCCGGTTGTGCAGGAGTAGGCTCGGTAAACATCCTCCACCGCCGAAGAATATCCCAACAAAGACACCATGGCGAACGCCAATTCGGCTGCTGCGCCGGGTTGGGCGGTCTTCGTCTACTTATTTGCGAGTAAACCAGGAATATATTTTTCAGTCAATTGCATGACTTTTTGAATATTATTCGGCATTTTACTATATTTACTCGAGGAAATGGTTCGGCATTTCTCATCAAATAATTCTCCCGAATATTTTAACGCCTCGGTAGATAACGCCAACCAAACATACACCTTTGCCATTTGTTCTGGTGTAATGGAGAATTTACTTTTCATAGCATACATTTGCTTGGCAAAATTTGAAATATTAGGGAATCGCGAAATGTCGATTTTTACGTTCGTGACACGAATACAGTTCGCTGTTATGGATGAATTCCGATATTTTTCCGCCAACCAATATGTATACATTTCTTGGGCCAGCTTTGACTGGTAATATGCTTTTTCGACACTAAATCCTCCTTTTCGAAATTCGGGGTCATCAATCTTTACCTTCAAAAAGGGATGCGCCATCAATCCCTTTGATGAAATTGTTATCACTCGCCCTTGACCGCTTTGTTTAATTTCGTTTGTCAATTGCTTTGTTAATAGAACCGGGCCAAGGTGATTTGTTGCCCATATTCTTTCAATGCCATCCTCGGTGTCATCGCATGTTTTTCGACCAATATCAAAATCCGCAGCATTATGAATGATACAATTTAATTGAGTGTGACCTTTTCGAAATTCTTCACTTGCAGCCAGAATTGACCCTTTTAAGGATAAATCCATAACAAGCAATTTTACATCATTATTTTTACTTGCCTTCTTGATGTCTAAGACAGCTTCTTTTCCCCGCTCTGGATTTCGGCAAGCAATAATAACCTCTGCGCCTCGTGAGGCCAGCATTTTGGATGCCGCTTTGCCGATCCCGGAATTACCGCCTGTTATTAGCACAATTGGCTTATTCATCGATTGCCTCCATGATATTTATTCACCGCCCAACGGCTTGGCGTTCAGCCGCTTGTTCGGATGTACCATTCGGATAAGTTTCAGTATACTTATTCCTCCATCGAAGAATATATTACCGTAAACACGATGCCGATGGCCACACCGGCTGTTGCGCCGGGTTGGGTGCTGTTATTGGATTAATGACGGATTCTCGGTAACCATTTTGGCACTTGAGAGGAATATTCTATCCATTCTTCTCGGAACTCGGCAGCCAATACCTTTTCTTCCTGCCGCGCTCGGAATATAACAACGACGGACATCGGCGCACAGAAAACCATTGCCACTGTCTGATAGATCAGTAAAGCGCCACAGGCCGCCGATATGACCCCCAAATACATGGGGTGTCGAATTATTCCAAAGGGACCTTGATGTATTAGCTTATGGTTTTCATAGAGAGCTGCGCCAAAAGTATTCGACACTCCGAATTGGGAGCCTAGTGTTCGCCAACTCCATAAATATAATCCTACTCCCGGAAAATATAGGATTGTCCCAAAGAGTGAAATAACCGTTGAAAATGGATTACCAGCAATGCACGGTATGGGAATCCAGAGTAGTGCGCCAAGTCCTGCAAGCATAAAGGTTGACAGTATTACGGCTGGCCGCGTTCTGAATACCCCTCCTCCGCCATAGCTTCTTCCCCTTCCCCGCTTTATATTGAATAGCAAAGAAATTACCGGAGCCGCA
>Ga0307446_1000807_pt1 | contig 10718 bp, 10 predicted proteins | sample SalMarSW160320MG_FD_202141 | JGI IMG/M metagenome (GOLD analysis project Ga0307446, IMG submission 202141) | Salt marsh sediment microbial communities from the Plum Island Ecosystem LTER, Massachusetts, United States - SW1603-20 | ecosystem: Environmental > Aquatic > Marine > Intertidal zone >... | reverse complement strand
TAAGCGCCTGCTCTTGCGCCCGCCCCCTGAGCGATGAGCATCGGCGACTTTCCGATGCGAAGGAATCGCGAGAGGGGGGAGCCTCCCTGCTTGTTTTTGGATTACGAGCAGGGATGATCTGCAAGAGCAGGGAGTTAAGTTTGCCATCCATTCCGCTCCCAAGCAACTTTAGATCTTCTTTGGCAGGGAATGAGTTTGCCCGTCCTGTCCGGTCTGCCCCAAGTAAAATGAAGGATTTTGGCGGAAGGAACCCAAGCTCCATGCTCCTGATTGTTCGTGAAAGGGTGCAGGGGGAATCCACCATAGATAATCCCGGCATCGCATTTTTTTCAGGGGATTTCTAATTCTTTTCCTATTCAATCCTATGGTCTATTTCCATATGGGGGCATTGGGCTGGAGGGGCGTAAAAACCCCCGCCCAACCGGTGATTTTTCCTAGAATGGCTGTATAATCTTACGAATTGGCTATCCTACAATTTTTTCCTCCACCCGTTACTGCAAAAAGGAGCGCTTTCATGAGCATCATCGAAGTCGACAAACTAACCAAATATTACGGAAAATCGCGCGGTATCGTGGACGTGTCTTTCCGCGAGGAGGAAGGGGAAATCTTCGGCTTCATCGGTCCGAACGGCGCCGGAAAATCCACCACCATCCGCCTGTTGCTCTCGCTGATCCACCCGACCAGCGGTAGTGCCAGGGTCTACGGCAAGAATGTGACCACACACGGTCCGGAGATCCGGCGCGATATCGGTTATCTGCCCTCGGAAGTCTTTTACTACGAGGGCATGAAGGTGATCGACCTGCTTAAGTATTCCGCCAGTTTCTTCGATGGTGACTGCACTCAGCGGATGCGCGAACTTTCCGAATATATGGAACTGGAAATGAACCGCCGCATCAGCGACCTTTCCTACGGCAACAAGAAAAAGGTCGGGATTGTCCAGGGCTTGCTGCACAGCCCCAAGCTCCTGTTCCTGGACGAGCCGACCGCCGGCCTCGACCCGCTCATGCAGCGCAAGTTCTTCGACCTGATCCGCAAAGAAAATGCCCGCGGCGTAACCGTGTTCTTCTCCTCGCATATTCTGGGCGAAGTCCAGCGCTTGTGCAACCGGGTGGGGATCATCCGCGAGGGCAAGATTGTGGAAATCTCCGACATCCGCACTCTGCAAAAAAACAACTACAAGAAGGTGCGTGTGATGGCGAAAGGGTTGAAGCCGGCCGATGTCAAACTGGCGGGGGTTACCAATGTGCAAACCGACAACGGCACGTTGAGTTTCTTCTTCAAGGGCGACATCAACGCGGTGGTCAAGAAAATCGGGGGCATGAAGTTGGAAGATGTGACCATCGAAGAGCCGACACTCGAAGAAATCTTCATGCACTACTACGAATAGGCGGCAGCGATGAGCGCAACCATTTACCGACACGAATTTCTTGCCCGAATTAATTCCGTACTCGTTTGGTCCGTGTCCGCCGCGGCGTTCCTGATTTTAGTATTCTCGATTTATCCGGGTTTTGCGGACGAAGCCGCGATGATCAACGAAATATGGGCCAAATTCCCTCCGGAATTACTAGCCGCCTTCGGCATGAATAAGCTGAATATGACCACCGTTCTGGGTTTTTACGGATTCATGCTGATCTTCATCCAACTCTTTCTGGCGATCCAGGCCGGCAATTATGGTTTCGGACTGGTGTCGATCGAGGAGAATGAACTGACGGCGGATTTCCTGCTTACCAAACCGGTTAGCCGTTCGCAGGTATTACTCAGCAAGCTGTTGGCTGCCCTTACCAGCATGTTCCTGACCACCCTGGTTGTCTGGGCGGGCACGCTTGTCTGCATGGCCCTTTATGCCGGCGGCCGGGAGTATGACAGCAGCACGTTGCTCCTGATGATGCTGAGCCTCCCGATTTTTCAGATCTTTTTCCTCGGCGTCGGGTTGGTCGTTTCACTACTGGTGAAGCGCGTGCGCAGTGTGACGCCCTACTCCCTCGGGCTGGCTTTCGGATCCTATGTGCTGGCGGCGTTCAGCGGTATGCTGGGTGATGTGAAACTGGAGTTGATTACGCCCTTCAAGCACTTTGACCCGGCCTATATCGTCGAACACGGCGCACTCAACACGCCCCTGGTCCTGCTCAACCTGGCCGTCACGCTGGTCGCACTGGCGGCCTGCTACATCCTGTATATCCGCCGCGATATTCCGGCGGTCTCTTAGGAGGCGCGCGATGAACATTTTTCTTCGCGAATTAAAGGCCAACTTAAAGTCGCTGATCATCTGGAGCGTCATTATCTTCCTGCTGATCACGATCGGCACGGCGAAATTCTCGGCCTTCGCCGGCGATCCCGAAAGCCTGAAACTGCTGGACGCCGTACCCGAGGCAATGGTGGAAGCCTTGAATCTGCGGGCTTTCAACCTGACCACGGTGATCGGATTCTACGGCATCATGTTCATCTACTTCGGGCTGATGGGCGCGATTGCGGCGGCGATGTGGGGCACCGACATCATCTCTAAGGAGGAACGCGATCGGACGGTTGAATTTTCGCTCGTCCTGCCGGTTTCGCGCAGCCGGGTGATCACCGCCAAGGCGCTGGCGGCGCTGGTGAATTGCGCCGCCTTCGTGCTCGTGACCTGGGTGTTTTCAATCATAGCGGTGCAGACCTACACGCCGGATTCCTCCTTCTATTCCTTCCTGGCGCTCGAAATGCAGGCCATGTTCTTCATCGAACTGATCTTCCTCGCTCTCGGCTTGCTGCTTGGCTGTGCGATGCAGCAGTACAAACTCTCCGGATCGGCCGCCGTCGGGATCATCCTGGTCACGTACGTCATGTCGGTCATCTCCGGCATGCAGAAGAACCTGGATTTCCTGAAATACTTCACACCCTTCAAGTATTTCGACGCGGGAGCGCTGTTCCGCGACGGCGCAATCGACGGTGCCTACCTGTTGCTCTCGGCGGTGATCGTTGTCGTGTGTGTGGCGGCGGCGTACTGGATCTACAACAAACGCGATCTGTATATTTAGTGCTGGACTAACACCGATTGCGGCAGCAGGGTAATAGCACGCCACCTGCCGCCGCTTTTCTTTTTAAGAACCGGCGGTAATGCTCCAGCGCCGCAGCCAGTTCCGGATCGGAAGGCTTTCTGTACATGGCTCGGGGGTGGGGATTCCGCCTCTCGCAAAACCAGGTCTTGACGGATGCCCGTCGCCGTGCTAACATCCCGCCCACGATGCTATCGAACCGGGCTTTCTTCTTTTACGCGTATTTTTACGGCGCCCCCAAGGCAGCCGTCGCTTCGCGTTGAGAAGGGTCCGAACCAAGTATCCAACCCAAAACATACCGCGAGGCCAAACGGCCTCGCGGTTTTTTTTATCCCAAAGGGCCGGTACGAGACCGGCCCAGACGGAAAATCGGGAAAGATTGTCTTAATCCCTCCGCCGGTAGCGGCACAAGTCCGCCCGTGACGGAGAGATCGAAAAATCGGAGGAAACCATGCCCGTTCGGGGTATTCGAGGAGCAACCACCTCGCCTAGCAACACATCCGCCGACCTGTCGGCGCGGACCAAAGAACTGCTCTTGGAAATCCACAAGCGCAACGGTTTCCAGCCGGAGGATCTGGCGTCGATCATCTTCACCACCACGCCGGATTTAATTGCCGCTTTTCCGGCGACGGCCGCCCGAGAGATTGGATGGCGGGATACCGCGATGCTGTGCGCGCATGAGATCGATGTCCCGGGCAGCGTTCCGCGCTGCATCCGTGTGCTCATCCTCTGGAACACCGAACGGACCCCGTCGGAGATACACCACGTGTATCTGCACGAGGCGGAGGCGCTGCGCCCGGACTTGTCGGGGGGGGCGCCTGCCGAAAAACCGCCGGGAGAGCTTTACCGCTCCCCGGCCTCGATCGCCTTCCAGGGCGAGCATGGTGCTTTCTCCGAAGAAGCCATCCTCCTCGGGATCGGTTCGGATACTTCGCGCACGCCCTGCCGAACCTTCCAGGAAATTTGCCTGGCGGTGACGAGCGACCGCGTCGAGGCTGGCCTCCTGCCGGTCGAAAATTCCACGACCGGATCGATCCATACCGCCTACGATCTGCTCCTCGAATATGACCTGCATATCATCGGAGAATTTATCCTTCCTGTCCGGCACTGCGCGATGCTGCCGCCGGGGGTGGAGGTGGATACGGTGCGGCAGGTGATCAGCCACCCGCAGGCGCTCGAGCAGTGCGCGCGCTGGATCTCCACCCAACATTGGGAGGCGGTTCCGGTCTACGACACCGCCGGCGCCGCCCGCAGCCTGGCCCAGGAAAAACGATCGGACCGCGCGGCGATCGCCAGTGAGACGGCGGCCAAAATCTACGGGCTCAACATTATCGCCCGCTCAATCCAGGACGTCCAGGAAAATTACACACGCTTCCTCCTGCTTTCGAAGGAAGCCCGGCCGATGGGAAAACCATCCAAAACCTCGCTGATCTTCGCCACCCGCCACAAACCCGGTGCGCTTCACACCTGCCTGAACGTCCTGGCCCGGCGCGGGATTAATTTAAATAAAATCGAATCCCGCCCGGACCGCAAGAAACCGTGGCATTACCTTTTCTACCTGGATTTCGAGGGTGATGCGTCGGATTCGAAAGTGGTTGAAGCGCTGGAAGAGATGCGCACACATTCGGAATTCATCCGCGAGCTTGGGTCGTACCCGACCCGGACACTGGGAGCGCAGGGATGACCGTAACGGGCGCTGCGGTACATCCAGCCTTGGATAACCGCCTGGAAGGCGTGCGGGATGCCGTGCGCGTATCTGCCGGAAGAAGGAGAGACACCATGGTAATTGTGATGCAGGATCATGCCGGAAATGAAGCCATCGACGAAACAGTGCGCCGGGTGCAGGAACTGGGGTACGGCGTAAATGTATCCCGGGGCGAGGAGCGCACCGTAATCGGCGTACTGGGCGACGAACGGCAGATCGAATGGGAGCACTTGGAATTGCTGCCGGGCGTGGAGCGGGTGGTTCGCATTCTTAAACCCTTCAAGCTGGCGTCGCGCGATGCGCGGCCGGATAACACGGTGGTTCGCGTGGGGCCGGTCGCCATCGGCGGTGAGGCAATCGTCTTCATCGCCGGGCCGTGCGCCGTGGAAAGCCGCGAGCAAATAATCGAGACGGCACAGGCGGTCAAGCGCGCGGGGGCGCACATGCTCCGCGGAGGCGCCTACAAGCCGCGTTCCTCCCCGTACTCGTTCCAGGGGATGGCCGAGGAGGGACTGAAGCTGCTTGCGGAAGCGCGCGATGCAACGGGATTGCCGGTGGTGACCGAGGTCATGGCGCTCGAACAGTTGGAAACCGTGACGCGCTATGCGGATATGCTCCAAATCGGCGCGCGCAACATGCAGAACTTTCCGCTGCTCCAGGAGGTTGGGAAGAGCGGGCATCCGGTGCTCCTGAAGCGCGGAATAAGCGCGACGGTCGAAGAATGGCTGATGGCGGCCGAATACCTGCTGGCGAACGGGAACTCGCGCATCGTCCTGTGCGAACGCGGGATCCGCACCTTCGAAACGTCCACCCGCAACACCACCGACATCAACGCGATCCCGGTTGTCAAACGGCTTTCCCACCTTCCGGTGCTCGTCGATCCGAGTCACTCAACCGGGAAAATCGAATATGTCGATTCGGTCTCACGCGCGGCGATCGCCGCCGGCGCGGACGGGCTGATCATCGAAGTCCATCCGCATCCGGAAGAGGCGCTGTCGGACGGCGCGCAGAGCCTTCAGCCGGAGGCGTTCGCCGAGGTTATTGGCAATGTGAAACGAATCGCCGCCGCCGTAGGGCGGAAATAAAAACCGATCCTGTGTGAATTTCCCGAATAGCGTAAAATCACCCCGCGGCCGCATCCCTCGCAGGAGGGATTTCCTCGGTGGTGTGTCTTTGCGAGCCTGCCCTCGCCCTGCGCGTCTACCGCTCCGGTTGGGGGACCCGGAGTCGATTCACTCCTCCGGTCCCGCTTGGCGGACCCGGCCCGGGTTCTTGCTTCGCGGGGACAGGCTCGCAAGGACATACGCTGCATCTTCCGTGATACAGGATAAATCGCATCATGCCGTTGGAAAGAATCGAAACGAACGGATTGGACACCCTGAATGTCGGTATCGTCGGTCTGGGGCTGATGGGCGGATCGCTGGCGCTCGGCCTGGCCGGAAAATGCCGCCGCCGGATCGGATTGGATTCGGACCCCGGCGCGGATGCGGCGGCGCTCAAGCGGAAAGCCGTCGACGAACTGGCGCTCCATTTGCCCGACCTGGTGCAAAAATGCGATCTGATCATCCTCGCCGCGCCGGTACGGACGATCCTGGCGGTCTTAAAGGAACTCGCGGAAATCCGTCCGCCGCGGGGCGCGGTCCGAGTGGTGATCGATATCGGTTCGACCAAGAGCGATATCGTGAAGGCGATGGAAACATTGGGAGAAGGCTACGACCCGATCGGCGGCCACCCGATTTGCGGACGCGAGGTGCAGGGGATCCAGTATGCGGATGCGGCGCTGTACCGGAATGCGCCGTTTGTCCTTACGCCTATCCCGCGCAGCTCGCCGCGCGCCCTGGCGCTTGGCCGGGAACTGGCCCAGCTGCTCGGTGCGCATCCGCTCGAACTGACCGCAGCCGAACACGATACGCTCGTCGCCTCGACCAGCCATCTTCCACATCTGGCAGCGGTCGCCCTGGCCCAAACCGCACGCCGCCTGCCTTCGGCTTCCGCGCTGGCCGGACCCGGTTTCCGCGATACCACTCGCCTGGCGGCTTCCAACCTGGAGATGATGACCGACATTCTGCTCACCAACCGCGATCATGTCCTGCAGGCGCTGGAAGAATACATCCACCGGTTGGAAGCGCTGGCGCAGCGTGTCCGTGAAGGGGACGAAGCGCGCCTGAAGGTCCTGCTGGCGGAGGGGCGACGCGCCCGGCAGGAGCTGCTGGAGCCGTCTTTACACAAGGGGGAAGGATGAGCCTCCTTTCGCAGCCGGCGGCCTCGCTGCGGGGCGCCACCCGCCTACCGGGTGATAAATCCATATCTCATCGCGCGGCTCTTCTGGGCGCGATGGCCGGCGGCTGCAGCCGGATAGAGGGGATGCTGCGGGCCGGCGTCACGCAGGTCATGCTGCAATCGCTTGCCGACCTCCATATCGAGTGGCGTTGGGATGGGGAAGTGCTCGTTATGGAAGGTGCCGGACACAAGGGATTCTTGCCCCCTTCGGCTGCAGGCGGGGCGGGGGATACAAACGCATTGAACTGCGGCAATTCGGCAACAACAATGCGTCTGCTTGCGGGAGCGCTTGCCGGTCAACCGGGTTGGAAATCCGAATACCCCCAACCGGTTTTTGTACTTGACGGCTCAAATCAGCTCCGAAAACGGCCGATGAAACGGATTATTGAACCGCTATGCGAAATGAACGCCGAAATTCGATCAATTGACGGCACGGGCTGCGCTCCGCTCGCGGTGAAATCCGCGGCTATTACTGGAATTGAGTATCGGATGCCGGTTGCTTCAGCCCAGGTTAAAAGCGCAATATTGTTTGCGGGATTGTATGCATCCGGGTCCACGCTGGTTGAAGAACCTTCACCCTCGCGTGATCACACGGAAAGGCTTTTTCGCTGGCTGGGAGCCCGAATGGATATCCAACCATGCCGGGCGCGGGTGTTTCCGCTGCAGGAGCCGCTTCCACCACTTGCGTTCCGGGTTCCAGGTGATTTTTCCTCGGCGGCATTTTTACTTGCGGCGGCCTCGATCGTACCGGGCTCGGATATCCTCATTCAGGGTGTCGGGTTGAACCCGCGCCGGACCGGGCTGCTGGGCGTTCTACGGCGGATGGGCGCCGATATTGCCGAACAAGAGCATTCCGAATCGGCCGGCGAGCCGTTCGGCGACCTGAGGGTGCGCGCGCGCCCGTTGCACGGAACGGTCGTCGAAGGGGACGAGGTGGTGGATATGATCGATGAGTTTCCGGTCCTGGCCGTTGCGGCGGCCTGCGCCGAAGGGGTTACGGAAGTGCGCAGCGCGTCCGAATTGCGTCATAAGGAATCCGATCGAATCTCCGTTCTGGCCGGCGAGCTCCGCAAGTTGGGAATCGCGATCGAAGAATCCCCTGACGGGTTTTCCATCCATGGCCCGGCAACAATCCTCGGCGGGAGAGCCGAAAGCCACGGCGATCACCGTCTGGCCATGTCGTTGGCCGTTGCCGGGATGATTTCCAAAAACGGCGTGGACATCGAGGCGCCGGAGTGCATCGGGGAATCCTTCCCCGGGTTCCATCAGCTGTTCAATTCACTCGGAGGGCGGCTGGGATGAAAACCCTTCTCATCGGCTGGCCGATCCGTCATTCCATTTCCCCGGCGATCCAGAACGCCGCCTTCCAAAACCTTGGTGTCGAGGGAGAGTATTCACTCCGGCCGGTGGAACGGGCGGAGGAACTGGGAAAAATACTTTCAGAATTAAAGACCGATCCGGACTGGGCCGGCGCAAATGTGACGGTTCCGTACAAGGAGAAGATCATTCCCCATCTGGACCGGCTCGAGGGCGCCGCCGCAGAATTGCAGGCTGTCAACACCATCGTTCGCAAGGGGGATCAGCTCATCGGGCACAATACCGACCTGCCGGGTTTCCTTTCCGATCTGAAACGGAACGGGATGGATCCGGCTGGAAAGCCGGTGCTCGTCATCGGATCCGGCGGCGCGGCGCGCGCCGTGGTGCTCGGTTTGATAACCAGCGGCTGTACGGTCAGCCTGGTGGCGGTGATCCGGGAGCAGGCGGCCGCCTTGGCCGCCGAACTCGGGCATGGCCGGGTGGAGGTGCTCGGCTGGGACGACCCCGGACTGGCCGGGAAGGTGAACGCCGCAGCGCTGATGGTGAATACCTCGCCGGTTGGGATGTGGCCGAAGACGGATGCGACCCCGTGGCCGGGCGGGATTCCGTTTCCCGGATCGGTTTCGGTTTATGATCTTGTGTATAACCCCTTCGAAACCCGCTTCCTCCGCGAGGCAAAATCCCGCGGCGCAAAAACCGCGAGCGGATTGGGAATGCTGGTGGAGCAGGGTGCTTTGGCGTTTGAATTATGGACCGGCGCCCGCGCACCGCGCGCGGTCATGATGCGGGCGGCGCGGACGGCGCTGGAAGGGAGCGGGTCGGCATGATCCATATAACCACGGCGGGCGAATCCCACGGTCCGGCGCTGACCGCAATCCTCGAAGGGATACCGGCGGGCTTGCCGCTGCAACCGGAAGACCTGCAGCCGGATCTAATTCGCCGGCAGAACGGCTGGCTGGGCGGGGAGCCATACCGCGGCGCGAGTCCGCGCATGCAGATCGAGCGCGACCGGGCGCAGATCCTGGCCGGCGTCATGGACGGTAAAACCACCGGCGCGCCGATCGCGATCCTGATCGAGAACGCCGATCACGCCAAATGGAAGGGCCGCGCGGTGGACGCCATGACGATTCCGCGCCCCGGGCATGCCGATTTCACCGCCGGGTTGAAATACGCGCTCGAGGATTTGCGTCCCGGTCTGGAACGCGCCAGCGCCCGCGAGACGGCCGCCCGCATGGCGGCCTGTTCCGTTTGCCGCAAGCTGCTCGTCGCGCTCGGGATTTCCATCGGCAGCTACGTGATCCAAATCGGAACGGTCAAGGCCGGTATCCTGGATCTGCCGCTGGCGGAACGATTAAGGCGCGCGGAAGAAAACTCGCTGCGGTGCCCTGATTCTTCGGCGCGGGAAAAGATGCAGGCGGAGATCGACCGGGCGATGACAGCCGGTGATACGGTCGGCGGCATTTTTGAGGTTGCGGCGATCGGCGTACCGCCGGGTTTGGGCGGATTTGCAACCTGGGAACAGCGCTTGGGGTCGCGCCTGGGCGCCGCACTCCTCGGAATCCCGGCCGTGAAGGGGGTGGAAATCGGCGACGGGTTTGCGCTAGCGGCGGTTCCCGGGACGCAGGCGCAAGATGCGTTTCGGCGGGATGGGGAAACCCTGGCCCGCGCATCCAACCATGCCGGCGGGATCGAAGCCGGGATTTCCAACGGGCAGCCGCTCATCCTGCGCGCGGTGATGAAACCGATCGCGACCACCATCTCCCCTCAACATTCAGTCGATCTTGCCGGCGGGGAGACAACCGATACCCGCTACGAACGCTCCGACTTTTGCACGGTTCCGCGCGCCGCGGTGGTGGCCGAGGGGATGGTGTCCTACATCCTGGCCGAAGCGGTACAGGAAAAATGCGGAGGAGATTCGATAGGCGAACTGCGGGAGCGTTTCGAGCGGCTTCCCCGGGGGGCGCTTGGAGATTTCCATCTTGATCCAAACCCGAAAGTATTCTGGTAGGGATACCCCCGGATGGTCTTTGCGCATACACGCGCCCGGGAAAATATAGCCGGGCGCGTGGCCATTGTATATTTTCTCCCTCAGTATGCAGGTCCTGTATTACCCCTCTCACCCGGCTTTCGGCCACATCACCTCGCTTCGCTCAAGGACGTCCCGTTTACCCTTCCCCAAACATAGGCCAGGGGAGAGGAAGAGGGAGAGGAGGTTGGGATGGAGATGGTGCTGGACCGGGAGAATGGGTTCTTCCCCGGATGCCGTTTTTTGGATACAATCCGCCGCACGGTTCAACGTCTTCTCCCTTTCGATGGTACCCTTTATCAGCCCAGCGGAATGAAAGGTTGAGGCCGGCCGCCGAGGATGGAGATGAATTTTTTCATAT
>Ga0307446_1000804_pt1 | contig 10730 bp, 7 predicted proteins | sample SalMarSW160320MG_FD_202141 | JGI IMG/M metagenome (GOLD analysis project Ga0307446, IMG submission 202141) | Salt marsh sediment microbial communities from the Plum Island Ecosystem LTER, Massachusetts, United States - SW1603-20 | ecosystem: Environmental > Aquatic > Marine > Intertidal zone >... | reverse complement strand
GCAACTTTAATCTTATCCACAACTGTATGATCTGCAAGATAAATTTTTCTGTTCATAACCTCGGTCTTTATGAAGTAATCATAATCGGGAGATAACCAATAAGTGATTTTAACTCCCGTCTTGTTATTTTTTTGCTCAATGACAGTGGTTTTGAAATGCTTACCTGCTAATTCCAGATTTTCTTCCCTGAGTTTTTTAAAAGAGGAGTTTTGGATTTCGCCCTCAATAGCTTCGAGGATATCGTAGGAAACTTCATTCATACCTCCATTCAATATGTTTCCTTTTAATCTGGAGAACAATTCATCATTACCGGATACTACATTTTCGGATAGTTCCAGTTTAATCGGTTGAGAACTTAATGATGAGGTAATCGTAGCATCGTTTCCTTCAAGAATCACCTCAAATTCCTTGTCGATAGCTCCTTGTTTTATATCGCCTTTAGTATATAAACTTTTTCTGGTTTCAGGATCATGATAAGATTTCATCTTCATTTCGCTGTTGAACTCGCTTCCAAGAACTGAGAGCATTATAAATACATTCAATTTCTGTTCTATAACGTTTTGTCCGTCCTTAAGAACATTTTTCTGAGAAGCTTCAGTATAACCACACAAAACATTATTTATTTCTATAGCGTAGTAAGCTTTTTCATTATTAAGTGAATCATTAGCTGGGGGATTACACCTGGCTAATCCAATTTGTAAAAAGCATATAAACGTTAATAACAAAATTTTATTCAGATGGGAAAGGCTATTAAATGATTTCATTTTTTCTCCTCTGATTTATTGGATGGATAAAATCAAATATTACTTTTACAAAATAAATAATCTATACAGGAATTTTGAATAAAAAGTTTATAAGGAATAATAATTGTATCAATGGTTATTTTAATCAGTCATCGACAAACTGTGGAATATTTAAAACACAAAAAAATAAAATTATCGTTCTCAATAATTAAGTTTGGGAATAGAGTCTTCTATACGTTAATGGTAGACATTCAAGATTAAATGTGTGTTCGAATATTTAGAGTTATTAAAACTTTTTGTAATTAATTAAGGTAAAAACCAAGCATAAGTAGTAATATTTATATCCGCAATTCTTTTAAAGTAAAGTTTTTTTAAATGCAAACAATGGTTTTTTTGGCATATAAGTTGATTTTCATTGGAGTTATTTGTCCGATTTTTCTTGGTTGAGTACAAAATTTATGAACGTTTTATATGTGGGTTTATGTTTAAAATAGGCGGGAAACTTCCAGCGAAATTCGCAATTAAATTTGCACTATTCTTTATCGTTTTATCTGGTTTGGTCTATCTTTATTTTACAAATTCATTTGAAAATGAAGCCATTGAAAAATTCAGATATAAAGCCAAAGTATTTTCAAATTATTTTGAACAAAATCCCCATATTTTTTGGATGAAGAAAAAGTTTGATGATCGCGATCAGATAATAAAACTAATGAAGCTGAATGATGCAACTTATTTAGTGCTGGAAGACAAAAATGGTAGTGTATTCGATGCCGTTAACATAGAAGCAGCAGAGAATAATATCTATATAACCACAAGAAATGATGAGGGTATATCACAGGATCATAAGATCTTTCGTATTTCATTACCGATAGTAGCTAACAGGATGAACGTAGGGAAAATTTATGTGGGATTTTATGCTTTTGATATTATTACTAATCTTTATAAAAAAGAACTTCTTACCGCATTATTAAGCCTGTCAATACTTCTTCTGGGAATCATCATTTCTTTCTATTTAGCCTCCCTCTCCTTTAAACCGCTAACTAAAATCAGTTCAACATTAGATCAACGAATTAAAGGGGACAAAAATGTTAAAATTAACTATAAACAACACGATGAATTCGGATTACTTGCCGATAAAATTAATTCGGTTATGACTGAGCTGGATATCTCTTCCGATCGTGTTGAATCTCTTAACAGGAAGTTAAAAAACGTTTTCCGGGACAAAATTCACGAAATGGAATTTGAAATAAATCAAAAACAAATTGCCCTGGCATCACTTCAGATAAGCGAAGAACAGTTCAGACTTTTATTTGAGAATGCTCCAATTGGTATGGTTATAGTATTACCCGATATGAAAATAAAAAGTGTAAATAAATCTTTTTGCAATACTCTTGGCTACGAACTGGATGAGCTTCCCGGGTTACGTGTAGAAATTTTATTTGGAAGAAGTACAACAGCAGATTCAATCTGGGAAAATTATGAACCTGATGAGAAATTGAAGAATTTGTGCTCAAAACAGGTAATGATGAAAAAAGACAACTCTATAATACGGGTAATAGCAAAATATGATGTTACTCATGATAATAATAATCAACCTAAACACTACATAATACAGGTATCGGATATTACTGAACTTCTGCGGGTACAAAACGAATTGGAGATTGCACTGGAAAGGGCAAATGAATCAAGTAGACTTAAAGATGCATTTCTTGCCCAGATGTCTCATGAGATCAGAACACCACTTAACGTTATTTTAACTTCGGTACCAATCTTGGCTGATGAGGTTGGGTATAAAGATGAAGACATACAAATTATCATCGACTCGGTTGATAGCGCCGGAAAAAGATTACAACGAACAATTGATATGATTTTAAACATGTCTGCTGTACAAAGTGGCAATTATAAAGCTGATTTTGAGTCTGTTAATTTAGTTGAGGAATTAAGAAACCTTATTGCCGAATTCAGGTCGCTTAGCGATGAAAAAGGATTGGATTTATTATTTAGTTCTTCTACAAAAGATCCAATGATTATGCTGGATAAATACACTGTTATTCAGATTTTTCAGAACCTTATTGGTAATGCAATAAAATATACTAAGAAGGGTTTTGTAAGAATTGTAATTGAGGACGATCGTTATAACCGGCTTTTAGTACTTGTTGAAGATTCGGGTATTGGAATGAGCCGGGAATTTATTAAGAACATTTTCACTCCTTTCTCGCAGGAAGATATCGGCAGAAGAAGAGAGTATGAAGGTAATGGTCTTGGATTAGCACTGGCAAAAAAATATTGTGAGATCAATAATGCAACGATGAAAGTAGAAAGCAAAAAGAATATAGGCTCTGTATTTACCGTTGTTTTCTCAAGAGAAAGTAATAGTGAAAACTTAAATCAACCGGAAAAAGAGAGTGTTTACAATAATAATGGTTAGTTAAATTATTATTGAAAATTATAATGTAAAAAGCTGGAAGAATAATCTTCGGCTAAACCTGCACCTTAAAGGTTAAAACATAGTTTTTCTCCCATTCTATAAAAACTTTCCTGTTACAAATTAATTATTCGTTGCTTAAGCTTCTTTTATAGCATTTAGAAGTTAACCTGAAAGATTAATTAGAACTGTAATTGTAGGCTGAGATGTTTTTAAAATAGAAATCCCCCAATCGCTAACGTATTTTAGGGATTGGGGGAGTTGAAATTAAATTGTGGAACTTACTTCAGAAGAATCATTTTCTTTGTTTGTGTATAATCGTTAGTTTGTATTCTGTAGTAATATGTGCCGCTTGGTAAGTTTTGTGCATTAAAGTTTACTGTATATGTGCCGGCTTCTTTCACTTCATTTATAAGATCTTCAACCTTTTCGCCGATTGAATTAAAGACTGATAATTTAACCTGTTTGGCTGATGATATAGTAAAACTTATTGTAGTTATCGGGTTAAAAGGATTTGGATAATTCTGACTTAATTCATAAGTGTTAACTGTTCCGAGATCAACTTCGATCGGTTTTGAATACTCGTATTTTCCATCGTTATCAATTTGTTTCAAACGATAAGAGTATTTACCGGATGTTATACCTTCATCGATAAAGGAATAATTTTTCGGTGAATTTGAATTTCCATATCCTTCAACAAAACCCAGTGTTTGCCATTGTCCGTTTTGTGAATCGGAATTTTTCCGTTCTACCTCGAAACCATAGTTATTTACTTCAGTTTCGGTTCTCCATTCAAGATTAATTCCGTTTTGTAAATTTACTGCTGAGAATGTGGAAAGCTCTACCGGCAGCGGACTTCCACTAATCCATAACATATATCCATTTAAATCCAGTTGCCCGCTTACCTCATCAAAGGAGGATTCTACTGCAATATTACTCAGTAAGCTAATCGTTCCGGATGGTTTCTCTATTATAAGATTATTGAATGTGCTTTCATCCGGTATTGGTGTGGAAGCACTATAAATGGTCTGATCTCCGGTTCCGTTAAAAGTAAAAGTTGCATTCTTTACATTCAGGTCGGGATTGTTATTCGTAAATGATCCTGCAATTTTGATGTCTCCGTTGTTATTATTATCAAACATAGGATTAACACCATTATCAATAACTACATTAAAAAATTGAGTTGTACCAGTTGAAAAATCAGATTCTCCATTACCATTACCTATAAACTGAATCGTACCTCCGGTTGAAATATAAGTACCTTCGTTTATAAATTTTCTGCTTACCATTGTAATACCGGAAGTCTCACTATATCTTCCGCTGTTGCTTAGTTCAATATTTCTTGTTGAAATAACACCACCATCATGATTTAGCGTTCCATCACTTTCAATTGTAAGTGTACCTAAAATGATAAACGTTCCGTTATTTACCGTAAGTACTCCATTCGATTCAATTCTAAGGGAGAATACATAATTTGTACCTTCAGATAAAACCGGGTATCTGTCACTTTTAACCGCTGAAATAGTTACTATATCCCAAAAATGAGGTGAACCTGACGGACTCCAATTGCTAGCGTCTTCCCACTGATTGCTAACATCTCCAGTCCAGGTTTTGGTATCTGCCTGTAAAGTTGTTGTACTAATTAAGATTATAGCTACGACAGGCACTAATGAAAATATGTTTCTAAAGCCTGAAGTTTTGTAGATAGATTTTGAAGGTGAAAAGGCAGTATGAGTTTTTTTGAACCAGTCTAAAATCAAGGCTGCTAATGAATTATCGGATATCATTTTTATCTCCTAAATTTGAAGAATTATTTAACTACTAATTAAATGTCCTCAAAGCATTAGCATCCAATTGCTTAAGGAAATACAATAGGTGTGCCATCTACATTTGGTACACTTGAAACAGTCAAAATCATAAAAAAATGTGCCTTCTTCTTTCATTAACAAACTTTTTGAAGTTGGATATTAGGAATGTGTATCAGGGAGATACAGTGAATAAGAGGACTCAATAAGCCTAAAAAAAAGGTATGATATAACAGATTATCTTATATTCTTATTTCCTGCTTTAAAAAACAAATTAAGCCAATATTGGTCTTACATAATAATTCTATCATAAAGACGTATTGATTTAACTCAGAGCCCACCATTCTTTGGAAAACAGACTAAAGATATTTTTGATCAGATCTCAGCTCATTTAAAAAGCTTCAGATTAACTGCCTCACCCATCATTCGATGACCCGCCTCATTTGGATGAAGATGATCTCCTGTGTCACCTGCCGGCAAAAGTTGTAAAGGATTTTCAGGATCTCGCATGACAGCATCGAGATCAATAACGGCATCAAAACGATCACTGTTCCGAATCCATTCATTAACTTTTTGTCTTGCTGATTCATGATCGGGGGAATCATAAAATGAGCCGCCGAAAGGCATTAGAGTTGCACCGTAAACAAGAATTCCTTTAGAATGAGCTTTATCGATCATCTGTTCGTAGGCAGAAATCAGATCGTTTGCAACTTTAGCTGCACCTTCTGTTCCTCTTGATCCGCCGATGTCGTTTATCCCTTCAAGGATAATCAGCCAGTGCACGCCGGTTGCTCCAATTACATCGCGATCAAAACGGTTAAGCGCAGAGGGTCCCAGGCATGGACGAAGCACACAGTTTCCACCAATCCCTGCATTCAGAACAGCTATCTGGTTAGTTCCGGGATTCTTCAGGAGACGTTTTGCAAGTACATCCGGCCAGCGATTTTGTTTGTTTGTTCCGGAACCGCGTCCATCGGTGATAGAGTTGCCAAGTACAACAACAGCAGCCGCATTCTCCGAGGCAACTACGTCTATTCCATTAATTATGTACCAGTGATCTGCAGTAATGGCACCGGGGAAATCTACAGCGGAAACCCGGTTACCTGTAAGCAGGTACGAAGTGGTTCGTGAGCCCGGATGTCCCGTTACATCCGGTGGTGTGTCGCCAAAATAAATTGTGATGGCTACATTTGTTCGTGGCTTCAGTGAGAAATAGAAAGGATCGGATGTAATGGCTGTACCCGGTTCAATTATAACTTCTGTTTCTCCATTGAATTTTAGTACAAGATCAGTAGCAGGATCGATTTTGCTGCTATCAACAGAAACGGCAATATGAACAGAATGAAGTGTTACCGAACTCTTGCTGAATTCGTTTGAGAATTGAACACGTATGCTGTCTCCACCAATTGAAACGCAAACTACCTGACGAAGCGTATTATTGCTCAATCCCGGTTTCGGCGGATTATTTCGTGGTTCAACAAGTTGCGGTGATGTAGTCCAGGTTCCAACCCATTTTTCAACCGTTTCAGATGTGTTGAGTTGTTCAGGATTACTGAACGCCACAAGGATAAGAGTAAAAAGCAATCCAGCCAAAACTGATATAGTAGGGAGTAAATAGCGTAAAGACGAAAAAAGTTTAGAGGTGAAAATGTTTTTCATAAAAACCTTCACAGAAATTGTTGGGTAAATTTCATTTTATAATATCTATAATATAAGAATTAAATTGTATTGTCGGCTAAAAACTTAATCTCGACGGATTCGCGGGAACTGCTGCCAGAGGTGGATGAAATCTATTCATAACCAATTCTTTGGGTTTGTTGTTTCCACCAGTAAAAGATTAAAGAAGTAAGCTTATAAGATATTAAGTACTTTATTTACTTTGCTGATGTTGAATCATCTGGTTCAAACTCCAGCACAATCGAATTCATGCAGTAGCGTTTTCCGGTTGGTGGTGGACCGTCGTCGAAAACATGTCCAAGATGACTTCCGCACCTGCCGCATAATACTTCAATTCTATTCATTCCGTGTGAATAATCCGGTTTATAAATGACAGCTCCCTGTCGTGCTGGCTCGAAGAAGCTCGGCCAGCCGCAGGTGCTTGCAAACTTGGCATTGGAACGGAAAAGTTTGTTGCCGCAAACTGCACAGTAGTAAGTACCAATGCCATCGAAGTCCGTGTATTTTCCTGTGAAAGGAGGTTCTGTTGCTTTTTCACGTGCAACCGAGTATACATCTGCAGGAAGTATTTTTTTCCACACTGAATCAGGAACATTCAGTAACGATGTATCGGTGCGTGAATAGTATGGATTTTCGGATTGTAACTTATCCGTCATTGCACTTACCTCCTGATTATTACAACTGCTAAGCATTAGAATAGTTGTCATAGAAAATATGATTACTATAAGAATTCCGGGCAATTTTTTCACTGTTTTTTCCTGTTCATTTGATTTCATTTCCACATACATTCGTATAGTTAAACATCGGGAAATCTTTCGGTTCGTTCAACAACATTCCGCGTAGAAGATTAAACAAGGTATAAAGGTAAATTCCGATAACTTATCAATATGAATATTTAAATGAATTTACTATAAGGGATTCTTACGTCTCTCTCATTTTATACATTTACTTTTTTATCAATCCCAGCGGCAGCAGAGTTTTTCCATGTACTTCGTTTAGTACCTGGGCAATACCTGCATAAACTGCAGAAGCTCCGCACACAATACCTTCGATGCCGGCAAATTGTTTTATACCTGCGCTGCCGGTTGCATCACCGATGGCTAATAAAAAGAAAAGTAATGCTAAAGTACCAAAAACGACCTGCAATGCTATGGACAACTTAAACGTGCCTATAAACATAAGAAACGTAAAAATTCCCCAGAGAATTAGATAGTAAACCATCCCGGTTTCGGATGTTGCACCTATCCATCCGAGTTTCGGCATCACAATCAAAGCGACCAATGTCAGCCAGAAGAATCCATACGACGCAAAGGCAGTTAATCCGAATGTATTATTTTTCTTCCACTCCATTATACCCGCAATAACCTGTGCACAACCACCGTAGAAAATTCCCATTGCAAGTATCATTGAGTTTAATTCAAAGATACCGGAGTTGTGCAGGTTTAGAAGAACTGTTGTCATACCGAATGCAAGCAATCCGAGCGGTGCCGGGTTTGCAGAATTGTCTTTTATATCCAGGTGAGCATCTCCGTTCATTTATACTCCTATAGAAAGTTTTTGATGAAAATATAACAATTATGACCAATTGTGAATAGTTTAGCAATCAAAATTATGTGAAGTTAATTATCCTGGCAGTCCTTTACAAATGCGGCTAAGCCTTAGCTTACATATTTGTTCTTAGAACGCAACTTACCCGTCTCGCCTTCGGTTTGCCGAGGCGGAAAAGTTGCGGCTACCTTCAATTTCATAGTATTCAGACAGACTTATAATCCGTGACAGCCACAATTCTATAACAAAATTTTTCTCTGAATATAAATATGTTAACAAAAGTTATTTAGAATCTACAAATACAGTCATTCCGGCTTGTCCGGAATCTAAAAGTGAGAATGTTTTGTAATTATAAAGTCAGATTCCTGACTCGCTTTGCTCGCAGGAATGACTGTAGTTATACTAGTCGTTCTAGAATCTCCATAGAAGTCGGGATCGCCAGAATGACATTTTGCAGAACTTCTGTTTATTAATCTACTTTTCGTTGTAAATATTCTTCTGCGGTTAACAAATACGATGGATGGTTTAAACTAGTAGGCGGATAAAATTCATCATGTGTGTAACGGAAGCCGAGCTTTAGTAATAAATTGCGTGAAGAATTATTATTTGGGTTGTGACCGGCAAAAAGAGCAGTAACTTTAAGCTTGTTAAACGCATGCTCCATAATTGTATTGATTGCTTCAGTGGCAAAACCGTTTCTCCAGTAATCCGGGATGATGTGTACACCGATTTCATTTATTCTTTTTTCGTTATCGTAAGGTCTTAGTCCGCAGCAGCCTATATGTTCATTATTGCTGAGTAAAAAGATAGGATAGTATTGTATGCCGTAAGTTTTTTGGGTTTCGATTTCTTTTTTTAATTTCTCAGATATTTGGGCATCGTTTAATTTCCCCCGCGAATCTATAAATTTCGATACCTCATAATTCCCCCATAAATTTTTTGCCAACTGGAAATCATAATTCTACCATAAACGAAATCCTAATCTTTTTGAGGTTAGAAAGTATTGCATAATACTAGAGAAAAATTATTGATAGATAAATATTTACTTATATATTGTTATGTTGATGTGTTAGGTTAAACTAATCGTCGATTAATTTTGCTTTTAGAGTAAAACCTTATTTGTTGATAAAGTACTCTAACCAAAGTTAATAACAAGCAACGGTTTGTAAGGAGTTATCTCGACATTTTTTTATTTACTAATGTTAGCCGAGTGATTAATTTTTTAAAGTTGAGTACTTGTTTTTGTTATTGTTTATTTCCTCTGTATTAGTGAGTTCTTATTAATTCAATTTTGTTAGATTGTGCTAAAACTGTTGATCGATCAAGCACTTCAAATTCTTGGTACTTTTTATTTGTAATCACTGCACTAACGGTATATGGGCGTCTAAGAAAAGCAATATTATCTCTTGCCCCAAGGGAACAAATTCCTGAAAATTCATTGTCAATATGTTCACCTAAGCCTGGCTGAATCCATTCTTTATCATTATCATTTACTATTAAATACACATAAGAATCCATTGCACCTGCTACTTCTCCCTTCACTCTTACTTGGAATGGTGCATATTTTTTATTTATCACTGATCCGATTGAATCGCTATCAAAACTTGTGATGTAGTCGTATATTTTTATGCTTTTATTATTTGTGTCCGTATGATCAACCAATTTCGATGAGCCTTTTGTATACTTGACGAAACCCCAAAGCACAGATACTTCTGTCCCTGGGGCTGCAGATAATTGAGCCAAATACCAAACTGCTGACGCAAAAATGATGACACCTATAATTGCATAAATACCATATTTCTTGAATATTAATGAACTAATATCCGACATTTAATTTGTCTCCTTCCAATTTAGGGTCATTGCTTAATAGTGCGTCTTTCACCTTCTTCGTTAAAATAGCGACGCCGAATTGTTGCAATTATTTAAATTTGTAAAAACATTGGGAGAGTAATTTTTACTATACCCTAAAGCAAATTCCTGCTTTTGAGAGAAAGAAGCAAGTGTTAGGTGTAATATTTTTAATTTTTATGTGTTGTTTATACGGAGAGCAAATCTGATGAATTCATTTTGCAATATATGTCGTTCCTACAGAACTCATAAATTATTGTTTGTTTTTGTTTCTATATATATGTCATCCCTATCGGGATTTGTAAGTCTTGATTTTTTTATGCTTTGAAAGATGTATCATCTATATCGAGATTAAAAAGAATGGTAATAACTGCGATTGAGTCCCAGAGGGACGCTATATCTATAGATGATTTTAAAAAATCCCTCCTCTTTCCTCCCCTTTGAGAAAGGGGAGGAAACAGGTGGGGTTCGAGTGAGATCACTCAATCTTCTCTTTGGCTTCTATTCTTTTTGCTTTTGTTGTAAGGTTATAGAATGCAGGAATAACATAAAGCGTTAAAATTGTAGAAGCTATCAATCCGCCTATTGCAACAACACCAAGCGGAATTCTCATTTCTTTTCCCGCTTCACCAATACCGAGAGCAAGAGGAAGCATTCCAAGTATTATTGCAACTGAAGTCATTA
>Ga0307446_1000802_pt1 | contig 10736 bp, 6 predicted proteins | sample SalMarSW160320MG_FD_202141 | JGI IMG/M metagenome (GOLD analysis project Ga0307446, IMG submission 202141) | Salt marsh sediment microbial communities from the Plum Island Ecosystem LTER, Massachusetts, United States - SW1603-20 | ecosystem: Environmental > Aquatic > Marine > Intertidal zone >... | reverse complement strand
ATACTGGTTGGCGCGGCACTTTTCGGCAGCGCTTGTATTCTGCAGATGGTCGCTCCGACTGCCCAGATCATCGTGGCGACATCCACCCGGGAAGGGAGCATGCCCGAGGCGTCATCACAGGCGCCGGACCTGCCGACCCTCGAATGGACGCAAACCCTGACATTAATCTTCACCCCGTCGCTGACCCATACCGTCACCGTCACTCCGGTGACTCTGAAAGCCGGCCAGGAACTCAGTTGCGTGACCGGACCGGATTGGAAACTCTACGAGTGGGTGACCAAGATCCCCAAGGACGAGACCGTCACGCTTATCGCCCGCGCGGTTCCGGAGATCCCGGAGTATTACGTCGCGCGCACCGGCGACGGGAAGGAATGCTGGGCCTTCGGCGGCAGTTCGATCGTCAGCGGCCCCGTCGCCACGCTGCCGGTTCGCGAGACCCCGCCCCTGCCGACCGTCTCCTTCGTCGTCCGCAACCGGGTTAACATCCCGCTGACCACCGTGTACATCCGCCCGGCCGGCGGCTCTTCCTGGGGCGGCAACCGGATTGCGGCTCCGCTTGCGGACATATCGGGGGAAACATCGATTTCCATCACCGCCGGGTACTACGACGTGCGTGTCCTCGACGTCCTCGACCACGTGATGTATGAATCGTTCAACCGCGCCATCGGCGCCGACGACGCGTACCGGATTCTCACGGTGGATCCCGACGTCAACTTCACCATCCGGAATAATTTTCCCTTCAGCATTTGCTGGATCGACGTCATGGTGATGGGCGGATCCTGGCAGAAGCTGTATGCAACGGAGGACGGCGGCGGATCCATCCTCACCGGCCAGACACGCGATTTCACCCTGCGCGCCGGGCGTTACGGCGTGCGGCTGACGCGTTGCACCACCGTCGAGGTGGGCATCGCCTTCATGGCCTTTTACCCGGGCATGCCCGCGATCGTGTTCGGCTGAGCGGCGACCGCGGGACGCCGTTCACCAACCCGAAGAGATCAGGAGGAAAACAGCCATGATCCCTATCCGCATCCCGCGCTGGTCGGCGCCGCTGGCCGCGGCGGTAATCGGCAGCGCTTGCATCCTGCAAAACGCGGTGCCGGCCGGCACCGAGCAGGTGATCGTCGTCACCGCCACTCCCGACGGCGCCGCGGCCCTTCCGGCGCAGGAGACTCAATCCGGATCCACTCCGGAATGGACCGAGACTCTGGCCGCCACCTTCACGCCGTCGCTGACCGCAACCTTCACCAAAACGCCGGTGACGCTGACCGCCGGGCAGGACCTGAGCTGCGTAACCGGGCCGGACTGGAAGCTCTACGAGTGGGTGACCAAGGTCGCCAAGGACGAGACCGTCGCGCTCATCGCCCGCGCTGTCCCGGAAATCCCGGATTGCTTCGTCGCGCGCAGCGGCGGCGGGCAGGAGTGCTGGGTCTTCGGCGGTTCCTCGACCATCAGCGGCTCCACCGCCGATCTGCCGGTCCGCGAGACGCCGCCCCTGCCGACCGTGTCCTTCGTGGTCCGCAACCGGGTCTACATCGACCTGGGCGACGTCTACATCAGCCCGGCCAGCGATCCCTCCTGGGGTTCGGACCGGCTGACGGTCCCGTTCATCTCCGTTTCCGGCGAATTCGCACTCTCCATCACCGCCGGATATTATGACGTGCGCGTCCTCGATATCTTCGGCCACGTCATGTATGAGTCGCACAACCGCGCCATCGGTCCCGACGACACGTACCGGATTCTCACGGTGTATCCCGACGTGGGATTCACCATCCGAAACGATTACCCCTTTAGCATCTGCTGGATAGACGTCCAGACGATGGGCGGATCCTGGCAGAAGCTTTATGCAACGGAGGACGGCGGCGGATCGATCTATTCCGGCAACACCCGGGAGTTCACGCTCCGCGCGGGAGCGTACGGCGTCCGGATCACGCGCTGCACCAGCGCCGTGCTGCCGGCCACCGGCTGGTCCATCTATCCGGGAATGCCGGAAATTGTGATGAGCTAGGCGGCATCCGAGCGGAGACCATCGACCATCGTCGAACCGGAGCTCTTCCCGTCGGAGGGCTTCTCCCCAAGCGCCTGCACCGACCAGGCCGGGAAAGCGAGGGGAGGTGCGGGAAGGGTTGGACGCCGGCCGATGGTCGTGCAGACGGACGCGGGCGCGGCCGATGGCAGGCCGCGCCCGCGCCTTTCGGAACCCTCACAGGCTGTACTTCCTCCTCATGATCCAAACGACAACCGCATATACCGCCGCCGCCGATCCGCCGAGCACGGCCGCGGCCTGCCACACCATCTGCGCCGGCGCGTCGCCCGCGATCGAAAGCCGGAACATGCGCATGATGACCGAGGTGGGGAACCAGGAGAACAGTTCCAAGAGCCACGCCGGCCAGACCCCGTCGAAGAAGGCTTCAAAGATCAGCGGCAGGACCGAGAGCAACAGCAGCGGGCTGCCCCAGAACGCCGCGGCGGTCGGCGAATCCGCCAGCACGCCGATCAGCATGCCGATCGAGACCAACAGCAGCGCCCCAAGGAACAGGGTCAGCGCCAGGATGTCCCAGTGGACGATCTGCTTGAGGTTGATCAGCGCGATCACAACCCCGATTCCCAGGCCGTAGGTCATCCCGGCCAGCAGCTTTCCGGCCAGGATCTGCATATACCCGGCAGGGGAGACCGTCAGGATGTCCATCGTGCGGCTTTCCTTCTCCTCCACGAAAAGCAGCGGCACGATCGCGAACCCGACCACCGCCATCATCAGGATCTGGGTGAGCAGGTTGATCAGGGTCTGCCCGGCGGAATCGACCGTCGGATACAGGCCCTCTTCGGCCATCGTGATCCTCACGACTGCGGAAGCGGCCAGGCTGAGCTTTTCCGCGAAGTAAGCGGCATCCCGGGCGGTTTTTTCCGGATCCGCCCAGTGCGCGGCGTAGGCGTCGATTTGGATCTCGGCCCCGCTTTGCGCAAGGGCGTCGAAATCGGCCGGGAGGACGAACCCGATCCAAGTGCCGGAGGCCTGCACGACCTTCGCCTCCATCTCTTCGCGCGAAGCCGCCGCCACCAACCGGCCGTCGATCGCTCCGGCCGCCACACGGACAACGGCCGACTTTCCTTCGTCGAAGACGACCGCCGACGGCGGGCTCCCCCGGTTGACCAGCACGGGCAGCAGGCTTCCGTTCATTGCCAGGAACACTGTCCCGATCATGACCGAAAAGATAAGCCGGTTGCGGAAGGCCTCGCGCACGTCTTTTCCGGCGATCGCCGCCACGATGCGCAACGAGGCGCGCCAGCCGGCGACCGGCGCAGCGTACGAAGCATCCGTTTTTTCCTGCGGAACCTTCGGCGGGACGGGGAGATGGATCTCCTCCTCCGTCTCGACCGAGGCGGAAGCCGCGGCCTTCGTGGAAAGCTTGGCGGCTTCCCCGCGGTCCTTGCGCCGCAGCAGCCAGGAGACGATGCCCAACTCGCCCCCCGTACACAACAGGATCCACCCCAGCCCCAGCAGGGGCGCGCCGAGCGTGATCGGCTGGGCGAATACGTAGCGCAAAGCGAGATACGTCGTAACGGAGGGAATAACAGGCAGCAGCCGCATGACGGCGTCGGGAACCAGCTCGCGCAACAGGTAGAGTATGACCGGCATGAACAGCGGCAGGATGATCAGCCAGGCCCAGACGGCAAATTGGGCCCGCGATTCCATCGCGGTACCCAGGATCAGCCCGAGCGTCACGCAGAACATCGCGAAAACAGCCAGAATCACCAGAAACAGCCCCCAGTGGACGATCAGGTTGTGATTGATAATCACCGCCAGCACTACGACGGTGCCCGAGTAGAAGAGGCCGGCCAGCAGCTTTCCCGCCGCGATCTGCGTCTCGCTCGCCGGCGACACCATCAGCACCTCGAGCGTCCGCGCTTCTTTCTCGTCAAACATCAGATGCGGCACAAGGCTGATCCCGATCATCGCCAGCGAAAAGATCAGCGCCATCGAGGCCTGGGTGCCCGCGCCTTCGTCGTCCACCGGTCCGTAAACGACGTTCTCGTCGATCGCAATGGAAACACCCGTCCCCCAAACGGCGGCGATCTCCTTTTCCACTTCGGCTTTCAGTCCGGCAACGTCCTTCCCGCCCAACCAGTAGGCGACGATGCCGCGCAGGGGCGGCGCGTCGCCGCTTGCCGCACGGCTGTCGAAATCGGCCGGGATCACCAGACCGAGTTCCGGGCTTTCACCCAGCGCCAGCCGGCGGATCATTGCCTCCTCGGATGGGAAATCCGCCCGGACGGCGAACTCCGAAGAGTCTTCCAGGCGGCCGGTCAGCGCGGAATTGCCGGCGTCATAAATGTACAGGGAGGGCGGCCGCTTGCTCGCCGAGAGGGAGGGCAGCGCATTGTAGAAGATGATCAGGAACGCCACCGAGAAGAACACCACGAGGATGTTCTTGTTTTTCAGCCCCTGGACAATGTCCTTCCGGGCCAGCACGCCGATGACCCGCAGATATTCCAGAATATTTTTCATCGTTGCACCATGATACCCTTTCGTTTTGGAAAGCGGAAACACCCTTAAGCCGTTTCCACCCGCAAGGGGGACCCGGTGAGTTTCAGGAAGACATCCTCCAGGGTCGCCTGCGGTCCGCCGTGTTCCTTCTTGAGGGCGGCCGGTGCGTCCAGGGCGACGACGCGTCCATGATCCAGGATCGCCACCCGCGCGCACAGCCGGTCGGCCTCTTCCATATAGTGCGTGGTCAGGAAGACCGTCGTCCCATCCCGGGCCAGGCCGGCGATGATGTTGCGGACATCGCGCGCCATGGCAGGATCCAGCCCGCGGGTCGGCTCGTCGAGGAACAGCACCTTGGGATGCGGGATCAGCGCCCGCGCGATCAACAGCCGCTGTTTCATGCCGTTCGAAAAGCGCTTGATCGGCTCGCGCGCCCTTCCGGCCAGCCCGACCTGTTCCAGCACCGCGCCGACCCGCTTGCGGGAAATACCGTACAGGTCGGCGATGAAGTTCAGGTTCTCGACGGCGGACATGCGCTCGTAGATGTTCTGGTACTCGAAAACGACGCCGATCAGCCGCTTGAGCTCCGTCCGCTCCTTCACCACGTCGTATCCGGCCACCTTTGCGCTTCCGGAGGTCGGCCGCAGTTGGCCGGTGAGCATCCGTATGGTGGTCGTCTTCCCGGCGCCGTTGGGGCCGAGGAAGCCGAAGAGTTCGCCCGCCGAGGCGGAAAACGTAATATGGTCGACCGCTTTCACTGTTCCGAAGTCTCTACTGAGTTCGTGGGTCTCGATGGTATTCATGGTTTTCTCCTTCCCCCTCCTCTGTCCTCCCCCGTTAGCTTCGCTACCGGGGGAGGATTCTCTGGTTTGATCCTCCCCCGTAAACTAAGTGTACGGGGGAGGGAAGGGAGGGGGCTTCACCGCGCCATAAGCTCGAACAGGATGAACAACCCGACCAGAAGCAGCAGGCCGCCGATTGCCGCAATGATAGAGATCCACCGCCTTCCGGGCGTTCCGGCTCCCTGGATTTCCGCGCCCATGCGGCTGACGTTTGCGGCGCTCCCAATCGCGACCCCAATGGCCGCCCCCATCGCGATGCCCAGGGCGATGTTACCCAGTACAAGACCAAGTGCGACGCCCAAACCCGTGCCAATGGGAATCCAGACGGCGATGTTGGCATCGCGCCGGCTTTCCTGCATCTCATCCTGTGCCTGCCTGCTTGAATTCGGTTCGTAGGTCATCTTCGTTTCTCCTTTCCCCCTCCTCTGTCCTCCCCCGTTGGCACAGCCAACGGGGGAGGTTTTTTGGTTTATCCTCCCCCGTTAGCTCTCTTGCGGGGGAGGATCCGGTTGTCTTCCTCCCCCGTTAGCGAAGCTAAGGGTTGTGTTCCCTCCCCCGTTAGCTCTCTTTCGGAGGAGGATCCGGTTGTCTTCCTTCCCCCGTTAGCGAAGCTAAGGGTTGTGTTCCCTCCCCCGTTAGCTCTCTTTCGGAGGAGGATCCGGTTGTCTTCCCTCCCCCGTTAGCTTTGCTAACGGGGGAGGGAAGGGAGGGGGTGTCTGTCTTCCCGATTTTCCTGCCGCGTTCCTGTCCTAACCCCCTAACCCCTGTCCCCTTCCCCCCTTCCCATAACATGGGAAGGGGGGAAGGGGTGGCGAAGCCGGGGAAGGGAGGTTGGGACAGCACCCTCAATATAAAAATCCTCATAGAAGCCCGCAACAAAAAAGCGCCCGAAGGCGCCTGAGGGGAGATGAATGAAGTAAATCGGGAGATGAATGGAACGCGGTTAATATCCGAAAAAGGCTTTTAATTCGGCGGCTGCGGACTTGCTGAGGGGGATCTTCGTCCCTTCCGGATCATCCAAACGGATGCTGAAACTGTTCCGTGTGTACGGAATAACCTCTTTGACATGCTGTAAATTCACCAGGATGCTGCGGTGCGCCCGGAAGAATCCGCTGCGGGAAAGCTTGCCCTCCAGTTCTGCGAGCGTGTATTGGGTGGGCAGCCTGCCCTCCAGGGTCACCAGGAATACGCGTCCCTCACCCGCATCGGCATAGAGAATATCGGCCGGGTTCAGCAGTACGACCTTGTCTTCCAATTTCACGGGGAGCTTGAAAGCCCGCTTGCCGGACTCTTCGGTTTCCGGGCGGGTTTCCAGCAGCCTTCCTTGCTGGATGTTGTACATCCGAAGGCAAAGAGGCGCCATGCGGGCGGGCGTGCTGGCCATAAGCAGGATTGCGGTTTTATCCTCCGCCGTTTCCCGGACCAGGCTTTCCAGAAGCGTAATCGTCGTCTCGTCACAGCGGGCGAAAAGCTCCTCCAGGATCAGCACCTTCGGCCGGTGGAGAATCGCCCGCCCGAAGGCGAGCCGCCGCTTCAATCCCGGCGGCAGGCGGCTGGTGGTCACCGCCGCCTGGTCCGCCAACCCGACCAGCGCCAGCACCTCTTCGATCCGCTTTTTCCGCACTCCGTACAGATCCGCCTGGAACTCCAGATTTGCCCGAGCGGAAAGGTTTTTGTACAGCGCATCCTCGAAAAAAACGATTCCCGACAGGCGGCTGAACTCCCGTTGGGACCGCGCCGGATCGACACCGGCCAGCCGGATGGTGCCCAACGTCGGCCGGATGCGCCCGATCAGCAGGGAAAACAGCGCATCGCGGCCGCTGTCTTCAAGGCCGAACACGCCGGCAACCTCGCCCGGTGCGACCGAGAGCTCGGGGATGTCCAGCACGGTTTTTCCGCCGATCACCTTCTGGATGCTGCGCAGTTCGATCATGTAATTATTGTACCCGGAACGCCAACGGCGATGGAGGATCGGCGTAAAGATTCTGGCCATGGAGCATGGACGATGGACCATCACCAATTCAACTCCACGACGGTATCAACCCCGACTTGCGTTCACCCTCTCCCTCATCCCATCCTTCTCCCAGCGCCCGCCCTCGCTGAGTGCGCAGGTTCGGTTTTTGTTCCTTGAACCTGCGCGATCACGAAGTGAGGGTACGCTGGGAGAAGGTGGCCGAACCTGTCCCGGAGTATGCGACGGGAGGCCGGATGAGGGTGGTTATCGATTGTCGATGGTCGATTGTTAATCGTCGACCGTCGGTTTTTTATGGATCATCTTCCATCGTCGGCTTTTTCTCCGAGCACCTCCACCACACCCCGCGACCCGTCCACCCGAACGCGCTGGCCGGTTTTAAGGCGGGTGGTCGCGGCATGCACGCCGACTACTCCCGGGATACCGTATTCCCGCGCCACGACCGAGCCGTGAGTCATCAATCCTCCCACTTCCATCACCAGCGCGCCGGCCGAGAGGAACAGCGGAGTCCAGGAAGGATCGGTCCCCGGGCAGACAAGAATTTCGCCCGGCTGCAGGTTGGCCCGGCGCGGGTCCAGAACCACGTGCACGCGGCCTTCCGCAATTCCCGGCGAGACCGGGCTGCCGGTGAGGCGGTTCTCGGAATCTCCTTCATGCGCCGTGATGCCCTCGTAGAAGGCGCGCCCGTCGCTGAGCAGCAGACGTGGGATCTGCCGCCGGCGCAACTCGCGTTCGTAGGCGCCCCGCCGCCCGGCAATCATCGCGCGCCAGGGCCTTGCTTCGCGCCCGGCGAACGCCCGGATCTCCGCGAGACTCAGGTAGAACAGGTCATCCGCCCGCTCCAACTCTCCGGATTCGACGAATTCCCGGCCGAGCTTGAGCAGTTCGCGATGGATGACATGCATCATCCGCACCGCGAAGAACTTCGGGCTCTCGCGTGCGCCCATCAGCTGGCGCGCGCGGCCGGCGAAGAAGCGCACCAGCCGCGCCTTGATCCATCCGCCGCGCGTCCGGCCGACCGCCGCCGCGAGCCGGCCCACCGCTTCCTCGGCGGTTGCCGCGCTGCGTGCGAACACCGCATCCGGCGCCTGGCTTTCATCTTCGATCTGCAGGAAGTTGACCAGCATCTCGAACACGTGGGTCGGGTCCTCGGCCCAGCGCGTGCGCCCCAGGTCGATCTCGCCGAATCCGCGGCCGCCGTATTTTTCCAGAAAGCGGCCGGCGGCCCGCATTACCGGGGCGGGCAGTTTCCCTTCCCGGAAGCGCGCGGCAAGCTCCGGCGCCGTGCCCTCCACCACCGCCCGGCGGGAGGACGGGTCGCGCCGGATGGCCTTGGCCATCTCCCACAGCGCCAGGTCCATTTCCGTTGTCGGGTTGTAGGGCATCCCGCGCGTCACTTGCAGAATGAGATCCTGCGCTTCCGCCCGGGCCGCCGGATCTTCCACCGACTTGCCCGCAATCATGTTCAGCGCATTCCATGAAGTCATCCCGGCCGCCACGCCCGAGACGAAAAGGATCAGCGAAGGGGGAAGGCGTTCCACCATGGTCTCCGGCAGGAGGTTGATCTGCGCCAACAGCCTCTGCCGCCGGTCGCCCGTCGCCGCCGCGCTGCGGCGCTCCATCAGCTCCAAGACCCGTTCACCGTTGGCGACGATGTACTCACGGCGCCTGCGCGGCGCCAGCAGGTTCAGCATAATATTGACCCCCATCGGCAGGAGAAAGCGCGCCAGCCGAAGAACTGCGGATGGGCTGATACCGGACCGCCCGGGTTGAAGGTCCGGCTCGTCTTTGATCTGGTCCACAGCCTGGCCGATCGTCGGCTCGACCATGGCAAGGACGTAGGGCACGATTCGCCGGCCGGTCGAATTTTTCAGAACGGCTGTGAAATTAATCCACAATCTCTCCCCGGCCACATACAGGACGTTCTGGGTTTCGGCGGTTGCGCGCACACCGAACAAACCGGCGCCGACGGCGAACATCTCCATCATGGAATCACGGCCGATCGGGGTGATCGGATCGAGCATGCCCTGCACGGCCGCAAACGAGAACAATGTTTTCAGCGGGCCGCCTTCCAGTTTTACCGGAACCGGGAACAGCGAGGTGACCGGCCGCGATTGCACGATGTGGAATTTTCTTTCCGCCAGCGCCCATTCAATATCCTGCGGATCGGAGAAAAGCGCCCGCGCCCGCGCGCCCAGCCGCGCCAGCTCGAGGATTTGCCCGTCGCTTAGCGCCTGCCGGGAAGCCGACTCCGGATTGCTCGATTCGGTTCCGCCGCCGGCCCGGCCGTGGATTTGGAACGCTTTGGCGCCCAGTTGTTTGGAAAGGATCCGCTCCTCCGGCATGCGGACAACGTAATGGTCCGGCTCGACCTTGCCCGCCACCAGCGCCTCGCCCAGCCCGAAGGTAGCGTCGATCACGGTCTCGCGCCGGCTGCCGCTCAAGGGGTTGGCAGTGAAGAGCACGCCCGAAACCTCGGACGGGATCATGCGCTGGACGGCGACCGCGAGCGCCAGGCCCTCGGCCGGGACCGCATTGCGCATCCGGTACAGAATCGCGCGCGCGGTCCACAAGCTGGCCCAGCATTCCATCACCGACCGCAGCAGCGAATCCAAACCGATAACATTGAGGTAGGTTTCCTGCTGACCGGCGAAACTCATTTCCGGCAGGTCCTCGGCGGTGGCCGAGGAGCGCACCGCGACCGCCGCATCCCCCGCCGGATCGAGCGCGCGGTATGCGGCGTGGATCTCCTCCGCGATCTCCTCCGGCATCCGGCAGGATAAAAACATTGCGCGGATTTTTTCCGCCGCCGCCTCCAGCGGCTCCGGTTCCGGCCGCGGGATTCCGGCAAGGATCGCACGGATCTTCCCCTCCAGATCATTCCGCCGCACGGCTTCGCGGTAGGCATCCGTCAGGATGCAAAAACCGGACGGCACCGGCATCCCGCCGCGGGTCAGCACACCCAGATTGGCGGCTTTGCCGCCGGCCAGGGCCAGATCATCGCCCGTCAATTCGGAAAGATTTCGCGTCCAACGCATAATTTTTTCCTTTTCCTATGGGGCTCGGGATGCACTCAACGAGTCTCTATTCCGCGGAAGAAGATATCCAGCATGGAGTGAATCGTCTTTTCAGGATCCGGCATCCGGTCGCCGCTCAGGTAGATCTGAACGTACAAACCGGCCAGCATCGTCAGAAGCGTGCGCGCGGCCTCGGATGGATCCACGCGGCGGAAGATTCCCTTCCGGATTCCCGTTTGAATGGCATTCGTAAACTGGGTGGTATACACGACGAAGAAGGAGGCCAGCTCCGCGTGCACCCGGTTCCGGCTGCCGGGCACCTCGCGCCGGATCACCTGGAAGAGATCGAAGGATTCCCCCCGCAGGCGGATGCCCGCCCTGGCAATGGCCTCAATCTGCCGGTGCGGGTCATCCCCGGCGCC
>Ga0307446_1000798_pt1 | contig 10770 bp, 9 predicted proteins | sample SalMarSW160320MG_FD_202141 | JGI IMG/M metagenome (GOLD analysis project Ga0307446, IMG submission 202141) | Salt marsh sediment microbial communities from the Plum Island Ecosystem LTER, Massachusetts, United States - SW1603-20 | ecosystem: Environmental > Aquatic > Marine > Intertidal zone >... | reverse complement strand
AGACACGACGGTATACCTGTTGAAAGGCTGTTTTCTGATAACCCTTGCAACAGCCCTTGGAATATTGAATGGTTCGTCATCACAGAGGAAGACTACGTTCATTTCAGGTTCCGCAATCCTGGAATACAGTTCGTAAAGGTCTTTGACCATCGTCTCGGCTGAGAACGGTTCGATATCCCTGTCGACATCCTTCATTATGGATGAACGGAGCCCGGGATCGTCAAGGAGCCTGCAGACACCATCCGACAGGGCTCCGACATCCCCCTCACCGCACAGAATGCCGTTCCGTCCGCAATTCAGAAGCTCATGGATCCCCCCCACATCGGTGGAAACCACCGGGACCCCGGCAGCCAGCGATTCCAGAAGGGCCCGCGGCAGACCTTCCGTGCGGGATGTGATCAGGAACACATTGAAGGCTGGAAGCAGGTCCACCACGTCATCCCTGCTGCCCGTGAGGAGAAAGCTGTCCGCTATCTTCCGTGTCTTTATCTGATGCCGGGTCTGTTCGAACAGGGGACCGTCTCCCACCAGGATGAACTTCGTCCCGGGTCTTTCATTCAGTATCCTGCCGGCGGCCGCCACAAACACATCGGGAGCTTTTTCCGGACAGAACCTCATCACGGAGCCCACCACTTCAGCATCCCTGTCTATGCCCAGCAAGTCCCTTGCCTTATTCCGCCCTCCCCTTGCCGCCCTGAATTCATCGAATTCGACACCGCTCCTAATGATCCGGAAATCGTCGTAATGACCTATACCGTACCTGAGAGCCTTGTCCCTGTCCCTCGGGCTGACACAGATATTGAAGTGTGCAAGATCGAAGCCGATCTTTTCGAGGGTGATGTAGATATGCTTTTTAAAAGGGTTCAAGGATTCATAGAACGGCCATCCATGAGCTGTCTGAACGATCTTGACCCCTGGGAAGGATGCAGCCGCGATCCTTCCCAGGAACCTTGCCTTTGACCCGTGTGTGTGTACTATATCGTAATCACCGTCATGGATTGTCCTGCGTATCTCAAGCAGGGCGAGAAGGTCACAGACGGGAGAAATGTTCCTCTTCAGATGGGGAGCCGTGATTATATTCAGCCCCCACTTTTTCCCGAGATCGAAAAGGTCCCCCTCCGGAGGTCTCTCCGGTCCCGTCAGGATATCCGAGCGGAAACCCATTCCGGAAACGTCCCTGGTGGATATCAGGGTATTGAGCTGAGCGCCGCCGACGGCAAGCTTGGTGATGATGTGCAGGATACGGATATTCCCTGCGGGCATCAGTCCTTCTTACCGGAGGGAGTTACCTCTACCGCTTTTCTGCAGGACAGGGCGAAAAGGTAGAACAGAGCCAGGATCACCGTAAGACCTGAATAGAAAAGGGGACTGATGAACACGACGCCGAGAGCCCAGAATACTGCAAAGGGGATGGACATGCGGCGGAAATGACCGGATATCGTCCACATTTCCTTCGTTCCGGGCATGGAGGGAAATTCACGGAACATGTCCTCCGCAATACTGAAAAGGATTATCGATACAGCCACAAGAACAAGGTGAAGGAACATGCCTCCAAAGAGGTATTGATTATTTATTACGGCTAATAGGGATGTAAAAGCTGGAAGAAACATGAGCCCTGTCAGCAGGAAGAGAAAGGCGATATACAGAGCCAGGTCAGGGCTCAGAGTTCCGTATCGAGCCTGGATATGCTTGAGCATCCTGTTCATGATAAGTCTGGACAGCCTGAACAGCCCGAAGATAACCAGTATCACAAGGGCCACCATGGCGTAATCAGTCAGTCTCTGGCCCAACGCATTCCTCCTTGAATTGGATCAATGTAAGCCAAGGAAGCAATATACATCCATACGGCAAGAGCTTCAAGAACCGAAGGACCTTGCCTGGAACTTGTAACCCGTGATCGAGAAGATAAGGAGAAGCACAACAGCCAGCACGGGGCCGGGATTTGTCGAGTCGGTGAAACTGGCAATAGCTTGTATGAAGTCTATCTCCTCCAGCATTATCATGGCCGAGCCCACCGCGATGTATGCTCCGGAAACAGCGGTCAGAAGAGATACTATCGGATCTTTATAGACATGGACAAGGATTCCGGCGGCAAGGGCTATGGCTGCATGGATTAAACCACTTGCGGACGGAAGCAGTCCTCTGGCAGCGAACAGACCGATTACGGCTCCTGCGAAGAACATGGAAACCCTCCAGGCAACAAGGCCCAGGGCGGCTCCGGCTACGCCGGAGACCCATGGTATCCAGGGGGAAGAAGCGATCGAAGTTCCCATGATATCCGCCAACAGGGAAGCGAGCCAGGTGTAGCCGATGAAGAACCCGAAGAGAATAACAATGAAGCCAAGCAATTTGCGCCCGAGAAAACAGAAAAGCAGCCCCACAATAAAACTGATCATAGGGATCGTGAATATCTCAGCCTTGAGGATAATGTCCATTTCAGCCTCCCTTGAACCCGTTCCCGTTCCTGGACAGGAATTTCAGAAGAGGGTCAAGTCCCGAAACCCGGAACTCGCTCTCTATATCGAGATCTCTATTATACTGATTGATGACCAGCAGGCTCCTGAAGCCTCCTCTCCCGGCGGCCGTGATCCCCTTCCACGAATCCTCCAGCACCACTGTCTCCCATGGTCTGATTCCCAGTATTGATGCTGCTTTCATGAAGATCGCCGGAGAGGGCTTCTTATCGAGACCGTCTCCACCCACCACTTCGGGGATCGTGGCTCCGTTACTCCCGAGTACGTGCCGGATCAGCGATGCCGGGGTATTTGAAGCTATGCAGTAAGGCCTTCCTCCCCAGGCCGGGCCGGATTCCAGTTCCTCCAGCAATACAGATGCGCCGGGGAAAAGAGGGATTGCTCCGGAGAGGACGAACTCCGCGTAGATCTCCTCCTGCCTGCTGCAGACAAGGCTCCGGTCGATGGAATCGAGCCCGTGCCTCCTTATCTCGCCATCCAGACCCTCTCCCAGGGATGACCAGTACTTCCAGTAGTCCTTCTCTCCTATGGAATGCCCCCATGGTTCCAGGGCTGTATTCCAGGACCTGCGGAAGAAAGGCTCGCTGTCGGCCAAGACTCCATCAAAATCCAGGAGCATTGCGCCGGCCCGTAGCAACAACCGGTCGAGGCCATCTGAAGCTTCACTCAAGCTTTCCCCCTGACACCAGGTCAATTGTCACCTTGGCCGCACTCTTTTCTGGCCACATAATACTAAATCTGTGTGGTGACAGTCCACCATGGCGGGAGTCAGGCCCGGCCGTCCCGATGAGCTTGTCATGGGGCGGGGAGGGCACAGGAGTAGATTTCCATGAGGGAGGTTCTCTTGTACAGGAATTTTGTTGAAATAAGAGAGGCGGCAAAAAAGGTATCGAACGCCAGGGTCGCCATACCGATGGGGCACGATATCTCATCCGTCGAAGCGCTTGTGCAGGCATCGGAGGAAGGTCTTGCTTCCTCCGTGATAGTAGGACCGGAGGCCGGCCTGAGGGAGACTCTCTCTCTGCTTGGCAGAAAGCTGCCCGGGAATATAGAGGTGATTGACTCGCAGGATCCCGAGGAGGCGGCCCTCAGGTCCGTCAGCCTTGTCAGTTCCGGCGAGGCCTCCATTCTCATGAAGGGGCTGATCAAAACCTCCATATTCCAGAAGGCAATTCTCGACAAAGACTGCGGTCTGCGTACCGGAAGGGTACTGAGCCATGTAGCAGTGGTCCATGTTCCAAGGCAGGACAGACTTGTGGCAATCTCCGACGGCGGGATGAATATAAGGCCGGACGAAACAGTTCTCAGACAGATAGCCGTCAACGCGGCGGGGGTTATAATGGCCCTCGGGGCTGAAAAGCCTCTGGTGGCTCTTCTGGCGGCCATAGAGATGCCCAGCGAAAAGATGCCTGAGACAATAGTGTTCGCCAGGATAGCTGAGGAGGGAATACCGGGGCTGGAAGTAGCAGGCCCCATTGCAGTGGATGGCGCCATGGACCCGGAGGCGGCCGCCATAAAGAACATGAAGGGAGAGGTCCCGGGCAGGGCCAACGTACTGATCACGCCGGACATAGCGAGTGGCAACATCTTCGCAAAGGCCTTCATGTGCATGACCAACGCCGAGGTAGGAGGGCTGATAGCCGGCGCGGCTGCCCCGGTTGTGATGCTTTCCAGGTCCGACTCGGCCCTGACCAAGCTGAATTCCCTTGCACTTGGTGTTGTTGTGACGGGAGGCTCCGATGGCTTGTGACGGAAGGCTGGTGCTCGCAGTCAATCCGGGAGGGACGTCCACCAAACTGGGGCTGTTCAGGGAGACCGAGCTGGTCTTCCAGAAGAGCGTAAGGCACCTTCCCGATGAACTCGAACAGTTCGACTCCACCCTTGGTCAGCTTGATTACAGGAGGAAAACGATCCTCGCCGCCCTGGAGGAGGAAGGTTACAGCCTTGCGGACCTTACCGCCGTGGTCGGCAGGGGAGGAGCCTTCAAGCCCATGGAGAGCGGTACTTACGAAGTGAATCCAACTCTTGTGGAGGATATCCGGGAAGGTTCGACACTTCAGGCCGACCACCCTTCGAACCTCGGAGCCCTTCTTGCCTGGGAAATAGCTTGTGTGGCCGGTTGCAGACCCTACATTGTAGATCCTGTCTGTGTGGACGAGATGATCCCCGAGGCAAGGCTTTCCGGTCTGCCCCAGCTGGAGAGGATCAGCCTCAGCCATGCCCTGAACATAAGAATGGTAGCATACAAGGCCGCAGATAAACTCGGAAGAAAACTTGAAGAGCTGAACATGGTCGTCCTCCACCTGGGCAGCGGCATATCAGTTAACGCCATCAGAAAAGGCCGAATGATAGACACAAGCGGGGCGAATGACGGCGGACCATTCAGCCCTCAGAGGGTCGGAGCCCTTCCCACCACCGGACTGGCGAAGATGTGCCTTTCCGGTCAATACACCTGGCCCGAGATGAAAGTGATGCTCCTGAAACGTGGCGGTCTGTTCGCCTACACAGGTACCGACCATGTGGGAGAAGCCCTGAAAAGGGCCAGTGAGGGGGATGAAGTGTGCGACCTGGCTCTTCGCGCCATGGCCTACCAGATAATCAAGGAGGCTGGCGCCATGGCGGCGGTCCTGGCGGGAGAGATCGACGCCGTGGTCATAACGGGGGGTATCGCAAACAACGAATGGATGACAGAGCGTATCAGCAGGAACCTGGAATATCTGGCGGAGATCATCGTCTTCCCTGGAGAAGAGGAACTCGAAGCCCTTACGAGAGGAGTGCTGAGAGTCATGGACTCAGTGGAGGAAGTGAAGATCTACCGATAGGGTCCATTTCAGTTGAATCGAACAAGGAGCCGTGGACCGGAAATCAAAGAAAGGCGGGGAATGAGGAAGAAACTGAATACCGTTATGGAGGGCACGCTCCTTCTATCGGGCAACGAAGCCGTTGCACGAGGAGCCTGGGAGTCAGGCGTACATTTCGCCTCGGCATACCCCGGGACACCATCCACTGAAATACTGGAGACCATAGCCGAGGAATACGATGAGATCGACGCCCAGTGGGCTCCCAACGAGAAGGTGGGCCTGGAGGTAGTAGCCGGCGCATCCTTCGCGGGGGCCAGGGTGCTTTCGGCCATGAAGCATGTGGGGCTCAACGTTGCAGCTGACCCGCTCTTCACGCTCAGCTACATAGGTGCCACCGGAGGGATTGTCATAGTGTCGGCGGACGACCCCGGAATGCACTCAAGTCAGAACGAGCAGGACAACAGGCTCATGGGCAAGGCTGCGAAGGTGGTGGTGCTGGAGCCTTCCGACAGCCAGGAGGCAAAGGACATGGTGGGCGAGGGCCTTCGAATATCGGAGGAGTTCGATACCCCGGTGCTTCTCAGGATGACGACCAGGATATGTCACTCCAAGAGCCTTGTAAGCGTGGGGCCCCGGAAGGAAGTAGCGGTGAAGGGCTACAAGGGGGACATCAGGAAAAGAGTCCCCATCCCGGCTCACGCCAGGGCAATGCACGGCAGGGTCGAGAAGAGACTGAGGGAGATGTCCGAGTGGGGAGCGGGCAGCATGCTAAACAGGATAGAGGAGGGAGACCCCTCCGTCGGCGTCATAACCAGCGGAATATCCTACCAGTACGTGAAAGACGTGTACCCGGAGGCCAGCGTTCTGAAGATAGGAATGTCCAATCCCCTGCCCTGGAAGCTGATAGAAAAGTTCATAGGCATGGTCGACAGGGTGGTCTTCGTAGAGGAGAACGAGCCATTCCTTGAAGACGCTGTCAGGGCCAGGTTCCTCATTGAGGCCGACGGTAAGAACATTATACCCGTCGAGGGCGAACTGAATCCGGAGATAGTGAGAAATGCCCTGAGACCGGAATCGGTGAAGGCGCTTACCTGGCAGGCGATCGATCTTCCCGCAAGACCTCCATCGCTCTGCCCCGGATGCCCGCACAGGGGAGCCTTCTACTGCCTCAGCAAGATCAAGGGCAGTTCCACCGGTGACATCGGCTGCTACACCCTGGGCCTCATGCCGCCCTATAACGCTCTGGAGACCACTGTATGCATGGGGGCGTCCATAGGGGTCCTCAGCGGCATAGAGAAAGCCGTGGGCAGGGTAGGCATGGGAAAACTGGTGGCGGCCATCGGCGAATCCACCTTCGTGCACTCGGGAATTACAGGCCTGATAGACATGGTCTACAACGGCAATACCGGCACGGTGATGATAATGGACAACAGCCTTACGGCGATGACCGGCGGTCAGCAGAACCCAACAACGGGAAAGAACCTGAAGGGTGGCGATGCGCCTGTCCTGGATCTCGAGGGACTGGTCAGGGCTTGCGGAGTTGAGCACGTAAGAGTGGTTGACCCCCATGACCTCAAGGAGATGGAGAAGGTCCTGAAGGAGGAGATCGAAAGAGAGGTCCTCTCGGTGATAATAACCAGGAGGCCCTGCATAATGAGCTACAGGCCGAAGAAGCGGGTCGTGGCCACGGTGGACCTGGAGAAATGCATAGGCTGCAGGCAGTGCATGAAACTCGGCTGTCCCGCAATCAGCTGGGAGGAAGATCATCCGGACATCAGCGGTCTGCTGTGCTGGCCCAACTGCAACATGTGCGTCCAGGTATGTCCTGTAGGCGCCATCTCCAAGGATCTGGGAGGACTGGAATGACACCCGTGACCAATGTCATCATATGCGGCACCGGCGGCCAGGGAATTCTCCTTGCAAGCGAGGTCCTCTGCTCGGCGGCAAGATCAGCGGGCAACGACGTTAAGAAGAGCGAGGTCCACGGAATGGCCCAGAGGGGGGGGAGCGTCTCCAGTCATGTCAGGTTCGGGGATAAGATATACAGCCCCCTTGTCGAGAAGGGATTCGCGGACCTGATACTGGCCATGGAAAAGATGGAAGGGCTCAGATGGGCTTCCTACCTGGCTCCGAAGGGCAAGCTGGTGGCCTGCGACCTCAGGATAAACCCCATGACGGTCAACACCGGCCTTGCCGAGTATCCTGACATCGATGCCATAATGATAGAGGAGAAGCTGCCGGTCAGCCTGGTACCCGCCGTGGAGATAGCCGAGGAGCTGGGCAACATGAAGGTGGTGAACGTGGTCCTGATAGGGGCGATATCGACCCATCTGCCCATCGACCTGGAGCACTGGCACAAGGCGGTAAAGGAGCAGGTGCCGTCGAAATTCCTTGAGATCAACCTCGAGGCGTTTCGCAGGGGCAGGGAACTTTTCGGCTAGACCGGGAATTTCAGGACCCGCCCGGCAGGTCAGCTCTTGACGGATTCGTCCTTTCTGAGAACAGCCAGTATCGATGTTCCCCAGGGAAACCTCAGGTGGCGGGTCATCGCGGTCTCAAGGGAGAATATCCATGTAAGAAGAGCGTTCAGCGGTCGGGGGGGGATCCTGTGGGTGCGTTCCAGGAAAGTTCTTTCATCGTCCCTGGTTGCTGAACCCGGAAGACGGGAGAACATCCTGGTCAAGAACAGCACCGGGCTGAGGAAGAACATGAAATAGAATGTCCTCAACGGTTTCAGACCCGCATTCACTCCAAGGGTTTCAATATCCCTCCTTGAATAGCGCCGCCGGTGTCCTGCGATCCTGTCATTGCATGTCCAGAAGAGCTTCAGGGCCGGCGCGGTGATGAATATCAGACCACCAGGCCTCAGTATCTCCGCCGCCTTCTTCAGTGCGCCTAGATGATCAGGGATGTGCTCAAGCACATCGAGAAGGAATACTACGTCCCATTCCCCGGTCCAGGGCAGGGCCATCAGGTCCACCAGGTACCTGGAGGCGAATGCTCCGATTACATCGCCGGCCATTGAAAGGGCTTTTTCTGAGCTGTCACCCATGGCCAGCTCGCTGAATAGACCCGGTGACCTGTCATGGAGATATTCGAGCCAGCCTCCGCAACCCCCCCCGATATCGATGGCACTGGGACTTTCCGATTTCGGGGGGAACTTGTCCAGCTCCCTCCTGAGCGAATCAAGGATCAGCCTGTGGCGCCCCCTGTACCAGAAATGGTCCCGCTGCATTCTGAGCAGAGTGTCAAAAGCAGCCTCATCGTATTCATCTCCACGATGAACCGGTTTTTTGGAGGGGACCAGGATGCCGTCCTCCTCCAGGAATCCGGATCGTGCCACTCAGGGATGACTTCCGCGAAGCACGATCGGGGACCGTGTTCCATCGAGAGTCATTCCATCGATATCCCCCGTCAAAGACCGATCTCCCCGGCGATCCCCTTCATCGCATCCAGTGACAGCCTGACGAAAGAGTCCAGGTCGTAACCGGCCTTTTCGCATTCCATGATCGTTTCCCTTGGGACTGACCTCGCAAAAGCCGTCATTCTCATCCTCTTGGTCACGGATCTGGACCTGACCGGCTCGAGTTTCTGTTCGGGATACACCAGGGCCACAGCCACTATCAGACCCGTGATGGACTCTCCGGCAGCAAGTAGATGCTCGAGGTCTGAATTCCGCTCAACGCCGTTGTTCTCACCGTTGTGCGCCTTGATGGCTCGAAGGTACTCCTCCGGCAGTCTGCCCTCCAGCATCTCGCCGGCCACCAGACCGTGCTTCTCATGGCTGTCCGCCGTTCTCTCATAGTCCAGATCGTGCAATAAGCCGGTCAGCCCCCATAGATCCGGGTCCTCTCCCCTGTCCCGGGCAAGGGCTCTCATCACGGCCTCTGTTGCCAGGCAGTGGCGTACCAGGTTCTCGTTGCCCAGATTGTCCCGCAGGAGTTCAAGCGCCTCGTCTCGATCAATCGGTCCAGTCACTGTTCCATCTACCTCCGTAAGTAAGGAGTTCGCTGTCCCTGTTCTTTTCTATGATCCTGAACGCCCTGCCCAGCCAGCTGGCGATATCCGAGGCGATTAGAGATCTTTCCGATGAGTTCTCGATTGCCATGTCACCGGCCAGGCCATGGACGAACGCCCCCAGGACACCGGCTTCGAAGGGTCCCAGTCCCTGGGCCATCAAAGAGGTGACGATGCCTGTCAGAATGTCCCCGCTACCGCCCGTGGCCATTCCGCTGTTCCCCGTCGGTATGAGGCAGGAGCCCTTATCGGGGGAGATTACCATTGACGGCTTCCCCTTTAACAGTATGCATGCACCGCTGGCTTCAGCCAGCCTGGCGGCGGCGCTTGAGCGGCTGGCAATGCTTGAAGGGTCACAATCGGCAAGCCTGGCCATCTCCCCTGGATGAGGGGTTATGAGAAGAGGACCACGATAGCCCTTGAGCTGCTCCAGCGGTCTCTCGATGACGTTCAGCGCATCGGCGTCAAGAACAAGCGGCACATTCCAGTTGCCGAGTATGTAATTGATCACTTTCCTCGTTGCGGAGCTGTTTCCAAGCCCCGGCCCGGCTGCAACCGCAGTGAACTCCGACTGCTCGGGCATGCTGCTTGGATCTCCGGGCAGGAAGTACGCCGTAAGGGCTTCCGGTACACGCCCGGCCACAAGCTGGTGCGTGGACAGCGGCACCGCCAGCCTGACCAGTCCCACACCCGACCTCAGGGCACCCATGGCCATGAGTTGAGGCGCCCCGGGCATATTCTCCGAGCCACCTATGAGCAGGACCTTGCCGAAGGTACCCTTGTGACCGTCGACCGGTCTCGGCGGAAGCATTCCACCGGCTTCAGTGATGCCGGAAACCATCCTGTCATCAGCTTCGTCTACCTGTATGCCTATGTCGGTTACGAAGATCGTTCCAGTATAGCCACATCCCGGAGGGAAGAGCAGACCCGCTTTCGGGGCGGCGAAGGTAACTGTCACATCTGCCGGAATAGTGTGAGGGTCGACTTCACCGGTCCTGCCGTTGATGCCGGAAGGGGTGTCCACGGCAAGGACCCTGCAATCGTACTCTCTCATCCTGTCGAGACACTGGGCGAATATCCCGTCTATCTCGCCATGGAAACCGGTCCCCAGAAGGGCGTCAACTACCAGCGACGGCGAGTCCGGCAGCTCGTTCAGCTTCCCAGGGGGGACTGCGATGCCCCCATCCTTGACGAATCTTCCAAGGTTGTTCTGGCAATCGTGGGAAAGGCTCCTGCCGGGGGCTGTGGCAAGGACTACATGAGCGTAGTAGGACCTTTCCCTGAGTTTTCTCGCTATCACAAGTCCGTCTCCGCCATTGTTGCCCGGACCGGCGAAGACGATTACGGGGCCGCCGTCCGGGGACACCATCCGCATTATCCGTGCTGCTGCGGACTCACCGGCCCTCTCCATCAGTACATCGCCAGGAGTGCCTTCTCCGATAGCCCTCCTGTCGTATTCGGACATCTCCTCAGGTATC
>Ga0307446_1000793_pt1 | contig 10806 bp, 8 predicted proteins | sample SalMarSW160320MG_FD_202141 | JGI IMG/M metagenome (GOLD analysis project Ga0307446, IMG submission 202141) | Salt marsh sediment microbial communities from the Plum Island Ecosystem LTER, Massachusetts, United States - SW1603-20 | ecosystem: Environmental > Aquatic > Marine > Intertidal zone >... | reverse complement strand
CCACCTGGGGTAAGCTGTCAAGATGGTTTATGATGTCCAGTATTTGAGTCAGGTCTATAGGGGGCAATATTTCCAGTTCCCATTCCGGTTCTTCTTCGCCGGGTTCTTCAACAGGCCGAAATAGTTCCAGGAAATCGTTATCAGCTTTGCCGGCTGCTATGGTTGCCTTGCCGGTCTCTGCCGGAGGCTGAGACAGCTTATGGTCTAACTCTTCTTCTAGTGTCACCACCTGCTTCTTGAGGTTTTCCAGCTGGGCGAGAAGCTCTCCATATAGATTTTTGGCGTTATCCTTAAGTTCTGGTTGAATCTCCCTTATTCTTTCCTCCAGCATTGTTTCCGCCTGCTGTTGAGCCTTAGCCTTGATGGTTTCCGCTTCCCGGTTAGCCCTGGCTAAAGCTTCGGCTCTCTTTTCCTCGATTATTTTTTGAGCCTGTTCTTCCGCCCCGGATAAAATCTTTTTGGCCTCGGCCTTTGCCTGCTCTTCGGCTTCATCCTGGACCTGTTTGGCTACGTTGTCGGCATCAATGATTGTCTTTTCGGCGAGCTTGGTCAGCGACGCGAGGTGCTCGGCGCGCTTGAGGAGGGCCTCGTTCTTTTTTATGAGCTCGGTGACAAAGGACACTACCTCTGCCCTGTCCAACCCCTCCGCCGCCTTCTTGAACTCGTGCCCCCACAGCTCGATGACACCGTTTCTTTTATTGTTATTGTTCTTGGCCATATCACTACCCTGCGGTGTCCCCTTTTACATTATAGTTCACAGGATAAGGCAAGTGTAAATAGGTGAATAGTAATATTGGTGTAGTGATTTAGTAAGGGATAGCCTTACTTTTAAAGCAGTAAGGCGACTATTGATATAATCAGCTTTTGGTGATTTAATAACTCAGGCCGGTGCTTAAGAGAGGTATCGGGAGGATTAATGTGAAATTCAGCGACCTGGGCTGGGCGGCGCTGCTTCATTACTACCAATCGAACAAGGATAGGAAGTACGTGAGGCTTTTCGGGGACGGCGAGTTTATCTCTAAAATTAGAGAAACACCGTGGGATGTTTCCTATCCTGAATTTGAGGCTAAGGTCATCTCCGGTTTCGTTAATAGCCTGGGGTTGCGGTTGCCGGTGGGGACGAGGGGCGGCAACGTGCTGGCGGAGATAATCAGGCTGCGCAGCTGTACCTCCAGCCTTAAGGGAGTGAGCCTGCTTGATTGTGATTTATCAAATAAGAGTTTGCTTAAAAGTATAAAGGAAATTTACCAGGGGCTGGGCAGCATTGACGGGCTCTGGGTGACCGGAATAACCAAGATTGCTCATGTGCTTAATGACTCTCTTTTTGTTATCCTTGATGTGAGAATAGCCGAAAACTTCAGTCTGCGTGATGAAGCTGATGACTATATTGAGTGGCTGGTTCTTACCCAGCAGCATGCGCGGGAGGTGGCCAGTGACTTTGAGGCTCAAGGACTTTCCGGTTCGCCCGAGGCCTTTCTTTCCGAGAAGCTGGGTTATATTAGCTACAGTTGCCAGAAGTCACTGGCCAGGTTTATCGATGAGTATTTCTGGCTGACCGCCAGTGAGAACCTGCCCGTACCGCCTAAATGGCTGCCGCCGTCACCGTGACCTGTGGCGGCCCCCGGCTTGTTTTTTGGTTCATTTTGACGTAAAATTTGCCTGTAGTTTTATTTGGCGGGAGTAGCTCAGTGGTAGAGCATCTGCTTCCCAAGCAGAGGGTCGCGAGTTCGAGCCTCGTCTCCCGCTCCATACCGGTTTTCACTCCGGGGCAAGATATTCCCTTGTCGCAGTTTTGCAATAGAGGAGCTGGTGAAACCAGGGTCCTTGTTTTAAGGAGGTAATGGGTTATGTCTAAAAATTTTCTGCTTAAGGAACTATCCCGGTATAAAGTCGGCACATGGGCCGATATCATATATAGAAATGGGCTCCTTTATCCCGACCAGGAAGCCTTTGTCTATGGAGATGCCAGGATAACCTACTCCCAGTTTAATACCAGAATCAACAAGCTGATTCACGCCCTGCATAAGATGGGGGTGAAGCAGGGGGATGTGATTGGTATTCTGTCCTGGAGCTGTCTGCAGTTTGTTGAGTATTACGGGGCGTCGATGAAGGGGGGATTTATCGCTTCGCCTTTTAATCCCCGCCTGCAGGCTAACGAGCTGGAGTATATTATCAACTATTCCGAAGCCAATACACTTTTTGTCGGGCCGGAGTTATTTGAGGTGGCCAGTTCCATAAGGGATAAGCTGCCCAAGGTTAAGAACTTTATCTCTCTGGAGAGCGCCGGCCCCGATATGATAGCTCACGATGAACTGCTGAAATCATACCCCGGCGACGAGCCTGATGTGCAGGTAGACGAGTATGACCCCGTCTGTATAATTTATACCAGCGGCACTACCGGTATGCCCCGCGGCGCCCTGTATACTCAACAGCGCTTTATTGAAGATGCCAGGACGCTGGTTATAGATATGGGCTTACAGCCCGGGGACAAGCGGGTGCAGATAACGCCTCTATTCCATATCGCCGGCAACACCCATTTCCGCTCCTCTCTGTACACCGGCGGCTGCAATGTCATCGTCAAGTTCTTTGATGCTGAGGCCACGCTTAAGATTATACAGGAGGAGAAGGCTACCCATATGGACTTTGTCCCCACCCACCTAGTAGCCATGCTTAACCTGCCTAACTTGAAGGATTATGACATCAGCTCGATAAAGTTCCTCTGGTACGGCGCTTCGCCGATGCCCCAGGAGGTGCTGAAGAGGGGGATGAAGCTTTTTGGGCCTATTTTTGCCCAGGGGTACGGGCAGAGCGAGAGCGGTCCGGCTATCACTCACCTGGATAAAAACGACCATAACGTCCTGGATAAGCCGGAGAAGGAACAGAAGAAGCTGGCTTCGGCGGGGCGGCCCGATATCGGGGTGCAGGTTAGAGTTGTGGATGATAAGGATAAAGATGTCGGGCCCGGTGAAGCGGGTGAGATAATAGTGCGCAGCAAGCTGCTGATGGTTGAGTACTGGCACAAGCCCGAAGATACCAAGGCTAACATGGCTAAGGGCTGGCTCCATACCGGCGATATCGGCTATTATGATGAGGAGGGCTATATCTATATCGTCGACCGGAAGAAGGATATGATTATCACCGGCGGAGAGAATGTCTACCCCCGGGAGGTGGAGGAGGTCCTCTACCAGCACCCGGCGGTTATGGAGGCGGCGGTCATCGGTATCCCTGATGAGTACTGGGTAGAGAAGGTCCACGCTGTAGTCGCTACCAAGGATGGGGAAAAAGCTACTGCCGAGGAGCTTATCGCTTTTTGCAAAAAGAGGCTGGCCGGTTATAAGTCGCCTAAGTCGGTGGAGTTTGTTGACGCCCTGCCCAAGAACGCTTCGGGCAAGATTTTGAAACGCGAGCTGCGGGATAAGTTCTGGAAGGGGACATATAAAGATACCAAATAGTTGATGTAATTCAGGGAGGATGAGTTATGGAGACCAGGATAACCAGCGCCAGCAAAGAGGTGCTCATCGGGGAGGGGCGGCCCACAGTGCTCATCGGGGAGCGGATTAACCCCAGCGGCCGGAAGAAGCTTTCCGAGGCGATAAAAGCGGGCGAGTTGGAGATTATCGGCAGCGAGGCTAAGGCCCAGGTTGAAGCCGGCGCCGATATTATCGATGTCAATGTCGGCGCCTTCGGCGTGGACGAGGTAGATGTGCTGCCCAGGGCGGTGAAGCTCGCCATGAAGGCGGTGGATGCGCCCCTGTGTATTGACAGCTCTAATTCCGATGCCCTGGTGGCGGCGCTAAAGGTCTACAAGGGCAAGCCCCTGGTAAATTCGGTCAGCGGCGAGGAGCACTCCCTGGGCAAGGTTTTGCCTGTAATCAAGGAGTACGGGGCCGCCGTGGTCGGTCTGACCCAGGACGACGAGGGTATTCCAAACAATGCCGACCGGCGGGTGGCCATCGCCCATAAGATTGTGGAGCGGGCGGGAAAGATAGGCATCCCTCCCGAGGATATAGTGATTGACTGCCTGGCTTTTGCCGTTGGCGCCGATACTGAATCGGGGCAGGTGACCCTGGAGACCATCCGGCGGGTTAAGGCCGAGCTGGGGGTGAATATGACCCTGGGGGCGAGCAATATCTCCTTTGGCCTGCCCGACCGCGATTTAATCAACTACGCCTTTATGTCGGTGGTGATTGCTGCCGGCGTCACCAGCCTCATCGTAAACGTGGCTAAAGTGCGCCCCATCATTCTGGCCGCCGACCTGGTGCTGGCCAAGGACAAGCGCGCCCGCCGCTATATAGATGCCTACCGGAAGCGGCAGAAGCCGCATTAGATAACTTCCTCATATGCCAAACGTCAATAATATCCCCTCGTCAATTGCGTATACCACTGGTAGCTGATATAATTTGTTAGCCGGTATAATCAAGTAGCTTCCCTGATATCGAGAGGACTTTGACCATGGCTTCTGGTAAACCGCCCAAAGTGGCCGATAGTGATAAGCTGGAGACAATGCGGCATTCCGCATCCCATGTCCTGGCGGAGGCGGTGCAGTCTATCTTCCCCGATGCCAGGTTCGGCATCGGGCCGGCTACCAGGGACGGCTTTTACTACGACTTTGAACTGCCCCGCCCGCTGACCACGGAGGATTTGCCGGTTATCGAAGCCAGGATGCGGGAAATAGTTACCGCCAACCTCCCCTTTAGCCGGGAAGAGGTCTCCAAGGAGAAAGCCCGCGAGCTGTTTGCCGGCCAGCCCTACAAGCTGGAGCTTATAGATGAGATACCGGATGAGAAGGTTGGGCTGTACCGGCAGGGAGAATTTCTTGATCTGTGCCGGGGGCCGCACGTAAGCGCTACCGGCGAGATAAAAGCCTTTAAGCTGGTCAGTATCGCCGGCGCCTACTGGCGGGGGGACGAGCGCCGCCCCATGCTGCAGCGGGTCTATGGCGTTGCTTTTGAGACTAAAGAGGCGCTGGAAGAGCACCTTGCAAAGATTGAAGAGGCGGCCAAACACGACCACCGTAAGCTGGGCCGGGAGCTTGACCTGTTCAGTATTCATGAGGAGGCGGGGCCGGGGCTGGTCCACTGGCACCCCAGGGGGTCGGTGATACGCCGTGTCATCGAGGACTTCTGGAAGGACGAGCATATCAAGCGCGGCTACGACCTGATATATACCCCCCACATCGCCAAGCGCGACCTGTGGCAGACCAGCGGCCACTGGGACTTTTACCGTGAGAACATGTACAGCCCGATGGACGTAGATGGGCAGGAGTATGTTATTAAACCGATGAACTGCCTGGGGCATATCCTCATCTATAAGACCAGCCAGCGCAGCTACCGGGACCTGCCGCTGCGTTACGCCGAGCTGGGCACGGTCTACCGCTATGAGCGCTCCGGGGTGCTGCACGGCCTATCTCGGGTGAGGGGGTTTACCCAGGACGACGCCCATATTTTCTGCCGCTTTGACCAGCTGGAGGAGGAGGTAGTCGGTGTCCTGGAGCTGACCCGCTTCATGATGGATACCTTCGGCTTCACCAAGCACAAGGTCTTGCTGTCCACCCGGCCCGAGAAATACGCCGGCGCCCTGGATGTCTGGGAGGAGGCCACTGAAATCCTGCGTAAAGCCCTGGAGAGTTCCGGGATTGCCTATGAGGTTGACCCGGGGGAGGGCGTTTTCTACGGCCCCAAGATAGATACCAAGATTGAGGATGCCCTGGGGCGGGACTGGCAGGGGCCCACCGTCCAGGTTGATTTTAACCTTCCCCAGCGCTTTGACGTCAACTATATCGGCGAGGACGGCAGGGAGCACATGGTGGCCATGGTGCACCGCACCGTGCTGGGGAGCATGGAACGCTTTCTGGCTTCGATTCTGGAGCACTACGGGGGCGCCTTCCCGGTATGGCTGGCGCCGGTCCAGGCAATGGTTATTCCGGTGGCCGACCGCCACCTGGACTACGCCCGCAAGCTGGAGGCTGAGCTTAAAGCCGATGGGGTGCGGGCGGAGGTAGACGGCCGCTCGGAGAGGGTGAACCTAAAGATACGGCAGGCGCAGCTGAATAAGATTCCTTATATGCTGGTGGTTGGTGACCGGGAGGCGGCGGAGTCTACCGTTTCCGTCCGTCTGCGCACCGGCGAACAGCTGGCTGCCCAGTCTCTGGATAGCTTTAAGCAGGGCGTTAAGCAAGCTATGGCAAGCCGAACCCAGGAGTTGAAACTGTAACTTGACTGGCTTTGAGGGGTTATGCTATAGTTTGTGGTCGTAATCTAACTCGGGCTCGGTGGAGGTAAACAGGACATAGTTAAATCACTACGGATTAACCAGGGTATTTTAGCCAGAGAAGTCCGCCTGGTGGGGGAGAAGGGTGAGCAGTTGGGCATTATGCCTACGAGCCAGGCACGGGAGATGGCTAGGAAACAAAATCTTGACCTGGTTGAGGTAGCCCCTACCGCAGTGCCTCCGGTCTGTCGCCTGCTTGATTATGGCAAGTACAGGTATGAGCAGGCCAAGAAAGAGCGTGAGCAGAGGAAGAGCCAGAAGGTTTCCCTGCTCCGGGAGGTCAGGTTGCGACCCAAGATTGGCAGCCACGATTTTGAGTCCAAGGTCAGGATGGTTAAAAAGCTGCTGGGTGAGGGGGACAGGGTTAAGGTGGCGGTGAGGTTCAGGGGGCGCGAAATTACCCACCCCGATATTGGCTGGAGGTTGATTCAGCGGATGACGGAGCAGCTAGCGGGGTTGGCGGCCATTGCCCGGCAACCGTTGATAGAGGAGAGGAACATGAATGTCATCCTCTTGCCGTTAACTGCTCAGAAGGCAAAAACAGAGGCTAAAGCCGGGGCTAAAACCGAAGTTAAAACCGAAGTTAAAAAAGAGGCTAAAGCCGAAGCTAAAAAAGAGGAGAAATAGCGGAGTCTTAACGTGCCCAAAATAAAAACCCATAAAGGGGCCAAGAGCCGCTTCCATATCACCGGCAGCGGCAAAATTATGCGAATGAAGGGTGGCAAGAGCCATCTGCGGCGCCGCAAGTCGAAGCGGAGCAAGGGTCTATTTGATGAGACTATACCACTGCATCCCAGTGACCGCACCAGGATAAAGAGGCTTATACCTTACGGGGTAAAGTAGAGGGGTGATATCTTGGCCAGAATAAAGAGAGGTTTAACCGTCCGCCGCCGCCACAAGAAGGTGCTGGCCCTGACCAGGGGGCACCGGGCGACCCGGCATTCTTTATATAAACGGGCTCATGAGTCTATGCTCCATGCCCTGAGTTATGCCTACGCCCACCGCCGGGAACGGAAGGGTGATATGAGGCGGTTGTGGATTGTGCGGGTTAACGCCGCCAGCCGGGCCCAGGGTCTTAGCTACGGCCAGTTTATCCACGGCTTGAAGAAGTCCGGGGTTGAAATAGACCGCAAGATTCTGGCCGATATGGCCGTCAGGGAGCCTGAGGCCTTTGCCAGTCTGGTGACCACGGCTAAGGGCAAGCTCCAGAACTAATTATCTAAGGGAAAGAATTTTTGAAAAGGGGGCGTCAGCCCCCCTTTTTATTCCCCCCGTTTTTAACCGGTGTTTTTCTTCCCACCCTCCCACCCACAGGGGTTGGCATTACAGCCCATCGCTTTTTGGGTGGGGGGAGAAGGGGAGGCGGCTAATAAGGGGTGTTTAAGAGGGGGCGTTAGCCCCCTCTTCTTAAAAAAATCTTCCCCATCTCCAAGATTGGAGAGGGGGATAAAGGGGGTGAGGTTGATAAAATCTTATATCTCCTTGACCACCCCACTGGTGATAACCTATAATCCAAGACAACTATGATAAAGCAGCTTGAAGAGCTAAAATCAAGCGCCCTCAAGGAGCTGGAAGCCGTCAGCCAGGCCAAAGACCTGGAAGCCTGGCGGGTCCGCTACCTGGGCAAGAAGAGCCGGCTGACCGCCACCCTGCGCGGCCTGGCCCCACTGCCCATCGAGGAGAGAAAGCAGGTCGGCGCCCTGGCCAACCGGATTAAAGCCGAGTTCGAGGCTGGTTTGGAGCAGAAAACTCAGCTTCTCAAGCAGGCCAAGCTGGCCGGTACCGGGGGGGAGGGTATAGATATTACCCTGCCCGGGCGTACTTTGCCCACCGGCCGTCTGCATCCTCTTACCCAGACTGTAAACGAAATCTGTGACATATTCGTCTCCATGGGCTTTCAGGTGGTGGAGGGGCCGGAGGTGGAGTGGGACTACTACAACTTTGAGGCGCTGAACATCCCCCGTCACCACCCCGCCCGCGACAGCATGGCCACCCTCTGGGTTGACGCCGAGAGTGAAGACGGCCAGAAAAATATGCTGCTGCGCACCCACACCACCGCCGTTGATATAAGAGTTATGGAACAGATGAGTCCGCCCATCCGGGTGGTTGAGCCGGGCAAGGTCTACCGCTATGAGGCCAGTGACGCTACCCATGTCCCCATGTTCCACCAGATTGACGGCCTGGCGGTGGATAAAAATATTACCATGGCCGATTTGAAGGGGACGCTTTATGAGTTCGCCCGCCGCTTCTTCGGCGAAGACAGAAAGGTGCGCTTCCGCTGTGACTATTTCCCCTTTGTTGAGCCGGGCGTTGAGATGGCTATAGAGTGCCTGGTCTGCGGCGGTAGCGGTTGCCGTCTCTGCGGCAACAGCGGCTGGATTGAGGTACTGGGTGCGGGAATGACCCATCCCCGGGTGCTGGAGCGGAGCGGCATCGACCCCAGGGAATATACCAGCTTTGCCTTCGGCATGGGCATAGACCGCCTCCCCATGCTCCGCTACGGTATTGATGACATCAGGTTGCTCTACGGCAGCGACCTTAGATTTTTAAGGCAGTTCTAATGATGGGATTATTTATTAACCTCACCCCCTTAATCCCCCTCTCCTTGGTAAGGGAAGGGGTAGGGGATAGGTTGTAAATAACGTTTATTTATAAAAAGGGAAATTGAATGAAGGTCTCATTAAAGTGGCTTGAGCAGTATGTGGATATAGACCTCCCCCCGGCGGAGTTGGCCGATAGGCTGACCATGGCCGGCACCGAGGTCAAGGGGTGGGAGGCCATCGGCGGCGACTGGGAGAATATCGTGGTCGGGCAGATTGTGGCCATAAATCCCCACCCCGATGCCGACCGCCTTAAGCTGCCTACCGTTGACCTGGGCACCGAGCAGCCGACCGTAGTCTGTGGGGCATCCAATTTTAAAATTGGCGATAAGGTTGCCTTTGCCCGCGTCGGCGCCCGGCTTATCGACGGGCACAGTGGTGAGATAGTTCAGTTGGAGGCGGCCAGGATTCGGGGGGTGGCCTCCAATGGCATGCTCTGCTCGGAGAGAGAGCTTGGTATTTCCGATTACCACCAGGACATTATGATTTTAGCTGCCGAAGCTGAAGTCGGCACCCCGCTGGCTGATTTTATGGGCGATGTTATCTTTGACCTGGATGTAACCCCCAACCGCCCCGATTGCCTGTCGGTAATCGGCATTGCCAGAGAGGTTGCCGCCCTGACCAGGCAAGAGGTGCATCTGCCCGATGCCGGCTATGATGAAAAAGGGGCTGCTATGGAGGGGCAGATTTCAATTGATATTAAAGCCCCCGACCTGTGCCCCCGCTACAGCGCCAGCCTGATTACCGGTGTAAAGATAGCCCCCTCTCCCCACTGGATGCAGCAGCGGCTTCTGGCCGGCGGCATGCGCCCGATAAGTAACGTGGTGGATATTACCAACTTCGTCATGCTGGAATACGGCGAGCCGCTGCACGCCTTTGACTATAACCAGGTCAGGGGCCGGAAGATTATCGTGCGGCGGGCGGAAGAGGGTGAGGTCCTGGTCACCCTGGACGGGGCAAAGAGGCCCCTTTCCCCTGATATGCTGGTTATTGCCGACGCCGAGCGGGCGGTGGCTGTGGCCGGGGTGATGGGCGGGGCTGACAGCGAGATGACCGATAAGACCACCGACATAGTGCTGGAGGCGGCTAATTTTAACCCGGCGAGTATTTATCATACCGGTTATACCCTGGGTCTGACCAGCGAGGCCCGGATGCGCTTTGAGCGGGGCATCAGCCCCGAGCTGACGATACCGGCGCTCAGGCGGGCTAACCGGCTGATTATAGAGCTGGCCGGCGGCCAGGCCGCTAAAGGTATAGTCGATGTCTATCCCGGCAGGCGGGAACATAAGCCCATCCTGCTATCAAAGGGGGAGGTAAAACGCCAGCTGGGCGTTGAATTCAGCCTTGGGCAGATAAAAACAGCGCTGACTTCCCTGGGCTTTGACTGCCAGGCGGCGAAATCGGCTTCGGAGGTTAAGGCCGTTGCACCCTACTGGCGGAGCGATATCAGCCTCGTTGAGGATTTGATTGAAGAAGTCGCCCGCGTTATCGGCTATGACCGGATTCCGGTGACCATGCCCGGTGGGGAAACACCCCGGCAGAACCCGGCGCCTATCATCGGCTTCAAGCAGGAGGTAAGACGCGACCTTATCGGCTACGGCTTTTATGAGGTAATTACCTATTCCCTGACCAGCCAGGACTTGATGAATAAGCTCTTGCCCCAACCCCACCCCCTGGAGCCGGAGCCGCTGCGGGTGCTCAAGCCGATGACGGCCGAGCAGGAGTACCTCCGCCCCAGTTTGCGGGCTAACCTGCTGGCGGCGCTGGAGGCCAACCGGCGGCATGAGGAGGGGGGCATCAGGCTCTTTGAACTGGGGAGGGTATATATTCGGCGGTTGAATGACCTGCCCGATGAGCCGGAAATGCTCTGCGGCCTGCTGGCCGGCCCCAGATTCGACGAGTCATGGCACGGCGGTGACGAGCCGGTTGATTTCTT
>Ga0307446_1000791_pt1 | contig 10807 bp, 8 predicted proteins | sample SalMarSW160320MG_FD_202141 | JGI IMG/M metagenome (GOLD analysis project Ga0307446, IMG submission 202141) | Salt marsh sediment microbial communities from the Plum Island Ecosystem LTER, Massachusetts, United States - SW1603-20 | ecosystem: Environmental > Aquatic > Marine > Intertidal zone >... | reverse complement strand
CCTGTTCCCGCACCTGACGGCGCTGGACAACGTGACCCTGGCCCCTGTGCGGGTGCGCAGGTGGCGCAAAACGCGCGCCGAGGAGCGTGCGATGTACTTCCTGGAGAAGGTGGGCATCCCGGAGCAAGCGCACAAGTACCCCGGGCAGCTGTCCGGCGGGCAGCAGCAGCGTGTGGCGATCGCGCGAGCGCTGACCATGGAGCCCAAGGTGATGCTGTTCGACGAGCCCACCAGCGCGCTCGACCCCGAGGTGATCGGGGAGGTGCTCGAGGTGATGGTCACGCTGGCGAAGGAAGGCATGACCATGGCCGTGGTGACGCACGAGATGGGCTTCGCCCGGGAGGTCGCCGATCGGGTGATCTTCATGGACGCGGGCCAGATCGTGGAGGTCGGAACGCCCGAGCACTTCTTCGAGAACCCGCGTGAGGAACGCACGCGTGCGTTCCTGTCGAAGATCCTCTAGGGGGGAATCTCACAGCCCGTGGCTGCCGGGCGCGCCTATGCTGGCGCCATGACCGAACGCGGGCGGTGCGAGGCGGCTGCATGACCGACGCTATCCAACCTGCGAGCGCCGGGCGCGGCATGCGCATCGCCGACCTGCTCCGCAGCATGGTCGCCAAGGGGGCGTCCGACATCCACCTGCAGGCCGGGGCGCCGCCTCACATGCGCATCGACGGCGAGCTGATGCCCTTCGAGGGCGTGCCGCCGCTGTCGCCGGAGCAGACCGAGCAGATCGCGCTGGCCATGATGAGCGAGAGCCAGCGCGAGATCTTCCGTCACCGTCACGAGGTGGACTTCGCCTTCACCATCCCCGAGGTGGCGCGGTTCCGGTGCAACGTGCTCCGTCAGCGCGGCTCGGTGGGCGTGGTGATGCGCGTCATCGGCGACGCCATCCCCAGCTTCGAGTCGCTGGGGCTGCCCTCCACGGTCGTCACCGAGCTCGCCGCCCAGCCTCGCGGCCTGGTGCTGGTGACCGGGCCCACCGGCTCCGGCAAGACGACCACGCTGGCGGCGATGATCGACTACATCAACCGGCGCTTCGCCCGCAACATCATCACCATCGAGGATCCCATCGAGATCCTCCACAAGAACCACAAGAGCCTGGTGATCCAGCGCGAGATCGGGCTCGACACCGCCGACTTCGTGGGGGCGCTCAAGTACGCCATGCGGCAGGACCCCGACGTCATCATGGTCGGCGAGATGCGCGACAAGGAGACGGTGGAGGCCGCCATCACGGCGGCGCAGACGGGGCACCTGGTGCTTAGTACGCTGCACACGCTGGATACCATCCGCAGCGTCAACCGCATCATCGACTTCTTCCCGCCGCACGAGCGCGGCCAGATCCGGCTGATGCTCGCCGAGTCCCTGCTGGGCATCCTCAGCCAGCGCCTGCTCCCCAGGGCCGACGGTCCCGGGCGGGTGCTCACCATCGAGGTGCTCGTCAACACGCCGCTCATTCGCGACTACATCAAGGACGAGGAGAAGACCCCGCTGATCAAGGAGGCGCTGATGGAGGACAACCTCCGCGGCATGCAGACCTTCGACCAGCATCTGGTCGAGCTCTACCTCGAGGGGCGCGTGACGCTGGAGGACGCCACCTTCATGGCCACCAGCCCCCACGAGCTGCGCCTCATGATCACCCAGCGGCAGGGCGGCATGAACGAAGGCGACTCCGAGGAGTTCGACCGCCTGCTCCAGCAGAACCGCGGCCCCCTGGGCTAGGGACGCCGACCCCGACCGGCCGCGGACGACCGCGGCGAGCCGTGGTGCAGGCGCCTCAGCGTCGGGCGCAGGCGCCCGGCCAGGTAGAGCGAGCCAGCCACCACCAGCAGCCCTCCCGGAGGCGTCTCATGGAGCGCCTGCGCAAGCGCTGCCCCGGGGTCGGCCACCAGCCTCGGGTCGTTGCGCGGCAGCCAGGAATCGACCGGAGCGGCCTGGGTGAGCACGACCCGGCGCGCACCCGCGTCCAGCGCCGCCAGCGTGCCGGGCCCTTGCTTGCGCGCCAGCGCACCGAAGAGCAACGTGTAGCCTGCCGTTCCCGAGGCGGCCAGCGACGCCGCCAGCAGGGCGGCTGCGGCCGGGTCATGGGCGCCATCGAGGATCACCTCGCGACCGGCGACCAGGAACCGCTCGCCGCGCGCGGGCAGCGGTGGCGTCGCCAGGCCCGCAGCCACCTCCGGCTCCGGCACGCCGAGCAAGCGCAGTGCGGCGGCCGCCAGGCGGGCGTTACGCCACCGCGCGCCTCCGGGCCGGTCGAGTGCGGTGCGGCAGCACGCGGACCCGTCCCCGGCGGCCGGCACGTCAAAGAGCGGATCGCTGCCGTCGTCGACGTGCAGCGGGCACCCCAACCGGGCCGCCTCGGCCCGGACGACGGCAAGCGCCGTCCCCTCGGCGCCCGTCACGACCGGCACGCCGGGTCGCAGCGCGCCGGCCTTCGCGCGCGCGATGCTCGCCAGATCGGCGCCGAGGGTCCGCAGGTGGTCGAGCGCCACGTTGGTGAGTACGACCAGGGCCACGCCATCCAGCGCCCGGGTTGCGTCCCTGGCGCCGCCGACGCCCGCCTCGAACACGCCCCACGCGACGCCGCGGCGCTCGAACGTCCACAGCGCCAGCGCCAGCGCCAGCTCGAAGAAGGCGGCGTCCGGCAGCGCACCGGGGGTGGCCGCCAGCGCCACGAAGCGCCGCACTGCCTCCCGCGCCAAGGGGCGGCCGCCGACCGCGACCCGCTCACGGAAGTCCTCGACGTGGGGCGAGGTGAACCTGCCGGAGAGCGACCCCGCCGCGCGCAGGCCGGCGTCCACCATGCTGGCGACGGTACCCTTGCCGTTGGTGCCGACGACGTGCACGACATGCCCGGGCGCGCTCAGCCCGAGCGCCGACATGACCGCACGCATGCGGTCCGGATCGCGCGGGGCCCCGTCGCGGCGGCGGGCATAGAGCCACGCCAGCGCGTCGCCATAGCTCGGGAGGCTGGGGGCCGCGACGGCCGCCGCGTTCACCCGCTCTTGCGCTTGCCGCGGCGCGGCCGCCTGCGGCGCGAGCGGCGGCGGCGCTTGCCGCCCCGACCCTGCGGCGCGCCGCCGGGCGCGCCCCAGTCGTCCAGCTCGCCCTCCTCGGCGACCTTCACCAGCAGCGCATCGAGGTAGCCGTCGCCGAGGCGCTGGGTCATCTTCAGCAGGTGGTGCGGCGCCTCACGCTCGACGTAGACCACGCTGCCGCCGGGGTGCAGGAGGTAGGCCCGGGCGCTGCGGAGCCCATGCGGGGTCTCCACCTCCACGTCGCCGGCGTGCTGCACGGTGACGTCCTTGCCCAACATGGGAACGACCAGGTGGTCGGTTCCGTCGAGGGAACGAAGCTCGAACAGTAGCGAGAGAGGATCGCGGTAGGGAAGGAGGTAGGGGGAGGTTGCCTGGTCCCGGCCGCGGGACGCCGTCACCACCCCGTCGTCCGGGTCGAACACCACGTCATAGACGCGTTGGCCGGAGCGCTCGCTGGTCTCCTCGCGGAAGCGCTGGCTGACAGCGCCGTTGCCGCAGCGACTGCGCTGGGTCACGGTGGCCGTGCCCAGCGATCCCTGGAAGGACGCCCTGCCCTCGAGCAGGGTGACGCGGCCGCCGCGCTGCACCTTCAACTCGTGGCTCCCCACCGGCCTGCCCTTCAGCGTGAGCCGGTAGCTGCACACCTCCACCGCCATGGCGGCAGCGTACCACGCGGTCTCCGGGACCCGGCGGGGAGTAGCGTCCCCGACGCGGGTAACATGCATGCGAGGGCGCACGCCGCGCCCGGGAGGTCGGGATGGCTGCAGTGACTGCGGGGGAGGGCTGGCAGCGTGAGGCATGGGGGACCGTCGAGGGTCGCGAGGTGGGCCTCCACACCCTCACCAACCGGGCCGGCATGCGCGCGCGCATCGGCGACTACGGTGCGACCCTGGTGGGGCTGACGCTGCCCGACGGCACCGACGTCGTGCTCGGCCTGGAGGCGCTCCACCGGACGACCGGGAGCGGCTATAGCGGGACGCAACCCTATCTCGGCGCCGTGATCGGACGGGTCGCCAACCGCGTCGCCGGGGCGAGCTTCGAGCTTGCCGGCCGGCGCGTGCGGCTGGCCGCCAACGAGGGGACGACGCAGCTGCACGGCGGGCCGGGCGGCTTCGCTCACCGGGTGTGGAGCGCCCAGCCCCTGCCCGACCCGGAGGCACCGGGGCTGGCGCTGAGCTACCTGTCGGAGGACGGCGAGGAGGGCTACCCGGGCCGGGTGTGGGCGGGCGCACGCTACGGGCTGGGGCCGGGACCGGTCCTGAGCCTGGAGCTGCACGCCGTGGCCGACGCCCTCACGCCGGTTGCGCTGACGCACCATCCGTACTTCAACCTGGCAGGGCATGACGCAGGGCGCGCGCTCGGGCAGCGCCTCACGGTGGCCGCCGACCACTACACCCCCGCGGACGACAGCCTCATCCCCACGGGGGAGGTGCGCCACGTCGCAGGCACGCCGTTCGACCTTCGCCACGGGCCGCCGCTGGCCGACGCCGTGGAGAGCGGCACACTGGCCGGCGGCTACGACATCAACCTGCTGGTGACGGGACCACGCGGCGTGATGAGGCGGGCGGCCATGCTGGAGGATCCCGCCTCCGGGCGGAGACTGGAGCTGTGGAGCACGCAGCCGGCTCTGCAGGTGTACAGCGGCGGCGGGTTGGATGGCTCGCTGGTGGGCAAGGATGGCGCACGCTACCAGCGCTTCGCCGGGGTGGCGCTGGAGGCCCAGGCCATCCCCAACGTCGTCAACCTGCCACACCTGCCACAGGTGTGGCTGCGGCCGGGCGAGCGCTACCGCCAGCGCATCGAGTACCGCTTCGTGCTGCCGGGCCGGTGAGGCGCCTCAGAACGGCAGATCGTCGTCCTCGATGCGGGCCAGCTCGGTGGTCGACTTGCCCTGCCGCAAGATGTTGATGAAGAGCTGCACCAGCGATGGGTCGAGTTCGCGGCCACTGCGCGCTTCCAGCGCCTTCTCCACCTCGCGCAGCGGCATGGCCTGGCCCCGTTCGCTGGACAGGACGTCGAAGACGTCGGCCACCGCCACCACCCGCGCCAACAGCGGGATCTGCTCCTTGCGCAACCCGGAGGGGAAGCCGGTGCCGTCCCAGTTCTCGTGGTGGCCACGGATGCCCTCGGCGGCCGGCCGCAACAGGCCCGCCGACGCCACCAGGTTGGCGCCTCGCTGCGGGTGCTCCATGTCCTCGATCGACAGGTCGAGTCCCGCGCCGAGCTTGCCGATGTCGTGCAGCATGGCCGCGAAGTAGAGATCGACCATCTCCTGGCTGTTCAGCTCGAGCGCCCTGCCGACCGCCTGGGCGTAGGCGGTGACGCGCTCGGCATGGCCGAGCTGGGCGTAGTCCTGCGCCTCCATCGCCTGCACGAAGGCGCGCGTGAACTCCACCAGGCTCAGCTTGGTCCGCCGCAGCTCGAGCGCCTGGCTGTGCGCTTCGCCGAGGATGGCCCCCCAGTGGCTGACGTCCTTGAGCTCCTCTTCGTCGAACGCGCTGCCGGCATGACGGTGCAAGACCATGGAGCCGTGCCGGTGGAAGCGTCCGGCGACGGGCACCACGACCGTGCTGACGGCGTTGCGCAGGCCCAACTCGCCGAAGGCTGCGCGCAGCTCGCTGGCGTTCGGCTGGAACAGCTCCGCCACCAGGTTCGGCACCACCCGCGGGCCGGGCTCGCGCCAGGGCCCGTGCTCCGGCGTGAGACCGAGCATCGACTGGCTGTAGCCCTGGACCGCCTCGAAGGCATAGCGACCGCGGTCGGTACCCCGCACCACGTAGCCCCGAACGTCTCCCGGAAGGGTCTTGACCAGGATACGCAGCGCCTCGGAGCTGCGTTCGTCGGGGCGGGACACGTGCAGCAGCCGCTCGACGGCCGCCAGCACATCCGGACCGGTGTCCGTGTCCGAGCTCGAGAACAGGCGTCTGAACACGTCGTCCCTTCAGGCCGGCGTCACGCCCGGCACGCCCGGAGTGTACGCCTGGAGGGCGGGAAGCGGCTAAGGAAATGCTTACACCCGGGGTCGCGGCGTCGCGCCCGCCTCCGGTACGCTCGGGAGAGGGAGGTGGCAATGAACGACGACGAGCTGTTCGCCGAGCCGGCGCGCCGCGCCGGCCGGCTGCGTGGCGTGAAGTTGGAGCAGCGGGCCTTCGAGGCGACGTTCGACGGTGCGCGCCTGCGAGTGGAGGCGGTGGCGGCGGGCATCGGCCGGCTACGGTTGGCGGAGAGCGCCTTCGCGCCTCAGCGGTCCTGGGACGCGCTGCAGCCCCTGGCACCCGAGCCGTCGGCGGCATCCGCGGAGCGCGCGGGCGGAGCCCGCCTGGATGTCGGCGGCATGCGCCTGGAGCTCGCCGATGACGGCCGCCTCGAGGTCATCGGGCCCGACGGCGACGCCTGGCTGGCGCAGACGGAGGCGGCGGCGTGGGGGCGGCCGCGCCTCGGCGCGCTGGGCATCCGGCTGCGTGAGGGCGATGAGCTGCCTGCCGGACGCGACGGCGTGCTGGCACGCCTGTCGCTCAGGCTCGACCCGCAGGACCGCCTGTGGGGGTTCGGGCAGCGCACGGGCGGGCTCGACAAGCGCGGGCGGCGGCTCACGAACTGGGCGGCCGACCCCTTCGGCATCGGCCACCACCGCGGCAGCGACAACCTCTACCAGGCCCTGCCGGTGTTCCTGGCGGTGAAGCCCGGCCGCGCCTTCGGCGCCTTCCTGCACGTCAGCCACCTCAGCCGCTTCGATGCCGGCTATAGCGACCCGGATCTCCTGAGCGTGGAGGCTCTCGGGGGCGAGATCGACCTGTTCCTATTCGCCGGGCCCACGCCGGCGGAGGTGCTCGAGCAGCTCACGCGCCTCACCGGGCGCCCCATGCTGCCGCCGGCGTGGGCCCTCGGCTTCCACCAGTCGCGCTGGGGCTATGACCGACCGGAGCGGCTGCTGGAGGTAGTCGATGGCTTTCGCGAGCGCCACCTGCCGCTCGATGCGGCGCAGCTTCACCTGGGACCCGCAGCGATTTCCCGACCCCGCGGGCTTCTGCGACGCGGTACACCGCCGTGGCGCGCGGGTGGTGACGATCATCGACCCGGGCGTCAAGGACGACCCAGGCGCGGGCTACCGCGTCGCCGACGAGGCGCTCGAGCGCGGCTTGATGCTGCGCAACGGCGACGCCTCGCCGTTCCGCGGCTACGTGTGGCCCGACCGCGCGCTGTTGCCCGACTTCGCACGTGCCGAGGTGCGGGCGTGGTGGGGCGATCTGCATCGCGACAGCCTGCTGGAGGCCGGCGTGGACGGCGTGTGGAACGACATGAACGAGCCGACCGTCTTCGACGCGCCGTTCGCCAGCGGCCACGCCCGCGACCGGCCCATCCCGCTCGGGCTCGAGCACGGCGACGCCGAGGAGCGCGCCACCCACCTGGAGGTGCGCAATCTCTATGGCGCCCTGGAGGGCCGCGCCACCTTCGAGGCGCTCGAGCGGCACCGGCCCGAGAGCCGCCCGTGGGTGTTGACGCGCTCGGCTGGCGTCGGGAGCCAGCGCACCTGCGCCACCTGGATGGGGGACAACAACAGCTGGTGGGAGCACCTGGCATTGAGCGTGCCCCAGCTCCTCGGCATGGGGCTGTCCGGCTCGCCGCATGCTGGCGTCGACATCGGTGGCTTCTTCGAGAATGGGCAGCCCGAGCTGTTCGCACGCTGGATGGAGCTTGGCGCCTTCTACCCGTTCATGCGCAACCACACCGCCCTGGGCACGCGGCCGCAGGAGCCGTGGGCGTTCGGCGCGGAGGTGGAGGCGGTCGCGCGTCAAGCGCTGGAGCTGCGCTACCGCCTGCTGCCCTACCTGGTCACGCTGGCGCACGAGGCCAGCGAGCGCGGCGCCCCGCTCATGCGCCCGCTCGGCTACGAGTACCCGAACGTCGATGCGGTGCTCGACCAGGACGACGTCTTCTTGCTTGGCCCATGGCTGCTGGTGGCGCCCGCCCTGCGTCCGCGGCAACGGTGGCGGTCGGTCGTGCTGCCGCCCGGTCGCTGGCGCGACTTCTGGACCGGCCGTGAGGTCGCGGGCGACGCTGCCGGCGATGCCCGAGCGGCGCTGCTTCCGACGCTGCCGGGCCGGCCCCCGCTGCTGCTGCGGGAGGGGGCCTTGCTGCCGCTCGGCGAGGTGCGGCAGAGCACCGCCTCGCCCCCGACGGAGCTCCGCCTGGTGGTGACCGCGGCGGCCCGTAGCCGCTACCGGCTGGTGGAGGACGACGGCACGTCGCCGGCGGCGGCGCCGCGACACGGCGCCGCCCGTCCAGGCGACGCCGGCGTGGCGATCACCACGCTGGCACTCGACGCCGAGCCCGGCCGGCTGGTGCTGGAGCTGGGAGCTCGCTCCGGAGGCTTCGACCCGCCACCGCGGACGCTGACCGTCGAGCTGCGTCTCGACCGGCCACCCGAGCGGGTGCGTCTGGATGGCCGTGACGTGCAGGCCACCTGGGACCGGGAGCGCAGTGCCGCGGAGCTGGGGTGGGCCGACGACGGCGCAGGGCACCGGCTCGAGCTCACCCTCTGAGGCGTACGCCGCCGGCCCGCGCCGGCGTACCCTGGAGGGAAGCGGGATGGCCGCCCGCTGCAGGAGGGGTCATGGACCGCCGCACCCGTACCCTCGTCGCCGTGTTCGTTGTCGCGGCCGCCCTGACCGCCCTCCTCGGCGCCTGCCTGCCGATCCCTCAGGTCAACGGGCGCCTCAGCCTGACGGCGCCCGCGTACCGTATCGCCCCGGCAGCCGTGGAGAGCGACTACCTCACGGTGCCAGGGGCGCAGGAGCCGCACACGCCCCAGCGCTACAACGCCAGCTACGTGCTGCGCCTGCGTGCCAGCGAGCCCGCCAGCGAGGTGCTGGTGCTGGTTCCTGGCCTCTTCGGAGGCGCCGGCAGCCTGGAGATCCTGGGCCGCCAGCTGGTGGCCGCCACGCCCGGCCTGCAGGTGTGGCTCGTCGACCGGCGCTCCAACGCCCTCGAGGATCACCGGGGCCTGCAGGCGGCGCGTGCCGCCGGCGACCCCGAGATCGCGTTGCGCTACTACCTCGGCACGCCTGGCCAGGCGCCCGAGTTCCGGCCGCCGAACCCCGCGGACATCCGCTTCATGGCCTACTGGGGCCTGCGCGTGCAGCTCGAGGACCTCGCCGCCGTGATCGACCTGGCGCACCGCACGGCGGCGACCGTCTACCTGGGCGGCCATTCGCTCGGCGCCAGCCTGGTCGCGCTCTACAGCGCCTACCTCCGGCCCGACGGGAGGCCCGGCGCCGACGGGCTTGCGGGTCTGGTACTGCTCGACGGCGCGCCCGGGCGGACCGGCAGCTTCGCGATCGAGGACGCGGCCAATGGCCGGAACCTCTTCGGCGTGACGCTGGTGCCGTCGCTGAGGAATCTCCTGGCGGGCAAGGCGGTGCCCTACCTCGGGCCTGGCATCGTTCCGGAGCGGGCGGTGCGCTCGGACGTCATCGCCTTGCTGGCACGCTACCGGCCCGACGCGCGGGCGCCGGCCCAGCTGGCGGACTACCCCATCACCGACTTCGCCCTGGCGGGGGTCGACGCCGACGACACCTACGCCGAGTTGCCGACCTTTAGCCCGCAGCTCGGCGAGGCGCAGCATGCCGTGTTCTCCGGGAACCTGACGGCGTTCATCCTGGAGGGCCGCTTCGGGGCGCGCAGCCGGAGCGTGGTGGGCGTGGCTCCCGGTTCCGACGAGGTCACCTGGTCCGCTGGCGACCCGCCCGAACCGACCGATCTGGCCAGCTACCTAGGCAGCAGCGTCGGGCCCTTCACCGACCGCGCGGAGTGGTACTTCCCGGCTCGTCTGCTCATCGACGTCTCGGCCCTGCCGGTGGACCTGCGCCACGTGCCCGGCTTCGAGCCCACCGCCGCGGTGCGACTGCCGACGCTGGCCGTCGGTGCCGGACGCGGCATGATCCGGACGCTCGACGGTTTCTCCGCCTACCTCAACGCGCGCATGGGCTCTCCGGTATCGGCCTACGTGGTGCCCGGCGTGACGCACATCGATCTCGTCACGGCGCGCGCCGCGCCGGTGGTGACCCTGTTCAAGCGCTGGGCGCAGCTGTCCGTGGGCTCGTCGCGGCCCACGCCTCAGTGAGGCGGGGCCGCTCTGGCAAGGTCCCCGAGCGCCTGCGACAGCCGCTCGCAGCCGTCGTCGATCTCCTTGGCGTCGACGTCGAGATGGGGTGCGATGAGGACGACGCTCCCTAGCGGCCCGCCCCTGCCGATCAGCAGGCCGCGGTCGCGGGCGGCGTCGACCAGGTTGTCTGCGCGCCCGGGGTCGGGGGACGCGGGCGGCCCGGGTGCCACCATCTCCAGCCCCTGGATGAGCCCCATCCCGCGCACCTCGCCGATCCAGGCATGATCGGCCGCCGCCTCCTCCAGGTGCATGCGTAGCCGCAACCCCTGACGCTCGGCGTTGTCCGGCAGCCGCTGTCGCTCGATCACCTCGATGGTCGCCAGTGCCGCCGCCACGCCCATGGGGCTGGCGCCGGGCGCGGCGAAGGTGGCCGCGGTCAGGGCGTCGGCAACCTCCGGCGTGGCGACGGCGCAGCCGAAGGGCGCGCCGTTCGCCGTGCCCGTGGCGAAGGTCATCAGGTCGGGCGCGACGCCCCAGTGCGCCACGGCGCACAGGCTGCCGCCGGTACGCCCCCAGCCGGTCTCGATCTCGTCGACGATCATCAGCCCACCGGCCTCCCGCACGATCGGCTCCAGGCGCGTCAGGGTGCTCCGCGGAAGCACCC
>Ga0307446_1000783_pt1 | contig 10848 bp, 13 predicted proteins | sample SalMarSW160320MG_FD_202141 | JGI IMG/M metagenome (GOLD analysis project Ga0307446, IMG submission 202141) | Salt marsh sediment microbial communities from the Plum Island Ecosystem LTER, Massachusetts, United States - SW1603-20 | ecosystem: Environmental > Aquatic > Marine > Intertidal zone >... | reverse complement strand
CCGGCGCCGTCTTGGCGAAGCGGGCGATGACGCCTGCGCCGGTCTCGACGCCGCTCAGCGCTTTGCGCGCGCGCGACAGGAGCGGTTCTTGGGCGCTGTCGGGGTTCTCTAAGGGCATGGGATCATGGGGCTTTGGCGCGATGCCGAAACAGCATGCGCGACACCTGGTCGAAGGTAAGGTCTAAGGGCGGCGGCCTTCAAGGGCCGCGGCGCGGCCAGGCGTGGCTCCAGGTCAGGTGCTGGCCCCCGTCGAGCGCGATCATCTGACCGGTGACCGAGGGGGTCTCCAGCAGGAAGCGGACGGCGCCGGTGACGTCATCGGTGGAGACCACGCGCTTCAGCAGCGTCGACCGGCATTCCTCGGCAAACTCGGCCTCGGTCTGGTCGCGGGCTGGCAGCACGGGCCCGGGGGCGATGGCATTGACCCTGATCCTCGGCGCGAGCGCCTGGGCCAGGGTCTGGGTGGCGGTCCACAGCGCCGATTTGGCCACCGTGTAGGAAAAATAGTCCGGGTCGAGGCGCCACACTTTCTGGTCGATGACGTTGATGACATTGGCCGAGGCGCCCTCCGGCAAACGCTTGGCGAAGGCCTGGATCAAGAACACAGGCGCGCGCAGATTGACGTCGAGATGCATTGCCCAAGTCTCGGCATCGAGGGAGTCCAACGAATCCCACTCAAAGCAGGCGGCGTTGTTGATGAGGCAGGTAGGTGGCCCGAGGCGCTCGGCGCAAGCCTCGACCAAGGGCGCAACATCCTCGAGCCGGGAAAGATCGGCTTGGAGCGCCGCTGCCTGGCCGCCGATGGCCTCAATCTCACCGACGACCGCCAGGGCCTCCGCCTCGGAAGCACCAAAGTGGACCCCGATTTGCCAACCTCTTTGGGCCATATCGAGGGCGATGACGCGGCCGAGCCGGCGCCCTGCGCCGGTCACGAGCACGGTCGCGGCAGTGTCGTCCTCAGCCATTTTGGGCCTGTGGGAAGGGGGAGAATCGAAAAGTCAAGCATCTCGCAGCAGCGAAACCGCACTCTAGGGGAGCCCATGATTCCCGACAAGGTGTAGCGCGCGCGGCCACGACGCCGTGGGAGGGCGCGCTTCCAACCCCATGAATTTGCCGCGCGGATTGGCGTCCGCCGCGACTTTGGGCAGTTGCCTCTCTTCTGTGCAGTTTGAATGAGTATTTGTGCAGCGCGCTCATCGCGCTGAGCCCAATGTGGCATCAAAGAGCTTGAACCATTGCAGAATAGCCACACTGCGCCAGTTGTTTTCAAAAAACCTTGCTTTTTCGTTGCTTCAAGGGGGGTGCTGATTATTGTCAATGCCACGGGGGACGTTGCACCGCGAGCACATCGGGGGCGGCTTCCTGACAAACAAGATCATACTCGCAGGAACAGGCGAAAAAAGCAGGAGACTGGACAATGGCTCGGCGCAAGGAAGCGGGGACGTTAGCACTTGGAATTTTGAGCGCGGCACTCATCGCGGGGACCGCTCTTCCGGCACAGGCTCAGGACAAGAAGCTCGATCTATCGGCTACGGCCACCTTCACCACCGATTACGTGTTCCGTGGCATCTCACAGACGAATCAGAATCCGGCGGCGCAGGCTGAGTTCGATGCGACCTACGGCATCTTCTACCTCGGCATGTGGGGCTCGAACGTCGATTTCGCCAAGAGCCTTGAGATCGACTACTACGGCGGTATCACCCCGACGTGGAGGGGGATCAACTTCGATATCGGCGGTCTCGAGTACACCTATCCGGGGGCAAACGGTATCGACCTCTTCGAGTTCAAGACCGGCGCGTCTTACACCTTCGGGGATGCGCTGACTGTCGGTGCCACCAATTACTGGGGTGTTGATGGCAAGTACGATGTGCTCGAGTTCTCGGGCGAGTACGCCTTCCAAAAGAAGCTCTTCAACTTCTTCTCGCCGAGCGTCAGTGGCTTGGTCGGCACGCAATGGGCCGACGGTGGCACCGACTACACCTACTGGAACGCCGGCGCGACCCTTGGTTTCATGGATAACTGGTCCGCTGACATTCGCTACTGGGATAGCGATCTGAGCGCGGCTGCTTGTGGCGGTACCACGGACAACTGCGACGCGCGTGTTGTGGGAACCGTTTCGGCCTCGTTCTAGAGCTCAATAACTTCCCCAAAAGCACTTCCCACCTAAAAGGGCGCCAACTCGGCGCCCTTTTTTTGCTGTCGTGCGATGGCACGTGAGCGCGCCATGGCCGAGAGATCTCCACAGATAGCGGACAGACCGTTCGACGCAGATGCAATCGCGCGGGCGCACGCGGTCTACACGCCTTCAGCCCTCGCGTTTTACGACCTCGTGGTGCACGGGCTGTCAAACCGGTTTGCCTGGCGGTGCCCCACGTCACGGCTCGTGGGCTTCTATGCGGACAATCTCTCGGCCAATCATCTGGAGGCGGGGGTCGGCACAGGCTTGTTCATCGACCGGGTCGGCACCAGCTTCGACCGGCTTGTCCTGCTCGACATCAATGAGAATTGCCTCAGCCGCGCTAGCCGGCGGCTCGCCCGCTACAGGCCCACTGTCCACCAGGCAAATCTGCTCGCCCCGATCGAGCCGGGCTCGGCGCCGTTCGACTCGGTGGGGCTGACGTATGTATTGCACTGTCTCCCCGGCAGCATGAGCGAGAAGCTCGTTGCGGTCGATTATTTGAAGCCGCTGATGGCGGAAGGCGCCGTGCTGTTCGGCGCCACCATTCTCGGCCGTGGCGTGGCCGCGAACGCCGCCGCGCGCGCTCTGCTCGACCTCTACAACGCGAAGGGCGTGTTCAATAACCGGGCGGACGACCTCGAGGCCTTGACCGAAGGCCTTCGAGAGCGCTTCGCGCGTGTAGAAATCGAGAGCCAAGGCTGCGTCGCACTGTTTCGCGCCAGCTGAGCCGAACCTCGCGTCTCTCCGCCGCGCGTCCCGCCTTGGGATGGCCATTAACGCGCCGCTTACCGTGCCCAGTTTCGCCCCGGTTCGTTGTTAACGGTCGGTAAGGGTGGGGCACTACCCTGGGGCCGTGAGCGCTTGGTCCAGCACGTTTTTTCGTGCTGCGCGGCGGACGGACCGGGCCTCCAATCGCGAGGGAGTCTGTCATGCGTAAGCGATGGTACCAGGCTGCGGCTGTTGTCGCCGTGTTAATGGCCGGCGCCACGGTCTCAAGCCCAGTGTTGAGTGCCGACCTGTACGATCTGCCGCCCTCCTATGATGCGGCGTCCGTTCCCTCCCAAAACGTGTTCGAAGGCTGGTATCTCGGCGGCACGATTGGCGGCGCCTCGGTGAGTTACGATTTCTCGCCGGCATCAAGCGTGTCCTCGAATGGCGTGCTTGGCGGCGGCATCGGCGGCTATAGCTGGCAGTACGGTCCCTTCGTGCTTGGCGTCGAAGGGGACTTCATGGCGACCGGCATCGATGGCAGCCTCAAGTACAATGGCGGTCTCAACAAGGTCAGCCCCGGCATCGATACGATGGCGGATCTGCGCTTACGCGCGGGCTACGCCATCAAGGACAACGTACTCCTGTTCGGTACGTTCGGCGGTGCCTGGGCCAATGCCGATCTGCCCATCAGCGGTCCGGGCGGCGGTTTCGACGATGCGACGTTCTTTGGCTGGAGCGTTGGTGGCGGGGCCGAGGTGGCGCTCAGCCCGAAGTGGAGCACCCGCTTCGATTACCAATACACCGATTTCAATTCCAAGACGGTCTCCTATCCCGGCGGCAAGGCGACGTTCGACCCGGACGCGAACACGTTCCGCGGATCGGTGATCTATCACTTCTAGGGCGCCGGCACGGTGATCCGCGCAAGCGGACAGAGCCGCTTTTGCTCTTCATTCGCGCCGCAAGCTTGCGGGCGGAGGTCGCGGCTGAAGCAGATCCTGACGTCGAACAGCTTTCTGCGCCGGCAGGTCACCGCAATCATGTCAGGCCTGAGCCAGGCATTGGCGGCGAGGAACTCGGCTTCGATCTTCTCCGGTGAGAGGAAGCGTTGGGTCTGCGGATCAGCGAACGCGGCCGGCACGCTCACCCGGTCGTACAGATCACGGGCGTCGTCGTAGTACTTCTCAGGGCTGAGGCCGGTACAAGTCCCGTGGGTCTTGTACTCATGAATGATGAGCGCCTTGTTCGGCATGATGTCGCGCATCTCGCCGATCACGCGCGACGGCACCCAAGGCCGCTTGCCGTCGTAGCAGTCCAAGGGCCATCCTTCGTTGTATTGCGGCCACAACCCATGCAGCACGAAGTCATGTGACCGCGCCGTGTCGCATTGCGGATCGTCGCGGCGGTCTCCCTCTGTAAGACAATAGGTCGGCGACCAGCCGAGAACGAGAACGTAATAGTCGAAGTGTCCCGGTTCCGCGTGATGGTCCACTCGGGGCGCATCGTCGTAAGCCCCTGCGTGCCCGGCGAAGACGAGCGCGGCGCACAGGACAATGAAGGCAACGGCGCGCCTAAGCTTTGGCATTCGCATCTCCGAGCTCGGCGAGAATACGCGCCCAGCTGCGGGCACCTTTTTCGAAGCTCGTGAGATTGTACTTCTCGTTGGGGGAATGAATGCGGTCATCCTCCAGTGCGAAGCCGACGAGAAGCGAGTCCATGCCGAGACGCGTGCGGAACGACTCCACGATGGGAATAGAGGCGCCGCACCCGGCGATCACCGGTGCCTTGCCCCATTCCGCCTGTAAGGCGCGGGCGGTGGCGCGAAAGGCAGGCGCTTCGGTGTCGAAACCGACAGCGGGCGATCCGCCTTCACCGGCGTAAGTCGCGCTTGCGTCGGCCGGGAGGCGATCGGCGATGAAGCGATGCAGGCCATCGAGAATCTTTTCCGGGTTCTGGGCGGGAACGAGGCGGAAGGACAGCTTGGCACTGGCCTGCGAGGGGATCACCGTCTTGGTGCCGGGCCCCGTATAGCCGCCGATAATGCCGTTGACCTCGACCGTCGGGCGCGACCAGAGCTGCTCGAGTACGCTTCTGCGTGTCTCGCCGGCCGGCGCGCTGAGATCCACCTCGCCGAGAAAGCTCGCGGTGTCGAAGTCGAGCTTGCACCACGCCGCGCGTTGTTCTTCGGATGGCTCGCGGACGTCGTCATAGAAGCCGGGGATCGTGACGCGACCGTCTTCGTCGTGCAAGCCGGCGATGATCTCGGCGAGAACGTGAATGGGATTACGCGCAGGCCCGCCATAGAGCCCGGAATGCAGATCGCGCGAGGGGCCGGTGACGGTGATCTCCGAGAAGGCGAGGCCGCGCAAGAAAGCCGTGACGGCGGGGGTTTCCGGGTCCCATTGGTTTGTATCGCAAACCAGCGCAATGTCCGCCTTCACCTCGTCGCCGTGCGCGGCAAGAAAGGGCGCAAGGCTCGGGCTTCCGGATTCCTCCTCGCCTTCGAGCAGGACGCTGACGTCGACGGGCAGGGCGCCATGGGCGGCTTGCCAGGCGCGGCACGCTTCGATGAACGTCATGACCTGGCCTTTGTCGTCGGACGCGCCGCGCGCGACGATGATCTGACCGTGTTGTGGATCGTCGATGAGCTGCGCCTCGAAAGGGGGCGCGGTCCACGCCTCCAGCGGATCTGGCGGCTGCACGTCGTAGTGGCCGTAGAAAAGAACGCGAGGGCGCGATCCGGCATCAGCGCTGCGCCAATGGGCGACGACCATGGGTTTGCCGCCCGTAGGCTCGACGCGCGCGGTGAAGCCGATCTCGCGCAAGGCGTCGGCGCACCATTCGGCAGCCTGAAGGCACGACTCGTGATAGGCGGGATCGGTCGAGATGCTGGGTATGGCGAGGAACTGGGACAGCCGTTCTAGTGCTGCCGCACGTCCCTCGGCGAGACGATCAAGCACGCTTTCAAGCGCGCGTCCTGACGTACGCGATGCCTCCACGGCTACAGCCTAACGTTTCTGGTCTTGCCCTTCACCGCCGCTCACAAAAATCCCGCTGACGATAGCAGGGTCGAACGACGCTACTACCGCAGCGGGGAGAAAATCTTCGATTGTGTGGATGATCTATTCGCCGAGCTGCACGTTGATGGCTTGGGGGCCTTTGCCCCGACGGTCTGGTTCGGTCTCAAATGAGACCCGTGCCCCTTCGTCGAGCGCCGGAAGACCCGAGCGCTGCAACGCGGAGATGTGAAGAAACACATCCTTGCCGCCATCGTCCGGCGTGATAAAGCCGAACCCCCGCGAATGATTGAAGAATTTGACCGTCCCGGTCTGACGCATGGGAAGCTCCTTTCCCCCTCCAAATGGTCCGTGCGACGCGCACGGAAAATTCAGGCAAGTCTAGGAACGGGAAAAGAAACCACGCCGCTTCCCAAGGAGCGCGCGCGGCCAGTCTCCACCCGGGTTCGCAGTCTGCCCGCAAAGCGCTTCACTCTAGGGGTGTGAGGCTATTTTGCGCAAGACCCATCTACCCGCTGCGCGAGCGCGCCGGGGTCGAATCAATCCGCGTAACTCCGCGCACCTAATTGGGGTAGGGCGCGTGATTCGGGGCACCGTCCAGGGTGTACGTTCCCGGATAGTCGAAACCGGGGCCGAAATCGTTGGCAGGCGGAGGCATTTTTGCTGGTCCCCAGATATCGCTAAGGGTCAGCGACGTGCCGCCGATCGCCGGGCCCCGATGAGGGCCGTTGGGACCGTTCCTGACATTCCCGTCAGCGCTTGGCTGCTGCGCGGCGCTTTCGAACGACGCCAGCGCCACAGTTGTGGCGACAAGGAGCGCCGCGAGCGTCAGGGCTTTGGAGAACGTAGGCATTTGGATCGACTCCGTTGGGGTGGGCCTCTTAAGCCGTTACGAATCTTCGACTTTATTGGTTAGGAATGCGTCACCACGCCCGCCCGGGGATCTGGCTCCTCAAGCCACCAATGTCACGACTATGCAGGCTTTAACGGTCACTGCCTAGCGCATCTGTGCAACGGTCGCCAAACTTCTGAGGCGGCCACCGCTCATGGAGCCGGTGCTTGGGCCTGTTTTTGCTGGGGGGTATGAGAGGTCGGGGCCGGAATGCAAGACGCCGGGCTCCGCGCCCGGCGTCTCTGGTCCTTTGGGTCAGCGCCATTCAGGCGCTAGAAGACCCGATATTTCAAAGGCTTATTTGGTACGGTACGCAGTGCGGTCATCCCGCGCGCATGGCCTTGTGGTGGCCGCCTACCTCGCCTTGGTCTTGCCGAGGGCGCCCAGGGCGCCGCCGCCAATCGGGGAGATCCGCACTTTGGCGGTCCCGGAGCCGATCATGCCGATCTGTGCGGCCGCGGCCTTCGACACGTCAATAATGCGGCCGCCGACGAATGGGCCGCGATCATTGATTCGCACGACCACGGAGCGGCCGTTGTTGAGATTCTCCACCAGAACCTTCGTGCCGAAAGGCAGTGAGCGGTGTGCTGCGGTCAGCGCGTTCGGGTTCATCGGTTCCCCGCTCGCGGTCTTGGAGTGCAAAGCATACCAGGAGGCGCTGCCGACCTGGTCCGCCATAGCAGCGTTGAGAGGTAACATCATAGCGGCGCCCAGAAGCCCCACCGTAATCATCTTGGCTCGCACTTTGACCATGCGTTGTGCTCCTTACTTCCAATTTGTTTGGGAGGTTTTTTTGAGAGGCCGGCGACGAATCGAGCCGGCCCGCACGCGTTGGTGCAGTGCAGTAAACTATGGAACAAATGGGCAAAAGATCGGCTGGCCGACGTTTATTGAGAGGCCATTTCGGGGCGTTTCGCGCCGCTTTTGTTAATATTTACAATGCGTTAATGGTGGACAGATTGTCGCGTGCTTCACCACGTCACGGTGGTTGAAACCCGCTCTGCCGCCCTTGCGGTGCAGCATTTGCGTCGATTGCCCTGAATCAATTTCTATGGGGAGGCGGGAGGCTATTAAGGTTTACGCCCTCAGACTGTCGCCTCATCTCTGGGCGATCGGTTTGATCTGCCTAAACCTTTGACAAATGACGCCCAATCCTTGCCCTTTTCAACACTTACTGTAAGACTTGAGTCTATAAAAGATACCCAAAGGGAAACACCAAGGACGGTTTAGGACTAACCGTGATGCATCAGCAGAAGAAGGCTCCTCGGTATCAGGAGGGGCAGGGGCAGCAATTGGCGCCGGGAGAATCTCCGGGCGCAGAACCGATGACCGCGGCGCAGGCCTCCTACCTCAAGTCGTTAGCCGAAGAGGTGCACGAGCCGGGGGCATATCAGCAGGGTCTGAGCAAGCGCGAAGCTTCACGGCGCATCAATGTGCTGATGGAGAAAGCGCGGCTTGGCGACCTGCCGCCTCATACGGACTAGCGGCTACCGCGCCGTCTTGAGTGCGGTGTAGACTTGCTTATGGTCGGTGCCCGCATGCGATGTGTTTTGCGGTTTGTGGCCCTCGTGGTCGCCGTCCATGTTGTTGCCGTTGCCGAGTCCAGCGCTGCCATGGCACTCACGCTGACATCTTCCGCATTCGAATCCGGCGGCAAGATTCCGTCCAAATATACCTGCGAAGGTGAGGATATCTCGCCGCCGCTTGGGATTGCCGGCGTTCCCGACGGCGCTAAGAGCTTAGCCTTTATCCTGGATGATCCCGACGCGCCGGATCCGAAAGCCCCAAAGCTCGTCTGGGTGCATTGGGTTCTCTACAACCTCTCCCCTGACACCGGTACGTTGTCCGAGGGGGCGGGGAGCGGGGTGCCTGCGGGCGCAACCTCCGGGATCAATGACTGGAAGCGGACAGGCTATGGCGGGCCGTGCCCGCCGATTGGCCGGCACCGCTATTTCCACAAGCTCTATGCCCTGGACACCAAGCTTCCCGACAAGCCGATGACCAAGGCCGAGCTCGAAGCCGCTATGAAAGGCCACGTCCTGGCCCAGGCTGAACTGATCGGCACCTATCAGAAAGGTGACCCGTAGGCCGGTGGAACATTACAACCTCTTCGCTTGACGGACGCGCCGCGACTGGGTTCAGTGGCGCGCATGGCTAGACACCCCATGACACGCGTCATTCTCATGACAGCGCGCGCTGGCCTCTGCGCGGCGGTGCTGTTCGGTTCGGCTGCCAGCGCCTTTGCGGCCTGTGGTTCGAGCGCCGCCGGTTTCAACCAATGGCTCCAAAGCTTTAAGCAGCAGGCGATCGCGCAAGGGATTTCTCCCCGCACCGTGCACGCGGCGCTCGACGGCGTCACCTACTATCCGACGGCCATCGCTCACGACCGCCGCCAGGGCGTCTTTGCCCAGGATTTTCTGACATTCTCGGGCCGCATGGTGTCGCGAAACCGCATGCAAGTCGGCAACGCGCTGCTGAGGAAGTATGCGTCCGTGTTCAAGCGGATCGAGCAGCAATACGGCGTGCCGGGCCCGGTGCTCGTCGCCTATTGGGGGCTCGAGACCGATTTCGGCAAGGTGATGGGCAATCTGCCGAGCATCCAATCGCTCGCCACCTTGAGCTACGACTGCCGCCGCCCCGACGAGTTTCGGGAGCAGCTGATGTATGCCCTGAAGGTGATCGACCGCGGCGACCTCACGCCGGGGCAGATGCGCGGTCCGGCGCATGGCGAGGTCGGTCAGTTTCAGTTCCAGCCGAAGACATACTATGATTTTGCGGTGGACTACGACGGCAACGGGCGCCGGGATCTCGTGCATAGCGCACCGGACTCGCTCGCCTCGGCCGCGAACTATATCTCATCGAAAGGTTGGCAGGCGGGGCAGCCCTGGCTCGAAGAAGTCATCGTGCCCGATAACCTGCCTTGGGAGCAGGCCGACGTGACCATCCAGCGGCCGCGTCTCTTCTGGTCGCGCTATGGCGTCACGTACCGCAACGGCAAGCGGGTGCCGGCCGACAACGTGCCGACATCGCTGCTGCTTCCCATGGGACGCAACGGCCCAGCGTTCCTTGCCTATCCAAACTTCATCAATGTGTATCTCGACTGGAACAACTCGCTCGTCTACTCGACGACGGCGGCCTATTACGCCACGCGGCTTGCCGGCGCCCCTCCGGTTCGACACGGCAACCCTGAGCCGTTCTCCGCGGCGGAGACCAAGCAGGTGCAGCGGCTCCTTGCCCGGCAAGGCTTCGATGTGGGCAAGATCGACGGCGTGATCGGCGCCTCGACCCGCGATGCGATCCGCAAGATGCAGATCAAGTACGGGCTCCCCGCCGACGGCTACCCGAGCCACGCACTGCTCAATCGCCTCCAGCGCGGCGGCTAACCACGAAGATTTGAGACACCGGTTGCGCGTGCGCCTAGCGCGCGGTTGCCGGCACGCTTTGCGCGCGCGACCAGATGAGATGGTCGAGCGAGATCGCGCCAGGTCCCCGCGCCACGATCAGAAGCAGCGCGGCGAACCAGAGGATGTGGTCCGGCCAGCCTTCGGGATAGACGAAGATTTGGATCACGGCCGTCATGAAGATCAGCCCGAGCGCGGAGAGCCGCGAGGCGAGGCCGACGACGAGACAGACCGAGAAGACGTGCTCGCAGACCGTCGTGAGATAGGCGGCAATATCCGGCGGCAGCAGGGGGACCATGTACTCCTCGCGGAACAGGAAGAACGTGGAATCCTTGATATGAAGGAAGCCATCGACCTTGGTCTGGCCCGAGCGCCAGAACACGCTCGCCGCGGCGACCCGCGCCAGCAGCGCCACGAAACTGTAAGGGATGCGCTCGGCAAGCTGCCGTCCTGCTTCCAGCCAGTTGATGAGCGTGGACATCTCGTCTCCCTCCCGATTGCCTCATGCGGTCGCCGGTTTTCGGACGGCGCGTTCTGTAACTGAGGGACACCATAGCCGCAGGCCGTCATGGCCAGCGTTCAATTGGGGCTCATATCTCCTCACAAGGTCTTGAGTGGAAGACAGCCTGGCGCGATCGCTTCAGGTTCTCT
>Ga0307446_1000780_pt1 | contig 10869 bp, 11 predicted proteins | sample SalMarSW160320MG_FD_202141 | JGI IMG/M metagenome (GOLD analysis project Ga0307446, IMG submission 202141) | Salt marsh sediment microbial communities from the Plum Island Ecosystem LTER, Massachusetts, United States - SW1603-20 | ecosystem: Environmental > Aquatic > Marine > Intertidal zone >... | reverse complement strand
GCGCTGCAAGAATCGCGACAAGGAGAAGAGACCTCCACGCCCATTTGCGCAGAGTCCCGGGCTTAGGCTTCATCATGTTGTCGGCTCGGCTATCCACCGCCCCAATTTCTGGTTCGTCTTATCCCCAGGGCAAGGTTATGAGCTTTTCCCGACCCTGCCAAACCATAAAGCTTTTGAAGGCTAATCGCGGCGCGTTTATGGCCCGCCTCGCCGAAAATGCCCGCTCTTCAAAGCCCTACATGTTGGCGTAGTTCGGGCCGTCGCCGCCTTCGGGGGGTACCCAGGTGATGTTTTGGGCCGGATCCTTAACGTCGCAGGTTTTGCAGTGGACGCAGTTCTGGGCGTTGATCTGAAAGCGCACGCTTTCCCCCTCCTCCACCACCTCGTAGACGCATGCCGGGCAATAGCGCTGCGCGGGCTCGGCATATTCGGGAAGGTTCTGCTCGATGGGGATCGACGGATCGGTGAGCTTGAGATGCACCGGCTCATCCTCGTCGTGATTGGTGTTGGAGAGGAACACCGAGGACAGGATGTCGAAGCTGAGCACGTTGTCGGGCTTCGGATAGTCGATGGGCTTGGAGCTCGCCGCCGTCTTCAAGCTCGCATAGTCGGGCTTCTTGTGCTTCAGCGTGTGTCCCAAGAACGGAAGAAGCGTGTTGAGCCACATATCGATGCCGCCCAGCATGACGCCGAGCCGCGTGCCGAAGCGCGACCACAGCGGTTTCACGTTGCGGACCTTCTTCAGCTCCTTCGCCATGGAACTCGTCTTGACGGCTTCGCGATACTCCAGAAGCGTATCGCGGGAGCGGCCCGCCTTCATCGCGGTAAAGGCGGCCTCCGCCGCCATCATTCCGGACAGCATAGCGTTGTGCGAGCCCTTGATGCGCGGCACGTTCATGAAGCCCGCGGCGCAGCCGATGAGCGCGCCGCCGGGGAAGGCGAGTTCGGGGATCGCCTGCCAGCCGCCTTCGGTCAGCGCGCGAGCGCCATAGGCAATCCGCTTGCCGCCTTCGAGATGCTCGGCAATGCGCGGATGCAGCTTCGAGCGCTGGAACTCTTTGAAAGGATTGAGATAAGGGTTGGCGTAGTCGAGATGGACGACGAAGCCGACCGACACCAGGTTGTCGCCGAAATGATAGAGGAAGGAGCCACCGCCGGTCTTGTCGTTGAGCGGCCAGCCCATGGTGTGCTGCACGAGCCCGGGCTTGTGCTTCTCCGCCGGAATCTCCCATAGCTCTTTCAGGCCGATGCCGAATTTCTGGGTGCCGCTCTCCTCGTCGAGGCCATATTTCTTGATGAGCTGCTTCGACAGCGAGCCGCGAGCGCCTTCGGCGAGGAAGGTGTACTTGCCGAGCAGCGCCATGCCGGGCGTGTAGCTGTCCTTGTGGCTGCCGTCGCGGGCGACGCCGAGATCGCCAGTGATGACGCCCTCGACCGCGCCGTTCGCGCCGATGATCGCGTCTGTCACGGCAATGCCCGGATAGACCTCGACGCCGAGCGCTTCAGCTTGCTCGGCGAGCCATTTACACAGGCTGCCGAGGCTGCCGGCGTAGCAGCCGTGATTGCTCATGAGCGGCGGCATGAAGATATTGGGCAGCCGGATGTCGCCCGCCTCGCCGAGATAATAGAAGTGATCCGCAGTGACCTTCGTCGTGAGCGGGGCGCCCTGATCGCGCCAGTCGGGGATGAGGCGGTCGAGGGCGACGGGATCGACGACCGCGCCGGAAAGGATATGGGCGCCGACCTCGGAGCCTTTCTCCAGGACGACGACGGAGATCTCCTGGCCGGCTTCGGCGGCGAGCTGCTTCAGCCGGATCGCCGCGGCCAACCCCGCAGGTCCTGCGCCGACGATCACCACATCGAACTCCATGGTTTCGCGTTCGACTTGCTCGCTCATCTCACCCTTTCATTTCAAAAGCTTAGCGCGCCGCTGCTGCAGCCGCGGGCCCGCCCAATCGGTGCTAAAGTCGTTGACGCCCAGCGACACAAACTTGCCCGGCAGAACCGGGCAATGACAAATAGAGGATCAACACGGGCATCGCAAATGACTGGAAGCCAAGCAAAAGCCGCTAGCGCCCTCCTCGCCTGGTACGCGGCCATGGGCGTCGACGAGGCGATCGGGGATAGTCCGCTCGACAGGTTCGCGGCGCAGGCGACACGTCCACAAGGACCATCGACACGTTCAAAACCCGCCGCCACACGGTCAGCATCGCCCGCGAACCGTGCGGCGCAAGCCGCATCTGCCGCTATCCCCGCTTCGGCCCTTACCCCCGCCTCGCTCGATGCGGCGGCCACGCTCGCCGAGCTCGAAGCGCTGCTCGGTGAGTTCGAAGGCTGCGCGCTCAAGCGCACGGCGAAGAGCCTGTGCTTCGCCCGCGGCAGCGCGTCGGCCCGCATCATGCTGATCGGCGAGGCGCCGGGGCGCGACGAGGATATCCAGGGCAAGCCCTTCGTCGGCCGCGCCGGCAAGCTGCTCGACCGCATGCTGGCCACGATCGGGCTCGCCGAGGAGCAGGTCTACATCACCAACACGATCTATTGGCGCCCGCCCGGCAACCGCACACCGACGCCGCAAGAGATCGAGGCCTGCGCGCCGTTCCTGTCGCGCCAGATCGAGCTGCTCGCGCCCGACGTCATGGTGCTGCTCGGCGGCGCCGCGGCGAAGTCCATTCTCGGCGTCAGCGAAGGCATCATGCGCTTGCGCGGCAAGTGGAAGCTGTATCAAAGCGCGGGCCGTGATATCCCGACGCTGGCCACGCTGCATCCCGCCTATCTTCTGCGCAACCCGGAAGCCAAGCGCTATGCCTGGCGCGACTTGCTCATGCTGAAAGCAAGGCTGGAGGAAAACGCCACATGACCGCCCGCATCGACGAGAGCCGCCCCTTCATCCCCGTGCGCATCGCCGTGCTCACCATCTCGGACACGCGCACGCCGAAGACCGACAAGTCCGGGCCGCTGCTCGTCAGCAAGATCAAGGAGGCCGGTCACGAGGTCGCCGCGCACGCGGTGGCGCCCGACGATGAGAAAGAGATCCGCAAGCAGGTGAAGAAGTGGATCAAAGACAAGACCGTCGACGTGGTCATCACCACCGGCGGCACGGGCTTCACCGGACGCGACGTGACCCCGGAAGCGGTGCGCCCCCTCTACGACAAGGAGATCGACGGCTTCTCCGTGCTGTTCCACATGCTGAGCTATCAGACGGTGGGCACCTCGACGGTGCAGTCGCGCGCTTGCGGCGGTCTCGCCAAGGGCACGCTGATCTTCTCCGTGCCCGGCTCGCCGGGCGCGTGCGAGGACGCCTGGGAGGGCATCCTCAAGTTCCAGCTCGACAACCGCCACCGCCCCTGCTCGTTCATCGAGCTGATGCCGCGCCTCACCGAGAGCAAGAAGAAGAAGGCGAAGACGGGCTGAGTTGCCGTCCAGACGTGCGCGGCCAACTTTCGACAGAACAGCTTTGGCCGCGTTAACGCACGCCAATGAAAATCTAGACGGACCTGCAAAAAACAAGGCATCATCCCCTCAGCGAGCGGAGCAAAATCGTGTAGGGTAACGTTCGTGTTTCTAATTTGTGCGGGCGGTACCGTGTCGCGATGTCGAGCCATGCTCCTCATCGTGACAGACATGGAGAGCGCAAAGGAATCTATCGGATGAGAAAGTTGGCCTTGATCTTGGCTTGCAGCGTGCCGGTGTTGCTATGTGCGTTCAGCGTCCACGCTCTGCCCGTTGCCTCCGCGCCGGAGCAAATGGGAGCACCCAATATCACATTGGTACGCGGTTTTTGTGGCCTTGGTTTTCACCGCGGCCCCTATGGCGGCTGCATTCGCAACGGCACAGTGGCCCCGCCGCCCGTAGTGGTAACGCCCCCCGTGGTAGTGGCACCGCGCTATGCGCCGCCCGTGGTGGTCGTGCCCCGCTATGCGCCGCCCCCATCCGTGTGCCCATACGGCTACTACCTTGGTCCGTATGGCCGCTGCCTACCTTACTGAGTCAGCCGGGTCAGTTCGGCGACCGCGTCACCGACAACGCCGTCAAAGGCCGCTTCACCTGGCTGTTCTGAGCCAAAGCCGCGCCTCACCCGAGAGCAGGAAGAGGAAGGCGAAGACGCGCTAGAGGCGCTGCACGCCTCTGCTCGTTCCGATGAGGCTTGGGGAGAACCGTCATCTTGAAGTACAAAAGGCATGTGGGGGCGAGACCATCGGTTCAGGGAGGGATGAATGGCTGAGGAAAAAGGTAGCGGGCGCACGACCGTGATCGGCGCGGTCATTGGCGGCCTCATTATTATCGGGCTTGCCGTGGTGACGAGCGCGCCGTTCCAGGAGAAATTTGCCAAGAAGGAGGCCGCGCAAAACGCGGCATCCGAGACCGCCAAACCTGCCGAGAACGAAGCCTCCTCGAGTGACAAGCCTGCCGTGGCGATGAAGAGCGACAGCGCGGCGTCGGAGGATGCGGCGAGCGCGCCGCCCCCGGAGAAGGAAGCTGCGCCAGAGAAGGAAGCGGCCGCCGACGCGTCGGGAGACGCGAAGAAATGTTGCGAGAAGGGCGATCAGACCCCGCCGCTCGTGCTCGTGGGGCAGGTGCCTCCGGGCGGGCTGCACAATCCCTATGATTGGAAAGAACTCGTCAAGGAAGACCCGAACCTCGTGAAGCAGTTCCGGCTGCCGGGCTGCAACGAGTGCCATGGCGGCACCGGCGGCGGCGGCTTCTGTCCCGCGCTCTCCCAAGGCGTCTGGTTCTGGGGCAACACGGACGACGTGCTGTTCCGGCTGATCACCCAGGGCTCCGCGGCGATCCAGGCGGAGGGCTTCGTGCGCTACCAGTACGGCACGGTTCACGCGCCGATGCCGCCGATGGGCCACACCATCAAGACCGCGGACCATCTGTGGCACATCATCTCTTTCATCCGCTCGATCAATCCTCCGGGCACCAATCCGCCGGAGAAGGTAATCCCCGGCAAATTCGTGCCGCCCGGCAGCGACAAGAAGGCGGAGTAGATCCGTGCCCGCCATCGCCCCTGCTCGTTCATCGCGCTGAAGCCGCGCCTCACCGAGCGCAAGAAGAAGGCTAAGGCGCGTTAGGAGGTAGAGGTTGAATTGGTGGACGCATCTGCTTCGGGACGAACTTCTCTCCCACGCCGCCCCCGATACGCTCAGCATCGAAGAGCTTGTGAGGCTCCAAGCCTCACTGCTCGCCAAAATGATGTTGGTGAACGGTGAGCTTCATGCGCGGTACATGGATATCCTTGGGTCAACTGGTGAAACGCAATCAGGCAGCGAGGCGCGCGACGTTCTGACGAGGGCTGCCGCACACCTAGAGGAGATGAACCACGTTCTGCGCGACGAGTTGGCTCGCGTCATGAGCGAAAAGGATCTCAATGCGCTTGATTGATGCGGATTGAGCGAAGCGCTCAAAGGCCGCTTCACTTGGCTCTTTTAGGGCCGAAGGCACGCTAGACAGCTGGCGCAGCGCGTCTACGTCAGGAAGGCATAGGCAAGCAGCAAGACGTATGCGGTGACCGCGACGCTCGCGTGCACGACGATTAGCAAGCCGCTCCCGCGGGGCGCCTTGCGTCCGAGAAGTGCGATCCCAACTCCCACCAGAACGGCGAGTGCCGCCAGCACTGCCGCCGCCGGTCCGAACGAGGCCGTGCCGTAGCGGTCGCCCGCGCCGGCACTACTCATGAGCGCAAAGATCAGGACGCACAGACCGGACACCCCGAGCAGCCCGTGGACGGCTCCGATGGCGCGGGACGGCATTCGCCTGCCACCGAGAAAACGGATGCCGATGGCAACGCCGATCAGCACTGCGAGAGAGAGCAACGCAAGCGCCAGGGAGAGCATCAGAACACTCGATCAAGGGGTCAGCGATAGTGTAGCTACGCTCAAAAGCCGACCTCTGCATCCGGCCAAATCAGCGCAGCATCATCAGGCCTTGGTTGCCGCTGGAACCATAATGCCCGATCGCCAGTTTGCGTGACTGGTGGGGGGTTCCGATGGTCCCGGAAATGAATGACCTTGAACAGGAGCTTAGGCGAAACCTCAAGTTGAGGCGCGAGCTCGGAGGCGAGGTTCGGCTCGAACTTCTCGTGGCGAATGCCGCCGCAGACAAAGACGACGCCTCGTATCGGCGCGAGGCGCCCGAAGCCGAAGGAACACTCTCTGACCGCCTCGTCAGGACTGCCTGGATCGCGCTGGGCGTCATCGGTCTGGCGCTCGGCGCTTTCATCGCCATTTGGCTGAGCTGATGCAGCGCCTCACCGACAACGCCGTCAAAGGCCGCTTCACTCTATTGTTCTAAACTTGGCTGTTCCGAGCGCTGGCAGCCAAAGCCCAAGCGCCAAGATGCCATTGTACGACACGTCCTCAACCGGCTACTACGGTTCGCGTCGTAACGGACAGTCTGGAGGTGCACCGTGAAGCGGATTCTGGTGGCGACTGACGGGTCTGAAGGCTCTGATCGGGCCGTGGATTTTGCCGCGGATTTGGCGAAGACGTATGGAGCCGAACTTCTGATTATCAATATCAGAGGAGGTTATGGCCTTTCGGTCGAGCTCTTGCGCCAATTCAGCAACACCGACAGCGCCTGGTTCGAAGAGATGCTGAAGACGACGTCGGCCGAAGTTCTGGAATCGGCAAGGGACCGCGCTCATAGCGCCGGGGCCCCTACCGTCGTGCTCGAATCCCGCGGCGGCCACGTCGCACAAGCCATCATCGATTTCGCCGAAGAAAAGGATGCAGACGCCATCGTCGTCGGCAAGCGGGGCGCGGGAGGCGTGACGGACATCCTGCTCGGCAGCGTGCCGCAAAAGCTCGTCAATCTCGCGAGCCGCGTCATTATGGTCGTACCCTAGCCGCACCTGATCGGCCATAAGAGCGTTCCAGGACCTTGAAAAGGTCTTGCTCGAGCATGACCGCCGCCGCCAGCAGACGTCATGGCGAAGGCGGTGCGGACGAGAGGAACTGCGCGGTGTCCGCACCTGAAGCGAAGTCCGCGGCGGCTGATCTGAAGTCGCTGCCGCTCGACGAGCTCGAAGCGAAGCTCACGTCCTCCTCCCAGGGCCTGAGCCAGGCCGAGGCTGAGCGCCGCCTAGCTCAGTACGGGCCCAATGAGATCGCCGAGAAGACGATAAGTCCGCTGCTGAAGTTCCTCAGCTATTTCTGGGGACCGATCCCGTGGATGATCGAAGTTGCGGCCATTCTTTCGGCCGTGGTCCAGCGCTGGTCCGATTTCATCATCATCCTCGTGCTGCTGCTCGCCAATGCCGTGGTTGGCTTCTGGGAAGAGTACCAGGCCGGGAATGCGATCGCCGCACTGAAAGCGCGGCTCGCGCCCCGCGCCCGGGTCCGGCGTGACGGCGCCTGGACCAATATCGAGTCGCGCGCGCTCGTTCCTGGCGACGTCATCCGCGTGCGGCTCGGCGACATCGTGCCGGCCGATGCCCGGCTGCTCGATCAAGATCCCGTAGAGGTGGATCAGTCGGCGCTGACCGGGGAGTCGCTTCCTGTCACACGCAAGAGGGGGGAGGCGCTGTTTTCCGGGTCGATCATCCGCCAGGGTGAGACCGATGCCCTCGTCTACGCCACCGGCACCCACACTTATTTTGGCCAGACGGCCCGGCTGGTGGCGGGCGTGCACACGGTCAGCCATTTCCAGCGCGCGATTCTGAAGATCGGCGACTACCTGATCGTCATCGCCATCGCCCTGGTGGTTCTCATCTTCGGCGTGGCCATGTTCCGTGGCGATCCTCTGCTGACCACGCTCCAGTTCATGCTGGTGCTCACGGTGGCGGCCATCCCAGTGGCCATGCCGGCGGTGCTCTCGGTGACCATGGCCGTGGGCGCGAAGCTCCTCGCGGCCCGAGAGGCCATCGTCAGCCGCCTGGCGTCGATCGAGGAGCTGGCCGGCGTCGACGTGCTGTGCTCCGACAAGACCGGCACGCTCACCCAAAACAAGCTGGCGCTTGGTGAGCCGTTCTGCGTCGGTGAGGTGACGCGGGACGAGCTCATTCTCAATGGCGCGCTGGCCTCGCGCGCGGAAAATCAAGACACCATCGATATGGCCGTTCTCAGCGGCCTCCAGGATCGGAAGGCGCTGGACGCCTACCAGGCTGTTCATTTTCAACCTTTCGACCCGGTGCACAAGCGCACCGAGGCGACGCTCAAGACGAAATCCGGCGATGTCGTTCGGGTGACGAAGGGCGCGCCGCAAGTGATCCTAGGTCTGTCGGCCAATGCGGCCGCGGTAAAGCCTGAAGTCGACAAGGCCGTCGAGGCGTTTGCCAAACGCGGATACCGCTCCCTTGGCGTTGCGCGCGCAGAAGGAAACGGCAGCTGGGAGTTTCTTGGCGTTCTCCCCCTATCGGATCCGCCGCGGCCAGACTCCAAGGAGACCATTGCCACTGCGGAGCAGCAGCTCGGCATCGACGTCAAGATGTTGACCGGGGACCAAATCGCCATCGCCAAGGAAATCGCCGGTCAAATCGGATTGGGCACCAACATCCTCGATGCCAGCGGCTTCGGCGACACCAAGCATCATGAAGCCGCCCAGCTCGACCAGTCGATCGAGGAGGCCGACGGCTTCGCCCAGGTCTTTCCCGAGCACAAATTCCATATCGTCGACGTCCTGCAGCGGCACGGCCATATCGTCGGGATGACCGGGGACGGCGTGAACGACGCGCCTCCCCTCAAGAAAGCCGATTGCGGCATCGCGGTTTCCGGCGCCACGGATGCGGCGCGGGCCGCAGCCGATATCGTGCTTCTTACGCCCGGCCTGTCCGTCATCATCGATGCCGTCAAAGAGAGCCGGAAGATTTTCCAGCGCATGAACAGCTACGCGATCTATCGGATCGCAGAGACCATCCGCGTGCTCCTGTTCATGACGCTGTCGATCCTGGCTTTCAATTTCTATCCGGTGACGGCCGTCATGATCGTGCTTTTGGCCGTGCTCAATGACGGCGCCATCCTGTCGATCGCGTATGACAATGTGCGCACCTCAGACAAACCCGAAGCCTGGAACATGCGCTTCGTGCTCGGCATCGCTACCGTGCTTGGCATCACCGGCGTCGTAGCATCGTTCGGGCTGTTCTATCTCGGCGAGCAGGTGTTCCATCTCGACCGCGCCACCATCCAGACGCTGATGTATTTGAAGCTCTCGGTGGCCGGCCATCTGAACATCTTCGTGACCCGGACGCGCGGACCATTCTGGTCGATCAGGCCGTCCCGCATCCTGCTGATCGCGGTCGTGGGCACCCAAGTGATCGCGACCATCATCGCGGTCTACGGACTGCTGATGCCGCCAATCGGCTGGGCGTGGGCGCTGTTGGTGTGGGGCTACGCGCTCGCCTGGTTCCTGGTCAACGATCGCGTCAAGCTGCTTGGCTATCGCATTCTCGACCCGGACGAGCGGCCCCAGCTGCTGGTACGCGCCCGAAGGCTCTTCGCGTCTTGAGGCCGCTTCACCTTGCTGTTCTGAGCTAGAAGGGCGCGGGCTCTTCGAGCGGGTCGTGGGTGACGAGGCCCAAGACCTCGTTGGAGGCGAAGCTCAGCGACATGCCGCGCATGATGCCCGGCACCACGGCGACATCGTAGAGCTCGCCGATGGCGCCATCGATGCGGAACCAGTGCACGCACGCCCCCGTCTCGAGGTCGATCACCTGCACCCCGCACCACGGCTCGGAATCCGCCTCGGCCAGCTTCTTGTCGAGCGCCAGCCCTTCGAAGCGCTCGTAGCGCGGCTTGGAGAGGCCGACCAGGGCGTACTTGCCGTGAAAGGCAAGGCCCCGCACGAAGCCCGGACAGAAGGCGACCACATGGAACTTGGAGTCGGCCGCCTTGGGCGCCGGCTCGACCCAGCCAAGCTCGCCCGTGCCTGAATTCAGCACCCACAATTTGCCGTTATACATGCGGGGCGAATGCGGCATGGACAGACCGCCGATGACGATCTCGCCGGTTGCCACGTCGATAATAATGCCGCCGTCGAAGCGGCGGTCGCGCCAGCCGTCGATGGTGTCGGACTTGCTCACGGCCGTGACGTAGCGCGGCACGCCGTCCTCCATGGCGAGGCCGTTTAGATGGCAACGGTCCTCCCTGATGATCTTGGAGACAAAAGGCGGCTTCCAAACCGGCGTGAAGCTGTGGCGCGGCGACGGCGTCGCGAGGCAGTTGTAGACGGTGTTGACGAAGATGATGCGTCCGTCCTTGAGCTGTCCGACATCGTGGGCGTCGAGCTCGCCGGTGACATAAAGCTCGCGCGGCACGTAGCACGTGTCGAACACATTGTTGACCTCCTGGTCCGGCTCCAGAACGTTCTTGAACTTGATGATCTGGAACAAGGTGGCCAGCAGCAACGTGTCCTTGTCAGGCACGCAGATGCCCATGGCCTTGCGGAAGAAGCGCTCATCAACCAGGAGACCGCCGTCCTTGTTCTGCCCAAGCAGGTAGAACTTGCCCGACTGATAGGAGGAGATGGCAAGGCCGATCCTGTTCGTGCCGAGGAAGCCGGAGAAGCCCGGTGACATCGAATATTTGACCTGCTGCTCGGGCTGAGCCGCCTCGCCCGCCGCCTCGTTGGGCGCCTGCTCTGGCGTCTGCTCCGGCTTCTCCTCGCTCAAGGCCGATTGCGGCTCCTCGCTGTGCTGGGCCATTCAGTCCCCCAATTGATCCGAGGGCACCTTAGCAGCCTCCGCCCTCTTCACCAGTGCCGTGAAGGGGCTGAGTCACAGGCTGTTCTGGGGGCTCTAGTGGGTCGTGGCGCGAGCGATGCCGTGCTGGGCGACCGTCATGACCGCCTCCAGATCAGGCGGGGCGCCGGCCACACGATTGCGGCCGCCTGCCTTGGCGTTGTAGAGCGCCGCATCCGCGCGCGCGAGAAGCT
>Ga0307446_1000778_pt1 | contig 10907 bp, 9 predicted proteins | sample SalMarSW160320MG_FD_202141 | JGI IMG/M metagenome (GOLD analysis project Ga0307446, IMG submission 202141) | Salt marsh sediment microbial communities from the Plum Island Ecosystem LTER, Massachusetts, United States - SW1603-20 | ecosystem: Environmental > Aquatic > Marine > Intertidal zone >... | reverse complement strand
TACGAGGCGTTGGCGCTCGGAGCCTATCCCATAACCTTGCCGCTCTCGGAGGCCCATAAAACAGATGCCAAGAAATTCTATGATCGCCTGGGCATCCCTTCGGGTGTTCTGGAGAGCGTCAAGGAAATTGAGCATGCGGCAAATGACTTGGCACAGCAAGAGAAAAAGTTTGAAAACCTGAAAATAGAGGACGGCACGCCAAGAATCGTGGAAGAAATCGCCTCTCTATTAAGAAAAGAGGAAATCTGAGGATCACATTCATCATGCCCACTCAATTTGTAGCGGAAGTATCCGGCAATCATAACCGCGATCTTGATCGCTGTTTCGAGTTCATCGATGTTGCAGCAGAGATCGGTTGCGACGCGATCAAGTTTCAACTCTTCAAAGTGGAGGAGCTTTTCGCGCCTGAGATCCTCGATCGAAGTGAAGAACACCGGAGGAGAAAGGAATGGGAACTTCCTGTTAGTTTTTTGCCCGAGCTTTACAAGAGGTGTAACCAGGCTGGGATTCAATTTGCCTGTACCCCTTTTTATCTCAACGCCGTTGAAGAACTCAGGCCTTATGTGAGTTTTTACAAGATTGCATCCTATGAATTGCTGTGGGAGGATCTCCTGAAGGCCGTCGCCAGAACAGCGAAGCCGGTGGTCCTTTCCACGGGCATGGCCGCATTAGAGGAGATTCACAAGGCTGTAGATATATTGGGGACTGCCGGATGTAACGACCTCACTCTTTTGCATTGCGTTTCTGCCTATCCCACCCCGGTCAACGAATGCAATCTTGCCGCCATCGAGACCCTTCAAAATGAATTCAGAATTCAAAATTCAAAATTCAAAATTCAAATTGGTTGGTCGGACCACAGCGTGAATCCCGGCGTCATTTATCGAGCTGTGCACCGCTGGGATGCATTTATGATCGAATTCCATCTTGATCTTGATGGTAAAGGCGAAGAATTTGTGAGCGGCCATTGCTGGTTGCCGGAAGATATGGGAAAGGTGATCCGTTCTATCAAAGAAGCATTCGAGGCGGACGGCAGTGGGATTAAAGAGCCGATGCCCATGGAATTGCCCGACAGGGAGTGGCGTGCCGATCCTAGTGACGGCCTGCGTCCCCTCAGTGAAGTGAGGAAGCAATGGGCAAAAGGCTGAGAGAAAATACGTCCAAAAGTTTAAGGCCGTTTTTGACGTAATAGTGTTTAGGTCCTGGATGTTTTGATACTGGTTCTAGCTGAGAAAAATTGGGTCCTCGGACTGAAATTGTCCCAAGATAGTTGTGCCACCCAGATTAAAGAAATGAGGCGAGCGATGAATATAGAATGGGCTAGCATTGATGCATGCTGCGGCAATTTTACTTCAACGGAACTGGCGGCCTATAGACCTTGCCCGGTTTGTGGGTCAATTAATTCCAGAATTGTAACAGAATTTTCCGATTTCCAATTTTTTTCAGATTCCAATCAACAACCAAAACGATTGGATGTGAAAGAAAACCAGTGTCTGGATTGTTTCGCCTTGTATCTGAATCCTTGTTATACCCAATTTGGATTTAAGGTGCTATTTGCGGAAGCCGGCAGATCTTATGGTTCAACGGATGGTAGGCAACAAGAGCAGATAAAATGGTTGGATGACCATGGGCTATTGAAGGCTAATACTTTGATATTGGATGCTGGCTGTTACGATGGGCAATTCTTGGCTTCGTTGCCAGACAATGTTCAAAAAGTGGGAGTTGATATAGATCTCCCAGCAATTGAATTAGGTCGAAAACGTTATCATGACAAAGGCATAGAGTTTATATATGCAGATTTTGAAAGATTTAACTCTGATCGAGCTCCAGATGTAATAACAATGTTTCACGTGTTGGAGCATCTTGCAGATCCACTTCATGTACTCAGAAACTTACGAACGAATGCCCACAGCAATACCAATCTCGTTATTGAAGTACCGATAGTAGAAAATGGTACTACTAATGATATCAACGGATTTTTTTCTGTTCAGCACATGACACATTTCAGCAAAAAGAGCCTTAGCAATTGCCTCAATAGAGCAGGTTGGAAGATTAAACAGGGGCATGAAAAACCGGGTTATAATGGATATAGAGTATTAGCCATTCCTTCTGTGCCAGATGATAATATCGTAGGAGACCCTGAAGACACCCAATACCTCTATGAATATCTCTCCGCCTGGTACCAGGCATTGGAAAATGCAAATAGAAGAACAGGAAACGTGCAAGGCTTTGAGAAGGCTGTTATTTGGGGCGGTGGCATGCATACAGAGTTTGTTTATCAAACGACGAACTTGTTTAGCGTGGACAAGAATTTTAGATTTATCATTGTAGATAGCGATCCCCTGAAGCATGGTAAGACTTGGCGGGGTATAACAATCTACCATCCGTCCGTACTTAGAAAAATAGATTGGATGAAAACATGTCTCGTGGTTTCTAGTTATGGCAGTCAAGAAGCCATCGTATGTGCTGCTCGAGACTTGGCTGTTCCTCCAGGGCGAATTGTGAGACTATATGATGAGTTGAGGGTCTATTGAACGCGGCGCTTGATGCATATGACAATCGATTGCTTGTTCTTTGTCGCAGGTCTCATATGAGGAAAACCCTTGCACCAAATAGAATCCTATTCAGAGGAAATCCCGTTTGCTTTTGGAGAATAAAATAGTAGTTATTAGCGGTTCAAGCCGTGGTATCGGGAGCGCAATTGCCATTGAGGCTGCCCGGTGTGGCGCAAATATCGTCATAACCTATAATAAGCAAGCCGATAGTGCCGAAAGCGTAACCGCCAAAATCCGGGGCTTGGGAAGAAGCGCATTATCATTACAGGTGGACGTTTCTTCTCGGGTAAGCGTAAAGAAAATGATTAATCGGACGCTTGAAACTTTTTCACGGATTGATGTATTGGTTAACAATGCTGGCGTGCTCCAACAAAAACCCTTTTTGGAAATTACAGATAAAGATTGGGAGCGGATGATGGATGTCAATCTCAAAGGAACATTTATCTGTTCTCAAGAGGTGTTTCCAGTCATGCAACAGCAAGGGAAAGGCGTTGTTATCAATATGGCGTCATCCGGTGGGCAATTGGGTGGCCCCTTGGCAGTGCATTATTCCGCGAGTAAGGCAGGAGTGATGTGTCTCACAAAATCGTTGGCGCGCATAGGAGCACCTAATGGTATTCGCGTAAACTGTATTGCACCAGGATTGATCGATACCGAAATGACCAGAGATGAAATATGTTCCAACGCGGGCGGTGATAAAATAATACAGATCCCTATTCAACGGACCGGTACGGTTGATGAAGTGGCTCATACAGCGGTATTCCTTGCTTCAGATGATTCTTCATACATTACCGGCCAAACCGTTAATGTAAATGGGGGGCTTTATATGGGATGAGTTCTTTCCCTGAAAGGTGAATTAGATGATGACAGGTGCGGATGCAATAGCAGAGACCTTTATAAGACATAATCTGAAAAGGATATATACTTTTCCTGGCGGCACTATTGCTCCAGTTCTTGACGCGGCCAATAAACGCAATATTGAAATTTTTTGTGCATATCACGAACAAGGGGCTGGTTATGCCGCTTTGGCAGCTGCACGACTGACACGTAAGCCACAGGTAGTCATGGTTACATCCGGGCCTGGTGTAACTAATTTGGCGACAGTAGTCGCTGATGCTTATTTTGATTCCACGCCGTTAGTAGCGATTACTGGGCAAGTGGGAACAGGTGATATCACTTCCGGTCGTCAGGTCAGACAAAGTGGCTTTCAGCAGGTTGACGCGATATCACTGATGAATCCCATCACCAAGGCTACTTTTATGCCGTTGTCGATTGGCGATTTGCCCCCAATGCTGGAAGAAGCATTTTATGTTGCCGCGGAAGGGCGGCAGGGACCGGTAGTGATCGATTTGCCGATGGATGTCCAACGCGAGAAGCTCAGTGAAAATTTTCACTCTATTCCTCACAAAATGCTGCGCCCAATCGGACCTGCTCTCGAAGTTATTGAGAAGGCCGCAGAATGGATTGCTGCTGCGAAAAAGCCTGTAATTTTTGCAGGACAGGGAGTCTTAATTGCGGAGGCATGTACAGAGCTTAGGCAATTGGCCGAGAGCCTTGGTATCCCTGTAGTTATGAGTTTGCTTGGTTTGGGAGCTTTTCCAACTGACAATCCACTGTCACTTGGATTTGTCGGGCACACCGGTAATCAGTATGCCGGTTGTGCAATTCATGAATCTGATCTTGTAGTGGCTGTTGGTGTGCGGTTGGATGTTCGACAAACGGGATCATGTGCAGAGCAATTCGTTTCAAACGGCCGAGTGGTTAGAATTGACTTAGACCAGAATGAACTAAAATATCCACGCGTGAGAACCGATTTAAAGATACATTCTGATGCCAGGCTTGCATTATCAAAGCTGTCAGACGCTTTGAAAGATAAGCCACTAACAGACATTTCAAAATGGAGGGTGCAGGTTGAGAAATTTAGAACCGATTTTCCGTTAACATATAACTTACAGGATCCTTTAGTAAAACCACAACACATCATTGAATCCGTTAATGAGTTAACGAAACAACAGCAGGTAGTAGTTGTATCAGGAGTTGGTTTTCATCAGCAATGGGTTGCGCGCCATTTTGACTTTGATTTTTCAAAACGTGTCTGGCTGACTTCAGGGGGGCATGGGGCTATGGGATATGACCTGCCGACTGCTATTGGCGCTCAACTGGAACGGCCGGATGATTTGGTTCTATGTTTTGTTGGTGATGGATCTTTGCAAATCAATATTCAAGAATTACAATCTGCAGTTGTCTATAATACTCCTGTGAAAATTTTCGTGTTAGATAATTGTCGGTTGGGAATGGTGTCACAGTTTCAATTGCTTAACTGGGATTCTGATCCTACAACAGGGAATAAGACCAATCCTGATTTTGTCGCGATTGCGCGAGCTTATGGTATAAAGGCATACACAATTAGAAAACAGGAAGATGTCGCTTCGATTGCTGCAGAAGCGATTGCGCACGAAGGCCCAGTGCTTATTCACTGCCTCGTAGATTACAATGAGGATGTATCTCCGATGCTGTTGCCTGGGCAACCGATGAATAAGATGTGGCCTTATGAATAAGACATTGTTTATTGTCAGTGGCGGTTCTGAGGCGGTGCCCGGAATTCAGCATGCGAAGGACATGGGCTTGCACGTTGTTGTAAGTGATATAAATCCCAAAGCCCCTGGATTTGACATTGCTGATGACCATGTAATTGCGGATACCTATGGAGTTAAAGATACTGTTGCGGCAGCATTGCATTATCATAACAGAATTAGACCTATTGATGGAGTGATATGTATTGCCGCTGATGTCCCTTTGACTGTCGCAAGTGTTGCACATGCATTAGGCCTGCCGGGCGTTACCATCGAGACTGCGCAGCTTGCCAGTGATAAACTGGCGATGAAAGAGCGATTTGTTGAAAAAGGGATCTCCATTCCGTGGTTTTGTGGGGTTGAATCAATAACTCATTTACGCCGCATACTGTCTGAGCAAGGTTTTCCTCTTGTTCTTAAGCCGGTGGATAGCCGGGGTGCGCGCGGTGTCTTGAGACTAACGGAGTCCGTCGATCTTGATTGGGCCTATGACCACTCTCTTTTTTTCTCGCCATCGGGTCGCGTTATGGTTGAGGAATACTTGGAAGGCCCGCAAATCAGCACTGAATCCGTCCTCATGAATGGACAGGCCTTTACACCCGGCTTTGTAGATCGTAACTATGAATTTCTTGATCGTTTTGGTCCGTATATTATCGAAAACGGAGGCCACCAGCCATCGATACTGAATACAAAGCAACAAAGCGCTGTCACGAGATTGGCTAGACAAGCGGCGCAGGCTATAGGAATTACAGAAGGTATAGCCAAAGGGGACATGGTCCTCACCAAGGATGGGCCGAAAGTGATAGAAATGGCAGCGCGACTTTCAGGTGGCTGGTTTAGTACGGATCAAATTCCTTTGGGCACGGGTGTCAATCTGGTCGCGGCGGCCATCAAATTGGCCCTTGGTGAAAAAGTGAAGCCAGGAGAGATGACCCCTCGATTTGCTAGAGGAGTTGCTATTCGCTATTTTTTTCCACATCCTGGCAGGATTGTTTCTATACAAAATGAGAAAGAAGCAGAAGGTCTGCCAGGTGTCTACCGAATCCATATTTTCCTCAAGCCGGGTGATACGGTTGCGCCAACAACCGACCACACGAAACGGGCCGGTTTTGTGATAACAACAGGGAAAAGTCGAGAAGAAGCCGTTGAGCGGGTCAATAACGTTGTAAAGACTATCAAAATCATTACGTCATCATCGTGAGAAAGCTTCAACTATATACCATATTTCATCTCAATCTTGCTTTTTCATCAATTGAAGCGGAGGAGCGTCCAGACGTCCTAAAAAAATGTTACTGGCCTTTGCTTCAATTGGCCGCCGAATATGATTTGCCGATTGGTATCGAGGCATCAGGGTATACGCTTGAGACCATAAACACTCTGGATCCAGGCTGGCTTGATGAGTTGCGTAAGCTGACGAATGAAGGGCCCTGTGAATTTATCGGAAGTGGCTATTCACAGATCATCGGGCCGCTCGTGCCGGCAGAGATCAACAGGATCAATCAGCGGATTGGCCTTCAAGTCTATGAGAAATTGCTGGGTGTGAGACCGCGGCTCGCCTTGGTAAATGAACAGGCCTATTCGGCCGGGCTGATGCGACATTACCTGGACGCCGGTTATAAGGCCATCGTAATGGATTGGGACAATCCCAGCAGCCACAATGATGGTTGGGATCGGGAATGGCGTTACATGCCTCAATATGCTCTCGCCCCCGATGGGGAGAGAATTCCGGTAATTTGGAGCAAGTCCGTCCCCTTTCAGAAATTCCAGCGGTATGCTCACGGTGAACTGGAACTGGAAGATTATCTTACTTACCTGAGATCTCACCAATCTGCACAAGACCGAGCGTTTGCGATCTATTCAAATGATATAGAAATTTTTGATTTTCGCCCGGGCAGATACAATACCGAACCGCTTCCAGGGAAAGAAAGCGAGTGGAAAAGAATAGGTGATCTTTTTCACGCAATATTGAAGGAGGATCAGTTTCAATTGGTCCCCCCTGGCCGGGTTCTGGACCTGATGTTAAAACCGGGGGCGGGAGAAGTGCTCCGGCTTGAATCACCCGAACAACCCACACCTGTCAAGAAGCAGGATAAATACAATATTACCCGCTGGGCGGTCACCGGTCGGGACAATCTACGCATTAACACCGAATGCTGCCGCCTGTATCGCCGACTCTTGGAAGAACCGGATGCAGATCCTGCAGATTGGAAAAAACTGTGTTATCTCTGGAGCAGTGATTTCCGCACCCATATTACCGAGAAGCGATGGTCGAAATTTAATGAGCGCCTGGAATCCATGAAAAGGCATCTCTCCCTCTCCCAGGCTCCCCATAGAAAAGTCAGCGCCAAAGCCAAATTGCCACAATTATCTCCGTTCAAGGTTGAACGAAGGAAACACTTTTTGGAGATCCAAACGCCATCTCTAAAATTGAGGTTAAATACGCATCGGGGGATGGCGATTGACGGCGCATATGCGGCTCCCGCTGCAGATCAACCCCTGCTATGCAGCCTGCCACACGGCCACTTTGACGACATCGCACTGGCGGCGGATTTCTATACCGGTCACCTGGTGCTGGAGATTCCGGGACGGCCCAAGATCACGGATCTCAACCCTGTGGAACCTCAAGTGGGTGTTGAGGGCCAGGATCTGGTTGTGGAAGGCGTTGTGAATACCCTCTTGGGCAATGTAATAAAGAGAATCAGTATCCCGCCGGACCGCCCGGAATTCACCGTCCAGTATGTCTTGGAGTGGGAAACCCTGCCTCTGGGAGCCTTGCATCTTGGGCATATCACACTGAATCCGGAGGCATTTGACTCATCTTCACTCTTTTATCGGGCCCACAATGGCGGCTTCAAGCCCGAAACCTTTTTTGTCGGGACTAAACTGATCAACCATTTGACGCCTGTCATGCCTTTGGTCTCTGCCAGCCAGGGGCTGGGAGTAACAGAAGGGATCGTGGAAATCGGGGACAACGATAGGATAGTCCGGGTCGAAATCGATCGGACGGAAGCCGCCCTCACAGGGCATATCGTCTACCATCCGTCGGGTGCAAGCTATCTTTTCCGCCTGGTATTCTCTGCTTCCGAGGTCGATGACACCTGCCAATATTCCACAGATCGAAAAATGTTTCCAAGACGCCCAATCTCCTTGCGTATCAGCTTTCCTTCGTCTGATCGCTGACGCGAACACAGGGGGAGCCCCGAACGACCGGAGCTTTTTCTGTGCGAGTGCGTGCGATTGTCGTGCCCTTGTAAGGCTACGCAAATGTCTTTGAAATCATAAAGGATTCAGCAAAATAGAAACCCGCTTCGGATCCTCTTACCTTCGCTAAAGCCTGCAAAACCTGTCTTGAACGTGGATGGGGGTCAGGGCGCGCCTCGCCTTTGTATGTTTCCATAGCCCTGATCTTTGATTCAACGTTGCTCTCCGAGACTTCAACATAGCAGTTAGGCTCCCATTGAACCGGCTTGAGATAACCTGTACTGCTTGCGACTTCTCCGCACAATACAGTTACATGATCATTCAAACCCGGTCTCGTTGCCACCACTACAGCCTCATGACAATATTGGTGATCGATGTTTGTACAGTAACGGTGATGAGTAAGGATTAGATCCGGTTTTACTTCTCTTTGAATTATTCCTTCCAACCAATGGATCACTTCCAATAGAGAGTGCTTGTCCATTTCATTATCCGGAAAATCGCCGAGATAAATATTGTCTGGACGAACGCCAAGCACAGACATCGCTTTCTCGCAATCCTCACGTAATTCGAGCAGATCCTTATGCCGTTCCTCTTCTCCTTGGACATTTCGCCTGCTATTAATCCCTGTAGCAGGGATAGCGATATGAATTTCAGCGCCTAGATCTGTCAGTTTCTTTATGGTTGCGCCGGCGGCTAGCGTTTCGTCATCAGGGTGAGCGAAAAAAGTCAGGACCTTCTTGCATCTTTCCAGATCAATCATCGGCATATTCCTCTTTTCTGAAAATACGAACATCGGCTAGAATCTCCTCGCTTTTTAAGGCCGGCCTCGATATTTCATACCTGAATCCCCCATGCTCCAAAAATGCGCTAGGATAGCCGTCTGCGTCCAGCATCCTAATATGATCAAACAGATCCGAAAGGCTATGTGTTTCCGTCGATATTCTGCTTTGACTTGGTTTTCTTCTCTTGAAAATCGTGGGTTGGCCGGTCTGTTCCTTCGGGCTCGGGTTTTCTGTGACTATGGTCTTAATCATTTCTGCCACAATGTATGCTGCTCGAATAAAAATCTCTTCAGCCAAACCCTCTAAAGGCATCGATTTTTTTAAGTAAATAGGACCGGCATCCAACTCTTCGCACATTTTCAGAGCGGTGACAACTGTCTCTCTGTGACCACGAGCAATCAAGTTTTGCAAAGGACTGCCGCCACGCCCATAAGGCAGATCCGTTTCATGAAAGCAGACGCAAGTTACCATGTTCAGTATTTCGCTGGGTACAATGTGGGTCCAGTGGGGAAAGAAGATATACTTCGGATTTAGGGATCGTATCTTATCAACAGTCAGGTCCTGCGGCTCGGTGATTAAGTGCCATCTACCGGGGTAGTGCCGAATGATTTCATTATATATTTTAATATGCCAATCTCTTATGGAGGCCACTATATAAGCATGGTTATCCATACATTTTCTCCTTTGAGTTATTTCCGGCGTCCAAGGCGCGGAAATGACTCATGCGCGAGTTTTGAGATTTCGGAGCCGATAGACATGGCCTTCCTCTGATTTTTCATGGTGATCCCAGAGCCGGCATACGCGGTTAACGCAATGAATTCCCAGGTCCGGTAAGGAATTTGAGCAAAATCTATGCCATGTGTCATTGCTAGTGATTTCAACTAAATATTATCGGGAGAATGGAGTTTTGAAGGAGAGTCGTCAATTTGGTGACATGTAGGGTCTCACAAAGCGTAGGCGTTGACGACTGTTCAGGCCCCCCTTTATCGACACGCCGGGAAAAGCGGGCCACGAAGGGCGATTCAAAGCCGATTTGGGAAAAGACAAGGAAGCTTTCCCGCCTTCTTGAGCTTGGTGGAAGGCGGCCGTGTGCTCCTTCTGCCGGCTCTGAAAAAGGTCATCTACAGGTTCAACTTAGTGGATGTGGAGGTCTGGGGGCGGCCCCTTGACGAATTCCGTTCCGGTCTTATTTTCATAACAAATGGGTGTACGGAGGTCCCCCGAAATGGGAAATCAAATGAAGACATGGGTCCTGATGGCCGTGTTGACGGTCCTGATCGTGTGGCTGGGGGGGCTGTTCGGCGGCCGGCAGGGCATGATCCTGGCCTTTATCCTGGCGGCGGGGATGAATTTTTTCAGCTACTGGTATTCGGACAAGATGGTCCTTCGCATGTACAGCGCGCGGGAGGTTTCGGCCGGTGAAGAGCCGGAACTGCACGAGATCGTCAGCTACCTGGCGGGGAGGGCAGGGGTCCCCACCCCGCGGATATACGTGATCCCGGGGCAGGAGGCGCCCAATGCCTTCGCCACCGGCAGAAACCCGGAGCACGCCGCTGTTGCCGTGACCGAAGGCTTGTTGAAAGTTATGAACAAGGAACAGCTCACGGGCGTCCTGGCCCACGAGATGGCCCACGTGCAGAGCCGGGACATCCTCATAGGCTCCATCGCCGCCACCATGGCGGGGGCCATCATGATCCTGGCTACCATGGCCCGGTGGTCGGCCTTTTTCGGCGGAGGGATGGGAGACGATGAGGAAGGGGGCGGGCTCGGCTTTATCGGCCTCATCGCCATGTCCATTC
>Ga0307446_1000773_pt1 | contig 10974 bp, 6 predicted proteins | sample SalMarSW160320MG_FD_202141 | JGI IMG/M metagenome (GOLD analysis project Ga0307446, IMG submission 202141) | Salt marsh sediment microbial communities from the Plum Island Ecosystem LTER, Massachusetts, United States - SW1603-20 | ecosystem: Environmental > Aquatic > Marine > Intertidal zone >... | reverse complement strand
GATTTATAACAGGGAAAAAGAAAACATTTTCAATTCTGTTAAACGATGATATCACAGAAATTAAATACAAGCTTCGTGATTATTATTCTCAGGACAGAATAAAATCTACCCTATTCACAATTATACAAGATTTTTCCAGCGCATCTTTTTTTGTTATTGATGATAATTCGGATTTGTTCCATTCAAAAGTGTTTACATTAATTAAAGAGGAGCTTGGTAAAAGAAATATTAAATTGTTGAAGCTTAGAGAATTAATCGATCTTGAATACAAAAACGAACTTCAGATTAAAAGTGATTTCGATTATTTAATGAAGAACATGGATGATGGGGGAAACCGAATTATTGTTGTTAATTATGAAGGATTCGAAAAGTTAATTCCTGAAATAAACAGGTTTAGAAAAATCGGTTATAAAGTTGTTCATCCTTCTCTTATGATCCAAAAGCAAGAGGAAGAATAGAATTCAGATACTATTACATTATTCACTCTCGTAAATTTCCACTTCACCAAACTCATCACTTTTTAGTTGTTTCAGAAGCTTATCCTTATCGCCAACCAGCACAGTAGTCATTTGATCAGGAAAAATATTTTCAATTGCTGCTTTATTAACATTATTGAGTGAAATGGAATTGATATTTTCTATATACTTTATGAAATAATTATCGGGTAAATCGAAAATGATTTTTCCGGTTATGTTAGATGTAATATGTTTATAAGTTTCGAAATTGGAAGGAAATTTTCTTACGATAGACGATTTAGCAAAATTTAATTCATCCGTTGTTACGCCGTTCATGATATCATTTAGTTCACGAAAAATTTCTTTCAATGCATTGTACGTATCATCGATTCCAACAGATGTGTAAACGGAAAAATAAGCCTCATCCTTATAATAGTTGAAATTGGATCCTGCGCCGTAAGTGAATCCGTGTTTTTCACGAAGATTAAGATTGATCCTGCTTGTAAACTGACCACCCAGAGTACTATTTAGCAAATGTTTGGCAAAATAATCTTCTGAATTTCTACCGGTGGAATGATGACCGGTTCGTATTTCTGTTTGAACTGAATCTTTCTTATCCGCGATATAAATCTTGTGGATGTCCTTTTTATTTTTAAGTTTAGGCAGGTTATTAAAACTTTTTCCCTGCCATCCCGATAAATTTTGCTTCAGAACTTTCATCAGTTCATTTTTATCTATATCACCGGTAACGACCATAAAAGAATTATTTGGCAGAATGAAATTCTTGTAACTGTCGTTTATTTCCCCAGTTGCGATTTGTTTGATGTTTTTTTCAACTCCCAAAACAGGAAATGAATATGAATTCTGACTACCTATTAATATAGATTCGAAAGAAACATTTGCCAGATATTCCGGATCATCTTTCAATTGCTGAAGTCTTGTTAAAATTTTTCTTTTCTCGCGTTCAAAATCTTCTTTCTTTAAATGAGGTTCAATCAGAATTTTCGATAACAATTCCAGAGATTTACTAAAATTTTCCTTTAGAGTCTGAAGTGTTAGCTGGATGTTATCGCTGTTGCAATGGATGGAAAAACTGGTGCCTAAAAGATCAAACTGTTCGCTCAATTCAAGCGAGTTAAATTTACCAGCCCCTTCATCGATACACATTGAAAGAAGATTGAATGTTCCTTTTTTATCTACAGGATCGAATTTACTGCCGGAGTTTATTACAACTTTAACCAGTACAATCGGCAATTCTGATTTTTTAATGTGATAAATCTGTAATCCGTTTTCCAGTTTAAATGTTTCCTCTTCAGGAACAGTGAATAATGATACCGGGGAAGGAGTAGGTATTATGTTGCGGTCAAATTTCATGAAATTTTATTCTTCGGGATGATTCGTAATTCAACAAAAGGATTTATTAGATAGTTCGATATTACATTTATTATTTCCTCTTTACCAACAGATTCATAACGATTTAAATCAAATGCAAAAGAGCTTGGTTCGTTCAGGTAAAAATTATATAAGTTGAGATGATCTGCAATTGTATCTAAATTTTGAAGTGCAAAAACAAAGCTCGATTTGATTCCGTTCTTAGATCGTTTTAATTCCGATGGCTTAATCCCATTCGTTTTGATACCCTCTATCTCTTTAAATATTTCTGATTTTATTTCGTCTAATGATTTTTCTGGTTTGGCTGTTGCTACTATTGTAAAATGACCTCCGTATTTCCCGGAAAATTGAAAAGCCGAAACATCCTGAGCAATTTCTTTTTCGAAAACCAAAGATTTATACAATCTTGCATTCTTACTGCCGGCAAGCAGATCTGATAAAATATCAAGAACTGCATCATCTTTATCGAAAGCTTTTTGAGTTAGCCATGATAGATAAATTCTTTCTAACTGAACATTATCTTTATGAACAATAGTTTTTGTTTCGTTTAATTTAATGTCGGTTAAATCTAAATGATTTACTCCATTACCGCTTTTTATATCTCCGAAATATTTTTCTACTAAAGATTTTGTTTTATCAATATCAAAGGTACCTGCAACAACCAGTGAAGCGTTATCGGGTGAATAAAATTTCTTAAAAAATCCTGATACATCCTCAAGAGTGTAGCTTTTTATGTCTTCAGCAAACCCTATAGTTGACCAACTGTAAGGATGAGATTTGTTGTAAAGATTTGTAATTAATAATTCCCATGCCAAACCATATGGTTGGTTATCGTATCTTTCTAAACGTTCATTATAAACAACTTTTTTCTGATTATCCAGTTTCTCTTGGTCTAGAGCAGGCAGCAGGAATCCCATTCTGTCAGCCTCAAGCCATAAGGCAAGCTCAAGAAAATTGGATGGTACCTTTTCAAAGTAATTAGTTCTGTCAAAACTGGTTGATCCATTTAATGAACCACCTGCTTCCTGTATTAAGCGGAAGTGCATTTCTTTCGCTACATGTTCGGATCCCTGGAACATCATGTGTTCAAATAGATGTGCAATCCCGGTCTTCCCTTTTTTTTCCTGCGCTGAACCCACTTTATACCATAAATTTACAGCGGTGAGAGGAATGTTTTTATTTTGATGAAGAATTACTTCAAGTCCATTGTCGAGCTTATATTTTTCATATTTAAGATTTAGAAGTTCCATTCAGTTTATATAATTAGATCAGTTCCCTTTTAATATAAATTTTATTCTATCGAGACGACCATCAATATTTGCATTAGGATAAACATTAAAAATTTTACAAAGAAGAGGATAAATATCTATGCAGTTTATCGTTCCTGTTTTGTAATGTTTTTTGAATAGTGGGCCGGAAGCAATAAAAGTCCCGTGCATATCGAGAGTATTGTTATCATATCCATGATTTCCACCGGTTGATCCCGGTTTATACCATTTTAAATCACGGTTTAATATAGCGCTCCAACCAAGATCGGCAACCACCAGTATTTTATAGATAAATGGATTTTGCGAAAAGTGGTAATATGAAGGAATTTCTTCTTTCATGTAAACTTTATAATGATTTTCGTTACTTTGAAGTATTGAGTAAATTTCTTCTATCTCATTTTCTTTAGGTTGAATCATCATTGCAGGACCATAGTTGGAATATTCGACATCATATCCATTCAGCATTTTTTCGATGTTGATTACTCTGTCTCCACTCACATTAGTCATTCCGTGATCGGAAACGAGAATAATATTAACACTATCGATCATCTGAATATCGCGCAATGAATTTATTAATGATCCGAAAGTACTATCTAAACTACTAATAGCAGTGTCAATCTGCAGGGAATTTGGTCCGTGATGGTGTCCTATATCATCTGTAAGTTCGAAGTACAATGTAATAAAATGAGGTCTTTTATTATATGGTAACTTCAACCAGTTAATTACTCCTTTAACTCTCTGCTTATACGGAGTATTGTGTGAATAATGATAATAATAATTAGGTCGTCTGTAATCCATATTAATGTCGGAACCGGGCCAAAAATAGCTCGCGGTAATAATTCCCTGATGTTTTGCTGTTTCCCAGAAAGCTTCTCCTTTGTACCATCTGCTGTCCCTTACTTCTACAGAATCAGATAATCTAAAGTGAGAGCCGGTGAAAGTATTGTAAAAATCGTTAAATATTATTCCATGATGTTCAGGATACATTCCGGTTATTATTGAAATATGATTAGGAAATGTTTTTGATGGAAAAACAGGCTTTAAAGATTGAGCTTTGACCCCATTTTCAGCAAATGATTCTATATTTGGCGTGATGTTCCTGTTTGAATAATCCCATCGAAAAGCATCAAAAGAAATCAGGATTACATAAGGTTGTGATTGTGCAAAAATGCCGGTACTGAAAAGAGTAACTAATATTGCTAAAAACAGTTTACGGAAACTATTTGTCTGGTTCTTCATTTTTAATTTTGCTTCTATAAAGTTGTTATTATTTCACTTAAAATTATCAAACAATGAGTTTAATACCAATGAGGGCTCTTAAAAACAATCGTTTCCTATTGGAAAATTTATTTAATTGAATAATTTGCGGGAATCTTTGGAAAGCTTGAAAAGCTCTATAATTTGCTGTAAATTTAACCATAATTTGAGAAAATAACCAAGCAATAATTAATAATTAATTTACACGGAATACTTGAATAACTCTGCAAATAGTTCCATATTAACATTGCTTAATGAATTTTTTAGTAGATGTCATTTCCATCTACGGAGAGTTAATTAACTCTGAAATTCTAATCAACATAATTTAAAACAAATCTATAAGGAGAGGATCTATGAGCAAGCTGTACAAGGCTATTCTAATTACAGTTCTCCTGTTTTCCACCTCATGGGCTGCACAGTACAAAATATCAGGGGTTGTAACTGATGCTACAACAGGGGATAAACTTCTAGGGGCAAATGTCTACCTTCTTGGTACATCGTGGGGTGCGGCAACCGATGCAAACGGCGAATACTCAATTACTGTTGATGAAGGTTCGTACACAATTACCTGTAGTTATATCGGTTTTACTAAAATCGAAAAGGAAATTAATGTAAATGCCGATATGACATTAAATTTTGCTATGACTGAATACCAGTTTACACTTTCTGTAGAGGTAATTTCAGACAGAGCAAAAGACAGGGAAACACCTGTTGCTTTCACAAATATAACCAAAAAGGATATCCAGTTTAATCTTGGTTCACAGGACATTCCTCTGGTCTTAAATACAACGCCTTCGGTTTATTCAACTATGCAAGGCGGCGGTGCCGGTGACTCGCGTATAAACCTTCGTGGATTTGATCAGAGAAATATTGCCATTATGATTAATGGTGTTCCTATTAATGATATGGAGAATGCCTGGGTTTACTGGTCAAACTGGGATGGATTAGGAGATGTTTCTTCTTCTATTCAGATACAAAGAGGACTCAGCGCAACTACACTGGCTACGCCATCAGTAGGTGGTGTTATTAATGTTATTACCGATCCTACAAGACAAAAAGCTGGTGTTATGTACCAGTCAGAAATAGGCTCCGGTAATTTTAGCAAGAATACTTTATATGCACATACCGGGTTGATTGATAACAAATTTGCTTTAAGTATAGGTGGCGTACATAAAGTTGGTGATGGAGAAGTTGATAAAACCTATACCAATGCTTGGGCATATTATCTTGGTGCTTCATATCAAATTAACGATAAAAACAGGTTAGAGTTATACGCCCTGGGTGCACCACAAAAACATGGTCAGAATTTATATAAGTTAAATTTAGCAACTTATAGCCATAAATTAGCAAGGGAATTAGGTTTTCCTGAAATGGCTCTTAGAGAAAAAAGTTTGAGAGAGCAAGGAATATTATATAACTCAAACTGGAATAGTGTAAGTACTTCTTACCAGGGTCTACAATGGGAAAGATCATATTGGAACAATAGTATTAATCAACGATATGATCCTACATTTATAGCCGAAAGAGAAAATTATTTTCATAAACCGGTTGTTAACTTAAACTGGTATACTCAGTTTTCACCAAAAACCAGTCTATATTCTACCCTTTATTGGTCCGGAGGACAAGGTGGAGGAACCGGAACTTTTGGAAGTTTGATGTATGATTACGGTTTACTCCAGAGAGTTGTTGATTGGGATGCCACAATTGCAAGTAACAGAACACACGTTCAAAGTGTTGATTTTGGAAATGGTCCAACCGATTATATTGTATCCAATAATATTAGCGGTGATCCCAATCGCGGCGGTATATTAAGAAATAGTGTTAATTCTCAATGGACCTGGGGTTTAATTTCAAAATTATTCTGGAAAGCTACCGAAAATCTAAATTTACAATTCGGAATAGATGGCAGAATTGCAGAAATTAACCATTACAGAGAGGTCAGAGATTTATTGGGAAATGATTACTATTACTGGACAGGAAATGAATTTGAAAGTGGAAATCAATATTACAAGAAATTGGGTGACCATATTGATTACGATAATACAAACACCGTTAAATGGTTAGGCGGTTATGTACAGGGTGAATATACCCTCAATAGATGGTCGGTTTATGCTACAGCCGGTTATTCGGTAGTAAAGTATGATTTTGTAGATCATTTTGTTAAAGATGCTTCCGGCGGTGAGAGAGGAATCGCATCTGATTGGATAAACGGTTACCAGTTCAAAGGTGGTGCAAGCTTCAGAATTAATCCAATGGTCGATGTTTATGCCAATGCAGGCTATGTAGCTAAAGTACCCATTTTTGACCAGGTAATAGATGATGTTACCGGTACAAAGGTTCCTGATCCGCAAAGTGAAAAATTCCTATCCGGCGAATTGGGTATAAATTCACATTTGTTGCAAAACAAATTAACTATTAAGTTAAATGGTTATTACACAATCTGGACAGATAGATATCAGGCTATTACAGTAACCAACACTGATGGTAGTGATGGATTTGTTAGGTTGGATGGTATTGACGAGCAAAATGCAGGAATTGAACTTGATGCTGTGTATCAGCCAATTAGATTTATCAGATTCGATGTTGCTGCAAGCCAGGGATTCTGGACATATACTGATGACGTTAGTGGAAGATATATTCCTGACCAATCAGATCCAAGTTCTGTAGTAAATTATACTTACGCTCTCAAAGATTTGAAGGTTGGTGACCAGCCACAAACCCAGATCGCAGCTTCAGTTACCTGCTTCTGGCCGCTTGGTCTTCAAACCGAAGCAGTATGGAGATTCTATGATACCTATTATTCTCAGTTTGATCCGTTCACTAGAACCGATGTTAATGATCGTGCACAGGTTTGGCAGATACCTTCATACAGTCTGCTTGACTTACATGTATCTTATAGAATCCCCGGACAAGTTGCTGGTTTGGATGTAACAGTTTTTGGACACGTATTCAACGTGCTTAATAATCTTTACGTTCAGGAAGCAACCGATAACAGTGGATATAACGGTTACAAAGTTAATGGAGAGTACTACCAGTCTCACTCTGCAAGTTCAGCAGAAGTTTATGTTGGTATGCCAACGACATTTAACGCTGGTTTCAGAGTAGGTCTATAATAATTTTAGATATATAATTATTATGAAGGCTGCCGATAATGGCAGCCTTTTTTAATTAATTTTAGTGTAATAGTTTTAGTACCCGGTCCAATCTTATTGAACCGAGAAGTTTAAATAATTGAGAGAAGGGAATATTTCTATCCCACGAGAAGAGTGTAATAAATGCTTGTCCTACTACCATATCCCTGGCTACAAATCCCCAGAACCGGCTGTCTAAGCTATCATCCCTGTTATCTCCCATCATAAAATAATAATCTTTCTTAAATGTGTATGATGTAACCGGCACACCTTTAATTGAAACTACATCATTTTCAACATTAACCATTCTTTCACCATATTCACGATCAATTGTTGTACGCCACTGTTCAACATTATTTTTATTTAAAGGAATTGTATAACCTTTTTTCGGAACTACTAAAGGTCCATAATTATCTTCATTCCAATTCATACCTTTTGGAAAAATTCTCGGGTCTCCATAACCAGGAGGTTTCGGTTTTAAGAAATCACCCGGCATTCCACGGTAGTATTTTATATGGGGTGGACGCCAGAATTCTTTTCCATTAACAAAAACAACTTTATTTCTTATCAGGATTGTATCGCCGGGTGTTCCGATACACCTCTTAACATAGTTTACTCCAAGTTCAGTGGCTTTAAGCTGATCGCGGTCGCCCGGATATTCAAAAACAACAATATCGGTGGCATGTGGCTCTCTAAGAGCCGGTAGTGTAAAATGTGGTATTTCTACTTCAGTAAAGGGAATATATTTAGGTGAAGATGAACCATAAATGAACTTATTGACCAGTACAAAATCACCGACAAGTATTGTGTCTTCCATTGAACCAGTCGGGATTCGTGTATTCTGGATTATAAAAGTAATTATAAAAAAAGCAGCAATAGCCGCAAAAAACAACTGCCTAAAAAATTCTAAAACTTTTTCTTTTGGTGTTTGCGGTTTTTTTCGTTCAGTCTTTTTTAAAGAGAAAAATTTCTTAAGATTTTCTTTTGCCGACAATTTCATCTCCGGGAATTTATGAAATGAATTTAATTAGATTTAAACTTTGATATGCTTTGCTGGTTTTCCCAAGCTATTTTTTAATCGTTGAGGGAATATTAATTATATCTAGTTCAATTGTTATATGATAATCAGCATTAAAATTTAATTGTTAAATATATGAAAGAATAATAACTCGATAAAAGGTGAATTAAAAGTTAAATGATAAGTGGTTTTTATCGGATTTGAAATATAATAGGCTTTATTAAGCCGGTGGTTTGTCTAAACTATCCGCCGCTAATTTTACCTTTTCTAATTCATACATTACTAATCTTTTCCGCATCTGGTACGCATTTCTTAACTTTGCTTTAACCGGATGGGAAGGCGGCAGTTCAACTTTTAACGGATCTACAGGAGTTCCGTTAACATAAAAAATATAATGACAATGCGGAGCAGTAGCTAAACCAGTACTTCCGACATAACCAATTACCTGACCTTGTTTTACTTTTGTTCCACTTCTAATTCCTTTTGCAAATCTAGACATATGCAAGTACATAGTTGTGTAAACTGAGTTATGTCTTATCTTAACATAATTTCCATTACCTCCTGAATAAGAAGCGGCTTCAACAGTCCCATCACCAACGGATTTAATTGGTGTTCCGGTGGGTGCAGCATAATCTACGCCATAATGTGGGCGATATACTTTTAAAACAGGATGTAACCTGCGTGTGCTGAAACGTGATGTAATCCTGGCAAATTCAATCGGCATTTTCAGGAATTCTTTTCTCAGACTGTTTCCGTTTTCATCAAAGAATTGATATACACTATCCTGGACAAAGGGGATAGCGTAATAACTTTTTCCGAAGTGAGAAAAATAAGCCCCGAGCACTTTCCCTATTCCAACCATCTGGCTATCCACATATTCTTCTTCGTAAATCACTTTGAAATTATCGCCTTTTTGAAGCCGGTAAAAATCTATTTGCCATGCAAAAATTTTGGATAATCGTACTACGAGGTTTATGCTTGCATTGTTTTCTATCAATGCATCATACAACGATGTTTTTATTATTGCTGATTTACTGTTTTTTCGTATTGTAACTTCTTTTTCCCCGGTATAAACATTAGCAGAATCTCTAAAGTCAAATACTACATAATCTATTGCGTTTATCTCATAAACAAAATACTCGAGTGTGTTCAAACTATCGTTCAATGTAAACAAATGATAGGTATTACCGGAACGGATTTTCCTTACATCAAAAATATCCTTAGAAGTTTGTGCAATCTCCGAAACATTTGTATTCTTTAAATAATATAGATCTAAAATCCCGGAAAGAGTTTCGTTATTGCTAACTGTTTCTGTTGTTTGGTTTAAAGAATCATCAACAAACCCGAATACATTTGTATTGACTACAACAGGTGAAGACAATATTTCGTTAGTTTCGGTTTTAGAACCTATCAGCTCTTTTAACAGAAATATTAAAAGAAAAATTATTGTTGCTAAGAATAATGATCTGAAAATAAGATCTGACGAACGGGACAATGACATCAAATAGTTTAATTAAATCAAGAATTGGTTTGCAATTTAAAAGAATGCAATGAGGATATCAATGAATGTCATTATTATTATACCTTCGATAATCTCCATTGTAAGAATAATTTATTATTAACGGATAAATAATTATTTTTACAATATAATTCAGCTAACCACAAATAATTAAATGGATGCAGCAAAAAAGTTCGGTCTGATTGCGGGAATAATTGTTTCATTAATCATTTATTATTTCGGAAATCTCGATCCTTCTAATCCACAGGTTACAACAATGGCGGCAATCGCAGCCTTAATGGCAATTTGGTGGATAACTGAGGCAATACCACTTGCCGCTACTTCATTAGTTCCATTAATACTTTATCCTTTTTTTGGAATACTCACCGCCGAGAAAGTTGCAGGATCATATATTAACTCCATTATATTTTTATTTGTTGGCGGTTTTATGATTGCTATTGCAATGGAAAACTGGGGATTACACAAACGAATTGCACTTAGAATCATAAATATATTTGGCGGCAGTCCGAACTCAATAATTATAGGTTTTATGGTCGCGAGTGCGTTTTTATCTATGTGGATTTCAAATACGGCAACAGCAATTATGATGCTTCCAATTGCATCGGCAATTATCTCCAGGCTGGAAGATGAATTTGGAAAAGAAAAAATTGGTGATTTCTCTATTGCCGTGTTGTTGGCAATTGCATATTCATGTTCTATTGGTGGTATGGCAACCCTGGTAGGAACTCCGCCAAATCTTGTATTCGTTAAAACTTTGAATATAGTCTTCCCAGATTCACCGGAAGTTTCATTTGGCTCCTGGATGATCTTTGCTTTGCCTATCACAATTATTTTGCTGGTAGTAACAGCTTTATTTATAACAAAAGTTTTTTATAAAATAGATAAATCGATTTATCTGGAAAAAGAATTTATCAGACTTGAATACCGTAAACTT
>Ga0307446_1000772_pt1 | contig 10985 bp, 9 predicted proteins | sample SalMarSW160320MG_FD_202141 | JGI IMG/M metagenome (GOLD analysis project Ga0307446, IMG submission 202141) | Salt marsh sediment microbial communities from the Plum Island Ecosystem LTER, Massachusetts, United States - SW1603-20 | ecosystem: Environmental > Aquatic > Marine > Intertidal zone >... | reverse complement strand
CTTTGACGATCTGGCATCGGTTTTGAAAACAAAGGCCGCAGCAAATGAAAACACCGGCATCCTGTTGTTTGCCGACCGCAGCCTTTCCTACCAGAATCTTTTCCGGGTTCTGGATCAAATCAAAATGGCGGGAATAAACAGGATTTCGCTGCAGGCAGAAACCGAGCAACACCCATGAAACCGATATTGACAGCCGGAATTCTTGCTCTGGGCATACACGGACTTCTCTTTAGCCTTGATTTCAACTGGCTCGGAAGATCTTCCTTTAAACATCCCGTCCCGCTGGTGTTGAACATGACGCTGACGTCGATAAGCACAAACCCAACTCCCAATCCGGCACCCAAAAAAGAACCGGTTCTAAAACAAAAAACGACGGACCAAGATCGCAAAAAGCCGGTCCCGAAAAAAAAGACCCTGACCGAAAAGAAAAAAGCGCCGGTTTTAAAGAAGAAGAACGTGGTCAAAACACGCAAAATGCAGCCGGTGCAAGACAACCCCAAACCTTTAAAGAAGGCATCATCCCCAAAGCCTGTTCAAGCGCCGCCTCAACCGAAAACCAACAACATCTCAAAAGCAATTGCCGAACGAACAGATGAGACCGCATCGTCTGATTTTATACCCGATAAGAACGGGATAAAAGTAGTTTCAAAATTCGTCGAACATGACGGCGCATCATTATCCCCCCTGGAATCCATCCATGAAGCCAAGCCGGCATACCGATCGAATCCTTCTCCCAAATATCCCAGAATTGCAAGGATCAGGGGATTTCAGGGAAATGTTCTGCTGGATGTTTTGGTAAATGCCGACGGCACAGTGGATGACATCAAAATTTTTAAGTCGAGCGGGTATCCGATTCTGGACAGGTCAGCAGAATCAACGGTCAGACAGTGGCTGTTCGAACCCGGAAGGATCGGAAAAAGAAACATAGATATGTGGGTCAGGGTGCCCATACGATTTGAATTAATGGAATGATTTGCCATGAAAAAAGCACCATGCCTGGCGATCCTGGGAACAGGTTCCGAAGTGGGAAAAAGTGTCGTTGCGACGGCACTGTGCCGTTATTTTGTCGACAGGGGTATCCGGACGGCACCGTATAAAGCACAAAACATGTCCAACAACTCGGGTGTCACCGCGGAGGGCCTTGAAATGGGACGTGCCCAGATTGTTCAGGCCGAGGCTGCAAAAATCCCGCCCCATGTGGACATGAATCCAATCTTATTAAAACCCGCCGGAGACATGGGGTCTCAGGTGGTGCTTTTCGGAGAAGCGATTGCCCATAGCATGGCCCGGGAATATCACCGAAATAGAGATGTGCTGTTTTCAAAGGCCTGCGAAGCTCTAGATCGGCTGAGAGAAAACTATGATTTGATTGTTATGGAAGGCGCGGGATCCTGCGCCGAGGTGAATCTATCGGCCCGCGATAGGGTCAATTTGCCCATGGCCGAATATGCCGATGCACCGGTCATTCTGGTTTCAGACATTCACCGCGGGGGAGTTTTCGCCCAGATTGTCGGAACCCTGGCCTGCCTCCCGATGAAACAACAAGATAGGATCAAAGGACTTATCATCAACCGGTTTCAAGGCGACATCAGGTTGTTTGAAGACGGTGTACAATGGATCGAAGAAAGAACCGGGAAAAAGGTGTTCGGTGTCATCCCATGGTACAATCACATCCGAATCGAAGCGGAAGATGCCGTTAGCATCGAAACCCCTGTTGCCGGATCAAAGCGTGATCCCGGCGCTTCGGCAATTGCCGTCATCCGTCTGCCGCACATTTCCAATTTTACCGATTTCGACCCCCTATTGGATCTTAAGGGATTGGATGTCGTTTTTATCAAAAGACCGCGGGATATCTCACATTTCAAGGCCATTGTTCTGCCCGGATCAAAAAATACCCGTTGGGATTTACATTGGCTGAAAGACACCGGATGGGTAACTATCATAAAAGAATATACCCGGACCGGCGGGCATATTCTGGGCATTTGCGGCGGATACCAGATGATGGGCCGTTGGGTACATGACACCAAAGGACTGGAAGGCAGCCCCGGAACCTCCGCAGGGCTTGACCTTTTGCCCGTAGAAACGCTCTTAAAATCCCCCAAAACCACGACCCGGACACGATTTTTTTGGGAAAACATCCAGGGAGAAGGCTATGAAATCCACATGGGGGAAACCAAGCGGTTCAGCGGCAATCGCTTGTTTAACATATGGGAGCGCAATCAAAGGCCATGTACCGGGGAAGACGGATGCATCAGCCATGATTTAAGACGGATGGGAACCTACCTGCACGGGATGTTCGACTCACCGGCAATTACCCGAAAATGGCTGAAGACCGTCGGCCTTGAACATCTTGAGGTGCCTGATAAAAATCGTTTTAAAGCTAAAGACAATACCTATGACCTTCTGACATCACATTTTGAGCGGCATATGAATATGGATGCTGTTATGGATCTGGTTAAAGCGGACGTCAGAAAACCTGCCATTTAAGTTTTGTCTCTGAGGAGATGGTAAATCCTCAAGCGATCATCGCATGAGGATTTTTTTTTGGTCAATAATACAAAGGAGGACATTACGTGAAACTTGAAGAAATAATAAATAAAATACAACCTGTTGAAGATCTTTGGATTCAAAAAGCCCGGGAACGGACCGCCCAACTGGTCATGCCGACCCGGGCTTTGGGAAGGCTTCATGAAATTTCAGAACGACTTTGCGGCATTCAGAAAACCTTGAAACCTTCTGTGAATCGCAAAGCCATCTTGATTATGGCCGGCGATCACGGCGTGGCGGATGAAGGTGTCAGCGCGTATCCCCAGGAAGTTACCGGCGCAATGATCCGTACCTTTTTAAGGGGCGGCGCGGGAATAAACGCCATATCCAGACATGTCGGCGCACAGGTATGGGTGGTCGACATGGGAATTATCGCTGAACTTGATCCCGAGTCCATAGACGGCGGGAATAGGTTGATGCTGCGAAAAATCGCACCGGGAACGGCCAATCTGTCCAAAGGTCCGGCCATGACGGTAACGGATGCGGAAAAATCAATCTTGACCGGATTCCAACTGGCGACCGATCTTTTTGATCAGGGTATTGAATTGTTGGGCACCGGAGACATGGGAATTGCCAATACGACGCCGTCCGCAGCCATTGGAAGCGTTATCACCGGCATCGACCCCAAAGACATGGTGGGCCGGGGAACCGGTGTCGATGATAAAGGCTACTCCATAAAACTGGAAACCGTCAAGAAAGGCATCCGGATCAACCAGCCCAACGCCCTTGATGCGTTGGATGTCCTGGCCAAGGTCGGCGGTTATGAAATCGGTGGGATCGCCGGGTGCATTTTAGCTGCCGCCTTTCACCGCCGTCCGGTGGTGATCGACGGTTTTATTTCCACAGCCGGCGCCCTGATTGCATATTCTTTGTGTCCACAGATCCGCGACTATATGTTTTGCGGGCACTGTTCGGAAGAAGCAGGCCATCGAAATATGCTAAAGTACATGGGAGTCGAACCGATTCTCGACCTGGGCATGCGTCTGGGAGAAGGCACCGGCGGTGCGCTGTCCATGAGTATCATGGAAGGCGCGGTTCGCGTCTTCACCGAAGTGCTCACCTTTGACGAAGCCGGAGTTGCCGGCAAAAACTGAAAGAAAAGAGGAAATAGAAATTAGAAAAGAGAAAGATCAAGAAGATCAGAAGATGAGAAGATAAGAAGGACGGATACGCCAAGATATGCCAACCTTCTGATCTTCCACCGTCATCTGCCATCTGCTTTTATTCGTCCATCTTCCTAGCGAAGCGGTCTTCCCTCTTCCATCGGTCTTCTGACTTCTGACCTCCGGCCTTTCCTTCCTCTTTCCTGTTTTCTATTTTCTCTTCCCTACTTCCTAATAGCTCTGAATATTATTCTCTTCTTCGTCGATCAATCGCAAAAGATACTGACCGTATTCGTTTTGGGCTAAACCGGCCGCCAGGTTTGCCAGTTCTTTTTTGTCGATGTAACCGAGGTTGTATGCAATTTCTTCAATGCAAGATACCTTGAGTCCCTGTCTGTCCTGAATGGCTTGAATATAGCTGGCCGCTTGCTGAAGGGCTTCCTGGGTCCCGGTGTCCAGCCAGGCGAAGCCTCTTCCCAAAAGTTCGACCTTAAGCTCCCCTTTTTTCAGATATTCAAGGTTAACATCCGTAATTTCCAGTTCTCCCCTGGCAGAAGGTTTCAGATGTTCGGCGATGTCGACCACGCTGCTATCATAGATATAAAGCCCCGGAACAGCATAGTTCGACTTCGGCTTTTCAGGTTTCTCTTCAATACCGATGACATTGCCCTTTGAATCAAACTCGACGACGCCGTACCGCTTAGGATCTTTAACCAGATAACCGAAGATCAGGCCGCCTTTTTCAAGACGGACCGCCCGCTTTAAAATATTGGTCAGGCTGTGTCCGTAGAATATATTGTCCCCTAAAATCAGGCACACCGAATCTGTCCCGATAAACGACTTGCCGATAACAAAAGCCTGGGCCAGCCCCTCCGGCCGGGGTTGCTGGGCATAAGAAAAAGAAAGCCCCAACCAGGCGCCGTCTCCGAGAAGCTTTTCAAACAAAGGCAAATCCTCGGGCGTTGAAATGATGAGGATGTCCCTGATTCCCGCAAGCATCAAAACAGACAGGGGGTAATATATCATGGGTTTATCGTATATCGGTAAAAGCTGTTTGCTGACCACGCGTGTGACGGGGTAGAGCCGAGTGCCCGACCCGCCGGCTAAAATGATTCCTTTCATATTTTTCCTTCCCCTTATGCCATGATGATTTTCTCTCGATTCTCCTTTATTCCTTTGGTCGCATTCCGGGTATCGATCACCAGATTGGAATGTTCGACGATTTCAGCCCAGTTATAGGCACTATGGTCGGTAACGATGATAACGGCATCCATGTCAGCAAGCAACTCCGGCGTAATGGTCATCGATTCCATTTGGAAGTTATATTTTCGGGTGGTATGCAGTTTTGGAATCCAGGGGTCATTGTAAAGGACAGCGGCGCCTTTTCCCAAAAGCATTTTCATGATCGCATATCCCGGAGATTCTCTATCATCGTCAACATCTTTTTTATACGCCACACCAAGAACCAGTATCCGGCTTCCGTTGAGGCTCTTTCGATGTTTATTGAGCGCTTCTATCGTTTTTTCAATGACATAATACGGCATGGATATGTTGATTTCTCCGGCGAGCTGGATAAAACGGGTTGAAAAATCGTATTCCCGGGCTTTCCAGGCCAGATAAAAAGGGTCGATGGGAATGCAGTGCCCGCCCAGACCGGGTCCGGGATAAAAAGGCGTATACCCAAAGGGTTTTGTAGCGGCGGCCTCGATAACCTCAAAAAGATCGATGTCCATTTTATGTGCAAGGATCTTCAGCTCATTGACCAGTGCAATATTAACGGAACGAAACGTATTTTCCAAAAGCTTTGCCATTTCGGCCGTCTGTGTGGAAGAAACAGGTACCGCCCGGGTAATGGCGTTATACATGGCCGTGGCGACATCCAGACAGGAGCGGGTAATGCCGCCGACGACCTTGGGAATGTTTGTGGCGGTATATTTTTGGTTTCCCGGATCTTCTCTTTCCGGTGAAAAGGCCAGGAAAAAGTCTCTCCCCACCTTCATATCATTTGATTCAAGTCGCGGGAGAAGCATTTCCCGGGTGGTTCCGGGATAGGTCGTGCTTTCAAGTACGATCAGCTGCCCCATGCGTAAATTATCGGCAATGGTCTCCGTCGTGTTCAACAAATAGCTCAAATCCGGCTCCAGTTTTTCCGTAAGGGGCGTCGGTACACAGATCAGTATACAATCGGTCTCCCGGAGACGACTAAAATCGAGGGTTACATCAAGCTGTTTTGCATCAATCAGTTCTTTAACGGCGCCGGCAGGGATGTGCTTGATATACGACTCACCATGAAGCAGTTTATCGATCTTTCTTGAATCAAGATCAAAACCGGTCACGCGAAATCCTTTTCGTCCGAAGTGTATGGCCAGGGGCAACCCAACATAGCCAAGACCGATAATGCCGATTCGAGCCGTTCTCTGTTCGATCATCTCCAGTAGCTTTAAACAGGTTTCATTTTTATCGCTCAAATTCATGTCCTTTTTTTACCTTTCAACAAATGCTGGTCTCGCAAAAAGGCAAAAAAGCGGCTTTTTACGAGAGTGTTTAATATTTGATGAATTCGACTTTTTACGAATTCAAATAGAATTGAACCCCAATCACAACCAGCGTCTCATCTCCGGTGTTTTCCAATCTCACCGTCTGATCCACGGCCGGCGCAACAGACTGACCTTTACCCAGCGAAACGTTCCGACCATTTATGATTGACTGGCCGACGCCCTTACCGATAACGAGGTGCAAAAGGGATCCATCGGTTGGGATATCGCACGTTGAACCGGGATATATGTCATACTTTACGATGCTGAAATCGGGCTTCATTTCTAAAACAGTCAAAGTTCCCCAAAAATGATAAGCTGTCTTATGTCTTTGGTATTCACTCCGCCCCTTTTCTTTCAGCTGATTAACAATATTTTTTACATCCCGGCTGGTTTCCATATCGGAAACAAAAACAGAGTCCGGTGTTTCCACAACCACCATGTTCCGTATGCCGTTGGTCGCAATCAGCCGTTCATACCCCATGATAAAACAGTCGCGAGTGTCTTCGGAAATAATGTCGCCGTCAATGACATTTCCCATGGCATCCTTTGGTATGAAATCATACAGAGATTTCCAGGATCCAATATCGCTCCATCCGAAGTCGGAAGGCAAAACCGCTGCTTTATCCGTCTTTTCCATGACAGCATAGTCTATGGAAATGTTCGGCAGCTGCCGGTAGTCTTTTTTGGATATCACCCCCTGTTTAATCGACAGCTGTTTCATTTGACGAAAAAGATCCGGATGAAGGATGCTTAATTCCTGATCCATCACCGATGCTTTAAAGGCAAACATGCCGCTGTTCCAAAAAAAATTGCCGGCGTTTATATATCGCTTGGCCGTATCCATGTCGGGTTTTTCCACAAACCGTTTTACGGAACGCGCCCCAAAGGATATTTCGTTACCGCCCTCGATATACCCGTAGCCTGTTTCCGGGTAGTGCGGGGTTATTCCAAACGTCACGATATAATCCATCTCAGCCAGTTTTACGGCAGCGTCCAATCGCTCATGAAATACACGCTCATCTCGTATGACATGATCCGCCGGAAAGACGCAAAGCACGGCATCATGCTCATGTTCAAGAACAAGGCGCATTGCCAAAAGAATGGCCGGGGCGGTATTGCGGCCGCAGGGTTCGGCAATGATCTTGTTTTCGGGAGATACGCCGATTTCTTTGATATGTCGTTCAATTTCGTGAACATGCTCTTCTCCGCAAACAATGCGAACATTTGCCACATCCAGTGAGGGGGGCAGCCGTTTGATGGTGTTTTGTACCAGCGAATTTTCACCGATGAATTTGACGAGCTGTTTGGGATAGAGCTCTCTCGATACCGGCCATAACCGTGTTCCTGATCCCCCGGCCAGCAGAATCGGATAAATCTTCAGTCTGTTTTTCATAGGGTTCCACCCGCTGCGGCATCCTTTGCCGCTTCATTTTGATGCCATACCCAGGCAGTTTTGAGGATTGCTTCCAGATTTTCATGCCGGGGTTGCCAGCCCAGTGATTCTTTTATTTTTTCGGCGCTTGCGATCAGTCTTGCCGGATCACCCGGCCTTCTGTCAGCTTCTATCACCGGTATGTGTTTCCCGGTCACTTTTTTTGCCAGCTCAATCACCTCTCGCACCGAGTAGCCCCGGTTGTTCCCCAAATTATAAACCGCACTTTCTTTATCCGACAATAGCGCTTCAAGTGCCAGCAAATGGGCCCGGGTTAAGTCGCTGACATGGATATAATCTCTGATGCACGTTCCGTCGGGTGTCGGATAATCAACGCCGTAAATCCTGATATTCTTCCTTTCACCGAGGGCAACTTTCAGCACCAGCGGGATGAGGTGGGTTTCACGCGTATGCCGCTCTCCGATCGTGCCGGATTCATCCGCACCGGATGCATTGAAATATCTCAGACTGACATACCTTAAACCATAGGCCGCATCACAATCACAAAGCATTCTTTCAACAGCTATTTTACTTGCGCCATATGGATTGGTGGGGTTGCAGGGATGTTTTTCCGTTATGGGGATTTGCATCGGTTCGCCATAAACCGCCGCCGTGGAAGAAAAAATAAATCGCTTCACACGATATTCGATCATTGCACTCAAGAGGACCGCGGTCGCCGCCAGATTGTTGCGATAGTATTTCAGGGGATTTTCCACGGATTCTCCAACGAGTGAAAAAGCTGCAAAATGCATGACTGCGGAAATATTGTGGGCGGCGAATAACCGATCGAGTACTTTCGGGTCGCCAAGGTCACCTTTCACAAATGTTCCCCCGGGCAAAAGATCCCCATGGCCGGTGGAAAGATTATCCAAAGTGATGACCTCAAATCCCGCTGAAAGAAGGTCCTTAACCATGTGTGATCCGATGTATCCCGCACCGCCGACAACCAGGATCTTTTCATTTTTCATGATCCGCACCTGAATATTTGCCACTAAGGCACGAAGACACAAAGGGGTATCTAATATTTATTCTTGGTGACTTGGTGCCTTAGTGGCGGAAGAAATTCTTTTGATTTTAACTTGGGTCCGAGTTCTTTTAAGCGATAGTTAAATAACCATAAACCGCATGGTCTAACAATAATGGGTTTTGATCCAAGATTGATATTCCCCGCTTTTAACCCGGTCGATCCATGGACGGTTTTGTAAATACCAGTTGATGGTTTCTCGAATACCGGTTTCAAGTGTAACTACCGGCTGCCATTTCAAAGCCTGTTTTAATTTGCTGTAATCGATGGCATATCTTAAATCATGCCCGGGCCTGTCTTTAACAAATTCAATCAAATCTCTTCGGCTTCGGTGATCGGGCAGCGGGTTGATGTCGTCGAGAATGTCACAAATCATCTCCACGAGTTTTAAGTTTGCCATTTCTCCGTCGCCCCCGATATTGTATGTTTCTCCGTTTTTTCCATGGTTCATAATCATCCAGACAGCAACGCAATGATCTTTGACATAGAGCCAGTCCCTGACATTTTGGCCGTCTCCGTAAACCGGCAGGGATTTTCCTTCCATGCCGTTTAAGATCATCAAGGGAATAAGTTTTTCAGGGAACTGGTAAGGTCCGTAATTATTCGAACAGTTGGATATGGTCACGGGCAAACCATAGGTCTTGTGATATGCGCGAACCAAATGATCCGAAGACGCCTTGGATGCCGAATACGGACTATTGGGTTGATACGTTGTTGTTTCCGTAAAATAGCCGTCCTTTCCCAAACTTCCGTAAACCTCATCGGTGCTGACGTGATGAAAACGAATCATTTGACCGAGCCGTGATCTGGCAGCTTCCAGCAGATTAAATGTACCCACGATATTGGTCTGTATAAAAGCGTCCGGTTCCACAATTGATCGATCGACATGGGATTCCGCGGCAAAATGGCATATGCCGTCGATCTGATAATTGTCAAATATTTCCCCTATTCGCGGTTCGTCGCAGATATCGGCCTGAATGAAAATATACCGATCCGGATATTCCTTTTGGACATCAGTCATATTTTCCGGATTTCCGGCATAGGTGAGTTTGTCAAGGTTGATGATACGACCCGTATAATCGGATTCTCTTAAGAGATACCGGATAAAATTAGATCCGATAAACCCGCACCCACCGGTGATCAGCATGTTTTTCATCAGCTCAAGTTCCCTTTTGGGTCTCTTTTATCAAAACCTTTCGGAAATTTGAAACAAATTCGTCAATATCCGTTTCCCAATGTGACATGATATTCATCCCTTTATCCTTTAAATTCCGGTTTTCAAGAATTGAATTCATCGGCCGGGCAGCCGGGGTCGGATATTCGCGGGTGGTGCATGGCATCATCCTATGGGGAACATCCATTTTTTTGAGAAAATGATCCGCCAACGTATACCAGGTGCAATATCCCTCTGCCGTTGCATGAAAGATTCCCCGATAATTTGTTTCAATCAGTTTTTCAATTTGAAGCGCCAGTCGATATGTCCAGGTCGGTGAACCGAACTGGTCGTTCACCACTTTAATTTTATTATCGGAACTCTTAAAGGACAATTTTAGCATTGTTTTGAGAAAATTATGGCCGCTGATACCGTAAAGCCATGCTGTTCTGACGATGATGAACCGGTCGGTGGCGATTTTTACCGCTTTTTCACCTTCGAGTTTTGTCTTTCCGTAGTATGAAACAGGATCCGTCTCATCGGTTTCCACATACGGCTCCGGCACGCTTTTCAGACCGTCAAAAACATAGTCGGTTGAAACGTGGATCAACCGGCTTTCATATTTCTCCGTACATCCGGCCAGATTTTCCGCACCGGTGACATTGACTTTCCAAGCCGCATTTTTTTCAGTTTCGCATTGATCAACCTGGGTGTATGCCGCACAATTGATGATAACGTCCGGTAAGAAATGTTTGATCCGTGCATCGACGTCGGATACATTTGTAATATCCATATCATCTTTGGCCAGGGCCATGACTTCATGGCGCCTGCGCAGAATGAGATCGCAGTCGGTGCCGAGCTGCCCTCTTGCACCGGTTATCATTATCTTCATCTTTATTTTCCTCCGGCAATCTTTTTCAATTATTACCAAAACCGCCGAAAAAAAAAAGAAAAAAGTTCCTATACACATCAATAAAGTAATACCTTCGTAAAACAATTTGACACTTTTTTACAAGTCAAGCTATAAAATGTCCACGGAATGTAACTCCGGTTGATGAAATGATAACTTTCCACCTATTTGCTAAATTCCGCCGATTATGAAAACTTCCTTGGATACACTGGTTGATCAATACCTGAGCTACTTGGTTTTCGAAAAAGGGTTGTCTGAAAAAACCATTGAATCTTACAG
>Ga0307446_1000771_pt1 | contig 10988 bp, 9 predicted proteins | sample SalMarSW160320MG_FD_202141 | JGI IMG/M metagenome (GOLD analysis project Ga0307446, IMG submission 202141) | Salt marsh sediment microbial communities from the Plum Island Ecosystem LTER, Massachusetts, United States - SW1603-20 | ecosystem: Environmental > Aquatic > Marine > Intertidal zone >... | reverse complement strand
CGTTTCGGGAAGCGAGAGCTTGAACTCGAGAGGAAGCAATTATGAAAAAACCGGCGTTTTACGTCTCCATACCACCTCACCTTCATTCAGGGGATTCCCTGCAAAAGATGCACCTGGAAACCATCCTGGCCCTTGTTCCGGCCATGTTTGCAGGATGGTTCTATTTCGGCTGGCCTGCATTGATGATTATTCTTATTAGCGCCGTGACGGCCTTGCTTACGGAATACCTCTGGCAGAAGGCCATCGGTCGCGACGTTCAGATCAACGACGGCAGCGCCCTCATCACGGGAATCCTGTTAGGCTTTCTGATGAGCGCCGGGTCCCCATGGTGGACCGCTATCATAGGGGCCTTTGTGGCCATTCTGGTGGGGAAACAGCTCTTTGGAGGCCTGGGCAGTCACCCTTTCAACTCGGCCCTGGTGGGGTGGACCTTTTTGAGCCTCTCCTATAAGGACCTCCTGGCCAATTTTCCCACGCCCGATCCCCATTTTCTGCTGGCACCGGGAGAGATGCTTTCCGATCCCGCTCTTGCCACGTTCAAGGGCGGCGGAGTAGGCGAAATAATCGATGTCCCTTGGAAGGACCTGTTTCTGGGAAATGTACCGGGTGAAATCGGCACCGTATGCGTTCTTGCCATCTTGCTGGGGGGAGCCTTTCTCCTTTACCGCAGGCGTATTACCTGGCATATCCCCTTGTCATTCATCGCGTCTGCCTGGATTTTTGCCTTTATCTTCTGGCAGATTGATCCGGACACCTACGCGCCGCCGACATTTCACATTCTGACGGGTTGGATATTCCTCGGTGCCTTCTTTCTCGCACCGGAGAAGGGAACCTGCCCCGTGACCACCCCGGGGATGATCTTATATGGAATAGGTTGTGGTGTCATCACCATGATCATTAGAATCTGGGGAAGTTATGTGGAGGGGGTTGCCTTCGCCATTCTGCTGATGAATGCGGCCACCCCGCTGCTGGACCGCATCAAACCCAGAGCTCTAGGGAGGGTCAAAGAAATTGCGTGATTTAATCAGGATGGTCGTAGTCTTGACTGTAATATCAGTAAGCTCTGCCATGGTGCTGGCCTATGCCAACAAGGTAACCAAGGCCCCGCGTGAATACCAGCTGCTAAAGTACGTTGAAGCGCCTTCAATTAAAGCGGTTTTGATCGGTTACGATAACGATCCGATAAAGGACCGCGTCGTCATGAAGATGGGGAAAGACAAAAAGGGACGTCCCATTGAAATGAACATTTTCCCTGCAAAAAAGGGAGGAAAACTCATCGGATTTGCATACAGCACCGCAGGGATGGGACACGAGGGGCTTATTAATGTGATGATCGGATTAGATACCAAAGGAAAAGTCACCGGCCTGAGAATCATGACAAACTCCGAGACGCCGGGGCTGGGGTCACGTATTGCAGAACCTAAGTTTACCGATCAATTCAAAGGCATTTCCCTCTCTGACAACGTGGAGCTGAGTTCTAAAGGCGGCAAGATCGATGCTGTCAGCGGCGCCACCCATTCCAGTGAGGGCGTTGTCAAGGCCGTCAGAAAGGCGTTCGAGCTATACCCGGCTCTTAAAAAGGAGGTTGGTTGATGAGCATCACCCAAGAGTTTACGAAAGGTCTCTGGAAGGAGATTCCTCCATTCAGACTTGTACTCGGCATCTGTGCCATGCTTGCCGTCACCACTTCCGCACAGAATGGAATCGCCATGGGTATGGCAACCATGTTCGTGCTGGTGTTTTCAAATCTTCTCATATCACTGCTTCGTAATTTGATACCCAAAAACGTGCGTATTGCAGCTTTCATCGTCGTCATTGCTTCTTTTGTGGTGCTTGCAGAACTGTTGATGCAGGCCTACTTCTATCCTGCATACAAGGCCTTGGGCATTTTTGTTCCGCTCATTGTTGTCAACTGCATTATTCTCGGACGGGCAGAGGCATTTGCTTCAAAAAATTCAGTACTTCCTTCCATCGCAGATGGATTAGGAATAGGCTTGGGTTATACCATCTCCTTGTTCGTCCTTGGATCTATCCGTGAGATTTTGGGAAACGGGACCATTTTCGGATCATCTGTAATGTGGTCATCATTCAAACCCTTTGCCATCATGTTGAAACCGCCCGGGGCGTTCCTATGCTTCGGCTTGATCCTGGCTCTGATGAATTTCATCAGTGCAAAACAAAAAAAACACTAGATGCCTTTCGTCTGGAAGGAAAAGGATTAATCTATGTCTGATTATCTCCTCCTAATAATAGCGGCTATTTTTGTCAGTAATATTATTCTGGCACAATTCTTAGGAAACTGTCCATTCCTTGGGTGCTCGACCCGAATCGATACGGCCATTGGAATGTCGATGGCTGTTGTCTTTGTCGTTGTAATGGCCTGCGCCGCAACGTGGATCATTGAAAAATACGTCCTGGTCCCCTTTGAACTGGAATACCTGGAAACCATAGCGTTTATCCTGGTCATTGCAGCCTTGGTGCAATTGGTTGAAATGTTTCTGCAGAAGTCCGTCCCGGCACTCTACCAGGCCCTGGGCATCTTCCTCCCCCTGATCACGACCAATTGCGCTGTACTCGGAATAGCCCTCATCGTAGTGCAGAACGAATATGATTTCCTTCACACTCTGGTTTATGCATTCGCTTCCAGTGTGGGGTACGGAATGGCCCTGGTTGTCTTAACCGGAATTCGAGAGCGCTTTGCAACGGCACCCATCCCTGTGCACCTTAAAGGCACCTCTATCGGGATCATTACGGTGGGACTCCTGGCTCTCGCTTTCATGGGGTTTGCCGGACTCGTTTAATAAAATCTCTATCCAGGCATGTTCAAAAGTATAATCGTGCCTAACTGTAACCATAAGAAAAGCGGAGATAGAAAATGATTGCAGCCATACTGGCTATAGGTGGAATTGGCCTTGCAGCGGGACTCGGGCTCGCCGTGGCCTCCAAGATCTTTTACGTGTACGTCGATCCCATCGTTCTGGAAATAGAGGAAGCGCTTCCAGGCGCAAACTGTGGAGGATGCGGCTACCCCGGATGCAGCGGCTCGGCCCAGGCCATCGCGACCGGGAAGGCCCCCCCGAATGTCTGCGTGGCTTCCGGCCCCGAGGTCCATGCGGAGATTGCGGGCATTCTGGGTGTCGAAGTTCAGGAAAGGGAACCGGACTTTGCCAAACCAGGGTGCACCTACGGCCTCCAGGACGCCGACTTGAAATATGTCTACGATGGATTTAACGACTGCCGCGCCGCCATGATGCTGAACGGGGGCTCCAAGGTCTGCCCAATTGGCTGCCTGGGACTCGGGACGTGCGTCAGGGCCTGTCCATTCGGCGCCCTTTCCATAGGCCCCGATAATCTGCCGGTGGTCGACAACGACCTCTGCACCGGCTGCGGTACCTGTGAACGCGTCTGTCCGAGGCATATCATTACCCTCACCTCAAATTCCAGGCGCGTTCAGAGGGAGTATGCCACGGACCAGTGCACCGCGCCCTGTCAGCGCAACTGCCCCGCGGGAATTGATATCCCTTCTTATATACGCGAAATATCGCAGGGAAACTACCTGGAAGCGCTCAAAATCGTCAGGGAAACAAACCCCTTCGCCCACGTGTGCGGCAGGATCTGTGTACAGCCCTGTGAAGCGGAATGCAGGCGCAACCTCATCGACGAACCGGTGGCCATCAACAACCTGAAACGCTTTGCCGCCGATCAGGAAATGGCCTTGGGAAAGCACGTGCAGATTCCCAGGGCCCCGGAAACCCATCGCAGGACGGCGGTGATCGGCGGAGGTGCTGAAGGCCTCACGGCAGCCTACTTCCTGAATCGACTCGGCCATGACGTAACGCTCTACGAGGCCCGAGAAGAGCTGGGCGGCATTCTTCACTTCGGCCTTCCCGAATCCAGACTCCCCCGGGACGTCCTCGATTGGGAAATAGAAGGCATCCTGGAAGCCGGCGTGGAAGCAAAGAAAGGCCGGAAGCTGGGGAAAGACATGACCATCCACTCCCTGCTCGAGGAAGGCTTCTCTGCGGTGTTTGTGGGGACCGGAGGCTGGGACACCCAGATACGTGAACACCAGGAAACAGATGGAGGCGGCCCACTGCCGGGCGTCCAGATCCTGGTTGATTTTCTCCTCGATCATCGTCTCGGCAAGAAAAGTCAGACGGGCGAACACGTGATGATCCTGGGGGGTGGCCAGTCAGCCATGGAAGCTGCCCAGGTCTGCCTCGGCGAAGGGGCAAAGGAGGTGTACATGGTCTTTCGTGGTAGGGAACAAGACGCTCCTTATCCTTCGACTACGCTTCGAGATGCCCGGGAAATGGGGATACGCTTCCTTTTCCGGAGTGCGGTGACCAAGATGACCGGTGAGAGGGAAAGTCTGCAAGGGGTCGTGATTACTCACCTTGACAAGAAAGACGAGGAAGCGCAAGAGGAAATCATGGTTGACCTCCTGCTCACCGGTGCAGGCAGGTTTCCTGAACTCATTTATGTCCCCCAGGCCAGCGGAACTGAGGATGAAGAATCCGAGAGCCGCCCACTTGTGTGGGAGACCCTCGTTCCCTATGCGAGTCCCTTTGCCACCGAAGACGTAGGTCTTTTTCGCCCCGGTGAAGTCATAGCCGACTACCAGGCGGTTGTAGAGGCCATCGGATCCGGACGAAGGGCAGCTAACTCCGTCCACCGGTACCTTACCGGCGATCCTGTGGAACCCTTACCCAATATGATCCGCCGATTTACGCAGGTCCTTAGTTTGACTCAGGTTGAACCGGTGACACAACTTCCCAGGCAGCATATGCCGGAAATTTCCGAATCTGAACGAGTCAACGATCCTTCCCGGGAGGTAGCCCTCGGCTATTCAGAGGAACAGGCCCTGACCGAGTCAAAACGCTGCCTGCAATGTGGTCTGATATGCTATCGTCGCACTGAGAAGAATCTGCACTGAGAATACGCGTGATGCGCGGGCGATATTCCATCTTCGTCCGCGCACCGCTGTTGACCCACTTCATGATGTAATACGCCCCGACCAGACCCATCACTCCCCCTGTCAAGGCTCCTGCGGCGTCTGACACTCCAAAATAAGATGCAAAAGCATTCCCCAGCGCCGCCCCTGCAACCAGACCAACGACCGGAAGAAAATAGACGACAAAGGAAAGTTTCAGTAGGGAATTAGCAGGCAAACTGATCTCCACCCGGTCATCAATTTTCGCATGAAGCGTGTTGGTTATTTCAATTGTCATGGTCTTACCCTCCGCCAACTCACAGGACCCACTGGATTCGCAATGGGCACAGGCAGGGGTGCGTTGTACGCGGACGGTGGCTTTTCCACCATAGACTTTCTGTACAATGCCTTGTTCTCTTAACATGTGACTCCTTCCAACCCGGCAATATAAATGCCGATTCCATGATATGAGCTTCTATCATACACCAAGGGAGGCGGATTGATCAAGTACGGGAGTGCCGATATGACAGTTTGCAGAAGATAAGCGGAGTGGTGTTAGAAATGATGACTTTATTTTGCCTTTTTGAGCCTATTGCAGAAGGAAAAAGATTGCCGTCGTCTTGACGGTTTGTTTAGAATGCCAATCAGCACCAGTAGAAATGGTGAAATGAAGAGGTCCCTGAATGGGGACAATGCTGAAAAAACAAACTCACGGGCTAACGGGTTAACCGGGGTATCCACCTCTATGACAGCAGCAGATGAAATAGAACGCCGTATCCAAAAACTCCAATGCGAGATGCAATCCGAAGGAATGGATGGCCTGTTCATCCTCCAACGAGTGGATCTTCTCTACTTTTCGGGGACTGCCCAGAATGGATTCCTTTTCATTCCGGCCGAAGGCGCCCCTATCCTTCTCGTGAAAAAATACCTTCCCAGGGCCATGACTGAATCGCCTTTGAAAAACATCATTCAGATCCAGTCTGTCAAGGATATTCCGGGACACATTGTTCAATACTACGGAAAGGTGCCCCATCGCATGGCGCTCGAATGGGATGTCATGCCTGTGAGGGAATTCCATTTCTTTCGTCGGATTTTCGCAGACTCCAAATGCCTGGACGGTTCTCCTTTGATCCACGCTGTCCGAGCAATCAAATCGGATTGGGAGATCATTCAGATAGAAAAGGCCACCCAGCAATCAGCTCGTGCATTCGATTATATCCAAAACAATCTTATGCCTGGGCACACCCGGCTTGAACTTGCCGGGATGGTGGAGAATTTTACCAGGGCTGCGGGACACGGCGGTCGGTTCCGCATCAGGGATTATCAGAAGAAGGGGTTTACAGCGCAGACCCTCCTTCAATCAGGAGCGGGGACAATAGAACCACCGTGCTTTCCGGAGGTCTCCCAGGGTACTGCCCTGCTGGTTAAGACAGAAAAGAAAGTCAAATATGGCGACTCTTTTCCCATGGAATCCAGATTCGTTCTGAACGGTTATCACGTGGATGAAGCCAGAACCTTCGCCATGGGATCGTTAAAGGGAGAGGCGGCTGGAGTGTCTCGGAGCGTTTTAGACCTATACAATGAGCTGCTGGTCGGACTCAGACCGGGCTTTGAGATCGGAGAGTGGATTAAGAGGGTGAAGAAAAAGACACGACCCTTTTACTCATCTCTATCCATTACCGGCCACGGCATCGGCCTGGAGCTTATCGAACCCCCCTTCATTGGCCCAGAGTCCAAACAAATGCTTGAAAGGGGCATGGTTCTTGCCGTTGGAGTAGAAACAGGGATGGACAGCCCGTTGAGAGCAGGGATGAAGAGCGTTGTTCTTGTCACGCAGAAGGGGCACCGAACCCTGAGCCGGGTCCCGGCCTGCGTATTGACTTGCCCTTGTTGAATCAGGGTAGTTTGGCGTTGTTTATCTCCTGCAAACGGTCGCAGCCCTATTTATCTTCTGCAGACCATCGCGTCGCTCAAGGGAGGGGCAGTGGAATCGTTTCTGAAAGGGAATATCCGGGACGCCGAAATTGCTTGACAGCAACTACCTGGTTAATAATGCACCCGACAGGCGCATCGGACCATTTTCGGTTGGACTGATGGAGGGACTGGTTTGACTGAAAACCCCGCGCAGAATATTTGCGCCGTGACAGATGCTCAGGAGCAATATATTCCCGCCGGAAAGGAATGCACTGGCCTTCCCTTTTACTTGAGTATGCTGAGAACCTCCTCAAGCCCGGTTTTCAAATCCGCGAGAAGGACATTCCGGGGATTTCTCCCTATCGCGTTTCTCCCGAGCCTTTGCCGTGCACCTTCGATGGTCATCTTTTCTTCGTAGAGAAGCCTCTTGATCTCCAAAATCATCTCGAGGTCTTTTTTCTGGTAGGTTCGCTGGTTGGAATCCGCCCTTTGCGGCCTGATCTGTGGAAACTCACCCTCCCAGTATCTCAAGACATAGGGTTCAACGCCGACGATCCGACTCACTTCGCCGATCCGAAAAAATCGCCTGTCATCAGGTATACGACTCACACCCTATCCCTCCCGGAGCGTTCCCCCTGTTTCCTGTCGAATTCGGTCGATAATCGTCTCATGCAATCTGTTGACTTCAGCCCCGTCAAGCGTGCGGCTGGCTGAGCGATAGCAGATCCTGAAGCCAATGGCCTTTTGATCTGAGGCTATGCTTTTCCCTTCATAGTAGTCGAAAATCTCGATGGATTCCACAAGTTCTTTGCCTTCCTGTCGGATGATATCCATAATTCCGCCGCTTTCGATAGACAATCCGACCAGAAGGGAAATATCCCTGTAGACGGCTGGAAATTTCGCAAAAGGACGGAATGCCCTTGTTTGAGGCCTTGCACTGAGGAGCGCCTCGATATCCAGATCAAAGAGATAGGCTGTTTCGTTTTCCAGATCATAAGCCCTCATAATCTTCTGGGACACCCTGCCAAGTCGGCCCACACACGCATTGCCCGCCATGACTTCAGAAAACATGTGTGAATCGTAGGCAGGATCGGGTTCGCCCTTGCGAAAGTGAAATGATTCAATCCCGATGTACCTTAAGAGGCCCTCGACGGTCCCCTTCACATCATAATAGTCCACCGGCCTTTCACTTTCATACCAAGTCTTCCGACGGTAAGGCCCGGCCATGACCCCAACCAGCCGTGGTTTTTCAACGGGTTGTCGGCCTTCGCCCCGGTTCTGGAAGGTCTTTCCCCATTCAAAAAACTTCAATTCCTTTTCTCCGTGTGAGAAATTGGTCTTCAGCGTGTCCAGAAGCCCGGGAATCAGGGAAGTACGCAAAACCGACTGATCCGAACTCAATGGGTTCAGAATTCTGACCAAGTGGTCGGCGTCCGCGTTTGGATTCAATGTAACGAGCGACTCAGGCGATATGAAGCTGTAGGTGATGATTTCCGTAAATCCAAAAGATGCCAACTGAGACCTTGCGCGATCGCTGAATGCCAGCTCCGGCAGCTCGTTTTCGTCAGGGGGGCTGATAAGAGCTGGAGTTACAGGAATTTCGTTGTATCCATGGAGGCGCGCCACCTCTTCCATAAGATCCACTTCACGATTGATGTCCACCCTGAACGATGGGGGTATAACGGTGAGGAGTTCTTCACTTTCCTTTCGCACATCCATTTCCAGGGACCTCAGATAGTCCGACATGGATTCTCCTGAAAGCGCCGTTCCCAGGTAGGCATTGCAGCGGTCCGGCCGGAACTTGATCTCCCGGTGAGCATAAGGGCGTGGATAGTTGTCCAGGATCCCGGAAGCAACCACACCACCGCTCAACTGCACCATAAGATCCAGGCTCCTTTTCAAGGCCCTCGGCACGCCCTCGATATCGATTCCCCTTTCGAATCGATAGGAGGCTTCTGTGGACAACCCCAGGTACTTCGCACTGCGTCGAATGGTGACGGGGTCAAAGTAGGCACTCTCCACCAGCACATTTGCAGTTCCGGCAAAGATTTCCGAATTCAGGCCACCCATAATCCCAGCAATCCCCACGAAGCGATCACTGTCACAAATCATGAGGGTCTCGTCAGTCAGGATGCGGGTCTGACCGTCGAGGGTCGAAAACCGATCTCCAGCGCTGGCCCTCTTGACCACAATCCGATTCTCCTTGAGACGGTTGTAATCAAAAGCATGGAGCGGCTGTCCCATTTCCATCATCACATAGTTCGTTACATCAACAATACTGTTGATGTTTCTTACGCCGGCGTGGAAGAGTCTGTATCGCATCCAGAAGGGCGATGTCTCCAACGTGATGTCCTGAAGGAGCCCGGCCGTGTATCGAGGGCACCCTGATGGGTCCTCTATAGTGACGCTGGAAAAGCCTTCTATTTCGGGACCCGATTCCCTTAATTCTATCTCCGGCAGTCTGAGTTTTTCACCCGTTATGGCTGCAATTTCTCTTGCCACACCTAAGACACAAACGCAATCCGCCCGGTTGGGTGTGATGGAGATATCCAGTACCCAGTCGGGGAGAGACAGCACCTCGCTGATCAATTGTCCCGGAGCGGTCTCCTCGGGCAATAGCAGGATTCCGCTGTGGTCATCTGTCAGGCCCAGCTCGTCTTCGGCCAGAAGCATTCCTCTCGAAAGTTGCCCTCTTATCTCACTTTCATCGACAACAGTGCCGTTCGGGAGCCGGGCACCCGGAAGTGCCAGCAGAGCCATGGCCCCTGCTTGCAGATTGAGCGCACCGCATACCACCTGTGACCTCTCTTTACCGCTATCAACCATACACAGGAAAAGTCGATCCGCATCGGGGTGTGGCTCAACGCTGAGAATCCTCGCCGACACGACTTTCTCTAGGCCCTCGCCGACGGGTTCCAGACCCTCCACTTCCAGGCCGGCCATTGTCAGCGCGTCACACAGGTCCTTCGGCGACAGTTCTATGTTCACATATTCTTTCAGCCAGTTTAGATTTACTTTCATTGTCTTTTCCCACTGAGAGGCTTAAGGCACAGGGCTCAAGGCATAAGGAAACCGGACACAATATACCGGCTAGAACTGTCGGAGAAAACGCATGTCATTCTTGAAAAAAAGCTGGATATCATCGATACCGTACTTGAGCATGGCAATTCTCTCCATACCCATCCCAAACGCGAATCCCGAATAGACCTCGGGGTCATAATTTACAAAGCCGTAGACCTCTGGATCCACCATCCCGGAACCCAGGATTTCGATCCATCCCGTTTGGCCGCAGGTCCGACAGCCCTTTCCTCCGCAAATGACGCATTCCATATCAACCTCTGCGCTCGGCTCTGTAAAAGGAAAAAAGCTGGGCCTGAATCGCAGGGCCGTTTCTTTTCCGAACATCTCTCGTACAAAGGTTGTAAGAGTCCCCTTCAGTGCTCCGAAGGTCACACCTTTATCCACCAGGAGACCCTCCACCTGGTGAAACATGGGAGTGTGAGAGACATCAGAATCCCGCCTGTAGACTTTGCCGGGAGCGATAACAGCCACCGGCGGCTGCTTCGCCTCCATCACCCGAACCTGCATCGGTGAAGTGTGGGTCCGGAGAACCACGTTTTCAGAAATGTAAAAGGTATCCTGCATGTCTCTTGCGGGATGATCTTTTGGGATATTCAACGCCTCAAAATTGTAGTAATCCAATTCCACATTGGGTCCCTTCACCACTCGGAAGCCCATCTTTTCGAAGATGTGGCACACTTCTCTGAGGGTCTGCGTGATGGGGTGGAGGTGACCGCGAAGGGGTTCCCGCCCGGGCAGTGTGATATCGGGGAGCGGTTCATTGTGGACAGAAGATAGACCCATTTTACGAGATACTTCTTGGAACTGACTCGCAATCCGTTGTTTGATCTCGTTGGCCAGTTTGCCGATAACCGGTCTCTCGCTGGGATCAATGGTGCCAAGTTGCCTCATGAAGGTGGTGAGCAGTCCCTTTTTCCCGAGATAAGTAACCCTGAAGTCCTCAAGAGCCGACTTATCCGCTACTTCGGACAATTCCCTCAGGGCCTTTTTCTCTATTTCAATCAGTTTTTCTCTCATGGTTCTCCTGCATACAGCAAGAAACCCGCGACCTGAGGGTTGA
>Ga0307446_1000769_pt1 | contig 10995 bp, 10 predicted proteins | sample SalMarSW160320MG_FD_202141 | JGI IMG/M metagenome (GOLD analysis project Ga0307446, IMG submission 202141) | Salt marsh sediment microbial communities from the Plum Island Ecosystem LTER, Massachusetts, United States - SW1603-20 | ecosystem: Environmental > Aquatic > Marine > Intertidal zone >... | reverse complement strand
GGTCCGCAGCTGCAAAGCGATCGGCGGTATCGGCAGCAGCTCTTCGACGGGGCGCCCCAATACTTGGAGCCGTTGACGTGGACCCGGCACATTGGTCGCCAGGGTGACAACGCTGCGCTGCGGCAGCCGCGTCAGTAGCCGAACGGTCCACGCGCTCAATGCGAACGGCAGGTAATTTGTCAGGGCGACGAAGGCGTTCGCGGCTTGCCGTTCGCCACTTTTTTTGAGCCTGTCCAGCCGGGCGTGGACAGACTTCAACCGCTTGACCGGGTCATGTTCCTCGACCGGCAAGGTGGAAAGCATCGCTGCGACGCGAATATCAGTGCTGTCCATGGCTTTTGGTGAGCGCACCGACACGGGAATCATGGTGCGCAGCGAGTTGCGCCGGGGTTTCTCGCCGCGATGCAACAGTACGGTGCGGAAACTATCGGTGATCGCCGCAAGCGCCACATCGTTGAGTGTCACGCCGAAGGCCTGGCACACCGTTTCGACGTCCTTCAGCGACACTCGTGCCGCGCTGTAACGGCGCATGTTGGCCACCGAGCCGCGCAGCGACGACCCCGCCGCCGGAGTGAGCAGTCCGGTGACGAACTCCGCTGCCCCCAGCGCCGTGTGCGCTGCTGTACTGGTGGTGGCCACCGATGCGCGCCACAGTCCACCGGGCCAGGTCAGCGGGTTACGACTGAGTCCCGCCGACAGGACGACCGAAGACGGCAGTTCTTTGGCGGCGCGGATATCGCTGGCGAACGTATCGGCAGCGCCCGCATCGGCGAAATTCGCCAGCATCCGTACCGCGGCGATCCCGTCGGCCAGGCAGTGATGAATTTTGATCAGCGTCGCCCACCGCCCGTCCGGAAGGCCTTCTACGACCCAGCACTCCCACAGCGGGTGGTCCCGATCCAGTCTGCGTTCCATCAGATCGGCGATCAGGCGGAACAAAGCGGCATCGTCGCCGGGGTGTGGCAGCGCCGCCCAACGCACGTGATGGGTGATATCGAAGTGGGCGTCGTCAACCCATTCCGGCGCCGTCAATTCGAACGGGTGCTTGTGTATCACCTGCGTGAATCGTGGTACCTCGCGGATGCGTTCCGACAGTGTCGCCAGCAGCTGCTGCTGATCGGGCATGGGTCCATCGATGATGGCCAGCGTGCCGATCGCCAGACTCAGGTGCCGGTCGGCGTCTTCGGCCTCCAGAAAGCTGGCCTCCAGAGTTGTTAGCTGTTCCATTGCCGCTCATCTCCGATCGCTGATCGGCCTCACTATCCGCTGTGCGGCGCCCAGGTCGATAGTGCCGATAGTCCCGAAGCGGCGGGGACGGCCTAGCCGAGAGTGGGCGGGTTAACGCCGGGACAACTCCGAGGCGCGGCCCACTTGCGCCATGATGCGGTCCAGGACGAAATTGGAGAGGTCGCCGTCATCGGCGACACGGGTGAGACCCCGCCGCCGCAGGAACGTGTCGAGGCGTCGATCGGGTGACCAGTCGGCGTAAATCGGGCCCATGTAGTGGGACTGGAGGAATTCTGAAGCCAGGGCATCTGCGTCAGAACCGGTCAACAACGGTGGGTTAGCACCCATAGCCGTCATACTCCTTTGCTTGCCTCGCAACTGCCGCAGCCAAGTTACGCCAGACGGCCACATTATTTCGTCACGCGCCTGTTTCGAAAAGGGTCCAAAGTCATCAACCATGCCGAAGGCTCGCAGTAGGGAGGACCATTGACCCTGGCGGACCCGGGCACCGCCCACCCAGACTGACGCCATGGCCAACGTGACAAGACGGATCGCACAGAGTGCGGCGCTGCTCGCAGCGCTGTACGGCGCACGGCGGTATTACCGCAATTGGGGCGCAACCAAGGCGGAGTGCCAGATGCTGTTGCCCGGCGACACGTTGGTGGCCGATCCGGCCATCCAGACAACCGAGGCGGCCTACATCGACGCGCCCGTTTCTGCGGTGTGGCCCTGGCTGTTGCAGATGGGTCAGGACCGCGGCGGCTTCTACGGTTGTGAAGGGCTGAAGAACCTGGCCGGCCTCCGCCATCACGACGCCGACCGGATCAACCCGGAATGGCAACAACTTGCGGTGGGGGATGCGGTGCGCCTGGCCCCCGAAGGCTGGATGGGGCTACCGGACGGGGTGACGTTGAGTGTCGCCGAGATCGTGCCCGAAAAGTACCTCGTGCTCAGCGGCACGCGGCCGGGTCAACGCTGGAACGCGGTGTGGTCATTCCACGTACAGCCGCACTGGGAAGACCGGGTCCGGCTCCTCACCCGCGCCAGGATCGCCTTGCGCCACCCGGGCGAGGTGTTTGCCATGGAGCTGATCCGGCCAATGGTCGCGCTGGGCACCCGGGGTTTGTTGCTGGGCATCAAGCATCGGGTCGAGCGATCGCCGGCGACCACGCCGACACGGCCACCGCTGAGATCGGTGGAACTCAACTGAACGCTTCGCCGGACAGCGACGGGCCCGGGCAACGTTGCCCGGGCCCGTCGGCGTATCCGGCTATTTGCTGGCTACCTCGACGCGCTTCTCGGCGGGCGCGGGTTCCGAAACCGCCACGGAGACAGTCAGAATGCCCTTGTCGTAGCTGGCCTTGATGTCGTCCTCGTCGGCGCCGGACGGCAGCGACACGGTGCGGACGAACGAGCCGTAGGAGAATTCCGACCGGCCGTCGAACTCCTTTTTCTCGCTGCGTTCCGCCTTGATGGTGAGTTGGCCGTCGCGGACGGTTACGTCCACGTCCGTGGCCGGGTCGATGCCGGGGATCTCGGAGCGCACTTCGTAGCGGCCGTCGACCATCTCGTCTTCCAAGCGCATCAGCCGGGTGTCGAACATGGAGCGGATCCCGGCGAATGATGGAAACGACGAGAAGAATTCCGAGAACTCCGGCAGCAACGAACGCGGCTTCTGGGCGGCGGGGAGGGTGGTGGTCATTGTCTTCTCCTGAAATCTTGGTGGCCCGTAACGGACTCCTCCGATCCGACCACGCAAGCCTCCGCCACGGTAGGGACCGAAGCCCTTAATGCGTTTTCCACGATGACTTTTGGTCTTGTCCGGGGATACTCGAATGATGGTCAGGCGAGCGCGCTCCGCTGAGTGGCCGGCGACCGTCCGGCGCCGCGACGGACGCCTGGTGCCCTTCGACGTGACCCGCATCGAGGCAGCGATCGATCGGGCCGCTCGCGAGGCGGGCCACCGAGACCCGGCCGCGCCCGGCGTGCTGGCCGAATCGGTCGCCGATGCGCTGGCAGGCGATCGCCGACGTGGGCCCCGCGGCGCAATTCCGACGGTCGAGGAAATCCAGGATCTGGTCGAGGCGCAGCTCGTGGCCGCAGGCCTGGATGATGTTGCCCGCGCGTACATCATCTACCGCCAACAGCGCGCCGAGTTGCGCGCAGCCAAGGCGCTGATAGGAGTGCGTGATGAACTGAAGTTGAGCGTGGCCGCGGTGACCGTGCTGGGGGAGCGTTATCTGCGTCGCGACGACCACGGCAGGCCGGCCGAATCGACCGGCGAAATGATGGACCGGGTCGCGAACTGTGCTGCGGCGGCGGAAGAGCGCTTTCGGCGCGGCTCCTCGGCGATGTGGGCCGAGCGGTTTGCGGCGGTGCTGCGCGGCCTGGAGTTCTTACCGAACTCGCCGACGCTGATGAACGCAGGCACCGAACTGGGCCTGCTGTCCGCGTGTTTCGTTCTTCCAATAGAAGATTCGCTACGTTCAATCTTCGCCACGCTCGCCCACAGCGCGGAAATTCATCAGGCCGGGGGCGGCACCGGCTACGCATTCACGCACTTGCGGCCCGCCGGGGATAGGGTGGCCCGCACCGGGGGTATCGCCAGCGGGCCGATGTCGTTTCTGCGGCTGTTCGATACCGCGGCCGCGGTCATTTCGATGGGGGGGCGCCGACGCGGTGCGTCGATGGCTGTGCTGGACGTTTCGCATCCCGATATCTACGACTTCGTCACCGCCAAGGCCGATTCGCCCACCCAACTGAACCAGTTCAACCTGTCGGTGGGCGTGACGGACGAGTTCTTACGGGCCGTCGCGCGCGACGCCACCCACCGGTTGGTCAACCCCAGAACCGGCAAGACGGTCGCCAGGGTGGCGGCTGCCGATCTGTTCACCGCGATCTGCGAGGCCGCGCACCGCTGCGGCGACCCGGGACTGGTGTTCCTCGACACCGTCAACCGCGCCAACCCGACGCCGGTACGGGGCCGGATCGAGGCCACCAACCCGTGCGGTGAAGTTCCGTTGCTGCCCTACGAATCGTGCAACCTGGGATCGGTCAACCTCGCCCGGATGGTCAGCGGCGGTGGCGTCGATTGGGACCGGCTCGCAGAGGTTGCCGAGCTGGCTGTGCGTTTCCTCGACGACGTCATCGAAGTCAGCCGGTATCCCATTCCGGAAATCGACGCGGCCACCCGAGCCACCCGCAAGATCGGGCTGGGTGTCATGGGTTTGGCAGAGATGCTGGCCGACCTGGGCATCCCGTACGACAGCGAGCGCGGGGTTCGTCTGGCCGGCAGGATCGCGCGCACCATCAACCGGGTTGCCCACACCGCGTCGGTGCGGCTGGCGCAGGAGCGCGGACCATTCCCGGCTTTCGCCGACAGCCGGTTCGCGGGCTCGACGCCGCGGCGCAACGCCCAACTCACCTCGATCGCCCCGACCGGCACCATCTCGTTGATCGCCGGGACTACCGCGGGCATCGAGCCGATGTTCGCGATCGCCTACACCCGTGCCGTCATCGGGCGCCGCCTGCTGGAAGTCAACCCATGCTTTGATCGACTCGCCCGCGACCGAGGCTTCTACCGCCAGGACTTGATCGCCGAGATCGCGCGGCGCGGCGGCGTGCGCGACGACCCGCACCTGCCCGCCGACGTTCGGGCCGCATTCCCGACCGCAGCGGAGATCACCCCGGAGTGGCACCTGCGGATGCAGGCCGCCGTGCAGCGGCACGTCGACGCCGCGGTCTCCAAAACCGTCAACCTGCCGGCAGAGGCCACCGTCGACGACATCCGCGCGATCTACCTCGCCGCATGGAAGGCAAAGGTCAAAGGCATCACCGTCTACCGCTACGGCAGTCGGGAAGGGCAGGTGCTCAGCTATGCCTCCCCCTTTCCGGCGCCCGACCGCGCGCTGCTGTCCGCCGACGCCACGTTCAGCGGCGGCTGCGTCGGCCGGATGTGCGAGTTCTGACCGGGCCGACGGGCCGCCGGCGCAAGGTCCAACGGCCCTAGTGCCGGCTGTGGCGCCGCCCTACCGTTGGGCAAAAGGCGGGGAATCGAACCGCCTTTTTCCTGACTTTGGAGGTTTTGCGGTGCACGACGCGATCCCACTCGGGCGGATCGCCGGGTTCCCGGTGAAGGTCCACTGGAGTGTGCTGGTCATCCTGTGGTTGTTCACGTGGAGCCTGGCAAGCACGCTGCCCGGTGTCGTCAAGGGGTATTCGCCTGCGGCCTATTGGGTAGCCGGGGCGTGCGGTGCGATGGTGCTGTTGGCGTCGCTATTGGCCCACGAGCTTGCGCATGCCGTCGTCGCCCGCCGGGCCGGGGTGGCCGTCGGGGATGTGACGCTCTGGCTGTTTGGCGGTGTGACCACTCTCGGCGGCGAGGCGAAGACACCCAAGGCGGCCTTCCGGATCGCCATCGCCGGTCCGGCCACCAGTCTTGCGCTGGCCGCCATGTTCGGCGGCCTGGTCGTGGCGCTGCAGACCGTGCGGGCCGTCCCCATCGCGGTCGGCGTTGCCTCCTGGTTGGCCGTCATCAACCTGCTGCTGGGCGTGTTCAACTTGCTGCCGGGTGCACCGCTGGACGGTGGCCGAGTGCTGCGGGCCGTCCTGTGGCGCCGCCATGGCGACAGCGTGCGCGCCAGCATCAGCGCAGCCCGCGCCGGACGGGTGGTCGCCTTCATTCTGATCGCGTGGGGGCTGGCCGAGTTCGTGGCGGGCGGCATCATCGGCGGCGTCTGGCTGGCCTTCATTGGCTGGTTCATCTTCGCCGCCAGCCGCGAGGAGGAGACCCGGATAACGACGCGGCAGATCTTCACCGGGCTACGTGTCGCCGACGCCATGACGGCCCGGCCGCACACCGCCCCCGCATGGATCACCGTCGACGACTTCATCCAGCGCTATGTCCTCGGGGACCGTCACTCGGCGTACCCGGTGGTCGACCAAAACGGATCGGTCGTCGGCCTGGTGACGCTGGGACAGTTGCGCGACGTTGCGCCCGAACGCCGCACCTCGGTCAGCGTGGGTGAGATCGCGTTGCCGCTGCCCGCAGTGCCGACCGCTGCGTCCCAGGAGCCGCTGACCGTCCTGCTCGAGCGGATGACGCCGGCCGGTCCGCGCAGCCGCGCCCTGGTCCTCGAGGGCAGCGAGGTGGTCGGCATCGTCACCCAGACCGATGTCGCGCGCCTGATCGACGTTTATCGACTCGCCCAGCCCGGGCCCGACCTGGCCGAGCGTCGATAGGGGGACGGGCGATGGGACCGGTCATCGTTGGTGTCGACGGTTCACAGGCCGCCCTCACGGCCGCCCTGTGGGCTGTCGACGAGGCCGCCATTCGCGCCGTACCGCTGCGCCTGATCGCGGTGATGAAGCTGACCCATGCATCACCGGACGACTACGACCGCGACCTCAGGCATGCCGAGACATCGCTGCGTGCAGCACAATCCGCGGTTGAGGCCAGCGGAAAGCCGGTGGAGATCCAGACCGAGATTTTGCGGGGCCCGGCGGGGCCGACGCTGGTGGAGGCAACCCGCGATGCCCAGATGGTCTGCGTCGGATCCGTCGGGATCGGCCGTTACGCCCGCTCGATCCTGGGTTCGACGGTAAGCGAACTCGCTGAGGAGGCGCATTGCCCGGTGGCGGTGATCCGTACCGAACTCGACCAGCCGCCGCCCGACATCAACTGGATCGTGGTGCGGATGACCGACGCACCCGGCAACGATGCCGTCGTCAATCACGCTTCCTCCGAGGCGAAGTTGCGCAGGGCCCCCATGCTCGTACTGGGCGGCCGGCCGGAGGACCTCACCGAGAATGCCGACGGGGAGTTCGAGCGCCGGGTCGAGGAGTGGCGGCGGCGTCATCCCGAGGTGCGTGTCTATCCCGTCAGCACCAAGGGCGCGATCGCCGACTTCCTCAGGACCAACCACGAACGGGTTCTGCTCGCGGTGATCAGCGGCACGGAGGCCGATCAACTGGCACGGCTGCTCGGGCCCGCCGGACACCCGCTCTTCCGCCATCCCGAATGCTCGGTGCTTGTCGTTCGGCACTAGCTCGCCAGGTGACCTTTGGCTCTTATGTGCGGTGTACCGCAGCGCGATCACCAGCGGGTGAACGGTAGCCGAACGTCCCGGATCTGGGCATCGATCGCATCGTTCGCGCGACGAGAGGGGGCGTCGATGGCGCCCCGGCACGCGTGCCTTTTCATGGGTGGAGGCGGTGGGCGTCAGCGGGGCGGTCCTGATGGTGACCGGCGGCATGAACTCACTGGAACCCGTGTACTTCACCGATCCGCGTGTTGGTGAGGCGGAGGAATTGCAGGTCACCCTGGGCCAGGGCCCGGGCACCGATGCGCTGGAGTCGGGCAGGCCGATTCTGGTGGGAGATCGGGCCGCACCGATGAGCGCCTACCGGTGGCCGATGTTCACGTCGGAAGTGTGCCGGCTCGGCGTCTGCGGCATGTCCAGCCTTCCGCTGGCGCTGGGCGCGCTACAACTGGGTGTGCTCGACCTGTACAGCGACACACCCGGTCACCTCGATCAGCGCCAACTGATGGACGCCTTGATCCATGCCGATACCGCGTTGCTCCTGGTGCTCAACGCGCACAGCGGCATCGCCACACCGATGCCGAGCACCCCGACGGCCAGGGTCCGGTGCTTTGGCACGCCGAGGTTCACCAGGCGGCCGACGCGATCTCGGCAGACATCGGTGCGCTCTGTGGTGGAACGACGGCTGCGTTTCCGGCCAGACGACGTGAAGTCCACAGCAGGCCGCCCGCGATAACCGAGCACGCCGCCACGAAAATCTAGGCCTGCGACTCGCGCGCCACGATGACCGGCACCCGCGCCATCTGCGCAACGGTTTCACCGACCGAGCCCACCAGCATTCCGGCGAATCCGCCCCGGCCCCGGCTTCCGACCACGACCAGCTGGGCCTCCTCAGACCGCTCGACGAGCTGGCGTGCCGGCTGAGCCTGTGCGACGCTACGGCTTACCTGCACGTCGGGATACCGTTCTTGCCAACCCGCCAAACGCTCGGCCAATACCTCTTCCGCCATCGACTGTGTTGCGGGCCAATCGATTCCGGGCCACTCCGAGATATCGAGATCACTCCATGTGTGCAGAGCGACCAGGCCGGTGTGGCGGCGTGAGGCCTCATCGAAGGCGATCGCGGTCGCCAATTCAGATGCCTCCGAGCCGTCGATGCCGACCAAGACCGGTGCCTGACCGGCATTCGGCGTCGAGACGTCTTCGTCGTGGACGATCGCCACCGGGCAATGCGCGTGACGGAGCAGGGCAGAACTGACCGAACCCAGCAGCCGGCCGGGCCAGCGCCCGCTTCCTTGCGCCCCCGCGACCAGCATCTCCGCGTCTTTGGACAGGTCGATCAAGGTAGGAACGGCGCCCGAGGTCAAGATTTCGGTCTGTACCCCGGCCGGACCGCCGTGCGGCGTAGCCTCTTCGACGACCTTGAGCGCACCGTCGACCAGTCGGCGACCGTGGTCCTGCTGCCATCGCGTGACACCCGCGGGCACCGGGGTCCGCAGCCATGTGGAAACCTCCGGCGAAACTGCGTGCACGAGCGTCAGTGGAATATTCCGCAGCTCGGCGTCGCGTGCTGCCCACTGCACCGCCGCCACCGCGGCCGGCGAGTCGTCGATGCCGACGACTATTCCCATAGATGCGTTGCGCGCTGACATGGCTTGTCCTCGTTTCGTCGACTTTGCGGTTCACGCATGACCGTATTGACACCGAGCATCCGGTGTCAGAGCCGTTTGTCACCAGCCGTACAGGGCGCAAGTCCTGTGGGCTGGCCGGCGCGTCAGGTCGCGGGCTTGTGGGCGACGATGGCGACGGCGGCCAGCTGCCTACGATGCCTGCGGAACGTGCGACGCATCGCGAGGACTCGCTTGCGGGCGTCTCGATGAACGAGCACGTTTTTGGCGAAGCGCAGGGCTCCGAACAACCCTTCGTCGGCGATCACTCGTCGCGGCTCCAGCAGAGCCATCGGCGCGGTCGCGACGTGATCGACCACCAAGCCGTGCTCGGCCAGCAGCTGCGACCATTCCGCGATCGTCAGCGGACGCGCGTTCACCCTGATTGCACGGGCGAGCGACTGCCGGATGTCGGTGGTGATCTGCGCCGAGACAGTATCCGGAGTGAGGGCAAGTTCGTGGATCGCGTAGCGGCCGAGCGGGCGCAGCACTCGCGATGCCTCGGCGACTATGGCGTGCTTGGCCGCGTCGCCCTGCATGGTGAGCATCGCCTCCCCGATGACCACGTCGCTGCTCGCGTCGGGCAGTCCGGTGGCGGCCGCATCGGCAACCCGCACGGCTCCTTTCTCGGCGCCGACGTCGGTGAGCAGGCCGCGAACCACGTTGGCCGCGTCCGGGTCGCCTTCGGCACCGACGTAGGACCGCGGGCCCCGGGCCAGGATTTCGGTGGCGGTGCGGCCCAGGCCCGGCGCGAGCTCGACCACGTCGGCATCGGCCAGCCCGGCGCGGGCCAGCAGTGCGCGGGTGAGCTCGATACCGCCGGGCCGGAGCACCCGCTTGCCGAGCCGCGCCAGCAGCCAGTGCCCCGCAACGGCGTCGTCGGCTCGACTCGATGACGGCAGGGGGAGTCGCGAACCGGCCCGCTGTCCGGGCATCAGACGGCCCGCCGCACAGGGCTTTCCAAACGTCCCGGAACCAGCGTTTCGTTGCGTTTGTGCACGGTTGAGTATCGCATCCCGTCAGGGTCAGCAGTGAATTGGTGTTGCGGACGCCGTGGCGACCACAGGAGGGCGCCGGAGGGTCCGGTGTGCAAGCTCACGACACCCGCGAGAGGTGAGGCGATGGTTTGCCGGTCCGCCTCAGGCAGCTGTCGGACATCAAGTTCGTTGGGGCCCACAGGTTCTCCCTGCCAGCATGCTGGTTTTCTACAAAAAAATTTGTGTAAACTCTAGTGCATGGCGTACGTGGCCGGGAAGCGCGTGTGGGCGAACCTCGTGACGGTTGCGCCGAGAACCGTCCACCGAGAAGGAGCGTGAGGGACTCGTGACCTCGATCGGGGAATCCGCCGGACGCCGTCGCGAGGTGCTGCGGGTATTGCGGGCGTCGCCCGATGCGATGAGCATCGTCGCGATTGCCGACGAGCTGGGAGTGCATCCCAACACCGTCCGCTTCCACCTCGAAAGCCTGGCCGGAGATGGGCTAGTGGAGAATGTCGAGCCGGGCCGCAAGGGGCCCGGGCGCCCAGCGCTGATGTTCCGCGCGGTCCGGCAGATGGATCGCGGCGGGGCGCGGCATTATCGGCTGCTCGCCGAGATCCTGACCGCAGCGTTTGCCGCCGAGCGTGACGCGCCCGCCAAGGCGCTGGCCGCGGGTCGGGCCTGGGGACGAAAAACGCGTGCGACGCTGCCACCGCTGCCCGGTGACGCCAGCACCACCGAAGAGGTCATCGACCATCTGGTCGATATGCTCGACGATCTCGGCTTCGCCCCCGAGCGCCGGGAATCCGACGGAAAGCATCAAGTCGGCCTGCGACATTGCCCGTTCTTGGAACTGGCCGAAAACCGAACCAGCGTCGTTTGCCCGGTGCACCTGGGCATCATGCAAGGGGCCATGGAGACCTGGGAAACACCGATATCGGTCGATCGGCTCGAAGCGTTCGTCGAGCCTGATCTGTGCCTGGCCCACCTTTCGGTGCAAGCAGCGGCCAAGTGAGTACCGGACCGGCGATCGAAGTCGCGGTCACCTTCGTCTGGCTCGGCATGGTGCTGGCGATCTCCTTT
>Ga0307446_1000763_pt1 | contig 11021 bp, 9 predicted proteins | sample SalMarSW160320MG_FD_202141 | JGI IMG/M metagenome (GOLD analysis project Ga0307446, IMG submission 202141) | Salt marsh sediment microbial communities from the Plum Island Ecosystem LTER, Massachusetts, United States - SW1603-20 | ecosystem: Environmental > Aquatic > Marine > Intertidal zone >... | reverse complement strand
TGGCCGCCGAGCAGTGGCGAGTCCCAGCGACCGACGTGTCGGTGGCGGAGCCAGGAGTACTCGACGGAGCCGGTGGCAAGACACTCTCCTACGGCGATGCCGTCCGTGGACTTCGTCGGGTCGAGGTGATCGAGGGAGAACCCTCATTGCTGGCCCCCGAGCACTGGCGTCTCGTTGGTCGGGCCCACGTGCCGTCTCACGTTGACGCGGTGACCGGCACTCGGGCGTTCGTTTCGGACCTACGCCGACCCGGAATGCGGTTCGGGGCAGTGCTCCGCCCGCCGGTGCCGGGAGCTACGCTGCGACACGTCGACACGGAAGACCCTGAGGGCGTGACGCTGATCCAGGACGGCGATTTCGTCGGAGTCGTTGCCGGCAACATCATCGCTGCTCGGCACGCGGTGGCCGGGCTTCGTGCCGACTGGAACGAACCGCCCATAGGACCGGTCGACCTGGCCGCGCACCTCCGGGCGAATCCTGTCGACGGTGAGGGCTGGGATGCAGGATTCGACGACTCTGTGGGAGATCCCGAAGCGGCCCTGGCCGGGGCAACCGAGAAGATCGAAGCCACCTACACGACCGCCTACATCGCCCACGTCCCGCTCGAGACGAGAGCGGCCCTCGCCGAGTGGACAGGCGATCGGCTGACCGTGTGGGTCGGCACGCAGGTCCCCTTCGGTGTGCGCGAACGGCTGGCAGGGGCACTCGGGATCGACAGCTCCCTCGTCAGGGTGATCGTGCCGCCGACCGGAGGTGGTTTCGGTGGCAAGCACGCAGGGGAAGTAGCCACCGAGGCTGCCCGCCTCGCCCGTGCGGTCGGTGGGCCGGTGATGGTCCACTGGAGCAGAGCGGAGGAGTTCCGATGGGGGTACGTGCGGCCGATGGCCGTGATCGATGTTCGGGCGGCACTCGATGGCAACGGCGACATCGTCGCCTGGGATCTTCTCGACATCAACGCTGGGTCGGCAGGGATCGACTTCCCCTACGTGACCACCAACCGGCGGCTTCGCTATCAGGCGGCCGATTCGCCGCTCGCACAAGGCTCCTATCGGGCGCTCGCCGCCACGGCCAACCACTTCGCCCGTGAGTCACACATCGACGAACTCGCCCATACGGCAGGTGTCGATCCGGTCGAGTTCCGTCTCAGACAGCTCGACGATGAACGGCTCGCGACCGTTGTGAAGGCAGCTGCGGATCGGCGCGGCACGCGCGGGAGTGGAAACGGCACGCGTCAAGGGTTCGGCATCGCCGCCGGATTGGAGAAGGGTGGCCGGGTCGCAACCTGCGCCGAGGTCCGCGTGGACTCGCACGGGAAAGTCGAGGTGACGAGACTGGTGACCGTCTACGAGTGCGGGGCGATCGTCAACCCCGACACCGTGCGGAACCAGGTGGAAGGAGCCGCCTTGATGGCGTTGGGTGGAGCGTTGTTCGAGCAGCTCACCCTCGATCACGGTCACATTGCCGATCCTGCGCTCGCCGCCTACCGGGTTCCTCGTTTCAGCGATGTTCCGGCCGTCGAGGTCGAGCTGATCGATCGTCCTGATCTCCCCTCGGCCGGCGCCGGCGAGACACCGCTCATTGCCGTTGCCCCGGCGATAGCGAACGCCATCTTCGACGCCACGGGCCGGCGCTTGCGGTCGCTTCCCCTCGTCCCGGACGGCGTCCTTCGCTAGGAACCCGTCTCGGCCCGGTCCGTTCTCGACCGGCTGCCGTAGAGACGCCCGAGAGGGTGGATCGAACCGCTGACCCTCTCGAGGAAGCGCCGGTGATGTGAACCGGTCAGGTCGAGATGGTGGTAAGTGGCGAGCTTCACCCGATCGGCGACGAACGCCCATACCAGGCAGTACGCCCAGATGATCCCTATCGCACCCCACGAGATCGGCGTGACCAGAAAGCCGACGGCGACGACAACCGTGGCCACGATCTTGGTGACGATCGCCGACCACAGCATGACCGGGGCGGGATGGGGATCGGCGAGGACCGATCGACGGATCCGTGTGATGAACAATGTCAGGTGGCCGGCGACGGCGAGCTTCAGGAAAATCAGGGTCTGGATCTGCGAGTCGTCCAGCTTCAGCCACAGCTTGCCGATGATGAGGATGCCGAACGTCTGGATGACGCCAAACAGCCCGAGCACCGTCGCCACGGTGAGGACTCGACGCATGTCCCACCTGACCGGTGTCGGGTCTAGCCACGTGCGGTCGTAGGCGATGGCCATGATCGGCACATCGTTGAGAAACGCGAGCAGGATGATCATGATCGCCGTGATCGGGTAGAAGTCGAAGACGATCATCGCCAGGACAACGAACACCATGATTCGGATCGTCTCGGTGATCCGGTAGATCGCGTAGGCGTTCATCCGCTCGAAGATGCGCCGAGCTTCCTCGACGGCGCTGATGATCGTCGACAAACCCGGTGCGGTGAGAACCAAATCGGCGGCGGCTCGTGCAGCGTCGGTGGCGCCGCTGACCGCGATGCCCGTATCGGCCTGTCTGAGCGCCGGGGCGTCGTTGACGCCGTCCCCGGTCATCCCGACGATGTGTCCCCGAGATTGGAGCGCCTTGACGATCCCGAATTTGTGCTGTGGGAACACCTCTGCGAAGCCGTCTGCCTGCTCAATCGCCTCAGCGTCATCTCCGGAAGGTTCATCGCCGGCGAACACATCACCCACCGGCTTGATGTCGCTTCCAAGCCCGAGATTCCGAGAGATCTCGACAGCGATGGCCGTGTTGTCCCCGGTGACCATCTTGACGTCGATGCCATGGTCGACCGCTCTGGAGATCGTGTCTGCGGAGTCTTCACGAGGTGGGTCGTAGAGCGACAGCAACCCGAGGAACCGCCATGTTTCGCTGTCATCGGATCGGGCCACCCCGAGCGTTCGGTAGCCCTTGGACGCGAGATCGTCGACGTTGTGCGTCACCGACTCGGCTTCCGTGCCCGACAGAGAGCAGAGCTGCTGGATCACCTGGGGTGCGCCTTTCGTGACCTTGAACGACGTACCGTCCTCTGATTCGATCACCGCCTCTGTCCGCTTGCCGACCGGGTCGAACGGCACAAATCGGCTGCGACGGTAGCGATCGAGAGACGACGGATCGGTGACGCTGCTCAGGACCGCCTGATCGATCGGATCATCGGCGTTGTCCGGGTTTGAAGCGAATGCTGCGGCGAGCACCAGCTCGGCCGCCTGGACGCCACCGAACGGGACGGGTTCACCGACGGTGAGCCGGTTTTGTGTGAGGGTCCCGGTCTTGTCGGAGCAGAGGATGTCCATGCCGGCCATCTCCTCGATGGACTCGAGCCTGGAGACGATCGCCTTCATCTTGGCGAGTGATCCAGCGCCGACGGCCATGGTCACGGATAGGACGGCCGGCATCGCAACTGGTATCGCGGCGACGACGAGGATGAGGGTGAACTGGACGAGCGACAGTATCGACGAGCCACGCAGTAGCTGGACGATCAGCAGCACGATCGCCAGCCCGATGCTGAGATAGATCAGGTAGTCGCCGATTCGCAGCACGGCCTCCTGGAAGTGCGAGGCCGGTTTGGCCGTAGCTACGAGGGCTGCGGTCTTGCCGAAGAAGGTGTCGGAGCCGGTCTCGGTGACGACCCCTACCATCTCGCCTTCCCTCGCGATCGAACCGGAGTAGGCGCTGTCACCGCTCGCCTTCGAGACGGGCAAGGACTCTCCCGTCAGAGCAGACTGATCCACGCTCAAGTAGTCGCCGTCGATCAAACGCACGTCGGCAGGGATGATGTCCCCCAGCCGGATCCGAATAATGTCGCCTGGCACGAGCTCCTTGGCATCGATGGTTTCCCATGCGCCGTCTCGCCGTACGTGCGATTCGAGCGCGAGCTGCTCCTTGAGCGCCTCGACGGCGTTGGCGGCTTGGTGCTCCTGCCAGAAACCGACCAGCGCGTTGAAGACGAGCAGAACGACGATGATCACGAAGTCGGGCCAGTGGCGAACGACCGCGGACAACACGGCCGCTACTTCGATCATCCACGGGATGGGGCCCCAGAAGTACCCGAGAAACTGGCGGAGCGGACTGGTTCGATGCTCGACGAGTTCGTTCGGACCGTGTTCAGCGAGTCGCCTGGCCGCTTCCTGCGCCGTCAGGCCGTCACGGGAGGTGCCGAGACGGGCGAGGAGCTCGTCGACTGATTCAGATGCGGAGGAGCGTGGCGGTTCCATCCGTGCTTCTTTGTCGGTGGCTGGTGCTCAGGAGGTTCGCGCCGGGGCTGAGGCTAGCATCGCCACCCGTCCAGAAATCGTGGCCCAAACCGTCCCGCGACGTGGTCCTCAGCTCTCTCGAGGTTTCCGGTTGAACAGCCACATGCCGAACAGCCCGATAGCGGTAGAGAGGAACGCGATCGCCGTGAACGTCTCCATGGTGATCCCCTGGTCGAGGCCCGTAAGGATCCACCTGGCAGCAACGGCAAGCACGATCAAAGCCAGAACCGGTCCGGTCATCAGCCACGTCACGAGCGAGAGCGCGCCGAGTTCGGCACCACTGATCAGTGTCTCCATCGGGAAAGACCGCCGCGACGCCGAGATCGCGGCAGGCAGCACGACAGCTCCAGTGACGAACGGCGCAACGAGGATCAGCATCCATGTCGCGGCTTGTGTGACGAACCCGCCGATTCCCAGGACTCCCAGCCCGATCCACATCAGGACCGTGAGGGCTGCGACCGGGACGACGCAGTGTAGGACGAGGATGGTTCCCCAGGTCCATGGCAGCATCCGGTGGGCGCCGGGTCGATCGTTCTCCAGCCGGATCGTTTCGAGGAGGCGCGATGCTGCCGCGTACAGACCCGCGAACACCACCGCGATGAGGATCGGACGCCCTGTTGCGGCAACACCTGCGACCATCGCAGCGGCGATGAAACTCGCGGCGACCACGACGAGTCCGATGTTTCGCCGTAGGGTGAGCGCGTCGCGGGTGACGATCGCCAGCCATGGTGTGACAACGCGGGCCATGTGAAGCTCCCGTCCTCTGACACGGCCTCTAGCCCTCCCCCGTCGGGCGATGCCTTTCGCAGCTCGGACATCTCCGAAAAACAGCGCCGCCGACGCCGAGGAGCGAGCCTCCGACCGTTGCCACAGCTCCTCATCGGAGATCCGGTCGACGGTGCCGATGGCCGACATCGCGGCGGCGACGGCCGCGACACCGAGGAGGGTCGCCAACACCACCCATCCGGGCACCGATCGACCGCCAGCTGCGAGCACAGGAGCACCCGCCCATCCCCACGGGCCCGACCACAAGGCCACCGTGCTTTGTCCTCGGGCCACCGCCACGGCCAAGATCGCGACGAGTATGAGCACCACGGGTGTGGCCACCTCGACGAATCTTCCCACGGAGGGTGACCGTTCGACGTGCCATGACAGCGCCATGGCCAGGAGTGCGAGCGCGGTGAAGCCAAACACGGCTGCGATGGTCATCGCGAGCGCGTCGTGGCGGACCATGGCTGCGGCGCCGATACCGACGAGGCCGCCGGTCACGACGCCGACTCCCACGGCGATGATCGAGGCTCTGCGTAGCTTCGCGAGTGCAAGCAGCCGTCGGTTCAGAGGCGATGCCACCTCCCATTGGAGTTCGGGCGTGGTGAACAGCACCGGGCCCTGCCATGTGCCGTAGCGGAGCACCGCCCAGGTTGCTCCGAGCAGCAGCACCGGAAGCCAGTCGAGCGTGTCGAGGAATGCGCCTGGGTGTGGCACGAGATCGCCGTGGATCAGTGGGGCGATGACGATGCCGGCGATCACCGTGGCCAGGAACCAGGTGTAGATGTCGATGAGTCGATCCGAGAGTCTGCGCGGGTCGTGAGCCTTGCGACGATGCCGCACGAAGGCCCGGACCTCACGCTCCGTCGTCACTGGAGGCCCAGATCTATCGCCCGACCGCTTGCCACCACTTCGTCTCGGGTGCCTGCGACGGCGACGCTCCCATCGCTGACGACCACGATGCGGTCCGCGAGGTCATCTGCGAAACCGAGGTCGTGCGTGCTGAACACGACCAGTGCCCCTTCGCCTTTGACACGCTGCAGTAGCGAGTGCAGGGCCTGTCTCGATGGCGGATCGAGACCGGAAACGGGCTCGTCGAGGATCAGCACCTCGTAGGGACGTAGGAGGCCACAGGCGAGTTGCGTCTTCTGTCGCAGACCGCGTGACAGCTCGCGAGGTAGCAGGTGTTGCCGCTCTTCGAGCCCGAGCAGACCGAGCAGCATGCCCGTTCTCTCTTCGGCATCGACGACCCCGTGCGCCATCCCAACGAGGTCCAGGTGATCGGCGACTGTGAGGTCCGGGTACAGAGCGGGAGAATCGGGGATGAACGAGACGAGTGACCGTACCGTGATCGACCCACTTCGACGGTGGACGTCGATTCCGGCGACCCGAACGGTTCCCCTGGTCGGTTCCAGTCGTCCTGCGAGCATAGAGAGGGCAGTGGTCTTGCCGGAGCCGTTGTGACCTATGAGGGCGATCGCCTCGCCGCCGTTCATCTCGAGGTCCAGCGATTCCAGCGCCGTCACGTCCCCGAAGTCACGGCCAAGGCCCTCGGCGACGACCAGCGGCCGGTGTGTGTCAGTCATCGGGCCAGGCTAGTGCTGCGCCGTTTCGGTGAATCAGCAACGCCAATCCCAGAACCAACGCCAAGGGCACCGACCAACGGGATCCTCTCATACCGAGCGTGGTCCGCGAGAGCCATCGAGTCCACCTCAATCAGGGCTGAGAACCGGCCGATGGTCCAGTCATGAAGCGCAGATGTGCAGCCTTGCTGCTCGCCCTACTCGTCGGTGCCTGCTCGTCCGCGTCGTCTCCCCCGGCGACCTTCGGAGTCGACGGAGCACCGGAACTGGTGAGGAACACGTTCCTGACGGTGACCCGGCAAGCGGCAACCCTCGCCGGCTACGACGCCACCAACGACCAGTGGCTGGATTTCGCCCGGTCGGTCTGCGGCGCAGGCATCAAGACGTCCCAGCAGCTCTCCGATTTCGCCACACAGAAGGCAGGTCCAAAGACCGACCCGACCCTTCGACAGATGTGGACGACGGCGGCTACGGCAGCCGCAGCCGCGTTTTGTCCCATCGGTGAGAGCTGAGACGGCCGGCCAGCCGATCAGCCCTTCATCCCATCGCCGCAACCCAGGCCGGCAGCGAACTAGGGTCGAACGCATGGACGACTTCAGTCGGCTGCGACCCTCTCCGATGTTCAAGGCGTTCTTCGATGCTCCCCGATGGTTCTACGGTCACGGGCTCGGCTGGCTGATGGGGAAGCGGTTCATGGCCCTCTCGCACATCGGCCGCACGTCAGGAGTCGAACGGAAGACGATCCTCGAAGTGGCCGTGTATCACCCCGACACCCAGGAGATGATCGTCGCCTCGGCGTTCGGACCGAAGGCAGACTGGTACCTCAACATCAGGGCGACACCGGCGCACCTCGTTCAGGTTGGACGCAAGGAGTACGTCCCGCAACAGCGCTTCCTCGAGCCCCACGAGGCGCGGACCGCAGCGGAGGAGTTCTGTCGGAAGCACCGTCTCGAAGCGCGTGCCGCGATACCGATGTTCGTCGCGATGGGCGGCGCGAAGAAGGGCGAGTTCACCGATCCGGTCGATCTGCTTGCGTCGCTTCCCATGGTGGCGTTCCGCCCTGCGACTCAGGAGTGATGCAACCGGCTCGTCGCGCACCAACGACTCTCTGCCGACAACACCACCCACGCCGCCACTACGATCGGAGTAGGAGGGGCCCATGGAGGCAGCGCTCGTAGCCTATGCAACAAAGAGCGGCTCGACACGCGAGGTAGCGATGGCGATCGCCCAGACTCTGCGAAGTCGAGGCCTGTCCGTCACGGTCGCCGAAGCAGCCCACGTGCGAGAGCGCGTGGACGACTACGACCTGATCGTGCTGGGTGGGTCGATCTACTCCGGACGGTGGCATAGAGGCGCGCAGCGGTTCCTGCGGCGACACCGGCGTGAGCTGAAGAGTCCTGCTGTGGCTGTCTTCGGCATGGGTCCACGCAAGAACGTGCAGGAGTCCTGGGACACCTCGAAAGCACAGCTCGAACGGGCGCTCAGCAAGCAGTCCTGGCTCCATCCAGTCGCTGTCACCGTGTTCGGTGGAGTCGATCCACCGAAGAAGACGCAGCACCGAGACCTTCGTGATTGGGACGCGATCAGAGCCTGGGCAGAGACGCTCGTCCCCAGGTAGTGGACGAATCTAGGGGCCGATGCCCAGGTACCGGCCCCTTGAACTACATCAGGCGGCGGTCAGCTCACGTTCGCAGTCTGTGCAGTCCACTTCCCCAAATCCACCCCCCTGACGACGAGCCAGATCGCAAACCCGAGCTCGCCGGGGACCGAGAGCACGATCACGAGGGTGGCAAGGAGGTCGACGGCATCAGGAGCCACGATTGCCCCAAACGACTGGAGCAGGTAGCCGATCGAACCGATCGCCAGCATCCACCCCAGGAGCCTGGGCAGAAACCCCGATCTGTGCACCAACCACCCGAGGATGGCGAGGTGCAGACCGAAGAACAAACCCCACACGAGAACCATGAAGGCGTCGACGTCCATGAACAGCTGCGTGAGGGCATCGAGCTGGTCCGCCTGGAAAGCGGAGAGATAGGCTGCTCCGCTCACAAGGCTGAGGGCAAGCGCGCTCCACGCCAGGTTGATGCCTTGCACCACCGCGAGGCCCACACGTGCCAGCGTGGCGGCCATCGACCAGTGGCGGCTCACCGGCCTGAACAGCACGTAGAGCATCGCCGAGATGACGATCTCAGCAAGGAAGATGATCCCTGCGACGGCCATGCCGGCTCGGAACATCGCCTCGTGCGCGCCGATGTTGGCAGCAGTTGCTGCCGGGTCACCGGACACAACGAGGCCGGTCTTTCCGACGAGGAACGCGATCGGGCCGAGGATGACCAAGAGAAGGTAGAGGGCGCCGATGATTCGTGCGAGGCGCCGGGGATTCGTGGTTGACGTCATTGATAGCCTCCTGATGTACTTACGGTGTATGCTTACGTTGTAAGTATTGCACTTACGGTGTAAGCTCGTCAAGTGGAGTCCGAATTGACACACGAGCCACTTTCTTCGGATCACATTCTCCGTGCGGCACTGGAACTCGCCGACGAGGGCGGGGTCGAGGCGATCAGCATGCGCAAGATCGGCCAGCGGCTGGGGGTCGAGGCAATGTCGCTCTACAACCACGTTGCCAACAAGGACGGGATCCTCGACGGCCTCGTAGAGGTCGTTCTCGGCGAGATCGAGGTCCCATCACCCGACGACGAATGGAAGGATGGCATGCGTCGCCGTGCCGCCTCGGCACGCGACGTCTTCCAACGGCATCCCTGGGCAATGGCACTGGTCGAGTCACACTCGCGCAACTCGGGCCCGCAGCGCCTCGGTTACCACGACGCGGTCCTCGGCGCCCTTCTCAACGCCGGCTTCGGCGACCGGCTCGCCATGCGAGCCTTCTCCATCCTGGACGCCTACATCTTCGGGTTCATCCTCCAGGAGTTGAACCTCTCGTTCGACAACGACGAGAGCCTCCAGGACGTCGGCGCGGATCTTCTCCGACAGATGGCCAAGTCGTTCCCTCACCTCACCCAAGTCACGACCAATGCGATGGCCAAGGGCTACGACCAGGCGGAGGAGTTCCGCTTCGGGCTCGATCTCATCCTCGATGCCCTCGAACGGCAACGGGACCAGATGGCCTAGCCTGCGTGGAGCGACCCCGGTTCCCGTCGGCGGCCCACCCGATCTGCTCGGTCTGCCAGCGACGCCGGGCCCGTTCAAGCAGCCACCTCTTCTCTGTCTCGCCGCACCCGTACTTCTCGATCGTGGAATCGGGGTTGGCGGGCGAGGTGAAAGGATCCACCACACACCGTCCTCGTCTGGGATACATCGATCCAACATCCCAGAAGCCGTCCTGCGGAGAGATCGTTCACCATCAACCCATGGCGCCAAACGGACGCATCACCGGCGCGGGACCTCATCACCGTTGAACGCACCAGTGGGTAGGGTCGAAGGATCAAGAGGAAGGACACACGTGACGAAACTCGGATACCAGATTCCCAATTTCACCTACCCCGGAGTCGGACCCGACACCCTGTTCGATGCCATTGCCCGCCAGGCGAAGGAAGCCGAGTCGGCTGGGTTTGACACCGTGCTGGTGATGGACCACTTCTACCAGCTACCCGGACTCGGAGACCCCGACCAGTACATGATCGAGTGCTACACGCTGCTCGCCGCCCTGGCGCGCGAGACGTCCAGAGTTCGTCTGGGATCACTGGTCACCGGCAACACCTATCGCAATCCGGCAGTCCTCGCGAAGACGGTCACCGCGCTCGACATCGTCTCCGGCGGCCGCGCACAGCTCGGGATCGGGGCAGGCTGGTACGAACTCGAGCACGACTCCTTTGGCATCCCGTTCGGCACGTTCACCGATCGGTTCGAGAAGCTCGAGGAGGCGCTGCAGATCATCCTGCCGATGCTTCGCGATGAACGACCGAGCCTCGACGGCGACCACTACCAGGTGAAGGACGCCATCAACCAGCCGCCACCTGTGGCTCGTATCCCCGTGATGATCGGCGGATCCGGCGAGAAGAAGACGTTGCGGATGGTCGCCCAATACGCAGACGAGTCGAACATCATCTGCGCCCCGGAGGACGTGCCCCGCAAGCTCGAGGCACTCGACCGCCACTGCGAGAACCTTGGTCGGGATCGGTCGGAGATCACCGTGTCGTGGCAGCGGTCGGTGTGCATCGCCCCCACCATGGAACAGGCCACAGCAGAACTCGACGCCTACCTCGGACGTCGGGGGGTCGACGTGTCGGCGCTCGACGAAGACACACTCACAAGACTGCGAAGCCGCCAGATCCACGGCGATCCCGACACGGTCGGCGAGAAGATGGCCGAGTTCAAGGCGCTGGGTGTCGACGGGTTCACGATCAACATGCCCGCCAACGGCCACATCCCCGGAAGGGTCGCGCTACTCGGAGCAACGGTCGCCCCGATCGTCGAGTGAG
>Ga0307446_1000759_pt1 | contig 11037 bp, 8 predicted proteins | sample SalMarSW160320MG_FD_202141 | JGI IMG/M metagenome (GOLD analysis project Ga0307446, IMG submission 202141) | Salt marsh sediment microbial communities from the Plum Island Ecosystem LTER, Massachusetts, United States - SW1603-20 | ecosystem: Environmental > Aquatic > Marine > Intertidal zone >... | reverse complement strand
AGCAGCGACAGGTAGTAGTTGTTGACTTGGAGCTCGTGGAGGCTGCGGCTGTGCGCCAGGGTGTTGGCCAGCCGCTGCATGCGCTGCTGGTAGAGGTTGAGCAGCATGGCGCTGATACGCTTCTTGAGGGCGGTCAGCTGGTCGTTGAGGCCGGCGATCTTCGCTTCGGTCTGGCTGCGCTGGTGCTTCAGCTCCGTCAGCTGCTGCTCGAGCTGGCCCTGCCTCGCCCGCAGGTCGCTCAGCTGCTTGTTGACGGCGTCCCGCTGACGGATCTTCGCCTGGAGCTGCGATGCCGTCTCCCCGAGCTGCTTGGTGATCTCCTGGATCTGCTGCTGACGCGCGCTGAGCTGCTGGTGCGCCTGCTGGATGCCCTGCTCGAGCGCCTGCTTGCGGGAGGTGTCGACGGCCTGGGCCCGCGCGCCGCCAGGGATGGCCAGGGCGGCCGCCGTGAGCGCGCAGAGGAGCGCCAAGGCGAGGGGGCCGCGCCGCATCACGGCGGTAGTCTAGCAGCCGCTCCAGGCGGCTTGATGAAGCGTCATGAAGGGGTTGCCGGGATCGCTCGCCCGGCGGCCGCTAGCGCGGCTCACGCAGGTGTTGCGACACCGAGATGGCGCTGCCCACGAGCCCCACCAGCACCGACAAGGTGGCCAGCAGGCCGGCGATCTGGCCGATCGTGGCGGAGTCGCGCACGAACGGGATGAAGGCGAGCTGCGGCGACAGCCGGAGCACCACGAACTGGTAGCCGGGCACCGCCAGCGCCAGCGTCACCACCGCGCTGATGAGGCCGAGCAGGAAGCCCTCGATGAGGAACGGGGCGCGGATGAAGCTCCTCGTCGCCCCCACCAGGCGCATCACGTCGATCTCCTCGCGCCTGGCGGCGATGGCCGCGCGGATGGAGTTCACGATGGCGAACAGCGCCGCCGACAGCAGCACCACGATGAGGATGGAGCCGCCCACCCGCAGGGCATCGTTGATGGCGAGGAAGGTGTTGACCGCGTTGGAGCCATCCTCGATGTGGTTCACGCCGGGGAGCTGGGCCAGCCGGCTGCGGACGACCGGCGTCTGCGCCGGGTCGTGGAGTCGGATCTCCAGCGTGTCGGGCAGCGGGTTGTCGATGAGCGCCGCCGCCTGCTTGAGCGAAGGCAGCGTCGAGACCATGTTGGCCAGTGCCTGCTTCTTCGACACGTAGGTCACCGAGGAGACCTCGGACCAGCCTCGGATGGTGTCCACCAGCTGGGCGGCGGGCGCGCCGTCATCGAGGAAGGCGGAGATCTGCAGCTCGCTCTGCAGGTTCTGCAGCACGGCGTTGAGGTTGACGCTGATCAGGCTGAAGCCCGCCAGGATGGTGAGCGAGAGCGTCATGGTGGTGATGGTGGAGACGCTCGCCACCCAGTTCGCGCGGATGGCTCGCATGGCCTGGGTGAGGGCGTAGGTCACGGGAGGCGCCTCATGAGGAGCGGTGGGCCGTGCCGGGAGCCGGGGCCGTGACGGCCCGGCGGCCTCCGCCGGCCGCGCGGCGGCGCCAGGGTGCGAGCGGCGCCGAGTACGTCACGTCAGCACTTATACCAGGTAGGCGTGCCGGCCGGGATGAACCTCCGGGGGAGCCTCACAGGGAGGCGTAGGCGTCGATGACGGCGTCGGTGAACGTCTCGGTGGTGGCGTCGCCGCCCAGGTCGGCGGTCACGGGGCCGTGCTCCAGCACGGCATCGACGGCACGCTCGACGCGGGCCGCCGCCTCGCCTTCCCCGAGGTGCTCGAGCATCATCGCGGCGCTGAGCATGGTGGCGGTCGGGTTGGCGACCCCGCGGCCGGCGATGTCGGGCGCGCTGCCGTGGACCGGCTCGAAGATGACGCACCGCTCGCCGATGTTGGCGCTCGGCGCCACCCCGAGCCCGCCCACCAGGCCGGCCATCAGGTCCGAGAGGATGTCGCCGAAGAGGTTGGTGGAGACCAGCACGTCGAAGCTGCCGGGCTCGCGCACCAGGCGCATGGCGGCGGCATCCACGATGATGTCGCTGGTGTCGACGTCGGGGTAGCCCTTCGCCACCTCCAGCGCGGTCTCCAGGAACAGGCCGGAGGTGACCGGCAGGACGTTCGCCTTGTGCACCACCGCCACCTTGCCGCGGCGCCGGCGCGCCTGTTGCATGGCGGCGTGGGCGATCCGCTCGCACGCCTGGCGCGACACCTTCGCGTCGGCGATGGCCACGTCGCCGTAGCGGCGCTCGACGCCGACGTAGAGCCCCTCGGTGTTCTCGCGCACCATCAGCATGTCGATCCCGGCGATGCTTCCGGGGAGCGGCCGGGTCTTGGCCGGCCGCAGGTTGGCGAACAGGTCGAGGGCCTGGCGCATGGTGCGGATGGCGCTCACGTACCCTTCGACCTTCCGCTTGGGGCTGGTGAAGGCGCCGGCCAGGGCCGCGTCGCTCGCGGCCACCTTGCGCAGCGTGTCGTCAGGGACGCTGGTGCCGCGGGCCTCGAAGGTGGACCAGCCCGCCTCCGCCTCCACGAAAAGCAGCGGCGCGCCGGTTGCCTCGAGGAGGCGACGTGTGGCCGGGACGACCTCGGGCCCGATGCCGTCGCCGGGGATGAGACAGACGGTGTGCATGCGCAGGCTCCTTGAAGGCGCGGGAGCGCTCGCAGGTCGGCGGCCCTCGGCGCACACAAGCTACCACGCGACGCGCCGCAGCCGGGGACGCGGGGGTGAAGGGGGCGCCGGGCGGGCGCGGGTATGATGGCGGGGCTTGAAGATCGATCGTGCGCTCCACCCCCTCCAGTGATCCTCCAGGCGGGCCTCTGGCGATGCGAAAAAAACGCTATGGGGCCGAAACCATCGACCGTAGGGTAGGTGAGTCGACGCCGTGGGTGCGTTGTACGGAGACCTCGAGGAAGGGGTGCTGGCGAACCTGCTTCAGTACCTTGCGCTCAGCCAGGCCGACGGCCTGCTCAGCTTGCGGCATCCTACGCGGGTGAAGGGTGACGTCTATCTCGAGCGCGGGCGGGTGGTCCATGTGTGCGCCGGCGCCCGCACCGATCTGCCCGCACTCGCCGAGCTGATGACGTGGCGGCAGGGCCGCTTCAGCTTCCGCAGCGGGGTGAGCGCACCCCGCCGAACGCTGGGGGACTCGGTCGAGCGGCTCCTGTTGCAGGCGGCGCAGGCTCTCGACGACGGTGGCGGGGAGGTCGCCTGCGTGGACGAAGACGCGGTCCTGAACACCACCACCTCCCCCGACGACGGACGGGCGGCGGTGTCGCTGACGGCCTTGCACGTGTGGCGCCGGGTGGACGGGCACAGCAGCGTCCGTCAGCTGGCCGAGGCGAGTGGCCTGCCGCTGGGCGACGTCATCAGCGGTGCCAGCGAGCTGGTCAGATCGGGGCTGGCGGTGACCGATGACGTGCGGCTGGTCGACCCGACGTTCGTCGGCGCGATGACGCAGGAGGCGGTCGACATCCTCGGCCCGGTGGCGGAGGTGTTCGTCGAGGACGCCCTTTACGAGCTGGGCATCGATGACGGGCCGTTCGACGCCAAGGCGCTCGACGAGCTCGTCACCACCGTTGCCACGCAGTTCCGACGGAGCGAGTGGCAGACCGACTTCCTTCGCCGCGTGGAGCGGCTTCGCCGAGACTACGGGCTGAGCGCCTGAGCCTGCCCTGGGAGGTTCCATGAAGTACATCGTCGAGGTGGAAGCGCCGGTTCCCAGCAACCTGGACGAGATCGCGGGCAAGGTTGCGGCGTCGTTCAACATCTCCGACGCGAAGGCCATGGCGCTGTTGAGGCGCGCGCCAGGCGCCATGACGAAGGCGGTCAGCGAGCGCGAGGCGGAGGTCGTGGCGGGCATCTTCGAGCGGGCGGGCCTGCTGGTGGTGAAGCGCCAGGTCGCCGAGGACGGCGAGGTGCCGCCGCAGCCGCAAGCGCGCGAGGGCGGAGCGGCCGAGCCGGCGGCAGGCGCAGCAGGCAGCTCCGCGATGGATGCGGCTGCCGAGGAGGCACCCGCCATGGATGCCGATGCCATGGACGGTGCCGCGATGGATGCCGCACCCGGTGGCGCCGTCGACGCCCCGGCCTCGCCCGAGGCAGCGGGCGGCGGGGAGCGTTCGGGCGAGGCCGGCGCTCCCTCCGGGGGCGGGAACGAGGCGGTCGACGACTTCTCGCGTCGCGACGACTTCGAGCAGCAGGCGGACGTCGGTTGGGACAGCGGCTGGGGCGCCGGCGCGGCGGAGGACGGACCCGCCGGCGCGGGCGGCGGGAGAGTTGCGGGCGGGGCGGGGCTCGCCGACCGGGATGCCGTCGATGCGGCCGGCGATGGTGGCGCTGCCGCGGCAGTCGATGCGGGTGCCGTCGGGGCGGATGCCGTCGACGTCGACTTCGGGACGCCTCCGCGGGAGCGCGAGGCGCCCTACCCGGAATCCGAGGCGGATGGCGCTGGTTGGCCGGCAGGCGATGCTGGCGTTGCCGATGCTGGCGTTGCCGATGCCGAGGTCGCAGATGGTGCGGTTGCCGATGGTGCGGGCGGGGCCGTGGCGATGGAAGGCGCCGAGGCCGAGCCGGCCGCACCGCGCCGCCGCGGCCGACGCCAGCGCCCGGCGCAGGCCGCGGACGTGGCGGCCTGGCGGCCGGCCGGGGCCCGCGCGGCCGAGCGCGGTGTCGACGACACGCGCTTGAGGCGCGGTGGCGTCCGGCGCGGCATCGCCTGGGTGGGCGTGCTGCCTCCGCTGCTCTCGCTGCTGGCGATGGGCGCCGTCATGCTGGCGACGCTGGTGCCGTACGCTCGCGATCAGCGGGCGGCGCAGGCGGCGTCGGCGGCCGCCTCGCAGGCGGCGACCCTCGACGCGCTCACCGGCGGCCTGCCGCTCAACGCCCAGACGCTGCAGAGCGCCCTGGCGGACCTTTCCAGGCAGTCACAGGCGCTGCTGCGGCCCCAGGGCGTGCAGCTGATGGTGATCACCGACGCCAGCGGAGTTCCCCTGGCCGGGTGGTATCAGGCCGCCCGTACGCCGGTGGCCATGCCGCCAGCGACACGCCAGGCCGTGACCGCCCGTGCGCAGGGCGCTGTGGCCGGACAGCCCGCGTCGCCACCTGCAACATTCGGGCAGCGCCTGCGGGACAGCTGGCACTCCGTCAGGGCGATGGTGGGGCTCGGGAGCGAGGCGACGGTGCTCAGGGCCACCCCGGTGACGAGCGGCGGCCAGGGCATCGGCGCCGTCGTAGTGGGCGTGCCGCCCGTGAGCGGCGACAGCGCCCTGGGCAGCGGCGTCGAGCTGGTGCTGCTGTTCGGGCTGATCCCGCTACTGATCGGCATCCTGATGGCGCTGGGCCTCACCGGCGGATTGCGCCGCAAGGTCCAGTACCTGCTCGAGGCCGCCGACCGGATCAGCCGCGGCGACCTCGACGAGCCGGTGTCGCTCGCCAGCCGCGACGAGCTGGGTCAGCTCGCACGCGCCATCGAGCGCATGCGGGTGAGCCTGGCCGCACTGCTGGAGCATCGCCGCCGCAACCGCTGACGGGGGCGCCGGCGGGCCGCCTCAGGGCATGGGGTGCGCCACGGACAGGCGCCTCACCTCGCCGGCCAGCGCGGCCGGGTCCTCGGCTCGAAGGGCGCGATCGATCAGATCGGCCACGGCCTCCATGTCGTCCGGGCCGAACCCGCGGGTCGCCAGCGCCGGCGTGCCGATGCGCACCCCCGACGTGACCCAGGGCTTCTCCGGGTCGAAGGGGATCATGCTCTTGGAGACGGTGATGCCTGCTGCTCCCAGGCGCTTGCTGGCGGTATTGCCCGTCATGCCCAGAGGCCTTAGGTCGATGACGAACATGTGGTTGTCCGTGCCGCCCGAGACCACCCGGTGCCCGCGGCTGGCCAGCGCCGCGGCGAGCGCCGCCGCGCTATCCACCACACGCTGGATGTAGTCGCGGAAGTGGGGCTGGGCCGCCTCGAAGAACGCCACGGCCTTCCCCGCGACGACGTGCTCCAGCGGCCCGCCCTGAGTGCCGGGGAAGACCATCCGGTCGATCTTCTTGCCGATCTCCTCGTCGTTGCCGAAGATGATGCCGCTGCGCGGCCCGCGCAGGGTCTTGTGGGTGGTGCTGGTGACCACGTGCGCGTGCGCAACCGGGCTGGGGTGGTGGCCGGTGGCGACCAGGCCGGCGATGTGCGCGATGTCGGCCATCAGGTAGGCGCCCACCTCGTCGGCGATGGCACGGAAACGCTCGAAATCGATCACCCTGCTGTAGGCGCTGGCGCCTGCGATGATCATTCGCGGCCGGTGCTCGCGAGCCAGCTCCAGCACGCGCTGGTAGTCGATGCGCTCGCGCTCCTCGTCCACCGGGTACCCCACCACCCGGTAGTTGCGCCCCGAGAAGTTGACAGGCGAGCCGTGGGTGAGGTGGCCGCCGTGAGCCAGATCCATGCCCAGCACGGTGTCCCCCGGCTCCAGCAGCGCGAAGTAGACGGCCAGGTTGGCCGAGGAGCCGCTGTGCGGCTGCACGTTCGCCCAGCTGCAGCCGAACAGCGCCTTGAGGCGTCGCAGGGCCAGCCTCTCGACCTCGTCGATCACCTCGCAGCCGCCGTAGTAGCGTTTGCCCGGGTACCCCTCCGCGTACTTGTTGGTGAGGACCGAGCCAACCGCCTCCATCACCTGCTGCGAGGTGAAGTTCTCCGAGGCGATGAGCTCGAGCCCGCCCTCTTGCCGCTCGAACTCGCGCTCGATGAGAGCGAAGAGCTCCTCATCGCGTGTCTGACTGCGTTCCGCGGCTTGCTTCGGGGTCATGGGCGGAGTATACCAACGACCGTCTCGGCGTCCTCGGCGGCGCCGGCCGGGCGGCTCGGGGCCCGGCTCCACACCAGCGGGCGCCACGCCGGACCGGGTGGCGGCGCTCCCGCGTGGCGCAGCGGCGCACCTGGGCGCGCCCTCAGCGAAGCGCCTGCTGGCGCCGCTGGTAGCGCGGTCTCGGCACCGCCTCGAGCAGCGCCGCGAAGGCCTCGGCGAAGCGCCGGACGTCGTTCCAGTCGGTGAACTCCCGGTCCGCGCCGAGCGGCCCGCCGAGCCCGCCCGGCACCAGGGTGCGGACCAGACGCGCCTTGATGAGGCCGTAGCGGCTGAACCGCGCCGCCCCGGCCACGGTGGCGGCGAGGTCCGGCTGCCAGCCGGTGCGCCCCAGGAAGTCGTGCAGGTAGCCGTCCGCTTGGGCGCGGTGGAGCGGGTCCGGGCAGGCCGCCGACAGGCAGACCGACAGGAAGGCGCTGGGAAGGTGCGCCAGAACGGTGCGGTGCGCGCGGATGGCGCGGGCGAGCGGCCGCGGGTGCCGGCCCAGGTGCACCGATGCGGCCACGATCACGCCGTCGTACCCTCCGACCCCCGGGAAGGGCTGGGACGGCGTCAGCCGGATCTCGTGGCCGTCGCCCCGGAGCGTGTCCGCCAGGTACTCGGCGATCCGCAACGTCTGCCCCTCACTGGAGGCGTGCACGATCAACACCCTGGCCATGGGCCCGCTCCTATTCGGTCGGTAGGTGCGCGGCGTGCGTTTCGGCGCCGACTGCTTCGTTAAGAGCGTGCGCTCGGGGGCCGGGCCGGGCCAGAGGCGCATGTCCCTCGGACGGCCGGCGGCGCCGGCGGAGGCGGCGGCGGGGTCGACGGCAGCCCGTCGACCTTTCCCGCCGCCACCGTGGCCCGCGTCCGGACCCGTGGCGTGGCCCGGCGGGTGTCGCGTCGGATCGCCACGGGGGTGGCCGGAGGGCCCGACTCAGACCAGGATTCGCGCCAGGAACACGGCTGCCGCGGCGTCCCAGGCCTGCGGGCGGCAGGCGGTCGGGTAGGGCACCGGGGGGCCGTCGTCGCGCGGGTACCCCGCGATCAGCTCCGGTAGGCGTTCGTCCGGCTGGCTCTCGGCAAGGTCGAGGACGGCGCGCGCCACGCGACGGGCCTCGTCGTGGAAGCCGTAGCGCTGCAGGCCGGCGGCGATGAGGGCGGTATCGTGCGGCCACACCGAGCCGTTGTGGTAGCTCACGGGGTTGTAGCGCCGCTCGCCGGCGGCCAGGGTGCGGAACCCCCAGCCGCTGAAGCTGTCCTGCTCGAAGAGCGTCGCTACCAGTCGTGGCGCCGCGGCTTCCGGGACGATGCCCGTCCACAGCAGCTGACCCGCATCGGAGCTCTTGACCGCCAGCGGCCTCTTCTCCCCGTCGAGCGCCATGGCGTAGGTCCCCAAGGGCTCGAGCCAGAAGGCCGCGTGGAAGCGCTCCTTGAGCCGTGCCGCCCGCCGCTCCCAGCGGTCGGCCGCGGCCAGCTCGCCGGCGCGGCGTTCGAAGCCGGCCGCGGCGCGGAAGGCGGCGTAGGCGTAGCCCTGGACCTCGCACACGGCCAGCGGTCCGGAGGCCAGGCTGCCGTCGGCGTGCGCCATGGACTCGGCCGAGTCCTTCCACGACTGCACCTTGAGGCCGGCGCGGACGTCGCTCGCACCGGGGGCGAACTCCACGAAACCGTCACCGTCGGCATCGCCCGGGCCGGTCATCCACCCTAGCGCCGCTTGCCAGGCCCGCCGCAGCTCGCGGACCAGGTCGTCGGACCCCGTGGCCCGCGCGGTTGCGCCCAGGAGCATCACGAACAGCGCCGTGGCGTCGACGGTGCCGTAGTAGCGGGCGTGCGGCACCGCGCCGGTCCGGGCGAGCTCGCCGAACCGGACCTCGTGCGGGATCTTGCCGGGCTCCGCGGCACGGAAGGGATCGGTGTCGGTGGCCTGGAGGCCGGCCAGGTAGCGCAGCGTGCCTGCGGCGACGTCCGGCCGCTGCGGCAGGAGCAGGTGCGCGGCGATCAGCGCGTCGCGGCCGAAGGCGGCGGCGAACCAGGGGATGCCGGCGGCGGCGATGGGGCCGGCGTCGGTGAACAGCAGCAGGCCCCGGAGGTCGTCGATGGCCCGGCGCAGCGCCGGCCGCGAGCAGCGGCGGGTGAGGTCGCCGAAGGACGCGCGCCAGTCCTGATAGCCGGGGCCGGCGTGCAAGCTGACCAGGGGGTCGTGGAGCGCCACCGTCACGTGGAGCTGCCAGGTCTCGCCGGGAGCGAGGTCGAGGTCGAAGCAGGCGGCGCCGTCCCGGAAGGCCGCGAACGGCCGTGAGAAGCGCACCTCGACCCGTTGCTCGACACCGTCGGAGGCGCGGTAGCGGAAGCTCACGTCAGCGTCTCCGTGGTGGCGCGCGGCCGCCGGGCGGGGGCGGTCGACCCAGCCCCGCACCTCGAACAGGTCGACGAAGTCGGCGTCGAGCTCGAGGCGGAGGCCGACCTGACGAGGCGCCGCGCCGCTGTTCACGAGCGTGACGCGGTCGTCCAGCCCCGAGGCCGTGAGCCGCAGCTCGCGCCGAACGCCGAGTTGCTGGGCGTGCCCCTCGATCAGGCCATGGACCGAGGTGAGGAGATCCGGCCGAGGCGTGTCCGTCAGCAGCACCTGGAAGCCGTCCTCGAAGCGCCAGGCGTACCGCGACAGGAAGCGCGTGTCGCGGTTGTAGAGGCCCTTCTCGCCGCCGGCGACGGCGCCCTCGGCGTCGGCGACGAGGAAGGTGTAGTCCTCCTTGAGGGCGATGTTGTTCCGGAAGTCCATCGAGGCGCCTCCCTCCAGCGCGAGCGGCCCGCGCTCAGGCGCGCCGGCGCGGCAGAAGCTCGTCGAGCGCCGCCTCCAGGCTGCCGCGTTCGAAGACGAAGCCGCAGGCCTGAAGGTGCGCCGGCACCATGCGGGCGCTCTGCAGCAGCGCCCCGTCGGCCAGGCGGCCGAGTGCCAGCCGCAGCGCCCATGCGGGGACGTGAAGCCAGAAGGGGCGTCGCAGGCGCCGCGCGGCGGCCCGGCCCAGCTCTGCCTGCCGCACCTGCTCGGGCGTCACGGCGTTGAACGTCCCCTCGCAGTCGTCGTGCTCGATCAAGTACCGCACGGTCGCCACCAGATCGTCGATGTGGATCCAGGGAAACCATTGCCTGCCCGAGCCCAGCCGACCTCCGAGCCCCAGCCGCACGGGGAGGAGGAGCTTCTGCCAGGCCGCGGCGTCGCGCGCGAGCACGACGCCCATGCGCAGCACGCACAGGCGCGAGCGCGCCGCCGCCGGTGCCGCTGCCGCCTCCCAGGCCTCGGCGACCGGCGCCAGCACGAAGCTCCGGTCGCGGGCGGCGTCCTCCTCGAGCAGCGCCTCGCCACGCTGACCGTAGTAGCCGGAGGACGACGCTTGGATGAACGCCTCCGGCGGCAGCCGGCAGCGCTGGACGGCGGTCACCAGCGTGGTGGTGCCGTCCACCCTGCTCTCGAGCATGCGGTCGACGTGCGCGGGGCCGAGGCGTCCTTCGTCGAGCGGGCTGCCTGCCAGGTTCACCAGCGCGGCGGCGCCCTCCAGCGCCGAGGTGAGGCGCGAGAGGTCCTCCTGGCGGCCGGCTCGAGCCGCGTCCGGGTGCCAGGCGAGGCGCGCCACGCCCGCGGGGTGGCTGCCCTCGACATGGCGGGTGAGCACCGTCACCCGGTAGGCTCCACCGAGGCCGGAGACCAGATGGCGCCCGATGACGCCGGAGGCACCGGCGATGACGATGCTGCGCTCGGGCATGACCCACGCTAGCAGGCCGGACGCCGCCGCGGCGCCGCCACCTGCGCCGGTGCACCGGTCGCCGGCGTCTACTGGCCCAGCAGTACCGAGACAGTGGCGTCGAGATAGTTGGCGGTCACGAGGTCCAGCTTTCCGTCGCCGTCGACATCCCCCGCTGCCAACGCATCCGGGTAGCTGCCCACCGAGTAGCGGTGCGTGGGGCTCGCAGGGAACGTGCCATCGCCGTTGCCGAGCAGGACCGACACGTCGTTGGTGTGCTCGTTCGCCGTGGCCAGGTCGGGCACCCCGTCGCCGTTGAAGTCTCCCGCCGCAACGGCGGCCGGACCGGTTCCGCTACCCGTGCTGTAGGGCGAGCCGCTGGCGGGGGCGAAGGCGCCGGTGCCGTCGCCGAGGAGCACCGACACGGTGTCGTCGTCGCGGTTCCCAGTGGCGATATCCAGGTTCCCGTCGCCATTGAAGTCGGCGACCGCCACGG